>OLSH01000079.1_pt1 | contig 104388 bp, 108 predicted proteins | sample 1643221 | NCBI WGS metagenome assembly OLSH01 (sample SAMEA3136681, study PRJEB25190) | human gut metagenome | biome: human gut; feature: human-associated habitat; material: faeces | place: Austria | collected 2013 | reverse complement strand
TAAAGGGCCGCGCCTCTTCTGTTTACGGAGTTTGAGAATGACCGAGATCCACCTCGGGCATCAGTTCCTGGTTGATAATGGTGAGCATCTCTTCCAGCTTGGCGCACTCCTCCGGGGAGAAACGCTGCCGGATGCGCTCGGTCACGGCATGGACGTAGTCGTTGCTGATATTGTAGTAGTCCTTGTATTTCTGGGTGACCTGGAGGTGGTACTCGCGCTTGTCGTGGGCGGACTGGATCTTCTGCACATAGCCCTTGCGGATCAGGCTGTTGATCTTATAGGCCGCGTTGGGCGGCGAGATGCGCATAAAGGAGGCGAACTCGTTGATGGTTGGGCAGCCCAGGGCCTGGATGGTCTCCATGGCGAAGGTCTCTACCGTGGTCAGGCTGGCCTCGCGGTTTTGAAAGCGCTCGAAGATCTCCTGATAAAAATGAAGCTTGAATTTGGTATACACGATTTCAAATTTCTGTTCCAACATGCCGGCGCCCCCGCATTGTCATATTTTTTTCATTTTATCAAAAAGCGGAGGGAAGGGCAATCACAAATCTTTGGCCAAGGCAAAGGTAAGCTCTGCCGAAACGGCCAGTTGGCCGCCCACGGTGGCTTTGGCCTCAGTGACAGCTACCGGGCCCTTCTGCTTTAGAATGGTGCACTCCAGCTCCAGTACGTCGCCGGGGGTGACCTGGCGGCGGAAGCGGGCGTTTTTGATGCCGCCGAACAGGCCGATCTTCCCCTTGTTCTCCGGCATGGACAGCATGGTCACGGCCCCCACCTGGGCCAGGGCTTCAATGATGAGCACGCCGGGCATCACGTGGTACTGGGGGAAGTGGCCCTGGAAGAAGGGCTCGTTGACGGTGACGCATTTGATGCCCTTGGCCCACTTGCCCACCTCGCCGTCCACAATGCGGTCCACCAGGGCGAAGGGGTAGCGGTGAGGGATGATCTCAGCGATCTGGTTGGAATTCAGCTGCATCATGGCTCAGCCCTCCCACTTCTTGAAGAGCACGCAGGCGTTGTGGCCGCCGAAGCCCAGAGAGTTGGACAGGGCATACTCCACCTGCTGCTCCCGGCCCTGGTTGGGGATATAGTCCAGATCGCAGGCCGGATCGGGTACCTGGTAGTGGATGGTGGCGGGCAGGAAGCCGTCCCGCAGGCTCAGGGCGGTGAAGATGGCCTCCACCGCGCCGGCGGCGCCCAGCATGTGTCCGGTCATGGACTTGGTGGAGCTGACGGCCAGCTTGGCGGCGTGGGCGCCGAACACGGCCTTGATGGCCGCGGTCTCCCCGGAGTCGTTGAGGGGGGTGGAGGTGCCGTGGGCGTTGATGTAGCCCACCTGCTCGGGGGACGCCCCGGCGTCGGCCAGGGCCAGGGCCATGGCGCGGGCGCCACCCTCCCCGTTGGGGGCGGGGGCGGTGATGTGGTAGGCGTCGCAGGTGGCGCCGTAGCCCACCACCTCGGCGTACACCCTGGCCCCGCGGGCCAGGGCGTGCCCGTACTCCTCCAGCATCAGCACGGCCGCACCCTCGCCCATGACGAAGCCGCTGCGCTCGGCGTCAAAGGGGATGGAGGCCCGGCTGGGGTCATCCCCCACGTGGAGGGCCCGCATGGTGGTGAAGCCGCCGATGGACAGAGGGGTGATAGCGGCCTCGGCGCCGCCGCAGAGCATCACCTCGGCGTAGCCGTCCCGGATGTGGCGGAAGGCGTCGCCCACCGCGTTGGAGCCGCCGGCACAGGCGGTTACCGGGCAGGTGCACATGCCCTGAAAGCCCGCCATGATGGCAATGAAGCCGGCGCCCATGTTGGCGATGGTGGTGGGGATATAGAAGGGGGAGGCCCGGTCAAAGCCCTTCTGGGAGCAGCGCAGCTCCTCGCTCTCGGCCATCTCGATGCCACCCACGCCGCTGGAGACGATGACGCCGCAGCGGGTGAGATCCTCCTTCTCCCGGTCCAGGCCGCTATCGGCCAGAGCCTCCTTGGCGGCGGCGGCCGCAAGCTGGACATAGCGGCTCATGTGCCGCACGTCCTTCTTGTCCAGCACGGTGGTGGGGTCCCAGTCCTTGACCTCGGCGGCCAGGTGGACCTTCTGGGCGGAGCAGTCATACCGGGTGATGGGGCCAATGCCGCACACCCCGTCCCGGACAGCCTGCCAGGTGTCGGCGGCGTTGTGGCCCAGGGGGTTGACGGTGCCCAGGCCGGTAATCAGCACTCTGCGTTTTTCCATATTGCGTTCCTCCTCACATGCCCATTCCGCCGTCCACCTGGAGCACCTGGCCGGTGATGTATCCGGCCTCCTCGGAGGCCAGGAAGGCCACGGCGGCGGCCACGTCCTCCGGGGTGCCGGGGCGGCCCGCCGGGATGGCGGCCAGCATGGCCTCCCGGGCCGCGTCGGGCAGGGCGGCGGTCATATCAGTGGCGATATAGCCGGGGGCCACCGCGTTGACGGTGACGCCGCGGCCGCCCAGCTCCTTGGCCAGGGACTTGGTCATGCCGATGAGCCCCGCCTTGCTGGCGCAGTAGTTGATCTGGCCCGGGTTGCCCCGCAGGGCCACCACGGAGCTGAGGTTGACGATGCGGCCGTAGCGGGCCTTCATCATGGGCCGGGCGGCGGCCTTCATGGTGAGGAAGGCCCCCTTGAGGTTGGTCTCGATGACCGCGTCGAAGTCCTCCTCCTTGAGCATCATGGCCAGGTTGTCCCGGGTGATGCCCGCGTTGTTGACCAGGATGTCCAGGGAGCCCAGCTCCTTCACGGCGGTGTCGATGAGGGTTTTTACGGCGGCGGGATCGGCCACACTGCCCTGGACGGCACGGGTCTGGACGCCCAGGGCCTCCAGCTCCTTTCGGGTCGCCTCTGCCGCGGCGGTGTTGCCCGCGTAGGAGAAGACCACGTTGGCCCCCCGGCGGGCCAGCTCCAGGCAGATGGCGCGGCCGATGCCGCGGCTGCCGCCGGTGACGACGGCGGTTCTTCCGGTAAAGCTCATAGCGTTATCCTTTCAGCGCGGCGGAGAGGGCGTCCAAATCGGCGCAGGTCTCCACGGCGTAGGTCTTGATGGCGGGAGCGGTCTTCTTGACAAAGCCGCTGAGGGCCTTGCCCGGGCCGATCTCCACGATGGTGTCCACCCCCAGCTCGGCCAGGCGGCGGATGGTGTCCTCCATGTAGACGGAGGTCTGCACCTGCTTCTCCAGCAGGGCGGGGATGGTGTCCTCCGGCCCCATCTCCTGGCCCAGACAGTTGAAGAGCACGGGGATGCGCATCGCGCCGAAGGCGGTCTCCTTGAACTTCTCCCGCAGGGCATCGCCGGCGGGGGCGAGGAGGGAGGTGTGGAAGGGCCCGCTGACCTTCAGGGGCAGGCAGCGCTTGGCGCCCAGCTCCTTGGCCAGTGCGGCGGCCTTGTCCACGGCGGCCTGCTCGCCGCCGATGACCAACTGGCCGGGGCAGTTGTAGTTGGCGATCTCCACCACCCCCGCGCCGGCGGCCTGCCGGCATGCCTCCTGGAGCTTCTCGCGGTCCAGGCCCAGCACGGCGGTCATGCCGCAGGGGCGGCCCGCCGCGGCTGCGGCCATGGCCTTGCCGCGAAAGGCGGCCAGGGAAATGGCCTGGGGAGCGGTGAACACCCCGGCGCACTGGAGGGCGGAGTACTCGCCCAGGGAGAGGCCCGCGGCGTAGTCCGGGACAATGCCCCGCTCCGCCAGCAGGGCGGTCATGCCGGCGGCAAAGGCCACCATACAGGGCTGGGTGTACTCGGTCAGGTTCAACACCCCGTCGGGGTCGGTGAACATGGTGGTTTTCAGATCGAAGTCCACGCCGGCGGTGTCCAGCACGGCGCGGAAGGCGGGATGGGCCTCGTAGAGATCGGCCCCCATGCCGGGGTGCTGGCTGCCCTGCCCGGCGTACAGAAAGGCCAGACTCATTCGCTCAGCCCCTTTCGCACGGCCGCATATCCGGCCATCAGCTCCTCAAAGATCTGCCGCAGGGGACGGAGCTCGTGCACCATACCGGCCACCTGGCCGGCCATGAAGCTGCCGCCGTCCACGTCGCCGTCGAACACGGCCTTCCGCAGGGAGCCCAGGGTGAGCTGCTCCATCTCCTCCAGGGGGACATCCTTCTTCTCCATGCGCAGATATTCCCGGGCCATCTTGTTCTTGAGCACCCGCACCGGCGCTCCGGTGGAGCGGCCGGTGACGGTGGTGTCGTTGGCCCCGGCCTTGAGCACGGCCTGCTTGTAATTGACATGGATGGGGCACTCCTCGCTGGCCAGCAGGCAGGTGCCCACCTGGACGCCGCAGGCCCCAAGGGCAAAGGCGGCGGTGAGCTGCCGGCCGTCGGCAATGCCGCCGGCGGCGATGACGGGAACGCTCACCGCGTCCACCACCTGGGGCACCAGGGCCATGGTGGTCAGCTCGCCGATGTGGCCGCCGCTCTCGCAGCCCTCGGCGATGATGCCGTCGATGCCATAGCGCTCCAGCCGCTTGGCCAGAATGGGGGCGGCCACCACGGGGAACACCTTGATACCCGCCTCTTTCCAGGCGGGGACGTATTTGCCGGGATTGCCCGCGCCGGTGGTCACCACCTGCACCCCCTCCTCCGCCACCACCTTGGCCAGAGCGTCGATGTGGGGATTCATCAGCATCAGGTTGACGCCGAAGGGCTTGCCGGTGTTCGCCTTGGCGGCGCGGATCTCGGCCCGCAGGGCCTCGGCGTCCATCCCGCCGGAGGCAACCAGGCCCAGGGCACCCGCGTTGGACACGGCGGCGGCGAAGGCGCCGGTGGCGATGTTGGCCATGCCGCCCTGGATGATGGGGAACTCAATCCCCAAAAGCTCGTTTAATTTCATAGAAACTCCTTATGAAACGCCTCCACGAAAAAGCCTCGCAGAGTTTCCCCGCCCGCAGGCGGGGAAATAAAATGAAATCCGTTTTCGGCCGCGATATGTGCGTGGACGAAAACACTTCTCAGCCCACAAGTGTGAGTGTTATCCGGCGAAGCCGGACAAAACTTGCGCGCGGGGGCTGCATCTCTCTCCAACAAGCGGCTCTGCCGCTTGTTGGAAGCTACGCCAGCTCCAGCAGAGCCCCGGCCCAGGTCAGCCCGCCGCCGAAGCCCACACACAGGGCTTTTTGGCCGGAGGTGATGGCCCCGCCTCCCACCAGCTCGTCCAGCAGCAGGGGAACGCTGGCGGCGGAGGTGTTGCCGGTGCGCTCGATGTTGCCGGGGCACCTGGCCGGGGCGATGCCCAGCTTCTTCACGGCAAAGTCGATGATGCGCTGGTTGGCCTGGTGGAACACGAAGAGGTCGATGTCCTCCGGGGTAAGGCCGGCCCGGTCCAGCACCTCCCGGGCACAGCGGGGCACAGCCTCCACGGCGAAGCGGAACACCGACTGGCCGTCCATATGGACATGGGGGGGCGCGGCAGTGTTGACGCCGGGGACGTAGAGCACCTCTGAGTTGCCCCGGCAACCCAGCACGGCGTGGAGGGAGGGGTAGTTTGCCCCCCACTCCACCAGGGCGGCCCCGGCACCGTCGCCGAAGAGCACACAGGTGCTCCGGTCGCCAAAGTCCATGACCCGGCTGAGGATTTCCGCCCCCAGTACCAGGCCGTACTTCCGGGGGGTGGAGGCCAGCAGGCACTCGGCGGTGTGCAGAGCGTACACAAAGCCGGAGCAGGCGGCGTTCAGATCAAAGCATATGGTATCCTCCGGAAAGCCCAGCTCCTTTTGGAGCAGGCAGGCGGCGGCGGGGGAAAGAAAATCCGGGGTGACTGTGGCCACCAGGCAGATGCCGATTTCGCCGGGGGCGACGCCGCCCCGCTCCAGTGCCTGCCGGGCGGCGGCCAGACAGAGGGAGGTGTGGCTCTCGCCGTCGGTGCAGTAGCGTCGGGAGCGGATGCCGGTGCGGGTGGAGATCCACTCGTCGTTGGTATCCACGATTTTGGCCAAATCATCGTTGGTCACGACCTTTTTGGGCACGGCGGAGCCGGTGCTGATTAACTTAATCCCGTTCATGTACGCTCCTTTCTCAGGGCCTTCGCGCCCATCGCGCGGAATTTTTTATAGCGCCCGGCGGCCAGAACCGGACCGCTGAGCTTGCCCAGGGCATTGAGCTCCTTGACCAGGGCGGTGTCCAGAGTCCGGAACAGGGCGGCGGGGTTGGTGTGAGCCCCTCCCTCGGGCTCAGGAATGATGCGGTCGGCCACCTCCAGCTCCAGCAGGTCGGCGGCGGTGAGCTTCATCACGCCGCAGGCCTCGTCGCTGCGGGAGGCGTCCTTCCACAGGATGGCGGCAAAGCCCTCCGGGGAGAGGACGGAGTACACCGCATTCTCCAGCATGAGCACGCGGTTGCCCACGCCCAGGGCCAGGGCGCCGCCGCTGCCTCCTTCCCCGGTGACCACGGAGACTACAGGCACGGTGAGACGGCTGGACAGGGCCAGAGTGCGGGCGATGGCCTCCGCCTGGCCCCGGGCCTCGGCCTCCAGGCCGGGGTAGGCGCCGGGGGTGTCGATGAAGGTGATGACGGGACGGCGGAACTTCTCCGCCTGAAGCATGAGCCGCTGGGCCTTGCGGTAGCCCTCCGGTGAGGGCATGCCGAAGTGGAGGGACAGGTTCTCCTCCAGGGAGCGGCCCTTCCGGTGGCCGATGACGGTCACCGGCTTGCCGTGGAACAGGGCGACGCCGCCCAGGATGCTGCCGTCCTCGGCGCACAGGCGGTCGCCCCGCTGCTCAAAGAAATCGGTAAACAGGTGCTTGATGAAATCTGCCGTGCCGGGGCGCTCCGGGTGGCGGGCCAGGGCTACCCTCTGGGCGGGGGTCAGCTTACTTGCCATGCGCGTCGCCCCCCTTTCCATGGAGCTTCAGCAGATGGAGCAGGGTGGCGCGCAGCGCGTCCCTTGGAACGATGGCATCCAGGAAGCCGTGCTCCAGCAGATATTCGGCGCTCTGGAAGCCCTCGGGGAGCTTTTCGCCGATGGTCTGCTCAATCACCCGCGGGCCGGCAAAGCCGATCAGGGCGCCGGGCTCGGCCAGCATGATGTCCCCCAGGCTGGCAAAGCTGGCGGTGACGCCGCCGGTGGTGGGGTGGGTGAGCACCGAGATGTAGAGGCCGCCCTTCTGGGAGAACCGCTCCAGGGCGGCAGAGGTCTTGGCCATCTGCATCAGGGAGAGGATACCCTCCTGCATCCGGGCCCCGCCGCTGGCGGAGAAAAGGATGAGGGGGAGCTTGTACTTGTCGGCGTACTCCACCAGCAGGGTGACCTTCTCCCCGACGGCGGCGGACATGCTGCCCATGAAAAAGCGGCTGTCCAGGGCGCCCACGGCCACCCGCTGGCCCCCGATGCGGCCGGCGGCGGTGACCACCGCCTCGTTCATGCCGGTGCGGCGGCGGGCGCCGTCCAGCTTGGCCTCATAGCCGGGGAAGTCCAGCGGGTTGTTGGAGGCCAGGGGGGCGTTCAGCTCCCGGAAGGTGCCCTTGTCCAGGATGAGGCTCAGGCGGTAATAGGCCCCCACGGGGTAGTGGTGCCCGCACAGGGGGCAGACATAGCGGTGGCCTACCAGCTCCCGGCGGGGCACCGCCTTGCCGCAGGCGGGGCAGGCCTCCTCGGTGTGGGCCGGAGCGGGGGAGGAGCCCCGCAGGGCCTTGAGGGAGAGGAGCTTCTGGCGGCGCTGTGCAAAGACGCTGCTCATACCTCACGCACCTCCCCGCTGCCGCTCCAGGCCAGAAGGGTGTCCATATGGGCCTCTAGAAAGCCGGTGGAGTAGTTGCCCCGGACGAAGTCGGGGTGGTGGAGGATCTGGTGGAGCAGGTCGGTGTTGGTAGCCGGTCCCTCAATGACCAGCTCCTCCAGGGCCCGGCGCATCCGGCGGATGGCCTCCAGCCGGGTGGGGGCATAGACGATCAGCTTGGCCATCAGGGAGTCGTAGTAGGGGGGCAGCTCGTAGCCGGTATAGAGGCCGGTGTCCACCCGCACGCCGTAGCCACCGGGCAGGTGGAGAAAGTCGATGCGGCCGGGACAGGGCTGGAACCCCTTGGCCGGGTCCTCGGCGTTGATGCGGCACTCGATGGCGTGGCCGCGGAACAGGACCTCCTCCTGGGTAACCGAGAGGGGGAGCCCGGCGGAAACGCGGATTTGCTCCCGCACCAGGTCCAGGCCGGTGACCAGCTCGGTGACTGGGTGCTCCACCTGGATGCGGGTGTTCATCTCGATGAAGTAGAACTGGCCGTCGGGGGCCAGCACGAACTCGATGGTGCCGGCGTTGACGTAGCCCGCGGCCCTGGCGGCCGCCACGGCCGCCGCGCCCATCCGCTCCCGCAGCTCCGGGGTCAGGGCCTTGGAGGGGGACTCCTCCAGCAGCTTCTGGTTGCGCCGCTGGATGGAGCAGTCCCGGTCGCCCAACTGGATCACGTGCCCCTGTCCGTCGGCCATGATCTGGAACTCGATGTGGCGGGGGTTGACGATCAGCTTCTCCAAGTACATCTCCCCGCTGCCGAAGCAGGCCAGCGACTCGCTGCGGGCCTCCTCAAACAGGGGGATGAGCTGCTCCGGCTCATACACCCGGCGCATCCCCCGGCCTCCACCGCCGGCGGAGGCCTTGATGAGCACCGGGTATCCAATGGAGTCGGCCAGGGCCTTGGCCTGCTCGGCGGTGTCTACCGCCCCGTCGGAGCCGGGCACCACCGGCACCCCGGCGCTCTGCATCAGCTTCCGGGCGGCGGCCTTGTTGCCCATGGCGCGGATTACGTCGCCGGAGGGGCCGATGAAGGTGATGCCGGCGGCCTCGCAGGCGTCGGCAAAGTCGGCGTTCTCACTGAGAAAGCCGTAGCCGGGGTGGATGGCGTCGCACCCGGCGGCCTGGGCCACGGTGAGGATCGCATTGACGTTTAAATAGCTGTCTGCCGAGCGGGCGGGGCCGATGCAGTAGGCCCGCTCCGCCAGCTGGACATGGAGAGCTTCCCTGTCCGCCTGGGAGTAGACCACCACAGGCTCGATCTCCAGCTCCCGGCAGGCCCGGAATACCCGGACGGCAATCTCGCCCCGGTTGGCAATTAAAATGCGCTTGAACATGGGCTCACCCTTCCCGGTAGCGGAGCAGCGGCTCTCCGAAGGACACCAGGGCCCCGTCCTCCTGAAGGATCTCCTCGATGACGCAGTCGCAGGGGGCCTGCACCTCGTTCATCATCTTCATAGCCTCCATCAGACACACGGTCTGACCCTTTTTCACATGGTCGCCCACCTGCACAAAGGGAGCAGCATCGGGGGCGGAGGCGGCGTAGAAGGTGCCCACCAGGGGGGCGGTGATGCACTTGCCCGCAGGCGCTGGAGCAGCCGCCGGCGACACAGCGGCCGCGGGGGCGGGAACCGGGGTGGCGGCAGGAATGGGAGCGGCCGGGCCGCCCTTGCCCAGCTCCAGGGAGAAGTCCTTGGTGGAGAGCTTCAGGGTGGTGGCGGTGCTGGCGTCAAAGCGGGCCATCAGCTCAAAAATCTCTTGATTGGTCATAACGGCTCCTTTCGGAAAAAAGGCACCGGCCTGCACCGGTGCCCAGGTTCCTTATTACTCAGCGTGGTCCTCCAGGTACTTCACCAGGTCGCCCACAGTCTTCATGTTGGGCAGCTCCTCGTCGGCAATGGTCACACCGAACTCCTCCTCCAGAGCCATGGACAGCTCCACGGCGGCCAGGGAATCGGCCTCCAGATCCTCCGCCAGGCGGGCATCGGGGGTCACATTGTCGGCGTCGCAGCTCAGGGTCTCCACAATAATCTCTTTAACCTTCTCAAAATCCATGACAGATTCTCCTTGCAAAATTACTTCAATCATTTTACTTAAAATTTTTTAAATAAAATAATTTAAGCATATTTTAGCAGGTCATTCGCATTTGTCAAGAAAAAAGTTTGTAAAATAATGGGTTCAATTGGGGTGAGCCCTTGAGCGGCAAGGTGTTTTGCCCGAGAAAAAAGTTGTAGGGTCCCCTTGCGGAGACGGGCAAATTGCAGTACGATAGCGGAAAAGGAGGAATCATATCGTGAAAGTATTTATTAGCGCGGATATTGAGGGAACCGCTGTTACCGCCACACGGGAGGGCTGTCGGCCGGAGGAATTTGAGTATGAGCGCAGCCGGAAGGAGATGACGGCGGAGGTGGTGGCCGCCGCCGAGGGGGCCCGGGCCGCCGGAGCCGAGCTGGTGGTGGTGAAGGACGCCCACGGGCCGGGGCTCAATATTCTGCCGGAGGAATTGCCGGAGTATGTCCAGCTCATCCGAAGCTGGAGCGGCTCACCGGAGATGATGGTGGAAGGGCTGGACAGCAGCTTCGATGCCGCCTTTTTCGTGGGCTATCACAATGCGGCGGGGGAGGGAGGCAACGCCCTGAGCCACACCATCAACGGCGGCGTGGTTCACCGCATCACCGTCAACGGGCAGCCCGCCTCGGAGTTCCTGATCTACAGTTGGATGGCCGCTTGGTATGGGGTTCCAAGCGTGCTCCTCACGGGAGACAAGACCCTGTGCGAGGTGGGGGCGGAGCTGCACCCCTCCCTGGTTACCGTGCCGGTAAAGGACGACGTGGGGGGACGTTCCCAGGGCCTCAGCCCAGTTTTGGCCCACAGACGGATCCGGGAGGGGGCAGAGCGGGCAGTGAAGCAGGACTTGTCCGCCGCCCGTATCACACTGCCGGAGCATTTCCGGGTAGAGCTGACCTATAAGAGTCACCGGGATGCCTATACCAAGGGCTTCTACCCCGGCGCGGAGCGGGTGGACGCGATGACCTTGGCCTATGAGACCGGCGACTGGTACGAGGCAAACCGTTTCCTTCTGTTCGCCATCTGAGCAATGCGCCGCGTAAAGCGAAGGGCCGCCCGGTATAACCGGGCGGCCCTTTGCGTGAATGGAGGGGTGTTGTTTTAAGTAGCCGCCCCGGCCGGGGCGGCAGGGGCAGTCAGCCGCGGCAGCAGCCGCAGCCGCAGGAGGAGTCCTCGTCCTCCCCGCCCGCAGTATCCCAAAGGAACGCGGGGAAGGAGACATACACGGGCCAACGGGTGTTGGCAGCCGTGCCGCCGCCGGGAAAGACGGGCAGCTCGGGGAAGGAGGGCAGGGTGGTGATCCCGCCGTTCCCGGTATTGGAACCGTTCCCGCAGCAGCAACAGCAGCAATTGCGGTTCTGACCTTGACAACAACACATAGTAAGGTACCCCCATTCAAATTTGCGGCGGGCCTTCGCCCCCCACATCGACAGTATACGCCGCAGGTCCGCCGGGGGTGCCTGGACAAACAAGCGCCCCCGGCCCGCAGGGGCCGGAGGCGCCGTTCCATCCGTATGTTAGGCGGCGACCACGTTGACCGCACGCAGCTTGTCGGCATTCTTGGGATCGGGCTCCACATCATAGGTGACCTTCTGGCCCTCCTGAAGGGTCTTGAAGCCGTCGCACACGATGGCGGAGAAGTGCACGAACACGTCGTCGCCGCCCTCGTCGTTGGAGATGAAGCCGAAGCCCTTGGTCTCGTTGAACCACTTGACAGTACCGTGATACATAATGGTACCTCCTGAAAAAAATTTGGAGCTAAATGACATAGAAAAAAACCCACACATTTGCCGCTCGTCTGAAGATCCGACGATGACTACAAACATGTGAGTTCAGGCCGTGCATTTAGACTACTATACAAATATAACACGAAATCCAGGCCACGTCAAGAGGAAAGAAGCGGAAGGGGGCGGCAGGCGCCGCCCCCGGAGGGATTCAGAGACGCTCCTTTTCCGGATTGTCGGAAATGAGCCGCCGGATGGCCTCGTCCGGGTAGGACAGCAGCCGGCCGTATTCCCAGGCGAGCTGGCTGCGGTTGCCGCCGAAGTAGGCCCGCTCGGCCACCAGATTGGCCTTGCGCTCCTTCAGGCGCAGGTACTGGTCGAGAATGTGGCCAGCCCGGTAGAACAGGATGTTGAACTTGCCCTGATTCAGCGAGAGGGGAAAGAGATCGGTGAGCAGCGGGGTGTCCTCTATGTAGAGCTGGTTGCCGTACTGGTGGCAGCAGGAGCGGGCAAAGGGGATCAGGGCGTCCCGCTCTGCGGCGCTGTCCATGGGATGGCTGAGGGCCAGTGCCTTCACCCCGGAGCGCACCATCTCGTTGAAGCAGTCAATCACGCCGCACTGGTAGGAATAGGGATCAATGTTCTGCATAATCAGGGCCTCCTGTCTTGTCCCTTCTATTTTACCCCACCGCTGCCCATATGACAAGCGGGTAAAGAAAGGGAAAAAAAGGAAGATGTGTCGATTTTCTACCGGGCCCAGTCCCGGCTGCGGCCCACCGCCCGGTGCCACTGCTCCAGCAGGTGCTCCCGCTGCTCCGGCGGCATGGCGGGGGAGAAGGCGGTGTCGCACCGCCACAGGCGGCGCAGCTCGCCGGTACCGCTCCACACCCCGGCGGCCAGACCGGCCAGATAGGCTGCCCCCAGGGCGGTGGTCTCCCGGATGGCGGGGCGGCGGACCTCCCGATCCAGGATGTCCGCTTGGAACTGCATGAGGAAGGCGTCCCGGCTGGCCCCGCCGTCGGCCTTGAGCTGGCCCAATGGCAGGCCGGTATCCGCCTCCATGGCGTGAACCAGGTCGGCCACCTGGTAGGCGATGGACTCCTGGGCCGCCCGGGTGATGTGCTCCCGCCGGGTGCCCCGGGTGAGGCCCACCAGAATGCCCCGGGCGTACATGTCCCAATAGGGGGCCCCCAGACCGGTAAAGGCGGGTACCAGATAGACGCCCCCGTTGTCGGGCACCTTCTGGGCGTAGTACTCTGCGTCCCGGCTCTCGGGGAAGAAGCGCAGCTCGTCCCGCAGCCACTGGATCACCGCCCCGCCCACGAAGACGGAGCCCTCCAGGGCGTACTGCACCCCTCCGTCCAGCCCGACCGCCACGGTGGTGAGCAGGCCGTTGCGGCTGGCGCAGGGCTTGTCCCCGGTGTTCATCAGCAGGAAGCAGCCGGTGCCGTAGGTGTTCTTGGCGTCGCCGGGGGAAAAGCAGCCCTGGCCGAACAGGGCGGCCTGCTGGTCGCCGGCCATGCCGGCGATGGGGATGCGCACGCCCTGTATGTCGGTGTAGCCGTAGACCTCGCTGGAGGGGCGCACCTGGGGCAGCATGGCCCTGGGAATGTCCAGGGCGGAGAGGAGGGTGTCGTCCCAGTCCAGGGCATGGATGTCAAAGAGCATGGTGCGGGAGGCGTTGGTGACGTCGGTGGCGTGGACGGCCCCGCCAGTGAGCTTCCACAGCAGCCAGGCGTCCACCGTGCCGAACAGAATCTCCCCCCGGCGGGCCTTTTCCCGGGCCCCCTCCACATGGTCGAGCACCCACTTGATCTTAGTGGCGGAGAAGTACGCGTCGGGAACCAGGCCGGTGGCGGCGCGGATGTGCTCCTCCAGTCCCTCGGCCCGCAGCCGGTCCACCAACTCCGCCGTACGGCGGCACTGCCAGACGATGGCGTTGTAGATGGGCCGCCCGGTGGCACGGTCCCACAAAATGGTGGTCTCACGCTGGTTGGTGATGCCGATGGCGGCGATCTCCGCCGGGTTTACCCCCGACTGGGCGATGACCTCCATCATTACCCCGTACTGGGAGGACCAGATCTCCATGGGGTCATGCTCCACCCACCCCTCCCGGGGGTAGAACTGGGTGAACTCCTTTTGCGCCACGCCGAGAATGTTCTGCTCCCGGTCAAAGAGGATGGCGCGGGAGCTGGTGGTGCCCTGATCCAGAGAGAGAAGATAGGTGCCCATAGCGAAGCCTCCTTTTAGAAATTGAGGGTGAAGCGGTCCCGCCGGACGGTGAGCACGCCCTCCCGCTGGAGGGCGCCGATGGTGCGGGACAGTGCGCTGCGGTCCACGCAGAGATAGTCCGCCAGGGCCTGCCGGTCAAAGGGGACGGTGACGGTGGCGCGGCCTGTCCGGGCGGCCTGCTCCTCCAAATAGGAGAGCAGCCGCTCCCGGATGGTGCGGCCGGACAGGTGCCCCAGCTTGCCCGCCAGAGAGAGGTTTTTCTCCGCCAGCACCTGGAGCAGATTGGAGATGAGCCGGGTGTGGAAGGTACAGGCGGCGGAGCAGGGGGCGGAGATGCGGCCGCAGTCGATGAGCAGCACCGCCGCGTCGGCGGCGGCCGTGACGGTCACCGGCAGGCTCTCCGCCCGGGCGCAGGCGAAGGACTCGGCAAAGAGGCCGCCGGGGCGGATCTCCCCCATGACCACTCGCTGGCCGTCGGCCTTGGTCCGGCTCACCTGCACCTGGCCAGTGAGCACCGCCCCCAGGTGGGTGGCGGGATCGCCGGCATGAAAGATTACATCCCCCTTGGAGTACTGCCGCAGCCGCGCCCCCAGACAGTCCAGCATGGACAGCAGCTCCCTGTCCCCCATGCCGTGGAACAGGGCGACCCTCCGCAGGGCCCCCAGATAGGCCTCCATGGCCGCCTCCCTTCTGTTGCAAAAGCAACCCGTTTGCCCTATGGTAGCAGAAAAAACGGACGAAGGCAAGAGAAAGCCGCCGCCGTCTTGCAAAATGGGGTGGAAGCTGGTAAGATAGGGACAGATTTGACAGAAACGGCGGTGAAGGTATGACAGGTATGTTGGCCGTTGGCGTGCTTCTGATTGCCCTTGGCGTGGTCTTTCTCGCGGTGCCTCTGGAGCAGCTCCAGAAGGTGTTCCGGCGGATGCGTTCCCGGATTGGAACCAAAATCGGCGGCGCGGTGCTGGTGGCAGCCGGTATCGCCCTGGCCCTGTACTGACATGGATAAGGCAGGCCGCCCGCAGTTTATGCGGGCGGCCTGCCTGTTTCACGCGGGCGCAGAAATTGCCCTTGACTCTCACACGGTGGCAGGCAGTAGGATAATCCTGAGCTCAGGAAGATCACATATATGTGAGGAATCGGCCATGTTGAAAATCGGTACCTTTTCCAAGTTGTCCAGGCTCAGCATCCGCATGCTGCGCCGCTACGACGAGCTGGGGCTGCTCCAGCCCGTCCACACCGACCCGTTCACCGGCTACCGCTACTACCGCGAGGAGCAGCTCACCACGGCGGGGCGCATCGCCGCCCTGCGGGACATGGGCTTCGGCCTGTCCGCCATCGGGGCGCTGCTGGAGGACGGCGGACGGGAGGAGCTGGACCGCCGCCTGGCGGAGCAGCAGCGGGCGCTGGAGGCCCTCCTGGCGGAGACGAGGCAGCGGCTGCGCCTCCTGGACACGGCCCGTGCACAGTTGAGAAAGGATGAAAGCACCATGGAATACAGCGTTACTCTGAAAAATCTGCCCCAGCGGCGGGCGGCCTGCGTCCGCATGACCCTCCCCAGCTATGAGGCCGAGCACCAGCTCTGGCAGGTGATGGCCCGGGAGACCGCGCCCTTGAGCCTCCGGCTGGAGGAGCCCTGTCTCTGCTCCGTCACCTATTACGACGGGGAGTACCGGGAGCGGGAGGTGGATGCGGAGGCGCAGAAGACGGTCCGGGGAGACTACCCCGACACGGAGCACGTCCGCTTCCGCACCCTGCCCGCCGTGACGTTTGCCTCGGCCACCTTCCGGGGGCCCTACGACAAGATCCGCGCGGCCAACGCCGCCGTGGCCGCCTGGGTGCGGGACAACGGCTATGCCTTTGACGGCCCGGCCTTCAATATTTACCACGTCAATCCCAGCGAGACCGACGACCCGGAGGAGTACGTCACCGAAGTGTGCTACCCGGTGAAAAAGCGGGCGTAACACTTCATGCGCACAGGATCTGCCATGAAACGATGCAAAGGCTCAGGCGCATGAAGTGATTGCGCATGTGGGCGGTCCCGGCCCATGCGCTGTCATCTCATGACCATGCCGCGGTAAGAGGCCCAGGCTTATGCCTGGGCCTCCCGCTGTCAGCCCTCGTAGACCTCCTTCGCCATACGCAGGGCGGCCCAGGCCTTGGGCCATCCCGCGTAAAAGGCGGCGTGGGTGAGTATTTCCGCCATCTCTCCGGCGGTGACGCCGTGACGTTTGGCGTTGGCAATGTGAAATTTCAGGGAGCTGTCCAGAATGCCGCCGGCCATCAGGGCCGTGACGGTAACGATGCTGCGGTCGCGGGCGGAGAGAGCCTCCTCCCGTGCCCACACCTCGCCGAAGAGCACGTCGTCATTGAGTTGGGCGAATTTGGGGGCAAAGCCCTCTAGCTCGTCCCGGCCCGCCGTTATCTTTTGTTCCATAAAAGACCTCCTACTGATTATCTGTCCCGCCGGTCAGTGCCTCCAGAGCCCGATAGGCCGCCGCGTCCACCGGCTCACACCACTCGTTTTGGGAACCCTCCCCAGGGACCTCGACGGCCAGGTGCTGAAAGGCGCTGTCCACTGCCGCCCCGTGCCAGTGCTTGACATTGGGCGGGATATTCACCACGTCGCCGGGACGGAGCGCCCGGGGAGCTTCGCCCCACTCCTGATACCACCCCCGTCCAGCGGTAACAAGCAGAATTTGCCCGCCGCCGCGGGCGGCGCGGTGGATGTGCCAGTGGTTGCGGCAGCCCGGCGCGAACGTGACGCAGCCTACGGGTACCTGCTCGGTGGAGAGCATATTCAGATAGCTGGCGCCGTCAAAGTAAGGGGCAAAGGCGGTGTTCTCCGCCCCCGCGTGGAAGGGGCTGGTGCGGTTGAGCTCTTCCGGTGTCATGGTGCAATCTCCTCTCCGGCCAGGCGGATATTCCACCTGCGGTTGTTTGCTCCTATTTTAAGCCGGGCTGGCTTGACAGGGAAGCGCCGATTTTGTACCATGGTATCAACCAAAAGTTTGAACGGAAGGGAGGAGCGGCCATGTTCAACCCCCAATTGGCCACCTTTGTCTGCGTGGCCGACTGCGGCAGCTTCAGCCAGGCGGCGGAAAAGCTCTACCTCTCGTCCACGGCGGTGATGAAGCAGCTCAACGCCCTGGAGCGGCACCTGGAGCTGAAGCTGCTGGAGCGCACAAGGCGGGGGACCGTCCTGACCCCGGCGGGAGAGGTCATTTACCGCTACGCCAGACAGATGTTCGCCGACTCGGACCGGGCGCTGCGGGAGGCGCGGGCGGCCGCCCAGGCGGCCCGGTCTGCCTTTTGTGTGGGAACCTCCATCCTCAATCCCTGCCGGCCCTTTATGGACCTGTGGTACCGCTTCTGCGGGCACTTCCCCGGCTACCAGCTCCACCTCGTCCCCTATGAGGACGACCACCAGGGGATTTTGGGAGAGATCGGCGCCCTGGGAGAGAAATTTGACTTCCTTATCGGTGCCTGCGACTCCCGTCAGTGGCTGGACCGCTGCAATTTTCTCCCTCTGGGGGAGTATCGCCACTGCATCGCCGTCCCCCGGGGACACCCCCTGGCGGGGCGGAAGGGGCTCACCCTGGCAGAGCTGCATGGGGAGACCCTGATGATGGTGAAGCAGGGGGACTCCCCTTCAGTAGACCGGGTGCGGGCCGCAGTGGAGGCCCATCCGCAGATCCATATTGAGGACACCCCGCAGTTTTATGACATGGAGGTGTTCAACCGCAGCGTCCAGACCGGCCACCTGCTGATGAGCCTGGACTGCTGGACGGAGGTGCACCCGTCCCTGGTGACCCTTCCGGTGGATTGGAACTTCACCATCCCGTACGGCCTGCTCTATCAGCTCCGGCCCGGCGCAGATGTGGCCCGGTTTGTGGCCCTAGTCCGGGGGGACGGCCCCGCATAAGAAGACAGCGCGCCCGCCGGATTTCCGGTGGACGCGCTGTTTGGCCAGAAGGGGGACACGGGCTCCGCCTCATAGTCCGGTGCGGTAAAGGGGGATGACGTTGATGACGGGCTCCTCATAGGGGTGGGCCCGCTTGACGGCCGCCACGGTCTCCTCCACGCGGTCTGTCCGGCAGGTAACCTCCACCTTGAGCTCTGGCGCATGGCATACCTCACCCACCCTGCCCAGATAAGGGGCGGTGCCCGCCAGGGGGCGCCAGACGCCGATGACAGGGCTATAGGAGAGACAGCGGTCGTACCGGCCGATATGGCCCGCGTCCACCGACCACAGGGCCTGCTGAACGGCCTCCAGGTGGCTCTCAGGGAGATAGATTTCCAGCTTGCAGAACTCAAATTCCATGGCCCCTCACTCCTCCCGGTATTCCGGACACTGGTAGCGGGGCTTGCCCCGGCTGGCCCTGCCGTACTCAATGGCTCCGGCAGGACATCCGCAGATGCAGGCCATACAGTGGGTGCACCGGTCCCCCCACACAGGGCGGCCGTCCCGGAGGCGGATATTGTTTTCCACACAGACTGCGGCGCATTTGCCGCAGCCCACGCAGGCGCTGGTGGAGCGGAAGGGGCCGGCCTTGATGATAAAGCGGTAAAAGAAGGCGTTCACCGGTCCAGATTTGAGCTTGTCGATCGCTCCGCGCCGGACGGGCGGGAGGGACTCGCCCCGGCGGATGCGCTCCGCCCCCTCCTCCAGCCCCGGCACCGCGGCTGCCACGATGGCGTGGGCCTCCTCCGGCCCGGGAGCGCGGAACAGGGCGATGTAGTTCTCCGGCATGACAACCGGCAGAACGCCGCGGTAGGTGAGGCCCATGTCCCGGCAAAGGGCCTCCAGCCGGGGGATGGGATCGCCGATTTCCGCCCCGCAGGTCATGACAAAGTAGGCGTCCCGGCTGCCCGAAAACCGGCCGCCGCGGAGCAGGGCCTCGAAAATGCGGGGGAGCTGCCAGCCGTAAGTGGGAGACACAAAGACCCACGGGGACCGGGAGGTGAGGGCGGGGAAGCGGTCGTCCCGCAGGAAGGGAAAGGCGTCCACCGCCTCATCCCCCAGCCGGTGGGCCAGCCATTTGGCGCAGTAGCGGCTGTTTCCGGTGCCGCTGAAATAGAAAATCATCAGGAACGCTCCTTTTATAAACGGTTATTTCATTTGCTCCAACACATCCGACTCCCAGCGGTGGAGGGCCGCAAGCTGCTCCGGTGTGTGGAACCAGTGCTCGCCGCCCTCCAGGACGGTGAGTGCTCCGCCGAACCGGCGGGCGAAGTCCTCTACCGCCGTCCGGCGGAGCATGGCGTCCCCGGAGGCGTACAGCAGGGCGGTGGGAGTGGGCCAGCGGGACACCGGATGGGCGCGGACATACTGGAGGTAGGGCCAGGAGAGGGTCTCCCCGAAGGGAGTGTCCAGCTCGCCTGCTGCCTCCAGTTGGGCCTCGCTGACGCCGGCCCACCCCATCATGTCTCGGATGAGCCCCTCCATGTCTACCACCGGGGAGACGAAAAGCGCCTGCTCCAGACGCTCCCCGGCGAAGGCCAGCAGGGAGAACCAGGCCCCCAGACTGGTGCACCGCAGGGCGGTATGCCGCCACCGCCCTTTGGCATAGCCCAACAGCGCCCGCAGCTCGGGCGCTGCGTGCCAGGGGTCCAGGGGCACCCCGTCCCCGCGGCGTGTCCCATGCTCCGGCAAGTCGGCCGCCAGCACCTGCCAGCCCCGGGGACAGGCGAGGGCGGCAAAGTCCTCCGCCTCCTCCTTGCACCCGCCCTTGCCGTGGACATACAGCCAGACCCGGTCGGCGGGAGGACCATAGAGGGCGGCCTTCAGCCCGGCCGCCTCCAGCTCAGTTAGTTCCATCGTTTCCTCCTCGTGTGCCCGGCAGCTTTACCGGGCAGGATACTCTATTATAACACAAACCTGGAGAAAATGCTTGACTTTGACGCTGCGTCAACTGCTATGCTGTAGAAGAAGGAGGGAATGCCGGATGGAATATTCCATTCAAGCCCTGTCGCGCCTGTCCGGGGTGACCACCCGCACCCTGCGCTGGTACGACGAAATCGGTCTTTTGAAGCCCAGCCGGGTGGCGGAGAGCGGGTACCGCTATTACGGCCCGGCGGAGGTGGACCGGCTTCAGGACATCCTCTATTACCGGGCCCTCGGGGTGGAGCTGGCCCGGATCAAGAGGTGCCTGGACGACCCCTCCTTCGACCGGCTGGCCGCCCTGCGCAGCCATCTGACCGCCCTGGAGGCGGAGCGGGCGCGGCTGGAGGGCCTGATCCGGTCGGTACGACAGACCATCGGAGCCGAAGAAAGGAAGGAAATCATGGACGATAAGCAGAAATTTGAGGCATTCAAACAGCGGGTTGTGGACTGGCACCAGGAGACCTATGGGGCAGAGGCCAGAGGCCGATATGGTGACGCCGAGGTGGAGGAGGCCCAGACTGCGGTTTTGAACCTGACCCCAGAGCAGTACCAGGAGTGGACGCGGCTGGGTGGGGAGCTCCAGACCGCGCTGGAACGAGCGGTGGCCTCCGGCGCTTCTCCGGAGGGGGAGGACGGCCGGGCGGCTGCGGCGCTCCACCGCCGCTGGCTCACCCTCACCGGCAACCAGTACGACCCCGCCAAGCACCGAGGCCTGGCCGAGCTGTATGTGTCTGACCCCCGCTTTACCGCCTACTATGACAGGGCTGTGCCCGGCTGCGCCCGGTTCTTACGGGACGCAGTAGCCTGCTGGGCGGAGAGGCTGTGAAAGGGCGGAGCGCCGCGCAGCTGCGCGGCGCTCCGCCTTATTCCAGCTCGTCCAGGCGGTCCTGGAGCTCGTCGGCCAGATCCTCCAGTGCCTCGTGGCGTTCTCCCCAGTCCTCATAGGCATCGCTGTCCATATCCTCCGGCTCGAGCTCGTCCAGCTGCTCCAGCACAAGCTGGATCCGTTCCAGGCAGGAGAGAAGTTGAGCGCGGTCCATGCCGTCCAACTCTGGCTGTCCGGGAAAGGCTGGAAAATCAAGCGTGTCCCCCATCCGGGTGCCTCCTTTCGGCTCTATGAAGTATGACGATTATACCACAGCCGTTCTCTCATGAAAACATTGCAGGCGGGATTTCTTTCCGACAAGCAATGGAATACCGAACGGCGGAGTAGACACCAAAATAAAAAAGATGCGTCTCCCAAAGCCGTGTGACGCAACACGTTCCATAATCGTTTCCGTCTCTTTTTGAAGAGTGCGTTCACTCAAAAATGCTCTCATGATCTTCTTGATAACGTTCCCTTGAATTTCGGTCAAAAATACAGTATAAACTTTTCGCAAGTCTATCATAAAGTTCTCTCGTATAAAGCAAAAGTATTATTGCAAGTAGCTTCTTATTCAGCGTGACTATGATTTTTATTGTACTACATTACGACGGATTTTGCCGCCCCAATAAGACTATGGGGGTTGTTCCCAAAACATACAAGTAACTTTATCGAAGGGACGATTCTCATGAGCAGCAGGCAAAAAAGCATCAAGCCGATGTCAGTAGGAGTTCGAATCCCACCCATTACACGTTTTGACCTTTGAATTTGCTCTGTTTGTATTTGACTGGTGGCATAAGGCGTTTTATATAGGAAAGGCCGAGACTTTTCTAGCAAAAAGGATTTTAGACATAAAATGGCCCTACCTGACCAGAACAAGGATAACCATTTGTTCTGGCCAGGTAGGGCCATTCAATTGGACCCGCCTAACGAGGCAACGACTCTGACAGGCTTTGAAAGATAGCCCGGTTGTGAAGAACCGCCGATGAATCCGGTTTACAGGCGGCGGCCAGTTCATTGAAGGTTTCCGCTCTTTTCTGGTCGCCCAGATGGCTGTAACAGACGCACAGCTGGATACAGGGGAGATAACCATAGCAGTCCGGAGAGACAAAGCCGCCCCTGCGATCATCCCGGGCGCAGGTCAGAGCCAGAGCGTACCAGTAGGCAGCCTGCTGGTACCGCTCCTGCCGGAGGAAGCAGTTTCCGATCTCACAGCAGACCTCTGCCCTGGGTCGGTCGTAGGTGAAGCTGCGAAATAACGCAGCCAGCGCCGCTTGCTCATGGCCCAACTCCTTGTGACAGTAAGCGCAGTGGCAGCATGCGTCAATGTTGTTCTCCACCCAGCCCTGGCCTTCTTCCAAAAATCGCTCAAAGACATCCAACGCCTCCTCCCAGCGATGGTGGTAGTAGAGCTCACGGCCGTAGTAGAACTGCTGACGGGGTTCCAGCTGTTTCCCAGCAGCCAGTTGGGCCTGGTAGATACGCAGGTTCCGGTCTGGGTCGGAGGGGCAGGTCTTGCGGTGGGTGACGGCGAAATCCGAGTACAGGACATTCCCAACCGGCGTGACAACCTCGTGGACGGCTCCTACCCAGCACATCCCAGCCCGGTTTTTAATCAGCCTTTCCCGGTAGTAAGAGAAGGTCACGCGGCCGCGTTCGTCAAAGCCGGTGTGGTAGGGGGCCATGACCACCGAGACAGTTGGGTCCAGAGTCTCTTTTAGGTTGAGAAAAGCCTTGTGATCCTCCTCCAAAAATACGTCGTCGGCATCCAGCCACATGCAGTAGTCCATAGACGCATGGGAAAAGGCTTCGTTCCGGGCGGCGGAAAAGTCATCCTGCCAGGGAAAGTCAAAGATTTGATTGGTAAAGTGGGTGGCAATCTCCCGGGTCCGATCGGTGGAGCCGGTGTCCACAATGATAATCTCGTCCACGAGGCCAGCCACACTCTTCAGACAGCGCTCCAGCACATCTTCCTCATTCTTTACAATCATACACAGACTGACGCTTATCATAGTGGCGCTTCCTTTTGATTCATCATGATATTGTTTCCGCCGGTTTTTACCGGCGGCACTCAGCTCAGACGGATGATGGTCAGAGAGGCCCCCGCGCCGCCGCTTACCAGAATGGCGGTTCCGGCAATTGTGGTAAAGAGCTGCAACGTAATGGTGGAGTTTGCGGGCAGGGTGACCTTAATCTGGTTTTCAAAGTTAGAGGTTGAGACCACCGGGTTGATGGTAGAGGGGATGCTGTTCACCCCGTTGATCACCAGCCGGGTTCCCATCAGCAGGGCCACAGTGGTATTCACATGGTAAGATATCTGATAGGTGCCCGCCGTGGCCACGGTAAACACCGTGTTCCCGGTGTTGGCCGTGATGTCGGGGGACAGAACTTGGGCGTTGGGCAGGGGGATTGGGCTGCCCCCCAGCGCCACCAGAACGCTGCTGCCCTGGGTGTTGGCGGCAAAGCCGGCGGTGGCGGTAAGGTTGGGACCTGTGGCTCCAGTGGGACCGGACGCCCCCGTGGGACCGGTTGCCCCTGCCGCGCCCGCCGCGCCGGTGATGCCAGCTACTCCGACGGCACCGTTTGCGCCGGCGGAACCTGTCGCTCCGGTGGCTCCGGTAGCTCCGACTGCTCCGGTGGGGCCCGTAGCCCCGGTGGCTCCGGTGGCTCCAGTGGGACCTACAGCCCCGGCAGGGCCAACTGCCCCGGTTGCTCCGGTGGGACCAATGGGACCCTGAGCACCAGTGGGACCTGTCGTACCGGTGGGACCTGCGGCGCCCGTCGGGCCGGTCGGGCCGTCCGCACCTGTGGGGCCCGTGGGGCCAGTGACCCCGACAGGCCCTTCTGCGGGGCCCGTCGCGCCCGTCGCGCCGGTAGCCCCGGTGGGACCGGGCAGGATGGGGGCGCTCATGGCCGAGGCCAATTTGCCGGTTAGCAGCATCTGCTGCTCCATCACGCTGGACAGCGTCTCCTGCACGCTTTGATTGACCTGCATTACCTCATCCAAAGCCGCAGCCGCTTCAAGGCCTGGCAGAGTACCCAGAACGTATTGCAGCTTTTCACCCTCGGCGTTGAGGATGTGGCTCAGGCTGAGCTCCTCAGCAGCAATGGAGGAAATGATCTCATTGATGCTGCCCTCTCTGCTCAGAGGAGGCTCGATTGGGGGAAAGGTTGGCAGTGACATGAGACATCCCTCCTCAGCTTAGACGGGTAATGGAAAGGGCCGCGCCGGCGGAGCCCGGCAGCAGGGTGGCCACGGAGGCGATGCCAAACATTTGCAGGGAAACGGTGTCCCCGGCGTTTAGGTTCAGCAGGATCTCGTTGGAGAAGTGGCTCAGAGACACCGCAGGGGCCACGGTGGAGGCCGTATTGGCCGCGCCATTGATAAGAAGGCGGGTACCGCTGGCCAAGGACGCGGTGGTGTTTACATTGTAAGAAATCTGGTAGCGCCCGGCGTTGGTTACCGTAAACACCGTGTTGGCCCCGTTGACCGTGATGTCCGGGGAGAGCAACTGGCCGTCCGGAAGGGGAACCAGGGTGCCCCCTACAAGGACGGTCAGCGCCGTGCCGCTGGTGTTGGCTGCAAAGGCGGAGGTGGCGGTGATGTTGGGACCGGTGGGGCCGGTTGCACCAGTCGCGCCCGTCGCGCCGGTAATACCTGTTGCGCCGGTGGCCCCAGTGGCCCCGGTAGCCCCCGTAACACCTGTAGGGCCGGTGGCTCCCGTAACGCCGGCAGGTCCGGTCGCGCCGGTGGCCCCGGTGGCTCCCGTGGCCCCGGTGGCTCCAGTAGCCCCGGCAGCTCCAGCCGCGCCGGTGGCCCCGGTCGCGCCAGTAGGCCCAGTGGGCCCAACCGCACCAGTCGCCCCAACTGCCCCGTCAATATATGCACAACAAGGAAAATGCCGTAACCATGCGGCTTTCAGCACATTAAAGACAATTAAACAACCCCTATAATTACACCTAAAACGCCGTAGCAAGGTTGGACAAGCCTTGATATGGCGTTTTTAAGTGAATAGGATATGTCGCCGCAGCTTGAAAAGAGTTGCGGTTTTTTATGCCCGAAAACAGGCGGTAACGTGGAACGTTAGGCGCGAAAAAGCCCTTGTAATACAAGGCTTTTCAGACGCAAAAACGGCAAAGGCATACTGCAATACCAAAACCGCCCAAAACGGCTTTCTAATATTCCACGCAAACCGAGAAAGGAAGTGATAAAAAATGGCAGTTTTCCGAGTTGAGAGAAATACGGGCTATACCGTTATGAGCAACCACCACTTGCGCAACAAGGAATTGACCTTAAAGGCAAAGGGTTTGTTGTCGCAAATGCTGTCTTTGCCGGAGGATTGGGATTATACCCTTGCGGGCTTATCCCACATCAACCGGGAGAAGATCGACGCAATCCGCGAAGCGGTAAAGGAACTTGAAAAAGCCGGGTATATCGTCCGCAGCCGGGAGCGCGACGAAAAGGGACGCTTGCGGGGCGCAGATTACATCATATATGAGCAGCCGCAGCCCAAAGAGCCGGAAGCAGCTACCAGCAGCGAAAAGCCGCCTACATCGGATTTACCTACATTGGAAAATCCAACATTGGATAATCCAACGTTGGAAAAACCTACGCAGGAAAAACCTACGTTGGAAAATCCAACGCAATTAAATAAAGATATATCAAGTAAAGAACAATCAATTACTGATCTATCAAGTACCCATTCCATTCCTTTCCATTCCCTAAATCCCTTGCCTTATGAGCAGGACGAAGCGGCTACGCCGCCGGAAAGGAAAAGAACGGAAGCGAAAACAAACAGTGCAATAGAGATTTATCGGGAAATCATCAAAGAAAACATCGACTATGACATTCTCATTCAAGACCCCAAAATGGATAAAGACCGTTTGGACGAGATTGTAGAAATCATGCTGGAAACCGTCTGCACAGCCCGAAAGACAATCCGTATCGCCGGGGACGACTACCCCGCCGAACTTGTCAAATCAAAGTTTATGAAGCTGAACAGCAGCCACGTTGAGTTTGTTTTGGACTGCATGAGGGAGAACACAACCAAAATCCGCAACATCAAGCAGTATCTAAAAGCGGTTCTGTTCAACGCGCCGAGTACCATTGACAGCTACTATACCGCCCTTGTCAATCACGACTTTTACGGCAGCAAATGAGCATAGCCGCAGTTTACCGGGAAAGGAGTTGATACCTTGCAGGAGGAAGTAACCCAAAAAACGATTGCCCTATCCGTCAACGTGGGAAAAGGCGCGGCAAGGCTTACCGAACAGGCGTTGCAGAAAGCAATCAAGAAGTTTTTGGAGCAGCGCAAAAGCCATACCCCGCATGGGAAACAGACCATGCGGCAGCTTATGAAGCAAAATGCGGGGGTTTCCAACATCGAGATCACCGACAGCAATATCAAAGCCTTTGAGAGTACCGCGAAGAAATACAACATAGATTTTTCGCTGAAAAAGGTTAAGGGCGAACAGACCCGTTACCTTGTGTTTTTCAAAGGCAGGGACGCGGACGTTATGACCGCAGCGTTTCAAGAGTTTTCCGCAAAGAAGCTGAACAGGGATAAAAAGCCCTCTATCCGCAAAGCCCTTGCCGCAGCAAAGGACAAGGCGAAGCAGCTTAACGCCGCCCGCGACAAGGTAAAGAAAATAGACAGGGGGCGCGAGATATGAAGCAGATAAACTACAAAAAGCTGATAATCCCGAATATCCCGTATGTGTTCTTTGTCTATCTCTTTGATAAGGTGGGACAGGCGGTGCGGCTTGCCCCCGGCGCGGATATTTCCGAAAAGATACTCAATATCACACAGGGATTTTCCGAAGCGTTTTCAAATGCCTTGCCGAGCGTTTACCCGCTGGATTTGCTTGTCGGCATTGTCGGCGCGGTGATTATCCGCTTGATTGTCTATGTCAAAGGGAAAAACGCGAAGAAATACCGCAAGGGCGCGGAGTACGGCTCTGCCCGATGGGGAAACGCCGAAGATATTAAGCCCTACATAGACCCGGAGTTTCAAAACAACATCATTTTGACACAGACGGAACGCCTTACCATGAACAGCCGCCCGAAGCAGCCGAAGTACGCAAGAAATAAGAACGTCGTCGTGATCGGCGGCAGCGGCAGCGGAAAAACAAGGTTTTTTGTAAAGCCTAATTTAATGCAGCTTCATTCTTCCTACGTCTTGACCGACCCGAAAGGCACCGTCCTAATCGAGTGCGGAAAGCTGCTGCAACGGGCGGGCTACCGCATTAAGGTACTGAACACGATAAACTTTCGGAAAAGTATGCACTATAACCCCTTTGTCTATATCCGCAGCGAAAAGGACGTGTTAAAGGTTGTCAATACCCTTATCGTGAATACCAAAGGCGAGGGAGAAAAAAGCGCGGAAGATTTTTGGGTGAAAGCCGAGAGATTATTATATTGCGCGCTGATCGGCTACATTTGGTATGAAGCCCCCGCCGAGGAAATGAACTTTACAACGCTGCTTGAACTTATCAATGCAAGCGAAGCACGCGAGGACGACGAGGAATATCAAAGCCCCGTCGATCTGCTCTTTGCCGATTTGGAAGAACGCAGCCCCGACCATTTCGCGGTAAAGCAATATAAAAAATACAAATTGGCGGCGGGCAAAACGGCAAAGTCAATCCTTATTTCTTGCGGTGCGCGGCTTGCCCCTTTTGATATAGAGGAACTCCGGGAACTCATGTCCTATGATGAATTGGAACTTGACACATTGGGCGACCGGAAAACCGCGCTTTTCCTCATAATGAGCGATACCGACGACACTTTTAATTTTGTTATCGCTATTTTGCAATCACAGCTTTTCAACTTGCTTTGTGATAAAGCAGACGACGAATACAACGGCAAATTGCCTGTTCACGTCCGCTTTTTGCTTGACGAGTTTGCGAACATCGGACAGATACCCCGCTTCGATAAATTGATTGCTACAATCCGCAGTAGGGAAATGTCCGCTTCTATCATTCTGCAATCGCAGAGCCAGCTAAAAGCCATTTACAGGGACGCGGCAGAAATCATACTTGATAATGCCGACAGCACCTTGTTTTTGGGAGGACGTGGGAAAAATGCAAAAGAGATTTCGGATAACTTGGGACGGGAAACAATCGACAGTTTCAACACTTCCGAAAATCGCGGCACGCAGGTTTCTCATGGACTTACTTATCAAAAATTAGGAAAGGAGTTGATGACACAGGACGAAATAGCAGTTATGGACGGTGGGAAATGTATTTTGCAGCTACGCGGTGTACGTCCCTTTTTAAGCGACAAATACGACATCACGAAACACCCGAACTACAAATACCTTTCCGACTTCGACAAGAAAAACGCTTTTGACGTTGAACGGTATATGTCTACCCGTCCGGCAATCGTAAAGCCCGATGAAGCCTTTGACATATACGAAATAGATTTGTCCGACGAGGACGCAGCCGCCGAGGAATAACGGCGGCATTTTCATTTTCAACAACATTTTTTGAGCCGCACAGCGGCAGAAAGCGAGGTTTATATGGATTTCTTTAACAGCGCAGTTGGTGTATTGCAGACTTTGGTTATCGCGCTTGGCGCAGGTCTTGGCATTTGGGGTGCCATTAACCTCATGGAGGGGTACGGCAACGACAATCCGGGCGCAAAGAGCCAGGGCATGAAGCAGCTCATGGCGGGCGGCGGCGTCGCTTTGATCGGCGGCACCCTTGTTCCCCTGCTTTCTCAACTTTTCGGATAATGCCTAAAACAAATACCACCCGCCGCGCCCTCTCGGAAACGGGAGGGCGCGGGAAAGGAGGGATTAACTTTTGATATGGCAGATGATTGAAGATTGGTTTCGCGGCATTTTGACAGACGGGATTTTATCGAACCTCTCCGGCTTGTTTGACAGCGTAAATACAGAGGTTGGAGAAATCGCAACGCAAGTCGGCACGACCCCCGCCGGGTGGAACGCGGGCATATTCAACATGATACGCAGCCTTTCGGAAAACGTCATTGTACCGATTGCGGGCGTTATCATTACCTTTGTCATGTGCTACGAACTAATCCAGCTTGTAATTGAAAAAAACAATTTGCACGATCTCGACACTTGGATTTTCTTCAAATGGATTTTCAAAACCTTTGTTGCGGTGCTGCTGGTAACAAATACTTGGAACATCGTCATGGGCGTGTTCGACGTTACGCAGAGCGTCGTCAATCAGAGCGCGGGGGTTATCATATCCGATACAAGCATAGACGTTACCACCGTCATTACCGACATTGAAGCAAAACTCGACGCTATGAGCGTGGGCGGTCTTTTGGGCTTATGGTTTCAATCCCTCTTTGTAGGGCTTACCATGAAAGCCCTGTCAATCTGCATTATGCTTGTGGTGTATGGGCGCATGATTGAAATATACCTTGTAACAAGCGTTGCCCCTATCCCTATGGCAACAATGGTAAATCACGAATGGGGCAGCATGGGACAGAATTACTTAAAATCTTTGCTTGCGCTTGGTTTTCAGGCGTTTTTGATTTTGGTGTGCGTGGGCATTTATGCGGTGTTGATACAGACAATCGCAGCAACCGACGACATTTCCGGCGCGATCTGGGCTTGCATGGGCTATACCGTCCTCTTGTGCTTTACCCTTTTCAAAACGGGGAGCCTTGCAAAGAGCGTCTTTTCGGCACATTAAGGGGGTGAGTTATGATTTGAAAATCGGCTTAATCGACGTTGACAGCCATAATTTCCCCAACCTCTGCTTGATGAAGCTATCCGCGTATCATAAAGCAAAGGGGCATACGGTGGAATGGTGGAACGCAAAGGGGCGGTACGACCTTGTATATAAAAGCCGCGTCTTTACGGACACCTATTCCAAAGACACGATAACCGTTACCAACGCGGAACAGGTTATTTTCGGCGGTACGGGCTACGACACGAAAAACCGCTTGCCGCCGGAAGTGGAACACAGTTACCCGGATTATTCTATCTACCCGCAGTTTTTCGGGATTGCCTACGGCTTTTTAAGCCGGGGTTGTCCGAGAAATTGCGGGTTTTGCATTGTCAGCGGTAAAGAGGGACGCAAAAGCGTTAAGGTTGCGGATTTGTCCGAGTTTTGGAAATGGCAGCCGGAAATAAAAATCATGGACGCTAATCTGCTTGCCTGTCCCGACCATGAAAATCTCATTGAGCAGCTTATACGAAGCCGCGCATGGGTGGATTTTTCGCAAGGGCTGGATATTCGCCTTGTGAACAGGGATAATGTCAGCCTGTTAAATCGGGTACGGATAAAAGCGGTACATTTTGCATGGGATAATCCCGACGAGGACTTGACCGGGTATTTCCAACGTTTTTTGGATTTGACCGCCATTAAGAGCAGCCGCCAGCGGCGTGTGTATGTTCTTACCAACTACGGCAGCACTCACGAACAGGATTTATACCGCGTGAACACCTTGCGGGCTATGGGCTTTGACCCGTATGTGATGATTTACGAGCGTCCAACCGCCCCGCCTGTTACCCGCCATTTGCAACGGTGGGTAAATAACAAACGGCTTTTCTATGCTGTCCCCCGTTTTGAAGATTACATTCCGGGCAGAAAGGAGGTATGAAATGGCGTATGTAACCGTCCCAAAGGACTTAACAAAAATCAAAAGCAAGGTAATGTTCAACCTTACGAAAAGACAGTTAGTTTGTTTCAGCGCGGCGGTGGCAATCGGACTGCCGCTGTTCTTTTTGGTAAAAGACAGCGTTGGAACAACCACAGCGGCATTGTGCATGGTGCTTGCCATGCTGCCTATGTTTTTGCTTGCCATGTACGAGAAAAACGGGCAACCGCTGGAAGTGATTATTCGGCAATTTGTGGAAGTGAAGTTTCTTCGCCCCAAAGAGCGACCTTATCAGACCAACAATTTTTATGCCGCTCTTGCGCGGCAAGAGCAATTAGATAAGGAGGTACGGGCGATTGTCAAAGGAAAAGAAAAACACCCAAAACGAAAAGCGTAAACTTTCCCGACAGGAAAGAAAACAGATAGATACCCTTATCCGACAGGCAAAGGGCGACGGGAAGCCCCATACGGCGCAGGACAGCATACCGTTTGAGCGAATGTATAAGGACGGGATTTGCCGCCTTGCAAACGGGCGGTATTCCAAGTGCATTGAGTTTGAGGATATAAATTATCAGCTTGCGCAGCCGGACGACAAAACCGCCATTTTTGAAGCCCTTTGCGATATGTATAACTCGTTCGACGCTTCTATCAACGTGCAGCTTTCCCTAATCAGCCGCCATGCGAACAAGGACGATTTCAAGAACAGTATCACGATTGCGCCGCAGAATGACGACTTTGACAGTATCAGAGCAGAATACACCGAAATGCTTAGGACGCAGCTTGAACGCGGAAACAACGGGCTTATCAAGACCAAGTTTCTTACCTTTACCGTTGAAGCAAAGGACATCAGATCGGCGCGGGCGCGTCTTGCCCGCATTGAAACGGACACCCTCAACCATTTTAAGGTGATCGGCGCGGCGGCGCGGGTATTGGACGGGAAACAGCGTCTTGAAGTGCTGCATGGGATTTTCCACCCGGACGGGGAACGCTTTAACTTTGCGTGGGAATGGCTACCCGCAAGCGGTCTTTCCGTCAAAGACTTTATCGCGCCGTCCTCTTTCCGTTTTGGCGACGGGCGAATGTTTCAAATGGGCGGCAAGTTTGGTGCGGTTTCCTTTTTGCAGATCGTCGCGCCGGAACTCTCCGACCGTATGCTTGCCGACTTCATGGACGCGGAAAACGGGATTATCGTCAATCTGCACATTCAGAGTATCGACCACAACGAAGCAATCAAGACGATTAAGCGCAAGATTACCGACCTTGACCGTATGAAAATCGAGGAACAGAAAAAAGCAATCCGCAGCGGCTACGACATGGATATTATTCCGTCCGACCTTGCCACCTACGGCGGGGAAGCAAAAAACCTACTCCGCGATTTGCAGAGCCGCAACGAAAGAATGTTTCTGCTCACGCTGCTTGTCTTAAACCTTGCGGATACCAAGCAGAAATTGGATAACGAAGTATTTGGGGCGGCGGCAATCGCGCAGAAATACAACTGCATTTTGACCCGCCTTGACTACCGGCAGGAACAGGGGCTTATGTCCTCTATCCCGTTGGGGGAAAACCTTATCCATATCCAGCGCGGCTTGACGACCAGCAGCACCGCCGTTTTCGTTCCCTTTACGGTGCAAGAGCTGTTCCAAAGCGGCGAAGCATTGTATTACGGCTTAAACGCCCTTTCCAACAACATGATTTTGTGCGACCGAAAGAAGCTGAAAAACCCCAACGGCTTGATACTCGGCACACCGGGCAGCGGCAAAAGTTTTTCTGCAAAACGCGAAATCACAAACGCTTTTCTTATCACGTCCGACGACATTATCATTTGCGACCCCGAAGCCGAATATTACCCCCTTGTCGGACGTTTGAAAGGACAGGTTATCAAGGTTTCGCAGAACAGCACGCAGTACATTAACCCTATGGATATTAACCTCAATTACAGCGAGGGCGACACGCCCATAGCCTTAAAGAGCGATTTTATCCTTTCCTTTTGTGAGTTGATTATGGGAGGTAAAAACGGGCTGGAAGCTGTCGAAAAGACCTTGATTGACCGCGCTGTTATCAGCGTGTACCGCAACTACCTTGCCGACCCGAAGCCCGAAAATATGCCGATTTTGGGCGACCTCTACGACGAGATCAAGAAGCAGCCGGAAAAGGAAGCGCAGCGTATCGCGGCGGCATTGGAACTCTATGTAAACGGCAGCTTGAACATTTTTAACCACAGGACAAACGTTGACATTCATAACCGCCTTGTCTGCTTTGATATTAAGGAACTCGGTACGCAGCTTAAAAAAGTCGGTATGCTTATCGTCCAAGACCAAGTATGGAACAGAGTAACGGTAAACCGCAGCGAGGGCAAGGCGACGCGGTATTACATCGACGAGTTTCATTTGCTGCTCAAAGAGGAACAGACCGCAGCATACAGCGTCGAGATTTGGAAGCGTTTTAGGAAGTGGGGCGGTATTCCGACAGGTATCACCCAAAACGTGAAAGATTTGTTGTCGTCCCGCGAGGTGGAGAACATCTTCGAAAACAGTGATTTTGTGTATATGCTCAACCAAGCCCAGGGCGACCGGGAAATCCTTGCCAAGCAGCTTAACATTTCACAGCAGCAAATGACCTATGTAACCCATTCCGAAGCGGGCGAGGGACTTATCTTCTATGGCAACGTGATTTTGCCCTTTATTGACCGTTTCCCAAAAGATACGGAACTCTACCGCGTGATGACGACCAAGCCCGGCGAGGTGTCAGCATGAAGATAGAAACGGATAAAATCTATTGCGGCGACAGCTTGCAGGTGCTTCAAACCTTGCCGGATAACTGTATGGATTGTTGCGTAACGTCCCCGCCCTACTATGCTTTGCGCGATTACGGCACAGACGGGCAGATCGGACGGGAAGCAACGCCGGAGGAATATGTTTCCCGCATTACAGCGGTTTTCCATGAGGTAAAGCGGGTGCTTACGCCGGAGGGTACTTGTTGGCTGAATATCGCGGACACTTATTGCGGCACAGGCAGCAAAGCCGACCACCAAGACCCGAAATATCCCAAAGGCAGGAACGGGCAGCAAGTGGCGGTAAACCACCGCGCCCCCGGCTGCAAGCCGAAAGACCTAATCGGTATTCCGTGGCTTGTAGCCCTTGCCTTGCGGGGCGACGGTTGGTATTTGCGCAGTTCTATCATTTGGCACAAGGGAAACGCCATGCCGGAAAGCACGCGGGACAGACCGACGCGCTGCTATGAATATGTGTTTCTGCTTACCAAGTCGAAGAAATATTACTACGATTGGCAAGCAGTAGCCGAGCCGATAGCCCCCACAACGGCGGTACGGCTGAAAAGCGGAGTTGGGAAAGGCAACAAATATGCCGCTACCGTTCCGGGGCAAAACCAGCCGCAGAAAATCAACCGTCCCCGCAGGAAAGGCGCATACACCGACGAAATGATTTCCCCCGTCCGCAGCCGCCGCAACGTTTGGCAGATCAACACAGCTTCCTATCGCGGCGGGCATTTTGCAGCGTTCCCGCCCAAACTTGCGGAAACGTGCATTTTGGCGGGCTGTCCTGTCGGCGGGATTGTGCTTGACCCGTTTTTAGGCAGCGGCACGACCGCAGCGGCGGCAAAAAGCCTTTCCCGCCGCTATGTGGGTATAGAGATCAACCCCGAATACTGCACCCTTGCAAAACAGCGTATTGGAGGTGATGAACATTGAGCAAGGAATTAAAAGCCCCCGACAAGGTAACGCAGAAAATGACCCGCGACGGGGCGGTTGCAGAAAACCTTACGACGGGCGAAACAACGAGTATCAGCGAAAGACCGCCGGAGGAAAACTATTCAGCCCCCGTAGCGGGAGCAGCGGAAAAAGCCACCCAACGTATTGGCACAGAGGTTAGCCGCCACTTTGAAAAGGGCGCGGAGAAAAAGACCCTTGACGCAGCACAGCTTAAAACCCATACGTCCCGCTTGCAGTTTTCCGAAGCGGAACGGGCAACGCCGGAACTGCAAAAGGCAATCAGAAAATCCGATACGGCGGCTGACCGTTTAGACAAAGCGCGGGCAGCTATCCCCAAACAGACCAAAATCACAAAAGAGCGCGTTTTTGACGAAGCCAAAGGCAAAGCAAAGACGCGCCTTGCTTTTGAAAAAACGGATAAGCCCCCAAACGGCAAATTGCGCCATAACCCGTTATCCCGTCCGGCGCAGGAATTGGACGCCGCCGTACATGGAAAAATCTATGAGGTAGAGAAAGAAAACGTCGGTGTGGAAAGCGGACACAGGATAGAACTTGTGGGCGAGAAAGCGGGCGGCATGACGACGCGGGCAGTAAAACGCGGCATACGCAGCCATAAGCTGAAACCTTACCGGGCGGCGGCAGCAGCCGAGAAAAAGGCAGCAAAGGCAAACGCCGATTTCCTCTACCAAAAGGCGCTGCATGATAACCCCGCCCTTGCGCACTCCAACCCGATTTCCCGTTTTTGGCAAAAACAGCGCATTAAAAAGCAGTATGCAAAGGCGTTGAAAACGGGCGGCAAGGTGAAAAAGACCGCCGAAGCCACCGCAAAGGCGGCGAAGAAAACGGCGCAGGAAACCAAACGGGCGACGTTCTTTGTCGTCCGGCATTGGAAAGGCTGTTTGATTGTGGGCGGGATTGCCTTTATCGTGCTTCTGTTTTTCGGCGGCTTGTCCTCTTGTTCCCTGTTCGGCGGCAACAGCGGCAGCGGCTTGATTGCGTCGTCCTATCTCTCCGAGGACGCGGATATTACAGGCGCAGAAAGCGCGTATGTCGCTATGGAAGCCGAGTTACAGGATATGCTGGATAACATCGAAAGCGAATACCCCGGCTATGACGAATACCGGGTAACGGCTGACGAGATCGAGCATGACCCGTATGTGCTAATCTCTATCCTCTCCGCTTGGCATGAGGGCGTGTTTACTCTCGATGAAGCGCAAAGCACCCTTGAAATGCTCTTTGATAAACAGTATATCTTGACGGTTACGGAGGAAGTCGAGGTACGCTACCGCACCGAAACGCGGACGGACAGCGAGGGCAACGAATACGACGTTGAAGTAGCCTATAACTATTACATTCTCAATGTGGATTTGGAAAACTTCAACCTCTCCCATGTTCCCGTTTACATTATGGGCGAGGAACAGCTATCCATGTACGCTATGTATATGTCGTCGCTTGGGAACAGACCCGACCTTTTCCCGCAATCCGGCTATATTTCAAAATACTATGAAAACCCGCCAGCGGATTATGAAATCCCGCCCGCCTATCTGGAAGATGAACAGTTTGCGCGGCTCATTGAGGAAGCGGAAAAGTATGTCGGTTTTCCTTATGTGTGGGGCGGCAGCAGCCCGGAAACCTCTTTTGATTGCAGCGGTTTTGTTAGCTATGTGCTGACGAACAGCGGCTTATACAATACGGGCAGACTTGGGGCGCAGGGGCTTTACAACATTTCAACCCGCGTTTCCAACCCGCAGCCGGGGGATTTGGTTTTCTTTACGGGTACATATGACACACCGGGGGTATCTCATGTGGGTATCTACGTTGGCGAGGACGGGGACGGAAGCCCCGTCATGCTGCATTGTGGCGACCCGATACAATACGCAAAACTTGATACAAGCTATTGGCAATCCCATTTTTACGCCTATGGGCGGCTACATTACAACTGACTTTGAAAGGAGTTTATTTCTATGGCAAACACGAAACTTGACCGTATCGAAAGGGATATTGAGAAAACGAGGGCGAAAGTCCTTGAATACCAAAAAAGGCTGAAAGACCTTGAAGCGCAGAAAATCGAGGAAGAAAACGCGCAGATCGTTCAAATGGTGAAAGCGGTACACCTTGACGGGGCGCAGCTTGCCGCGTTCCTCTCCGCCTATGCCAACGGCGAAATCATTTTGCCGCAGCCGGACACAGACTATACCGACGAACAGGAGGAAACCGAAGATGAAGCATAAAAAACTGTTCCGCAGCGTTACCGCTTTGCTTGCCGCCCTTGTACTCATGGGCGGCTTTTCTGTTACCGCTTTTGCGGGCGGCGGTGATGTGAGCGACGAGCCGCCTACCCCCGTAACCGAAACCGAGCCGGAAGAAACGACGGGCGGCTATGAGCCGCAGCCCCTTACCCCGGACGGGAATATGTCCCTTGTGGACGACATAACGGGCGAAGCGTCCGGCGATAAGCAGTTTATTACCGTCGTTACGAAAAACGGAAACTATTTTTACATCATCATTGACCGCGCCGAGGACGGAGAAAACACCGTCCATTTCCTCAATCAAGTTGATGAAAAAGACCTTTTGCAGCTTATGGAGGACGAACAGACCGAAGCCCCCGCTTGTAGCTGTACTGAAAAATGCGTTGCCGGAAGCGTCAACACCGATTGCCCCGTTTGCAGCGTCAATATGAGCGAGTGCGCGGGCAAGGAAGCCGAGCCGGAGCCGGAAGAAACCGAGCAGCCGGAGCCGGAGGAAGATAAAGGCGGCGGCATGGGCGGTGCTATTCTGCTTGTCGTGCTGCTTCTTGCCGCAGTGGGCGGCGGCGCGTTCTATTACTTTAAGATTATGAAGCCCAAAAAGGACGCGGCAAAAGGCAGCAGCAACCTTGACGATCTCGATTTTGACGAGGACGACGAGGACGAGGAAGAATTAGAAACCGAGCAGGAGGACGAGGAAGTATGAAACTTGTAATTGCAGAGAAACCGAGCGTCGGGGCGGCGATTGCCGCCGTACTTGGCGCGAATAAAAAGCGCAGCGGATATTTTGAGGGCAGCGGCTACCTTGTGTCCTGGTGTATCGGGCATTTGATTAGCCTTGCGGACGCGGCGACCTACAACGAGCAGTACCGAAAATGGAAGTATGACGATCTCCCCATTGTCCCGCAGGATTGGCAGTTTACCGTTGCCAGCGGCAAGGAGCAGCAGTTTTCCGTACTCAAAGACCTTATGCACCGCAGCGACGTTTCCGAGATTGTCAATGCGTGCGACAGCGGGCGCGAGGGAGAACTCATTTTTCGCTTTGTCTATGAACAGGCAAATTGCAAAAAGCCCTTTTCCCGCCTTTGGATTAGCAGTATGGAAGAAAGCGCAATCCGCGAGGGCTTTTCAAACCTCAAAGACGGGCGCGGCTATGACAACCTCTATCAATCCGCGCTTTGCAGAGCAAAGGCAGATTGGCTTGTCGGGATTAACGCGACCCGCCTTTTCTCTATCCTCTATCACAAAACGCTGAATGTCGGCAGAGTGCAGACGCCCACCCTTACCATGCTGGTAAACCGCGACTATGCGATCAGCAGCTTTAAGAAAGAAAAATATCATGTTGTCCGTCTGGACGCGGGCGGTGTTTCGGCTTTGTCCGAAAGGCTGAACGACGAAGCGGCAGCGCAGCAGATGAAAGCGGCTTGCGAGAAATCGCAAGCCGTTTGTACTTCCCTCAAAAAAGAGAAAAAGACCGTTGCACCGCCGAAGCTGTTTGACCTTACCGCGTTGCAGCGCGAAGCCAACCGCCTGTACGGGTTTACGGCGAAACAGACCCTTGATTATGCGCAAGCCCTCTACGAAAAGCGGCTTTTGACCTATCCCCGCACCGACAGCAAATATATCACTTCCGATATGCAGGACAGCACAAAGGAACTCATTACCGGGCTTTGTTCGCTGCTTCCCTTTATGCGGGACGTGAAGCTGCAAGCAGACCTTACAAGGGTTTGCGACAACAGCAAAGTAACCGACCACCACGCTATTTTGCCGACAGCCGAGTTTTTGAAAACGGGCTTTTCTTCCCTTACCGACAGCGAAACAAAACTTATGACCCTTGTATGCGCGAAGCTGCTTTGCGCCGCAGCCGCGCCCTATGAATATGAAGCGGTTACGGCGGTTATCTCTTGCGGCGGTTATACCTTTACCGCAAAGGGAAAGACGACGCTTTGCGAGGGATGGCGTGAGATTGAAAAGCTGTCCCGCGCCGCGTCCGAGGAACAGGACGAGGACGCAGAGCCGGAAACCGTTTTGCCGCCGCTTGCCGAGGGGCAGACCTTTGACAATCCGGCAGCGGAGATCTCCGAGCGTTACACGCAGCCCCCGAAAGCATATACCGAAGATACGCTTCTGTCCGCTATGGAGAACGCGGGCAAGGAAGAAACGCCGGAGGACGCAGAGCGCAAAGGGTTAGGCACTACCGCAACGCGGGCGGGTATCATTGAAAAACTCATTAGTGCGGGCTTTGCCGAGCGCAAGGGCAAAAAGCTAATCCCCACAAAGGACGGGTATAACCTTGCCGCTATCCTGCCCGAAGTCCTTACGTCCCCGCAGCTTACGGCAGAATGGGAAACCCGCCTTACCGGGATTGCCAAAGGCAGCGACAGCCCGGACGATTTCATGCGCAGCATTGAGGAAATGACAGCGGGGCTTGTCAAAACCTATTCCGCGATTTCCGAAGATAAAGCGAAGCTGTTTACCCCGCAGCGGGAAGCAATCGGCACTTGCCCCCGTTGCGGCGCGACGGTTTACGAGGGCAAGAAAAACTACTACTGTTCCGACAGGGCGTGCAGCTTTGTCATGTGGAAAAATGACTTGTTCTTTCAGCAGCGCAAAAAGACTTTCACAAAGGCGATTGCCGCCGCCCTTTTGAAAGACGGAAAGGTAAAAATCAAAGGTATGTACTCGACCAAGACGGGAAAGACCTTTGACGGGGTTGTGCTGCTTGCCGACACAGGCGGCAAGTATGTAAACTTCCGCGTCGAGCAGAACCGAAAATGATTAGGCTTGATGAAAAGCAGTATCGAGCCGTTAAGAAAATGACCCGCGCCGCGTGCGCCAACAACGATTGCGGGAACTGTCTGCTATTGGACGACGGGGAAACTTGCGTTTGTGTGCAGAGTATCAGCTATTCGCTGTTATGCCGTTATTTCCGCGAAGCGGTTTTACCCGCAGACAGGCAGCTATGCGAACAGATCACCCGCAGCGGGGAAACCGATTTGAAGCGTTGCGCGGTATGCGGCAGCACGTTTGCGGCGGGCAGCAACCGGGCGAAATACTGTCCCGATTGCGCGGCAAAGATACGCCGCAGACAGAAAGCGGAAAGCGAGAGAAACAGGCGTTTACGGATAAAAACAACTACATAGCAAGCACAGCAAACGAGTACCCGTTTGCGAGAAATGCCCGCGCTGCTCTTGGAACGGCGCGGGCATTTTGCTTGTTGGGATAGTCCCAAACCCTTAAAAATCGAGAAAGGACGTGATGAAACAATATGCCGTATTCTTCATACGACCATGACAAATTGGAAACCGCCGAAACCATGCGGATAGAACGCCGGATATATTTTGAAGCAAAGGACGGGGATATTGCCCCCTATGTTTCCTTGCCGCCGGAGCAGCTACACGCCATGCGCGAGGAAAGCGCGGCAGCGGAACAGGCGATTTTTAACGATCTCTCAAGCCGCGCCGCCGCATGGGAGGAACAGGCGGGCAAAACGCTTTTGCTTGACAAAGCGATTGAATACACAAGGACAACCGTTGTGCAGCACACTTCTAACGAGTGGCAGAAAGGCGAATATGACCGATATACCCGCAGCAACCGGGTATATCAGATGAACTACCACATTTACGAGAACACCCGTTACGACAGGGAGAAGCAGCAAAGCGTCCCTTACTCTTATTCTCTCACATGGGGCGTTTATACCAACAGCCCGAACAGAAACGGGCAAGCGAAGATTGCCGGACAGGACAGAAAGGTTTTTTCCGACAAGGCGGCTATGGAAAAGTATCTGAATGGACGTATCAAAGCATACGACCGTCTGTTTACGGAAATCTCCCCACCTATCCCGCAGGAGTACGCCGAGCATTTCAAAGTAAACGGTATGCTTTTACCGGGCTATACCATTGAGGGCGAGGAACCCCCGCAGCAGCAGCCACAGACGGCAGCTATCCCCGAAACTACCGGGCAGCAAAAGGAGCGTGAACACATGAGCGAACAGTTTTCTATTATGATTGGCAACCGCAGCCGTTTTGAAGCGGGCGACCCCGACGGTTATTGGCTGGATATGCCCGCCACAAAGGAGCAGCTTCACGAAGCCATGCAGAGCGTCGGCATTACCGCCGACAACCCGCAGGATTTTTCCATTCGCGGCTTTTCCGACGACCCGGAAAAACATATTGCCTTGCCTTATGACATGGTATGCGCCGCCAGCGTGGACGAACTCAATTTTCTTGCGGCGCGGATTGAGCAGCTGGACCCCGCCGAGATCGGCAAGCTGAACGCAGCCTTGCAGCAGAAAAACGGCTTTGAGAACATCGGACAGGTAATCGACTTCACCTACAACGTGGATTTCTACGTCCATATTCCCGAAGTACATACCTACCGCGATTTGGGCGACTACTACTTAAATCAATCCGGCATGGTACAAATGCCCGAAGAATGGAAAGGCGGGATTGACCTTGCCGCTTTTGGCAGGAACGCCGCCGAGCATGAAAAGGGCGCGTTTACCGAATACGGCTATCTCGTCGAAAGCGGCGACGAGTGGGAGCGTCAGTTTGAGGGGCGCGAAGTGCCGGAGGAATACCGCATTATGAGTTACCCGCAGCAAGAGCGCGGCGAACAGGATAAAACCTTTTTAGACGCAGCCGAAGTACAGCAAGCAGACGCGCAGCCCGCCGAGCCGCAGCAGCCCCGCCCCGTCGTGCCGATTATCCTTTCTTCCGAAAAGCCCGGCGACAAGGTAAAGGAGATCACCGCCCGTCTGGAACAGGGCATACAAGCAATTTTTGACAGCGACCGCTATAAAGAGTTTCTTACCGCCATGTCGAAGTTTCACGATTACAGCTTGAATAACACGATCCTAATTGCCATGCAGGGCGGCAATTTGGTAAAGGGCTATTCACAATGGCAGAAAGAGTTTGACCGCCATGTGAAAAGCGGCGAGAAAGGTATTAAAATCTTTGCCCCCGCGCCCTACAAGGTAAAAAAGCTGGTGGATAAAATCGACCCCGACACAAGAAAGCCCATACTTGACAGCGAGGGAAAGACGGTTAAAGAAGAAAAGGAAGTTACCGTTCCCGCCTTTAAGGTTGTAACCGTCTTTGACATTTCGCAGACCGAGGGCAAGGAGTTCCCCGACCTCTCCGTTAAACCGCTGCTTGCCGATGTGGAACAGTACGAGGACTTTTTCGCTGCCCTTGAAAAAGCGTCCCCCGTTCCGATTGCTTTTGAGCAGATCACCAACGGCGCAAACGGATATTTCAGCTTGACCGATAAGCGAATTGCTATCAAAGAGGGTGTGAGTGAGTTGCAAGCGGTTAAGACCGCCATTCACGAAATCGCCCATGCGAAGCTGCATGACGTGGACTTAAACGCCCCGCTGGAGGAACAAAACCGCGTTGACCGCCGCAGCCGCGAGGTACAGGCTGAAAGCGTCGCCTATACGGTGTGTCAGCATTTCGGGCTTGATACGTCGGATTACTCTTTCGGGTATGTTGCCGGGTGGAGCAGCGGCAAGGAAATGACCGAATTAAAAGCGTCCCTTGAAACGATACAGGCAACCGCAAAGGAACTCATTACCGAGATCGAGGAGCATTTTACCGAATTGCAGCAGCAGCGGCAAGCCGAGCAGGAGCAGGAAGCGAAAACAAAAGAAACCTTGCTTCTCAACGGCAAGGAGGACAGCTACGGGATTTATCAGTTAGCCCGCAGAGAGGAAACTATGGATTTGCGCTTTGAGCCTTTCGACCGTCTGCAAGCAACGGGGCATACCGTTGACCGGGCAAATTATGAACTCGTCTATACCGCGCCGCTTACAAAGGATATGACGCTTGGCGGCATTTGGGAAAAGTTTAATATTGACCACCCCGCCGACTTCAAGGGGCATAGCCTTTCCGTTTCCGACATTGTTGTGCTTCATCAGAACGGCGAGAACACCGCCCATTATGTAGACAGCATAGGTTTTCAGCAAGTGCCGGAGTTTTTACAGGAGCAAGCGCAGCAGACACCCGTATTTGATAAGCTATCTCCCGAACAGCAGCAAGCCCTATCCGATACCGTAAAAGATACGCTGCAACTGCTTGTAGACGCAGACAAGCGGATTTATGGCGACGTTACGGGCAAGACCCTTGAAGCAATCGCGGCGCAAGGGTATTCCTACAAGGACGGGCAGCTTGAAAAGCAGCAGCCGGAAGCGACCCCCGAAAGCCTTATGACGGGCGAAACCGTCAGAACGCCGAGGGGGAATTTTCATATTACCGACATGAGCCGCGAACAGATCGAAGCGGCGGGCTTTGGTTTTCATCATGCGTCGGAGGACGGGAAGTATCTCATTATGGGAAACGGCACACAGGCTTATGCCATAGCCGCCGAGCAGCCGCAGCGGGATAATCCCTTAAAGCACGTTGAGGACATTGTAGAGCAGAACGACAACAACTTTGACGGGCTTATCAATAACACGCCGCAAACGCCCACCGTCGCGGATTTGGAGCAGCGGGCAAAGGCGGGCGAAGCGATCTCCGTTACCGACCTTGCGAAAGCGGTAAAAGCCGAGAAACGGGAGCAGCCGCAGAAAAAACCGTCCATTTTGAAGAAGCTGGACGAGTACAAGAAACAGGCGGCGCAGCAGCCGAAAGACAAGCAGAAAGAGCAGAAAAAGGATTTGGAGGTTTGATAGTATGAATATCCGCTTTACCATTGAGGAAGAAAACATAATTGCGATTTACGCCGAGGACAGCCGGGAAAGGACGATTGATAATATCAACTCTGCCATACCCTACATGGACGAGGATATGCGCCAGCTTGCCGCCGCAGCGGTAAACAAGCTGCAAGCCATGACGGACAGCGCATTTTCCGAAACTGTCTTTACTCTCACCGATGACGAATAACCCATAACAAAGCGGGGGCGCGGTTGCCGATTGCCGGCACCGCGCCCCCGTTTTTTATCGTTCCAGCAAGATAATCTTTTTCCCCTGTTTTTGCGCGTACCGCAGCGTCGTATATGCCCCGCCGAAGTCGCGCCATACCATAGCTATCAAATAGTCGCTATTATCCACAAGCCACCTGTTGCGGGCGGGTATTGCCCTCTTATAGTGTATATCCGCTAACTCTGCCGGGATAAGAATGTCGTCAAAACTCGTTTCGTAATACTCCTTATACTCGTTTAATTTTTGCTGCATATAGGGCAGAACAAGCGTCAGCCGGATTTCTTTGTTTGGGTATTTCCTTTTCAGATTGCGGACAGCAGCAGCGGAAAATCCGTCAAACTCTCCCATACCGCCGACGTAACAGTATAACGTATCTTCATTTTCGATCAGCGTTTCAAGCGCGTTTTCTATTTTTTGAGTGCAGGAGCCGAAAACTTCTCTATGCCCCGCAAAGGTGCAAGTAATCATTGTATTCCCTCACATATATTAGAAATACAGCTTGTGAGGTGGAATATAAAATATTTTCATCAAAACACAAACTGTATAAAGTAATCCTTTATGCAGATTATTATAATGATACAGCGGAAAAAATACAATATAGGAAAGTGAGTGATTGCGAGGGATTTTTGAATGGAATTAGATTATAGAGCGATTGGCAAGCGCATAAAAATTGTCCGTATTAAAGCGGATTTGACACAGGAAGCATTGGCAGAAAAAGCGTCGCTTTCCACAACACACATGAGCAATATTGAAACGGGCAACTCCAAATTGAGTTTGCCGACGATTGTATCTTTGGCAAATGCCCTTTCCGTTTCTGTTGACGAGTTTTTATGCGATAGCGTGATACACTCCAAAGATATTTTTTCGCAGGAGATACAAGACCTTGTTTCCGATTGCGACGAATACGAAATCCGTATGATTGCAGACTTTGTAAGGGCAGCAAAGGAAACCATACGCAAAAATGCCAAACTGAAAGAGTGATTAGAATAAAGCAGGGGCGCGGCTGCCGATTGTCGGCACCGCGCCCCGTTCTTTTTTGCTTTTTTGTGGAATATTAGAAAGGCACTTTTTGAGGTTTGAGTATAAAGTATCGTCCATGCCGTTTTCGCGCTCTGGAAGCCGCAGAAATACAGGCGTTTTCAGCCCTTAACGTTCCACTTGCTACCCTTGTTTTATGCCTTATCTCTTGCCTTGATATGGAGCAGCAGCATGACGATAAAAGCAAGCCCGCAGACCACATAAAACCAAAGTTGATCTGCATTGGAGATAATAAACGCCAGCAGCCCAAAAATGACCGCCCAGGCAGCAGACAGCAGCACCCCGATTACCCAAAATCCAAAACGTGTATTTTGCAGAAACAGCAGCAGCGCGAATACAGCCGCGCCGATCAGCACGCACAAGGCGGGGTGCAGCGTGAAAAAGTGATTGCAGCACACGCCGGATATAATACCGAGGGCGATACTGTCAAAAACAATGATATGCCCGACAAAAAGCCCCACTACCATAAGGATAAAGCTAACTACAAGACCGATTATTAAATAGGCTCCCGCCGCCGCTAAATAGCCCATATATACACTTCCTTTGTTCTCTGAATATAGTTTGATTGTAACAGGTTATTGTAAAGAAATCTACGGTCTTACCCCCGTTCCTGTTCTTTCGCCCTGCTTTGGGACGGGTATAGAATACTGTCAACGTTCTTTTTGACAACGCCGTATTCCTGCATTTGCTTCTTGGCTTGCCGATAATCTTCATACAATTTGCTTTTCCTGTCGTTTAAGCTGCTATACTCCTTGCGCAGCGCGGCGAGATCGGGCAGCTTCTTTATCTGCATTTCCCGGAGTGCCTTTGCCGCAGCTTCAAACAGGATAATTTCGCTTTCATGCCCCCGCAGATACTTTTCCTTGTCCCGCGACTTCTTGTATTCCTCGTAAATCGGTTTTAACTGTCGGTATGTGGTGGTGTGCTTGATAAGCAGCGACAAATCAGACATACGCTGTTCTACCTCTTTAACCGCCCTTGCCGCCGCGTCATGGGCGGTCATAATATCCGCAATTTTGCTTTCAAGGTCGCTGTAATACTCAATCTTGTTTTCGGTTAGGAAGTTCATGCTTTTAGCAGCCTGTTTCAGATTATGGATTTTCGCCCACCGTTCATAGCCCGCCGACTGTTGGGCTTTGATACTGTTTTCAAGATCGACGACAAGCCGGATTTTCTTATCTTCCCGCAGCGTTTTTGTTTTGGCAACATACACGCCCTTGATACGCTCCTTTATCGCTTCTTCCGTATAGGCCGCGCCGAGCGTCTTTGTGCGGGTAAACCGTTCCTGTCCGGCAGCGCGAAAGGAAATGTATTTGCCCTGTTTGATTTCATACCCCATTTCCTGCAAGCGGCGCAGCAGTTCGTCAAAATCTTTCACTTGGGGAATGAGAGTATCTATCGCCGTTTTCAGCTTTGCTTTGTAGCTTGTCCCTTGCTTTTCGGCGGTGTATTCTGCATAGCTTTTTCCCTTGTCCTGTCCCGGTACGACGACGGATAGCCCATGCTCTTTACATATCCTGTCGCTGGTGCGCCGGATAAAGTGATAGCTTTGCTTGTTGGAATGGTACTTTTTGTAGTCAACGAAGCTAACCGCGTTGAAAATCAAGTGATTATGCAGATGGTCTTTATCGACGTGAGTTGTCAAAACAAACTCATACTTGCCGCCTAATACCGCCCCGGCAAGTTCCATGCCGATTTTGTGCGCTTCTTCCGGTGTGGTTTCTCCCACCGCAAAGGATTGTATCAAGTGCCGCCCTAAATGTGTGCCGCGATCTCCGGCAGCTTCCCGCGTCCATGCAAACTCAATATCGGCGGTTTCCAGCCCGCAGCCGAAAGAGGACGCAAGCAGCTTCCCGTCTGTCTTTTCGGGATTTAAGATATAGTCTATCGCAGCCTTTAAGGTTGATTTAATAGGGTGCGTCTTTGTAACCGCCATATCTCGTCCACCGCCTTTTTAATGTCCTCTATATCCTGCCTGTAAACCGTCCCCGTCGCATTGGCGCGTTTTGCAATTTGGTTGATGTTCCGGCTCACCGCTTGCAGTTCCCGGATATATGCTTTTGTGTCGCTTCGGTCAACGACAAGAATATACCCGTCTATCGCCATTTTACGGAAGTATGCCCCATACTGCTTTATGGGAAGCTGCTTCATCTTCTCGTCGATCAGCCGCTTTTCTTCTTCCGTAACGTAAAACTTCATCTGTATATTTCTCTTTCGGTTTTCCATTTCCGCACCGCCTTTCGGTATAAGGGTTTGGGATTATCCCAACAAGCATTTTCCGCAAACGGGTACTCGTTTGCTGTGCTTGCTATCTACTCCATACCCCCACCGAAAGGCGGTATTTGTTGCGCGTTCCTTTGATTTTGGACGCAAAAAAAGATTGCAGCCGCCATGCGCTGCAATCTCCCGATTTCTCATATTGTGAGGTTAATCCTCTGCTTTTTCGACTTCCGTTATCTCCCTTGCTGTTGCGGTTACAATCCGTATGCCTTTATCGCTCATACCGTCCAGCAGCGCGTCAAGCTGCCGCCGCCCGGTGGATTTCTCCGCATTGCTGTTCGGGAAGAAAAATTGATCTACCGAAATATGATACCGGGTTACAAGGTCATAGAATACCTGTAAACTCGGCTGTTGTCCCTTGTTCTCGATATTCGCAAGGTAGCGCGGGGAAATATATAACTCGTCGCTTACCTTTTTGCGGCTCTCGCCGTATTCATTTCTCGCGGCTTTTATAGCTGCCCCGAAAGCCTTAAAGTCGTACAATGGTACGGGTCTTTTTGCCATTTTCATTCACCCTGTTACATTTTACAGTTCACCTTTCTTTTTGGATATGTCCACACAATTCATATCATTAGGTTAAATACTTCCTGTTGTGTATTGACAGTAGACTGATTTTCTGATAAAATAAAATTTATGTAAAAGGAGGCGGCGTTTATGTTGCATAGCATGCGTATTAGATAAGCATTGAAAAAAAGGATTTTCCCATTTTCAACATGGGCTTTTTTGTCATGCTTATTTTGCGGATGCTATACAAAAAACTAACGACGTATAGATATAGTATAGACATAGTGCAAGCTATGCCTTAGTTTTGTTGTACTGCTCTGTGCATTATAAATGCAGGTCAATGCTCATGTTGAGGATTGACCTGCATTTTTTTGTGTAAAAAGGACGAGTGAAATATAATGCTTAAAAAATATTGGATAAAATGTCCGATTTGTAACGGAAAGACGAGAGTTCAAGTATTTCATAATACTGTATTAAAAGATTTTCCTCTTTTCTGCCCTAAATGCAAATTGACGCATATCATTGATGTAGAAAAATTAGAGATTGTAATCAAAAATACAGAAAAACAAACTTTTATTATTTAGAAGAAAGGATATAAAAATGAAACGTTTACCTAAATATACGCCTGCGGAAGTACGGAATGATCCATACGGATTTACTTACAAAGAAATGTCGGAAGTTATTGGCGAGAATGAAGCAAAAGCCTTATATGAAGAATTATATAAGCAATTACCACGCAAAAAAAATCTATCAATGTTGGTAAAAAATATTTGCAAAAGCAGTGATACTGAAAAGTATGTTTACGAACTGAAAGACAACAAATACATTGAAACGGTTTTTATCAAGCGGCGAGATGGTGGAACTGTTTGCGTGAGCACACAAGTCGGTTGTCCTGTTGGTTGTATTTTTTGTGAGTCCGGGCGAAATGGCTTTGTTCGTAATCTAACATCGTCAGAAATCGTACAACAGATTATATTGTTGCGTCGAAAAGTAAACCGTATCGTTTTTATGGGTATGGGAGAGCCTTTATTCAATTATGACAACTTGATAAAAGCAATCCATATTCTCCGAGATAGATATGGGCTCAACTTTCCAACCGACGGCATTACCATATCAACAGTTGGTCCGGTCGATCAATTAAAAAAATTGCGCGAGGAACATCTTAAAATTCAGTTGACAATATCTTTACACGCAGCAACACAATCTGCAAGAAATCGTATTATTCCTCACATGCGCATATATGCTATTGAAGATGTTGTTAAGCAAGCCTTATCCTATTCTGAAAGGCATAATCGCAAAATTGTCTTTGCGTATTTGCTTTTACCGGGTATAAATGACCGGCCCTCAGATGTAAGACAACTTGCAAAATGGTTTCGGGGCAAAAAAGTTATGATTAACGTGTTACAATACAACCCAACAAGCAATTCAAGAATTAAAGCACCACAGAAACGGGAAATAGTTGCATTCAAACATCAATTAGAGCAAGCAGGACTTGAAGTTACTATGAGAGTTTCTCATGGCAGAGAGATTAACGCGGCTTGTGGACAGTTAGCTAACACATATAATAAATTCAAAAAAAAATGATTAAAAGTGCCAGACGCATAGACGCAGAGCCGATAACGCATTAGGTCAAAAAACCTATGTGTTATCGGCTTTTTTATTTAATATTGCGCAAAAGCCGCTGTTCCCTATTATAGAATGGATTGCGGGTAGTGTATTAAAGTCGCCCTTTTTTAAGGATACGGCGGTATCGGGGAGGTATCGCCGTGTCCATTTTTATTTACTGTAACCCGCCTAATGCTTTGCGGTCAAAAAAAGCTATGCTCCGCAAGCGGGATATTCCGGCTATGAATGTGAACTGTCAATACATTTAGCTACTGCTTACATTTCCTTTGCGCCCGTCCGCGTCTTGCGGACGGGCGCATTTTGCTTTTTTCAACTTTTTTCTGAAAAGCGCACTCAAGAGCCATCTCCCGAACGGGTACGGAGCGAAAGGGGCAGAGAGGACAAGCCCTTAACTCCCGTCCTCTACTCCACGCGGGAAGGAGGTGAACTCTATGGAGCTATCTTCTTCCGACAAGGAAAGAATACAACATCAGTACGACGCATTAGCAAAGAAAACTTTGGTCGGCGAAGCGAAAAGCCACCGCCGCACTCTTGCGAAACGCGCAGCACGCGAAGTTACTTTTTCGGATTTGAGCGAAAGCGAACTCGCGCAGCTTTTCACAACGGACGAATACGAAAGCGATTATTTCCGTTTTCAAGTGTCCGGCTTTGATGTACTCGTCAAAAATGAACTGCTTGCCGAAGCCCTTAACGCTTTGCCCGAAAGGAAACGCGACATTATCCTTTTGTCCTACTTCTTGGATATGAGCGACGCGGAAATTGGCGAACTGCTGAATGTTGTACGCACGACGGTTTTCCGGCACAGGAAATCCGCGCTTGCGAAAATCAAACAGTATTTGGAGGGAAAAGCAGATGATGAATACCGTTAGGAAATCTGAAAATCTGTTGCCGTTCCCTGTCATTTCCGCAGCGGCAAACGGCGACACAACCGCCATGTGCGCGATCTTGAAGCATTACGAGGGTTACATAGCGAAACTTTGTACCCGCACGCTGAAAGACGACGCGGGCAATACCTATTCCTATGTGGACGAGGAAATGCGTAACAGGCTGCAAGTGCGCCTTATTACCCGCACTCTTGCGTTTCATGTAGGCTAACTCTTTAAGCCCATGCGGGGAGCGTGTACCCCTTTCCACGCTTCCCGTTATGGGCTGTTTGTCGTTCCGTAAAAGCATATCGGAAACGTTATGCTTTTACAGGCTGACAAAGCCTTATTGTTCCTTGTCAAAGAAAGCCCGCAAGATAACGGCGGCGCAGTATAACAGGCAAACGAATACATACCGCTTATATCGAGCCGAACAGCGGGTACGCCAGGACAGCTTTTCACACAGGGAAAGCCGAGCGAGAAATACCGCGCTGCAAAACAGGTTTAGCAGCTTGTGGGCGACGACATATAGGCGGGACGAAACGCCTTTATAGCCATAGTCCGAGCGTTAAGAGCGTCGCAGGCATTGGGTAAAGCTGCCTTAAATGAGCAGGGGTGAAACTCCCGCGGTGCTGCCGCTGACAGCCGTTCGTTTCTGCCTTATTTCTCATATCGTACAAGCCGGAGCGCATATTCTGTATTATGTCGCTATACCGGGAGGGAAAGAAGATGATGAACAAGGTACAGCTTCAACAAATGAGAAGCGTTGATATAACACAGGTAGACCGCAGCACTTTGGTTGACATTCGGAATATCCATATCGACAGTTCTTTGCCAGCGGCAAAGAAAATGCAAAGTTACTTTGAGCAGATCGTAAATCCTTACTGTTTTCTTTGCGGCGACACACCCGTAAAAATACGGTTTGTGGCAGAGGATAAAACATTGAAACAATCATTGTGCGACTACTTTTTAAGTCTGAAATGACTTGCCTACTTTCCCTACCCCAAAGGGTAAAGACCTTGTGATTATGGGGCTAAAATGGTATAATAGACCCGTAATTATAGGGGGAAAGGAGGTATTATGCCCCGCATACGCAAAGACAAAACGGCACGCAGCTACGCAGAGCCGTTTTGGAAAATCGGGCTATACATTCGACTATCCAAAGAGGACGATAACGAGGACGAAAGCGAGAGTGTTATCAATCAAGAAAAGATACTCCGCGACTTTGTAGACAGCTATTTTGAGCCGGGTACTTTTGTCATTGTAGACGTGTTTGCCGACGACGGATTGACAGGCACAGACACAGCGCGACCAAACTTCAAACGGCTTGAGGGCTGCATTGTCCGTAAAGAAGTAAACTGCATGATTATCAAATCCCTTGCACGCGGTTTCCGCAACCTTGCCGACCAGCAGAAGTTTTTGGAGGAGTTCATACCGATTAACGGCGCAAGGTTTATTTGCACAGGCACGCCATTTATTGATACCTACGCTAACCCCCATTCGGCAAGCGGGCTTGAAGTACCTATAAGGGGAATGTTCAATGAACAGTTTGCCGCCACCACTTCCGAAGAAATCCGCAAAACTTTCAAGATGAAACGGGAGCGCGGCGAGTTCATCGGTGCATTTGCCACCTATGGTTATAAAAAAGACCCGAACGACAAAAACAGCCTATTGGTAGATGAAGAAGCAGCGGAAGTTGTGAAAAGCATTTATCATTGGTTTGTGAATGAGGGGTACAGCAAAATGGGGATTGCCAAAAGGCTTAATCAAATGGGAGAGCCTAACCCCGAAGCCTACAAAAAGAAAAAAGGATTGAAGTACAACAATCCTAATTCCGGCAAAAATGACGGGTTGTGGTCTGCCAGCACGATTGCAAGGATATTGCAGAACGAAATCTATACGGGCGTAATGGTACAGGGCAGACACCGCGTTATCAGCTACAAAGTACACAAGCAGATCAGCGTCCCGGAAGATGAATGGTTTGTCGTCCCCAACACACACGAAGCGATCATTGACCGAGAAACATTTGAGAAAGCGCAAGCCCTACATAAGCGCGATACAAGAACGGCACCGGGCAAACAGGAAGTCTATTTAATGTCCGGCTTTGTCCGTTGTGCGGACTGTCAAAAAGCCATGCGGCGAAAAACCGCCCGCAATATTGCCTACTATTCTTGCCGCAGCTACACAGACAAAAAGATTTGCAGCAAACATTCTATCCGGCAGGATAAATTGGAAAACGCGGTTTTGGCAGCTTTGCAAATGCAAATTGCCCTTGTAGATCAGCTTGCAGAAGAAATTGAACGTATCAACAACGCGCCTGTAATCAACAGGGAAAACAAACGGTTATCCTATTCATTGAAACAGGCAGAAAAGCAGCTAAAACAGTACAATGACGCTTCCGACAGCTTGTACCTCGATTGGAAAAGCGGCGAAATCACAAAAGAGGAATACCGCCGCTTGAAAGGCAAGATTGCAGAACAGATACAGCAGCTTGAAGCGAATATCTCTTATCTGAAAGAGGAAATGCAAATCATGGCTGACGGTATCGGAGCCGACGACCCGTATCTAACCGCCTTTCTGAAATACAAAAACATTCAGAGCCTAAACCGGGGAATTGTAGTTGAACTTATCAAAGCGGTTTGGGTGCATGAGAACGGGGAAATAACGGTTGACTTCAATTTTGCCGACGAGTACCAGCGAATTATTGATTACATCGAGAACAACCACAACATCATTACGGTGATTGAGAGCAAGGCGATATGACGGGCTTTCTACTCACCGCAAAACAAAAGTTAATGTTGTGCATAAATAAACGGCTCTACCGCACCGGCAGCGCCAACAGCTCCGGTGGGGCCGGTTGCACCGGTTGCGCCGGTGGCCCCGGTCGCGCCGGTGGCCCCGGTCGCGCCAGTAGGCCCTCCGGCAGGCCCGGTAGCTCCGGTTGGCCCGGTGGCGCCGGTTGGACCCTGCATGGGGGAGGCTGTCAAAGCGCCCTGCATCTTTGCTTTCAGAAAGAGCTGGTTCTGCGCCGCGGTTTCCAGCATACTGCGGACGCTCTCATTGGCGGCCAGCACGTCGCTGACTGTGGCGGGAGGGCCGCTGAGACCGGGCAGGGTTCCCAGAATATATTGCAGTTTCTCTCCTTCAGCGTTGAGAATATGGCTCAGGCCGAGTTCTTCCATCGCAATAGAAGAGAGAATTTGATTAACTGCGTCTTCCCGTTCAATGGGGGGATTCACTACGGGAAAGCTAGGCAGAGACATTATCGGGAATCTCCTTTCAAATTGAGAGGTACATACTAATATGCACCGGTGCGCTGGCGGGAGCGAGGCACTCCAAAACGTCGCGCTGGGACATTCTATGTATCTTCCAGCCAACAGGTTCCCGGTGGAACAAAACTGCCCCGGATGTCATAGGGTAAGACGGCGGCATGGATACCCTGCTGCACATCTTGGACCCGGCCCCGCCGGGACGAACTATGGAGTTTTAATATGTCTATGCCCTCCTTTCCACCCAACGGGGCGGATATGACCCAAGAGGAAGCTCTGACCATGATTATCGCGTCCATTGCCATGGAAGAGCTTGCCCTGAGTCATATTCTCAACGCTGAGGGTGAGAAACTACAATATATCCTGGGGACTCTGCCCGGCACAAGCCCCTGTGCCTGTCCCCATGACGTGCTGGCCGTCAACAAAAGCGTCACCGCCCTTGTTGAGGCAGTGACGCAAAACCAGATGCTGTTGAAAAACAAGCTGGCTCAGGTGCTAGAGTTTTGCCCGCTTCCATCGCCCCCGCCGCCAGCTTGTAAGCCGGAGCCGGGACCTACGCCCTGTCCTTCTCCTTGCCGGCCAGATCCCTGTGTGTCCCAGTGTCCGGTGTCCTGCTCCCCACCCCATCTAGTGTCTCATCAGGTACTGTCCTGTGAAAAAAGCGCTGTTCAATTAATAGGACTGCGGGAGAGAATGCTGTGGAATCCGGACTGTCGCCTGTGCTGGAGACAGCGAAGCCGTTCAGGAAAAGATATCTGTTTGGACGAACGTACCCCTGCTCAGATTCAGCTTGATCCAGGGAAAACCTACGCAGTCCAATACGCACTGAATGTCTGCGCCACATCACCGGAAGAGGGGACAATTCTCCTCAGACAGTCGCCCTGTGGTGCGTTTACAGATGCGCTGCCTCTGCATTTTTCCATAGGACACCCGGCACACGGTCAGCAGACATTGCACTATGTCTCTGTAATGCACCCCTGTATAAACAATGGATACAGCGTGAAGTTGTCCCTGATGCTTGACGCCAAAGCGCCTCTGTATGTGGAGCAGGCAGTGATGGATGTGGTAGAGCTTTGATGACATGATTGAGCATTTTAATAGCATGTAACGGCTCTGCCGGGCACAAGAGAATCCAGTACAAAGGAGATAAAACGAATTTTGCTGCCGGACAAAGAATGGCTGGAAAGCCAGATAAAAGCAGGTGTTATATTATGAGCGGAACCTCATTACAACCTCCGGCTTCACCTTGGATCGAGAACGACAGAATATACCTTACGGTAAAAATGACCATACAGCGTCCATCCTTATTGACCGCAATCGCTGTCAGAATGACCGCATTAGTTTGCTGATAGTAGCCGGAGAACCCACGTGGTCTCAGTTATATCCTACACACGCCGGATGGATACGCCGGCTAGATACATCTCGATCAGGGTTTCTTCACACTGCTCTCCCGGCAGCGACAGCTCACAATGGCAACCGTTTTAAAGGAAATCCCCTTGAGCTTGGGCACCTTGAGGGCGACTTCACCGGAAGTGGTAATGAGGCTACGGCTACAGTGGCCGCTGCGGTAGCCTTAGCGCTGTTCATTGCGCTCGTAGCGAGAGCTTCTCCGCCTTCGACTTCCAATAACTCGTTGAGGGGAAACCTCCACGCTACCTCGCACCAATTCCTTGTAGGACTCTTAATTACTCCCTCATTTAGTTGTAAAATTTTTGAAACATGGTTTACAGACTTCTTTTGGGATGCTGTGTCGCAATTTCATTCTACGAGAGGCCTGCAACCCTTGTCTCATCTGATCCCTTTTTCAATGTGTGCATTTGGCTCATCTTTTCTGCGAAACTTATTTTACCTTATCCACCGCCAAGGAATGGTGAACAGATGAAGCAAAAGCACTATAAAGGACAGAACTACAGGGAATGAAAAAGCCGCCTGTTACCTCCGGGTATCGTGAAATCAACAGGCCGCTTGATTTTGTGTGCCTTGGTCAAATGAGGAGAGGGTTGAAACGCTCTGTCCCTCCAGAACTGGATTTCGTATCTTCCCAAACCATACTTTTTGTGTTGACTTCTTCTGAAACTATCCGAAATAGCAGAAACACCGCACTTCTATACAGTGTTTTTGCTTATATATCTTGGAAGAGACGGTTAAAACCAATATTTATGAGTACCTGTTTCTTCCTCAGTCGAGACAGCATTACCCCTCAGAAGTGGATTTCAAGCGCGGCTTGGCCTCCTGCATCGAGGTTTATAATATATAGTGAATCTTATCGCACATTGCAAAACTGTACGCCATGTCGGGTGGAAGATGTATTCATGAGCAACACATCTCGATGACACTTTAAGAGTTCGAATCTCGTCGTATACACGTTTTACACTTTGATTTTACGCTGTTTGTATTTGATTGGTGACACAAAATGTTTCGCATAAAAAGGTCAAACCTCTTGCAGTCTAAGGAGTTCTGGAATGAAATGCCCCTACCTCCTCTGAACAAATGTCAGTCATTTGTTCAGAGGAGGTAGGGGCATTCAGTATGGTGCAGTTGAGCAATCCAAATCCGAACCTGTTTTCTGATCGGCCAATGCGGTTTTGAGGTCATCAAACGTAATGGTCGTTGTCCCTTCCTTGTAGTTGAAGGTTATCACCATTTTGTCATCGTACAGGAAAATGGCATTGATAAGAGTGTCAATCAGCATCTTACGATGGGACTTTTGCCGTACATCTAGCTTGCGGAAGCGGTGGAGCCAGAAGGTCATAAACTCGGCGCTCACCTTGGGCTTCGCCAGCTTCTCGCAGGCTATCTTGGTTTCCAGTTCCTCTTTCGTGGCTTCCAGTTCTTCCAGACGGCCTTTCGTGGACTTGGTTAAAATCCCCTGCTGGATGGCGTTCAAGAGGTTTTGAATGGCCGTGTCCGTTTCCCGTAATTGCTGTTCATAGAGCGGCAGATTGACATTCTCTCTGTCCCGCAAGTCCATCAGCATGGACACAATGGCCTCTATCACCTCATCGTCCATCACCATTCTCATGGTTTCGCTGACCACCAAATCCTCGATCCACTCTTTACGGACAGATTTTTTATGGCACTCGGTGCGCTTCTTTTTCACCGACACGCACTTGTAGTAGTGGTGGACATTCCCCGTGTGACTGGTGCCGCTCTCGCCGCAGAGGTAGGCCCCACAGTAGCCGCAGAACAGTTTGGTCGTTAGTAAGTAATCGTCCTCGGCCTTGTGGCGGGCCGGGGCCTTTTTGTTCTTCGCCAGCTTTTCCTGTACCCGGTCAAAGAGGTCTTGGGAGACGATGGCGGGAATGCCGTCCGGCACCACAATGTCCCGGTAGGTGTATTCCCCGATATAGCGGCGGTTGTTCAAAAGGTGCTGTATGCTGTTGTAGGTCATCTTCTGGCCCCGTGTGTTCTTCACGCCTTGCTCGTTGAGCCAGTCCCGTATCTGCGTCATGGTGGCCCCCTCGTCATACCGCTGGAACGCCTCCCGGACAAAGGGAGCGGTGAGCGGGTCAAGCTGGAAGCACTGGTCATCGTCAATCAGATAGCCGATAGGACGGGTGCCACCGTTATATTTACATTTCAAGACGTTCTCCGTCATGCCCCGGACAACCTTTTCGGACAGGTCAGCGGAGTAGTATTCGGCATAACCCTCCAGCACGCTTTCTAGAATGATCCCCTCGGCCCCGTCGGAAATGACCTCGGTGGCAGACACCATCTTAACCCCGTTCTTTTTCAGAGCGGCCTTGTAGCGGGCGCTGTCATAGCGGTTGCGGGCAAACCTGTCCAGCTTCCAGACGATAATCATATCAAACAGGCGCTTGCCACTGTCCTTAATCATGTTCTGAAATTCCGGGCGGTTGTCGGTTTTAGCGGAAAAGGCTCGATCTATGTAGTGGCGCAGGATGGTGATATTGTTCTTTTCAGCAAAGACGGTACACTCCCGGATTTGGCCTTCAATGCTTTCTTCCCGCTGATTATCGGAGGAATAACGGGCATAAATAACTGCTTTCATTTTCTTTAACCTCCTTGTTTCTACGCATTTTAAAGTCGTTCTGGGGATAACGCAAGGAATGATATTACCGCGGCATAGACACACTGCTCAAAGCCGCATGGCACAACACCTTTTGCAACCTAAATGCGTAGATATGATATTGATTAGTGGGCGCAAGCAGCTTTCTGCTTGCACCCACTTGGTTACTGCATAGCAAAACCGGGGAATGACGTCAAGGGCGCGAAGCGTTCATCTTGACCCTTGTACGGCATTCCCCGGCTTTGCTATTTCTTCGTAATGGCCTGCATCAACTTACTTTGCAAACGGCCTTTCATATATGGGTCTATCTGCTTATGGGTCTGCCCGCTTTCGTCGACCATTGTCCGCAAACACAGCTTGTTGATATAAGCATCATAGTGCTGCAAAATCTGTTCCATAGCATCGGCCTCTCCTGCGCGGGCTGCCTCGATAACGGATAGAAGCTGTGGGGGCTTGTATTGGCCGCTTGATTTTTTCATGGCAGTTTCTCCATCAGTTGTTCCCGCATATTCCGCAAAACACTTGTACGGCGGCGTTGGATGGCGCTTCTGGAACAGCGCATCATCCTGCCAATTTCCCGATCGTTCAGTTCCGGCACAAAGCGCAAAATCAAAAGCCGCTGTTCGAATTGTGATAGCTTTTCCATGATATTCGCCAACCGTTCATTGCTGATTTGCAGGGTGTAGCCATCCGCTGAAAAGGCGATGTAATCGCTGGGGTACTGGTCTGCCGTGTAGCTGCCGTCCAAAACCGACGGCAGCAAATGATTCAGAGATACCAGCCATTTGTTTTGATTGGAAAATTCTCTAAAACAGGTCAGCATTTCGTGGCGCAGGACAACTTTGCAAAAAGAGTTGAAGCGGCGGCGTTCAATTGTAGAAAAATCTACCCCATGATGTCACCTCTCACGATTTGCTTTGTTCAACACAGCATCAGCCAGTTTTTGAATTTCTTCCAAATTGATTTGCGGCTCCTGAAATCCTTCCCGAAATCCGTCAATCTTTTTCAGCGATTGGAACAGCTTCCGATACACCACATTCATTTTTTCATAGTGCATCTCACCCCCAACCGCTGTTACATAGGCGGCATGGCCCAATAGTTCGCGTGGGAACAGTGTTTCCAAGAACCCCTCCGTTTCTTTCGGAGTATAGCAGCACGCAAACAGCCCCAGCCGCTTTTTGAGAAGTTCCTTACTGTGCCGCCTGCAAAAGCAGCTGACCTCTCCACGAATTTTTCCCATGTAAACAGAACCGCCGATGAAAACTGCATCGTATTCTTTCAAGGAACCTCGATACGACTTTGCGTTTTGAAGGCACACTTCCCCGAACAGGCGTTCCTTCAAAAGCTCCGCACATTTTCGGGTACAGCCGTACTTGGTTCCGTACACGATCAGCGTCCTCATTGCTCCACCCCCTTCCGGTAGATTTGATCGAACTGCTCAATATGGCGTCCCAAGGTTTCCAAAGCCTCAGACTCTTTCTCTAAGATGCCATCGTACTGGTTCAACAAGAGGAAAATCGGCGCGAAGAATTGTAACGCCATGATGGAAGCATCCGCCTGACGCATAAGACCTTGTGCCATCATTTCCTCAAAAAGAGCAGCTTGATAGGAAATTGCGCGCTCCATATAAATTTCCCGATAGATACGGTCGATTTCAGGGCTTCTATACTTCTCGATGGAAAGCATCTTTCGGAACTGGGAGGCGTAGGGGTCTTTCAAATAAAATCGGAAGATTTCTGCGCTGGTCTTTTTGAGGAACTCTGTCCCACAAGTGGCATATTCTTTTGCCACTTCCTGTATGGTACCATCGGGAAGCTGGAAGGAAGCGGATGCTTGTGGAAAACGATTTTTCATAGTTTCCACCAATGTGTCAAAAATGTCCTGTTTGCTCTCAAAATGCTTATAGAGAGAACTTTGCCGGATTCCTACCTCCGCCGCAATGTCGCGGACACTGACGCCTTCATATCCTTTGTCAGCAAAAAGCTTCAATGCTTCCAGCAGAATCAATTCTTTTGTATTTCTCTTTGCCATAAGACTTCCTCTTTCACAACAATGTAAAACGAATTGGCGCGGCATGATATAGCCAGATACGGGATGCTTCAATAAAACCCATCGAAAAGACGCTGAGGGCCGCCATGATAAAAAAGACGGGTTTCCGAACTTGTGGCTTGAAAATAGCAAGGGAGCCCAGCAGCCAGATCGCGATACTGGCGATCCAAAATACAATGGATTGGGCGCTGTTTGCTGAAAACAGCCCCATTTCTGTACTGCCGTCAATGGCGTGGACAATAGAATTGGAATACCCATCCCGGATATTTGCAAAGTACCAAAATACGCCATGAAGCAAAATGAGCAGAAGAATGCTCCAGCCCCATCTTTGAATGTACACTTTTTTCGCACAAGCCCATAAAAGATAGCCAATGTTGGCCCCCAGCAAAAGAGTACTCAGAACCGTGTGTGGATTTCCCCAATAAAGAGTTTTGAACATCTTATCCTCCTTTTCAATTCAGCTAACAATTGTTCACTTTTATTTTAGCTATCATTCGTTCGCTTGTCAAGTGAAGTTAGCCTGTGAAACAAAATTTTTTCAAAATTCCATTATGGTGGGTAGATTGAGGCACTTCCAACGTATTATAGGCGAAGCAAACAAGAGAGGGTTTGGGATGCTCCCAACAAGAAAAATCTCCGCTCCGGCACTCTGCCGGAAACGGAGATTTTGCGGGAGTGTGGCCACACTCCCTATGCTTGCTCTCGTTTGGTTTTCCCGGAATGGAAAGGAAGGGGGTGTGAGATTTTGTAGCAAAATCTGAAAGAGTATGGTGGAAGGCACAAAGCCTCCGACGGATCGAAAGCAGCAATGTGACCAGTAACTTGAAGCTGACAGACCGGATGGAGGGATTCTTTGAGCCGAAGGAAAAAGCTAATCAATAACACCACCATACCACAACATCAGATCGAGGCCATTGCCCGATGCATCCTGCCGGACATTCTGGCCTTCTATGAGAGTGAGGAAGGGCAGAGGGAATTTGCAGAGTGGCAGAAACAGCGGTTGAAAACAGAGCACAAAGAAAGTTAAATAGCCTAAAATGATAGCATAGGCGTAGCGTCATGGCTGGATGACGCTACGCCTTAAACAACTCTCTAATGCCATTACTTATGATCAAATGAATTACACAAGATTTGGAAGATCGATGCCAGAAAAAATATCTCTCGCTTCCGGATAAAGCGCCCACCGAAACGCAGGATGAACCTCCCAATCATATCCAAATTCTATATTTTCAGTGGAAAGATAATTATTATCTTCAAAATATTTGCGGTCAATATAGCCGTCTGCCAAATCTTTTCTTGCAACCAAAAAATTAATTTTATACATAAATGTAAGCAATTCTTTTTCTGTCGCAATTTGACCATTTGCAAAAACAAAATCACTATTTTGCATTATTCCAGAAATTTTTCTGATTAATTGCTCTTCAGTATACTTATGAGAACCCGACAATTTTCTTTGGTCATGGCTCGGTTTCATTCCCAATAAAAGTCGCCTAATGTCAGGTAATTCATATCGATGTTCATTGATTGTGTCTTGAAGCCGGTTTTGTGAATAACGAGAAAAAATAGCTTCCCAGTCATCAGTCGAAATCTTGCTGTGATGATTATCGCAAGCCTCGCGGGCAGCTTGAGTGCACAAATTAATCAAATCTCTTGGCCGTCTCCTAGTGAGAGAAAGTAGTATGTAGTGTATCGGCTTATTGTTCCACTTTCCCTCCCCCATAAAGTGGCTTTCCATAATTGGATACAGTTCTTTCGCAATCTCAAATTGAGGCTTTTTTATCAACGCATTTTCTGAGAGTTTATTCCCTAAATAACTTTGTACACGTTTTGCTAAAAATACAAGTAATTCATGCTCAGTCCAACTAAGCCATATCACGTTACCCTCAATCTTGTCAGTTGACTCATCAGCAGTACGTACTAAAAAATAGACATCACTACGAAGACTAATGCGAAAATGTAAACAAGGATACGCGTTCGTAAGATCCCGTACCGCATTTAAAAGTGCAGCTATTCGCTTGATATTATTAGTAGTTCCTTCCCACGCTCTATCCAAATCATCAATATAAATTACCACTTTATGGTTTACAATATACTTTTTTACAACCAACTGTTTAGACTTTTCTATATCGATTTTATCTTCGACCCCTTTTATAATCGTGGTAATCTTATCTATCAAGTCGACTCCCTTTTGGATAGCGGCATTTGCAAGATCAGAATCTGTATCCACTTGAAACTTCTGCATCACTAATTCTACAATACGAGAGTTGAGGCCAGATTTCCACTTTTCTATCAAACTCAACGGATTCTCGTCTTCTGATACCTGGCATAAATCTGCAATGTCGTTTGGGCGAATCCATAATGTAAGCACATTGTTGCTTATGTTTTCTTCATAGGACATTCTAAACAACGCAGATTTTCCAACTCCCTTATGCGCTACCAAAATTCTCAGCGGGCGCTCATTATGAATTTTTGCGTATGTAGAGCTTTTAAAAAAACTACTTTTAAAACGTACGATTTCTTCATCTTCTGCCGCTAGTTCCCCAAACAGTCCTGTGATTTGATCTTCTGTAAAAGTTATATTTGTAGGCATCTAGGCACCATCCTTTCTACAATTTTGATAGCAGCACAATCTCACAATATAGAGTAACTATTAGCTGTTAATAGTATAGCACGTGTCAAAATAATTGCCTAGTATTTCCACATAACATCAGGCAGTAAAACTGAAACCATCTTATTCTTTTTTGTTATGTCACTTGGTATTGAGACTAATCGTGGTGGCAGTAAATATCCTATTCGCTCTTGTTGAAAAAAGCGATCTAATAATACTAGAAAAAAACAAATAATCCGAACCCGTCTCCTATCGGAAATAAGTTCGGATTATATTGGTTTGGTGCCGGTAGTGGGACTCGAACCCACACGATGTTGCCATCAACGGATTTTGAATCCGTCACGTCTACCAATTCCATCATACCGGCAACGGGACTGCAAAATATTATACACGACATTGAAGCGGTTGGCAAGTCTTTTCGATGGAGGAAAATCAGAAAATAATCGGTTAATTAACATACCATTTCCGGTAGAGATGTGCTATGATAATCTTGATTTTATAACTTATCCCATGGAGGGGTTCCGACGATGAAAAAATGCAGGCTGCTTTTGGCGGCGGGGTTGCTGATGTTTCTGACCGGCTGTTTTTCCCAGTCGGTGGAGGAATTCTACGCGCCTCCCAAGGCGCCCGACGATTATCTGAAGCTGGACAATGAGATCAACAAGGTGCTCACGCAAGGGGGCGAGTACGCCGCGCCCCTCAGCGGGGAGCTGACCCAGAAGGTGCAGCTTCAGGATTTGGACGGGGATGGCGTACAGGAGGCTATTGCCTTTTTCCGGGTGAGTGCGGACGAGCGGCCGCTGAAGATCTACATCTACCGCCAAGTGGGGGAGAACTACGAGGTGGCGGCCGTGATTGAGGGCTCAGGAAATGCGATTGACTCCATCTACTATGAGAACCTTGACGACAGCCCCTCCAAGGAGCTCATCGTGGACTGGGAGACAGCGGGGCAGAGGCACTCCCTGGCGGCTTACTCCATCGACCGTTATGAGGTGCTTGAGTTGATGCGCACCGACCACGCCGGCTTCCAGATTTATGACGTTGACGGGGATGGGCAGAAGGAAATCCTCGTGCTCCAGATGGCGGCAGGGGAAGTGGGCCAGGCAGAGAGCTTTGTCAACAGCGCGCCGGGCAGCCGAGTGGAGGTCTATAACTTCCGGGATGGTATCCTGGAGCTGGACGCCTCCGCACCACTGTCCAACGGGGTGGAGAAGCTGGTCAGCATGAAGACGGGCTATCTCCAGAACATGGCGCCGGCGCTGTTTGTCACCTCCACCTACGCTGAAAACGGGCAGATCACCGACATTTTCGCCTGGAAAAACGGGGGGCTGGAGAATGTGACCCTGGAGCCGGACACCGGCGAGAGCGACAGCACCATCCGGTGGTCCACCGAGGTGGAGAGCACGAAGGTATCCTATACCGACATCAACCATGACGGCATACTGGAGCTGCCATCCGCCTATGCGCTCCCCGATCCCAACAATGTGGGGACGGCCCCCAACTTCTGGGCCATCCGCTGGTGGCAGTACGACATCAACGGGGTTTCTCATCTGGTATATACCACCTACCACAACAGCCGGGACGGCTGGTACTTTGTTCTGCCCGAGGCGTGGTCGGGGAAGGTGACGCTCTCCCGCAGCGACTTGGCGGGCGGCGGCGAGCGGGCCGTAATCTTTTCTTACTGGGAGGGAAGCGCGGACACAGCGCCGGTGCCGTTCCTGGTCATCTACAAGCTGACCGGCGACAACCGCGTAATGCGGGCCAACATGGCCGACCGCTTTCTCCTGCCCAACACCGGGGAGGAGAAGGAGACCATTTATGCCGCGCGCCTGATCGAGAGTGGTTGGGACTGCGGCTTGGACGAGGAGGGCGTAAAGGCCAATTTCGCCCTGATTACCAGCGATTAGCGCCCACGGCGGACGCCTGTGTGCGAAAGGAGGAAACGGGATGAAAAAGGTACTGGTGCTGGAGGATGAGGCGAACATCCGCAGCTTTGTGGTCATTAACCTTAAGCGGGCCGGCTATGAGGCCATCGAGGCCGAGACCGGGGAGGAGGCGCTGGCCCAGCTCAAGCGCAACCCGGACATCAAGGTGGCGCTGCTGGACATCATGCTGCCCGACATGGACGGATTTGAGGTCTGCCGCCGTATCCGGGCGGGAGACAACAACATCGGCATTATCATGCTCACCGCCCGCACGCAGGAGATGGACAAGGTGACCGGGCTGATGACCGGGGCGGACGACTATGTGACCAAGCCCTTCTCTCCGGCGGAGCTCACCGCCCGCATCGACGCCCTCTACCGCCGTACCGGCGGAGGGGACCCGGTGGATACCGGCGAGATCAGCCAGCCGCCTTTCCTGCTGAACACCCGCAACCGTACCCTGGAGAAAAACGGACAGCGGGTCAAGCTTACACAGGTGGAGTACTCCATCATAAAGCTGTTTATGGACAACCCGGGAAAAGCCCTCTCCCGGGAGGAAATTCTCGACTCGGTGTGGGGACGGGACTACTTCGGCGAGCTGAAGATCGTGGACGTAAACATCCGACGCCTGCGCATTAAAATCGAAGACGACCCCACAAATCCTGCTTATATCACCACCGTGTGGGGATACGGGTATAAGTGGGGCTTTTAGCCAGAGGCGGACGGGGCGTCTTCGATGGGCCCCGCCCTGGGGCGGGGCGGCGCGGAGCGCCGTACAAGCGTTTTTGCCGGAGGCAAAAGCCTTGGCCCGGGGCAATTCACTTGCCCCGGGCAGAGGGAAAAGAGGGGTCCCCGCAAAGCTCTGCTTTGCGGGGCATGACGATCCCACAAATCCTGCTTATATCACCACCGTGTGGGGCTATGGATATAAGTGGGGCTTTTAATGCCGGCCGGGCGGCCGGGACCTAGAACCAAACCCAGGTGGTGACAACAAGATCCATGAAGAAAATCACAGGTATCCGAAAGCGGTGGATGGTGAACTCCATCAGTGTGGTGCTGTTTATCGTGCTGCTGGCGGTGGCGGCCTTCTCCGCCGCGATGGGGAGCTACTACTATTCCACCCTGAGTGAGTCTCTCAAGCAGAAGGCGGAAAACGCCATCAGCAGCTTTGACTACTACCGCACAGAAGCCGAGTATTACGACAATGCCCGGGCGGTGGTGGCCGGGGAACCCAACAGCGACAAGCTGGAGGTGGAGTATCTGGATGCCGACGGCCAGATCCGCTTTTCCAGCTCCGACCTGACGGCCTTTCGCTCCCCCGGAACGCCGGACATTGCCGAGGCCATCAGCATGAAGCGCACTAAGGTATGGATCGGCGCCGACCCCAGCACCGGCGAGCACATCATGGCCGCCTCCAGCCCCCTGATGATCGACGGGGAGGTGGTTGGGGTCATGCGGTATGTCACCTCCCTGAATAAGGTGGACAAGCAGATTATCATCATCGTGGCCATCGCCTTGGGCATCGGTCTGGGTATCCTGGGCATGGTGTACTTCTCCAACCTCTACTTCATCCGCTCCATCGTAGACCCGGTGGCGGGCATCACGGAAACCGCCAAGCGCATCGCCGCGGGCTCCTACGGCGTACAGATTGAGAAACGCTATGACGACGAAATCGGCGCCCTCACCGACACCATCAACGACATGTCGCTGAAGATCAACCAGAGCGAAAAGATGAAAAACGAGTTTATATCGTCAGTGTCCCATGAACTGCGTACTCCCCTGACCGCGATCAATGGCTGGGCGGAAACCATCATGAACGGCGAGGTGCGGGACGCGGGAGATGTGAAGAAGGGGATGGGGATCATCGTCTCCGAGGCGCGGCGGCTGACCAACATGGTGGAGGAGCTGCTGGAGTTCTCCCGCATCCAGGACGGCCGCTTCACCCTGTCAGTGGAGCCCATGGACATCAAGGCGGAACTGGAGGATGCGGTCTACACCTACCGGGAGTTCTTCCGGCGGGAGGGCATTGAACTCAACCACTTCGACTGCGACGAGGAGTTTCCGCCCATCGCGGGGGACCCGGAGCGGCTGCGGCAGGTGTTCTGCAACCTGTTGGACAACGCCGCCAAGCACGGCGGCTCGGGCAAGCGCATTGATACCGCTATCGCCCGGGACGAGGACCAGGTGGTTATCACCATCCGGGACTACGGCCCCGGTATCCCGGCTGAGGAGCTGCCCCACGTGAAGTACAAGTTCTATAAGGGGTCCTCCAAGGCGAGGGGTTCCGGCATTGGACTGGCGGTGTGCGACGAGATTATTACCCGCCACGAGGGTACCCTGGATATTGACAACGCCGAGGGGGGAGGGTGCATTGTAACCATCCATCTGCCAATCCGAGCTCAGGCGGTAATCGAACAAAAGTTCTAAAAATCAAACCCGCGCCCCTTGCAATCGGGGCGCGGGTTTGGTACAATAGACGAAACGATTGAATCCAATTAGTTAAGGAGAACAGTGTACGAATGCCAAATGAAACAAAGCAATCCTGCGCTACAGCCTATAAGACCATGATTGGCGGACAGGCTCTCATTGAGGGGATCATGATGCTGGGACCAGAGAAGAAGGCCGTTGTGGTGCGCAAGCCGGACGGTGGGCTGGAGGAACAGGTGGAGGAGCGGGTGCTCATCAAGGACAAGCACCCCGCCTTGGGCCTGCCGCTACTCCGGGGTGTCTTCAATTTCTGCTCCTCCCTGGCCAACGGCGTCAAGGCGCTGATGTACTCGGCTTCCTTTTTCCCGGAGGACGAGGAGGAGCCGGAGGAGCCCTCCCGGTTCGAGCTCTGGCTGGACAGACACCTGGGCAGCGAGAAGGCCGCCTCCTTTTTTATCACCGTGGCGGTGGTGCTGGGCATCGTTTTCTCCGTGGGGCTGTTCATCCTGCTGCCCACCGCCCTCACCGGACTGGTGGGCCTGGCCGTTCCCCTGCCCATGTGGCTGCGCAACCTGCTGGAGGGCGTGGTGCGTATCGTCATCTTCATGGGCTATCTGATGCTCTGTTCCCATATGAAGGACATCCACCGGGTGTTCCAGTACCACGGCGCGGAGCACAAGACCATCTTCTGCTATGAACACGGCCTGCCCCTGACGGTGGAGAACGTGCGTATTCAGCCACGCCACCACCCCCGCTGCGGAACCAGCTTCCTCTTTGTGGTGATTGTGGTGAGTATCCTGCTGTCCAGCGTGCTGTTCTCCTTTGTGGAGGTGACAAACACGTTTGCGAGGATGGGGCTGCACCTGCTGCTGTTGCCGGTGATTGTCAGCCTGACCTATGAGCTGAACCGTGTGGTGGGGCGCTACGACAACCGGCTCACCCGGCTGGTGTCCGCTCCCGGCATGTGGCTCCAGAACTGGACTACCTTTGAGCCGGACGACTCCATGATCGAGGTGGGCATCCGTGCCTTTACACTGGTGCTGCCGGAGGAGAAGGGGAAGGATCAGTGGTAAAGGGGACCGGCGGGATGAGGCACCAGCAGAAATAAAACCGCTGTGCCGCCCAGACGGCAGAGCCCACGTGAGGCGATGCATGGCTGTCCCATGAAGAAAATGGGCGGATAACCGCCTGGTATTCCCCTGGAGAGAGGAAATTAGAGAGAGACAGAGGAGTGGTTTCTGTATGGCGGCCACGTACAACAACCTCTACCTGGATGCCCGCAAGCGGCTGAGAGAGGCCGGCGTGGAGGGCGCCCAGCTAGAGGCGCGGGAGCTGGTCTGCTGTGCGGCCGGCAAGAGCCGGGAGCAGTTTTACCGGGATATGGCCCTTTATGCCTCCGACCCGGTGGAGGAGAAGCTGGCGGAGCTGCTGGAGCGGCGGCTGGCCGGGGAGCCGGTGGCCTACCTCATCGGGGAGTGGGAGTTCTATGGCCTGGGCCTGGATATCACCCCCGACGTGCTGATCCCCCGGATGGACACCGAGGTGCTGGCCGAGCGGGCCATCCTGCTGGCCCGGGCCGCCGGAGAGGGGGCGAGGGTGCTGGATTTGTGCGCCGGGAGCGGCTGCGTGGGTCTGGCGGTGGCCGCCAACGTGCCAGGCTGCCGGGTGGTGCTGGCCGATGTGAGCGAGGCGGCCCTCCGGCTGTGCAAGCAGAATGTCCGCCGCAACGAGCTCAACGCCCGGGTGACCTGCGTTCAGGCCGACGCCCTGGAGCCGCCCGACGCGGCCCTGTGGGATTTCGACGTGATCGCCTGCAACCCGCCCTATATCCCCACCGGGGATATCGCGGAGCTGGACGTGAGCGTGCGGGACTACGAGCCCCGCTCCGCCCTGGACGGCGGGGCCGACGGACTGGACTTTTACCGGGCCATCGCCGCCCGGTGGGGGGCCGCCCTGCGGCTGAGCGGAGCCCTGCTGTTTGAGGTGGGCATCGGCCAAGCCGGCGACGTGGGGGCCATTCTGGCCCAAAATCAGTTTGAGCAGATTCAGACCTTCCAGGACACCCAGGGCATCGGCCGGGTGGTGGAGGGCGTTTTGAATTCATAAGGGCGGGCAGCGGCCCGCCCGCCGTGAGAGGAGAAGTACACACATGGCAGACAAGAAGAAGGCCGCGGTGGAATCCGCCGCCCCCGCCGCCGATAAGAAGAAGGCCCTGGAGACCGCCATGGCCCAGATCGAGAAGGCCTACGGCAAGGGTTCCATCATGCGCCTGGGCGACAACGCCGACATCGTGGTGGAGGCCATCCCCACCGGCTCCCTGTCCCTGGATCTGGCCCTGGGCATCGGCGGCGTCCCCCGGGGGCGTATCATCGAAATCTACGGCCCCGAGTCCTCCGGTAAGACCACCCTGGCCCTCCACATCGTGGCCGAGGCCCAGAAGCGGGGCGGCGAGGTGGCCTTCATCGACGCCGAGCACGCCCTGGATCCCTACTATGCCCGGGCCCTGGGGGTGGACATTGACTCCATGCTGATCTCCCAGCCCGACACCGGCGAGCAGGGCCTGGAGATCTGCGAGGCCCTGGTGCGCTCCGGCGCCATTGACGTGGTGGTGGTGGACTCCGTGGCCGCCCTCACCCCCCGGGCCGAGATCGAGGGCGACATGGGCGACTCCCATGTGGGCCTGCTGGCCCGCCTCATGAGCCAGGCCCTGCGCAAGCTGGCCGGCTCCATCGCCAAGACCAACTGCGTGGTCATCTTTATCAACCAGCTCCGCGAAAAGGTAGGCGTGATGTACGGCAACCCGGAGGTCACCACCGGCGGCCGGGCGCTGAAGTTCTATGCCTCCGTCCGCATCGACGTGCGGCGCATCGAGTCGCTGAAAAGCGGCTCGGAGATCATTGGCAACCGCACCCGGGCCAAGGTGGTCAAGAACAAGGTCTCTCCTCCCTTCAAGGAGGCGGAGTTCGATATTATGTACGGCGAGGGTATCTCTAAGATCGGCGAGATCCTGGATCTGGGCGCCAAGCTGGATCTCGTGCAGAAATCCGGCTCCTGGTTCGCCATGGGGGAGACCCGCCTGGGCCAGGGCCGGGACGCGGCCAAGCAGTACCTCAAGGACAATCCGGAGGTGTGCGACAAGCTGGAGGCCGACATCCGCCGCAACGCCTACAAGCTCATGAGCAGCCAGGCCCGGGCCGCAGCCAAGGCCGCAGGCCGGGCGGTGGACATCTCTGCCGAGGACTTCGAGGATGCGGATTCGTAAGCTGGCCCCCTCCGGCCGGGTGGAGGGCCGCTGGCTCTGCCACCTGGAGGACGGAACCATCCTCCGCCTGGGGGAGAGTGAGGTGGTGGCCTTCGGCCTGGGCACCGGAAAGGAGCTGAGCGGGGCGGAGCTGTCCGCCTTGACTGAGGCCGCCCGCGCCGCCGAGGTGCGGGAGAAGGCGGTGGAGTTGCTGTCCGCCCGCCCCCTCTCCCGGAAGGAGCTGGTGGAAAAGCTCACTGCCCGCCCCCGGAACCGGGAAAAGGAGCCCCTCTGCGGCCGGGAGGCCGCCGAGGCGGCGGCCGACTGGCTGGAGGGGCTGGGCTATCTGGACGACGGGCAGTATGCCCGCGCGGTGGCGGAGCACTGTGCTGCCAAGGGCTACGGTCCCGGCCGCATCCGGGAGGAGCTCTACCGCCGGGGGGTGCCGCGGGACTGCTGGAACGGCGCTCTGGAGGGGCTGTCCGGCCCGGAGGAGGCCATCGACGCCTTTTTGCAGAGGAAGCTGCGGGGGGCGGAGCTCTCCGACCCAAAGGTGCGCCGGCGGGCCGCCGACGCTCTGGCCCGCCGGGGCTACCGCTGGGAGGACATCAGTGCCGGCCTGCGCCGCTATGGTGCGGAGCCGGAGGAATGGTAGGAAGAACGCGGCGGACCGCCGCATGTGAGAAAGGAGCACAGACCATGGACACGATGGAAGCCCTGCTGACCCGCCGCAGCATCCGGAAGTACAGGCCGGAGCCGGTCTCCATAGAGGATTTGAAGGAGATTTTGGCCGCCGGGGCCACCGCCCCCTCCGCCGTCAATATGCAGCACTGGTATTTTGTGGCCGTGCAGGACCCCGCCGCGCTGGAGGAGGTCAAGGCCATCATGGGCGGCGTGGTGGAGAAATTCCAGCCTGTGCTGGAGGAGCGCTTTTCCCGCCACCCGGAGCAGATCGGCATCACCAACCGCTTCCTGTCCACCCTGGGCGGGGCGCCGGTGTGCCTGCTGGTTTTCATGCTCAAGCCGGACTATCCCGACCGGGACGGAGCCATGCAGAGCGTGTCCGCCGCCATCGAGAACGTGCTGCTGGCGGCCTGGGCCAAGGGCATCGGCTCCTGCTGGCTGTCCGCGCCCCAGCGTATGGGCTTCGGCCCTGCGTTCCAGCGCCGCTTCGCCCCCGACAAGGGGGAGTTCGTGGCAGCGGTCACCCTGGGCTACCCCGACCAGCAGCCCAAAATGCCGCCCCGGCGGGACGGCCGCTATCTGATCGTATAAGGAGAAGTTTTCATTGAAGGTTGCATTTGTATCCCTGGGCTGCGCCAAGAATCTGGTGAACACCGAGCAGATGATGGCACTGGTCCGAAGCGCTGGGCATGAGATCACCGCCCAGCCCGAGGGGGCGGACGCGGCGGTGCTCAACACCTGCGGCTTTATCGACTCCGCCAAGAGCGAGGCCATTCAGAATATCCTGGAGCTGGCCGAGCTGAAAAAGGAGGGGAAGCTGGGCAAGCTGCTGGTCACCGGCTGCCTGTCCCAGCGCTACCAGGACGAGCTGATGGAGGAGCTGCCCGAGGTGGACGGCGTCATGGGCACCGGCAGCTACACCGAGATCGTCCCCGCCCTGGAGGAGCTGATGGCCGGGGGCACGCCCCACCGCTTCGGGGATATCGACCACACGGAGGAGGACGGGGCGCGCATCCCCGCCACCCCCTCCTACACCGCCTACCTGAAGATCGCCGAGGGCTGCGACCACCGGTGCGCCTTCTGTATCATTCCCAAGCTGCGGGGCCGCTACCGCAGCCGTACCATGGAGTCCCTGCTGGCGGAGGCCAAGACCCTGGCCGACGCCGGGGTGAAGGAGCTCATCGTCATTGCCCAGGACATCACCCGCTACGGCATCGACCTCTACCACAAGCGGATGCTGGGGGAGCTGCTCACCGAGCTGTGCAAGCTGCCCTTTCACTGGATTCGCCTGCACTACCTGTACCCCGACGATCTGGACGACGCCCTCATCGACGTCATCGCCCGTGAACCTAAGGTGCTCAACTACATCGACATCCCCCTCCAGCACATCAACGACGGCATTCTGAAGCGCATGTGCCGCCGCTCCACCAAGGCGGAGATTCTCGCCCTGCTGGCCAAGCTGCGGGACCGCCTGCCTGGTCTGGTGCTGCGCACCTCCCTGATCTGCGGCCTGCCTGGCGAGGGGGAGGCGGAGTTTGAGGAGTTGTGCGAGTTTCTGCGGGAGGCCCGTATCGAGCGGGCGGGCATCTTCCAGTTCTCGCCGGAGGAGGGCACCCCTGCCGCCGAGATGGAGGATCAGGTGGACGCCGCCACCGCCGAGCGCCGGGTGGAGCTGGTGGTGGAGCTCCAGTCCCGGGTGATGGATGCCTTCAACGAGGAGCGACTGGGCGCGTGCCTGGAGGTGCTGTGCGAGGGCTTTGATGCCGAGATGGGCTGCTATGTGGGCCGCACCTATGCCGACTCCCCCGACGTGGACGGCAAGGTGTACTTCACCGCCGGCGGCCTGGTGCCCGCCGGGGCGTTCGTCTGGGTGCGCATCACCGGCACCAGCGACGGGGATCTCACCGGCGAGATAGAGGAGTGAAGCAATGAATACCGCCAATAAGCTGACCATGCTCCGGGTGGCGCTGATCCCGGTGTTCCTGATTCTGCTCTATCTCCGCTTCCCCTTCCACATGTATTTCGCCCTCACGGTCTTTATTCTGGCCAGCGTAACCGATTTTGTGGACGGCTACATCGCCCGCCACTACAACCAGGTCACCGACTTCGGCAAGTTTATGGACCCTCTGGCCGACAAGGTGCTGGTCATGGCCGCCCTGCTCTGGTTCGTAGAGGCGGGCCGCTTGCCCGCCTGGGTGCTGCTGGTGGTCATCGTGCGGGAGTTCGCCGTCACTGCCCTGCGGCTCATCGCCGTGGAGCGGGGGCGGGTAATCGCCGCCGCCTGGTCGGGCAAGGTCAAGACGGCCTCCACCATGGTGTGCATCTGCCTGATGTTGCTCATTGCCCGGCCTGCGCTGGATCTGGTGTGCGCGGCGGTGATCCTGGTCACCACTGTCTACTCGGGCGCGGAGTATTTTGTGAAGAACAAAGATGTGGTGGACTGGAGTAACCTGTAATGCTGGATTTTACGAAAGAGCTTTGCCCCGACCGGCCGCTGATCCACCCCACCTCCCAGACGAAAAACTGCCGGTTCGGACGCTATGTGGAGATCGGCGACCACTGTGTGCTGGAGGAGACCGAGGTGGGGGACTACACCTACTGCTTCGGCTCCAACGACGTCATCTATACCGCCCTGGGCAAGTTCAACTCCATCGCCACCGGCGTGCGCATCAACCCGGTGCAGCACCCGGCCAAAATCCGGGCGGCGGCCCACCACTTTACCTACCGCTGCTCCCACTACGGGCTGGGGCCGGATGACGCGGCTTTGATCGACTGGCGGAGGGAGAACCACCGGGTGGTCACCGGAAACGACGTGTGGCTGGGGCACAACGCGGTGCTCATGGGCGGCGTCACCCTGGGCGACGGCGCGGTGGTGGGCGCGGGGGCCGTGGTGACCCATGACGTGGCGCCCTACGAGATCGTGGGCGGAGTCCCCGCCCGGCACATCGGCTGGCGCTACCCGCCCGAGCTGATTGCCGCCATGGAGCGCATCCGCTGGTGGGACTGGAGCCACGACATGCTGAGGGAGCGCCTGCGGGACTTTGACGACGCGGCGGCCTTCTGCCGGAAATACGACCCCCAATAGAAAACGAGGGCCCGTTGCTTTCATCCAGAAAGCAACGGGCCCTTGCATTAAAAGACCTGCTGGAATAGATTGAACAGGAACGTTAGCAGGGGAATGGCGTTGATACCTAGCACAATAGCTAAAACGGTCATCCAAAAGCTCAACGGCTCCCTCTGTGTTCGGACAGGCGGAATGTAGATGGGTGAGGAGACCTCCTCGCCTACCACAATTTTAGAGGAGATACCGTACCCGGCCAGTACTTGCACCAACCGCTGGGCCTCACGCGGCTTCAGGTGAGTGACCAGCACCGCCGGGGCCCGTTCCAGCAGGGCTTGTGCATCCTTCTGAGAGAGGCCCAGCTCCTTGGAGAGACAGTGCAGAGCGGCCGGGATATCCGCGTGTGGCCCCAGACCGGTGAACACGAGCGAGTACTGCCTAGGGGCCCGCTTGGGGGGAGGGAAGCTCTGGAGTGGATAACCGCAGTGAATGCAGGCCAGGGCTTGGTCAGATACCTCTTTTCCGCACTCAGGACAGGAGATCAAGGCCATAAGATACCTCCTCTTGTGTAAAAGCTGGGGGATTCCGGTTCCATAATAACAGGTTAATCTATGGTTTGCAACCGTACTCCGCCTTGACACATTTCCCGGAACATAGTAGTATACTAGAACAGTTGAATTGCGTGAGGAACGGAAATGGTACCCAGCGAGTAACCCGCCAAAGAGAGAGCGTTACCGGCTGAGAGCGCGCCCAGGGGGTAACTGGGGAATGTGTGTCCGGGAGCGCGGGGGATATGGATGCCCCACGGCTGGCCCCGTTACCGACCTTTGAGTGAGAAATGAGAGTGGAACCGCGATTTGTACCGCCTCTTATGCCGTCCGGCATGGGAGGCGTTTCTGTTTTTCAGGAGGTGTTTGGACTGACGCGGCTGTGCCATCCCTGAGACTGATCACGGCACCCTGGCGGTCTACCGCCCGGAGGAGTGGCTGGAGCGGGTGCAACCCTTTTTGGAGGAGACCTAGGTCAGCCGAACAGACCGGTGAACAGCAGACTCAGCAGAGACCAGATGACCAGGGCGGTGAGTGTGGCGAATACGACGGAAGTGAAGGTCAGGGCATCGCCCGGCACCGGAGAGGGGAGCTGGGGCGGCTCCGGCACCGCCCCATCCACCAACTGGACGGGAGCGCCCGCCCGACGGAATACCTCCTGCAGTGCAAGGGCCTCCTCCTTGGTGAGGCCCTCCCGCAGGGGAACCGGCTCCCGGCGCGCTTGCTCCAGCAGATACCTGCCCTGCTCCCTGGAGAGGCCCAGCTCCTTCATGAGGGCGCGGAGCGTTCTGCTGCGGGCATCCGGATAGGCGGGGCGGGCGGTGAGGCGGACGGTAAAGCGGTTGGGCCCTGTGATGGGGCGGAAGTCCGCATACGGTGCGGCGGAGGAGAGGGGATAGCCGCAGTGAATGCAGGCCGGAGCCCGGTCGGATACCTCTTTTCCGCACTCGGGGCAGGAAATCAGGGCCATAAGATGCCTCCTTTTGTGTGAAAGCGTGTGGTTTCAGCCCCATACTAACAGAAATCCCCCTGAATTGCAACCGCAAAGCGCCTTGACACATTTCCCGGAACGTGGTAGTATACTAGAACAGTTGAATCGCGTGAGGAACGGAAATAGTACCCAGCGAGTACCCGCCAGAGAGGGAGCGTCACCGGCTGAGAGCGCGCCCAGGGGGTAACTGGGGAATGTGCGTCCGGGAGCGCGGGGGATATGGATGCCCCCCGGCTGGCCCCGTTACCGGCCTTTGAGTGAGAAATGAGAGTGGAACCGCGATTTGTATCGCCTCTTATGCCGTCCGGCATGAGAGGCGTTTCTGTTTTTCAGGAGGTGTTTGGACTGACGCGGCTAGGCGAGACCCTGCGGGCCTATCAGGCCCGCGATCCGGCGGCCCGGAGCCGGCTGGAGATTTTTCTGCTCTACCCGGGCGTGCACGCGCTCATCTACCACCGGCTTGCCCACTTTCTCTACCGGCACCGGCTCTTCTTCCTGGCCCGGCTGGTGAGCCAGTGGAGCCGCTGCTGGACGGGAATTGAGATCCACCCCGGCGCGCAGATCGGCCGGCGGCTGGTCATCGACCACGGCATGGGCATCGTCATCGGCGAGACGGCCGAGATCGGCGACGACTGCCTGCTCTACCACGGGGTCACCCTGGGGGGCACCGGCAAGGACCACGGCAAGCGCCACCCCACCCTGGGGAACAATGTGATGGTGTCCGCCGGAGCCAAAGTGCTGGGCCCCTTCAAAGTAGGGGACAATTCCCGCATCGCGGCCAACGCGGTGGTGCTCAGCGAAATACCGCCGGAGGCCACCGCCGTGGGCGTCCCCGCCCGGGTGGTGCGCATCGCCGGGGAGAAGGTGGACTTCGCCGGGCAGGTGGACCAGATCCACGTGACCGACCCGGTGCAGAAGGAGCTTCAGGCGTTGAATTCCCGGCTGGAATGGCTGGAACAACTGATGGATGAACAGGCAAGGAGTAAGAATCTATGAAAATCTACAATTCCGCAACCCACACCAAGGAGGAGTTTGTCCCCCACGAGCCGGGCAAGGTGTCCATGTACACCTGCGGCCCCACAGTGTACCATTTTGCTCACATCGGCAATCTGCGCAGCTATATCATGGAGGACGTGCTGGAGAAGCTGCTCCGCTATGCGGGCTATGATGTCACCCGCGTCATGAACATCACCGACGTGGGACACCTGGCCTCCGACGCCGACACCGGCGAGGACAAGATGCTCAAGGGGGCCCAGCGGGAGCACAAGACCGTGATGGAGATCGCCCAATTTTATACCGATGCCTTCTTTGCCGACTGCAAGAAGCTGAACATCAAGTACCCCGACGTGGTGCAGCCCGCTACCGGCATGATCGGTGACTATATCAAGGTCATCTCCTCCCTCATTGACAGGGGCTACGCCTACTTCGCCGGCGGCAACGTCTACTTCGACACCTCCAAGCTGGAGAAGTATTATGTGTTCAACGACCACGACGAGGAGGATCTGGCCGTGGGCGTCCGTGAGGGCGTGGAGGAGGACGCCAACAAGCGCAACAAGAACGACTTTGTGCTGTGGTTCACCAAGTCCAAGTTCGAGGATCAGGCCCTCAAGTGGGACTCCCCCTGGGGCGTGGGCTACCCCGGCTGGCACATCGAGTGCTCCTGTATCTCCATGAAGTATCTGGGGGAGCACCTGGACATCCACTGCGGCGGCATCGACAACGCTTTTCCCCACCATACCAACGAGATCGCCCAGTCGGAGGCGTACCTGGGCCACCCCTGGTGCAAATACTGGGTGCATATCCACCACCTGAACACCAACTCTGGCAAGATGAGCAAGTCCAAGGGGGAGTTCCTCACCGTCTCCCTGCTGGAGGAGAAGGGGTATGATCCGCTGGTGTACCGCTTCTTCTGCCTCCAGTCCCACTACCGCAAGGGGCTGGTGTTCTCCTGGGAGAACCTGGACAACGCCAAGGCCGCCTATGACAAGCTGGTGGCCCGTGTAGCCGCCCTGAGCGGTGAGGGAACTGTGGACGAGGGGGCCGTGGAGCGGTTCAAGAACGACTTCCTTGAGGCGGTGGGCAACGATCTCAACACCTCTCTGGGGGTCACCGCCCTGTACGACGTGCTCAAGGCCGGCGTGAACGACGCCACCAAGCGGGCGGCGCTGGACAGCTTCGACCAGGTCCTGGGCCTGGAGCTGCTGGCCCACGCCGACGCCCTCAAGGCCCAGCAGGCCGCCCCCGTGGAGGGCGCGGAGGAGATCGAGGCCCTGATCGCCAAGCGCCTGGAGGCCAAGCGCGCCAAGAACTGGGCCGAGGCCGACGCCATCCGCGACCAGCTCCGCGCCATGGGTGTGGAGATCAAGGACGGCAAGGACGGCACCACATGGACGCGGATCTAAGCCATCAAAGGGAGGAGACCGGAAAACGGTCTCCTCTTTGCTTCGCTTCGTGTTTACACATGCGCAGAAGGGACTTCCCTTGCCAAACAGGCGGGATATTGATAAAATAGAACCATTATAGCGGATTCAAGCGCGGGAAAAGGGGGGAGAAGGACGGAGAGGCAGACACAGAACGACTTTTCCAGGGGGAGCATGGCGCGGAACATCCTTCAGATGGCGCTCCCCATGACGGTGGCGCAGCTCATCAACATCCTTTATAATATTGTAGACCGCATGTACCTGGGCCGGTTGCCGGGGCACCTGTCCCTGACCGGGCTGGGGCTGTGCCTGCCCATCATTTCCATCCTCATGGGCTTTGCCAACCTGTGCGGCATGGGGGGCGCGCCCCTGTGCTCCATTCACCGGGGCAAGGGGGAGAACGAGGAGGCCGAGCGCATCTTGGGCAACTCCTTTGCGCTGCTCCTCCTCTTCGGCGCGGGGCTGACGGCCCTGGGGCTGGCCTTCCGGCGGCCCATCCTCTATCTCTTTGGGGCCAGCGATCTGACCTTCCCCTACGCCAACGACTACCTGACCATCTATCTGCTGGGCACCCTCTTTGTGATGATCGGACTGGGTATGAACCCCTTCATCAACGCCCAGGGCTTCAGCCGCATGGGGATGATGACGGTGGCCCTGGGCGCGGCGGTGAACATCGTGCTGGATCCCATCTTCATCTTTGCCCTGGATATGGGGGTGCGGGGGGCGGCCCTGGCCACCGTGCTCGCCCAGGGCTGTTCTGCCCTGTGGGTGCTGAAGTTCCTCACCGGACGGCGGGCGCTCCTCCGGCTGCGGTGGAACACCCTGCGGCTCCAGGCCGCCCGGGTGCGCCGCATCCTGGCCCTGGGCGCCTCCGGCTTTGCCATGTCCATGACCAACAGCCTGGTTCAGGTGCTGTGCAACGCCTCCCTTCAGCACTACGGCGGCGACCTCTATGTGGGCGTGATGACCGTCATCAACTCCATCCGGGAGGTGGTGTCCATGCCGGTGCAGGGTATCACCAACGGCTGTCAGCCGGTGCTGGGCTACAACTACGGCGCGGGGGAGTACGAGCGGGTGCGCCGGGGGATCCGGTTCACCACGGTGCTTACCGTGGGCTACTCCGTGGCGGCGTGGGCGCTGGTTATGGCCGTGCCCGAGCTGCTCATCCGCATCTTCAACGACGAGCCGGAGCTGATCGCCGCGGGGATTCCGGCCTTCCGGCTCTATTTCGCCGCCTTCTTCTGCATGTCCTTCCAGTTCATCGGGCAGTCGGTGTTCGTGGGCCTGGGGCGCTCCAAGAGCGCGGTGTTCTTCTCCCTGCTGCGCAAAGCCTTCATCGTGGCCCCGCTGACGCTCCTGCTGCCGGGGCTGGGCATGGGGGTGGACGGGGTTTTCGCGGCGGAGCCGGTCTCCAACGTGCTCGGCGGGCTGGCCTGCCTGCTCACCATGTATATCACGGTCTACCGGCGTCTGGGCCGGTAAGACCGGGGGCGGATTTCCGAAAAGGGAAATTCCGCCCTCTTTTTTTGCCCGGCCTGAGATATTTCCCGCCCCTGGCGGGTATTCTCAGTGAAAGGCCTTTCAAACGACGACCGCAAGGAAGGGAGTACCCATGACAGACGAGACATTCGAGCGGGTGGCCCGCACCTACGGGGACATGCTCTACCGGGTTGCCTACCACGCCCTGAAGAACCGGGCGGACGCGGAGGACGTGACCCAGACCGTCCTGCTCAAGCTCTACCAGCAGGGCGACCGCTTTGAGAGCGAGGAGCACCGGAAGCACTGGCTGCTGCGGGTGGCGGTGAACGAGAGCCGTCGCCTTCTGCGCTCCTTCTGGCGGAGCCGCGCCGTGCCGCTGGATGAGCAGTGGGACGCGCCGGTGTCCGACGACCCCGCCAAACGCGAGCTGTTCCAGGCCGTCATGGGCCTGGAGACCAAGTACCGCCTGACCATCTATCTGTATTACTACGAGGGCTGCTCCGTCAAGGAGGTCGCCGCGGCCCTTCATGCCAATCCGTCCACGGTGCAGACCTGGCTCCAGCGGGCCAGGGAGCGGCTGCGGAGGGAGCTGTCCGAAGAAGAGGAGGGAAAGGGCTATGTTTGAACCCAATCAATACCGTGAACTCTGCTCGGAGCTGCATGTATCCGAGGAGAAGCTACAGGAGGTTATTCAAATGAGTGAGCAGAAGAAAAGCAAGCTGGCGCGCCGTCCCCTGCGGGTGGGGCTGGCTGCCGCCGCCCTATCCGCCCTGTTGGTGGTGAGCGTCAGCGCTGCAAGCAACCCGGAACTTCTGGAGGAAATTTTCTCGTCCATTCGCTCCTCGGTAGTGGTGAGTGACTACCAACAGGAGTGGACCATGGACGATGGCTCCAAAATGAGCGCGCTGCGCTACCCCGAGGTAGCGGTGGAGGAGCGGGATGACCGCACCATTCTGATTGTGGACGGAGTGGAGACCGACATCACCGATTCCCTGACCCAGGATGGGCGCTATGTCTGGGAAGACAACGACAACGGGACCCAGGCCCAGGTGGTGGTTACCCTGGACGAGGACGGCAAACCAGTGTGGGTGGCCAATGTGGCCGGAGCCGGAGAGGAAATCACAGATGCGGCAGTGTCGGTGGTGTCTGAGCCGGCCGATGCCCAAACACATTCTTCTGCGGAGTAGGAACGACAAAAGGCGTGTGCCCGATTCCATCGGGCACACGCCTTTATTGCTTAAAATATTATAATATGGTATAATATTATCTCATTGAATTGCTCCGGGCGTGCCCGGGGACAGGAGGCTACCGCATGAAACTCATGGTCATTGACGGCAATTCCCTCATCAACCGGGCCTTTTACGGTATACGGATGCTTACCACCAAGGACGGGCAGCCCACCAACGCCGTCTATGGCTTTGTCAACATCCTGCTCAAGCTGCTGGACGAGGAGAAGCCCGACGCCCTGTGCGTCACATTCGACCGGAAGGCCCCCACCTTCCGCCACCTGGCCTACGAGGGCTACAAGGCGCAGCGGAAGGGGATGCCCGACGAGCTGGCCGCCCAGCTTCCCGTGCTCAAGGATGTGCTGGCCGCCATGAATATCCCCCGCTACGAGCTGGACGGCTGGGAGGCCGACGATCTGATCGGCACCATCGCCGCCAGGGATACCGCCGCCGGGTGGGAAACCGTGATCGTCACCGGCGACAAGGACTCGCTCCAGTTGGTCACGGACAGCACCCGGGTCAAGCTGGTGTCCACCCGAATGGGGCAGACCACCACGAAGGAGATGACCCCGGAGACCTTCCGGGAGGCCTACGGCTTCGCCCCCGTCCACATCGTGGACTTGAAGGCGCTGATGGGGGACACCAGCGACAACATTCCAGGCGTCAAGGGCATTGGGGAGAAGACCGCGATGGATCTGATCCAGCGCTACCAGAGCGTGGAGGCCATCTACGCCGACGTGGAGGGCGTGGAGGCCAAGCCCGCGGTCAAGAAAAAGCTGGCCGAGGGGGAAGAACAGGCCAGAATGTCCTATGATCTGGCCACCATCCGCTGCGACGCGCCCATCGACTTCTCCCCCGAGGACGCCCGGCGGCGGGAGCCGGACGGCCCTGCCCTGTACGAGCTGTTTCTGGCGCTGGAGTTCAACAAGCTCATCGACAAGATGGGGCTGAGCGGCGGCCCGGCGGCCGGACGGGCGGACAAGCCCGCCGCCGGGGCCGTCCGGCAGGAGCGCGTCACCGACCGGGTTCGCATGGAGGAGCTGGTGGAGCAGTGGCGGAGGGAGCCGTGGGTCGCGGTGCTGGCCCTGCCCTCTCTGGATGTGGTGGCGGTGGCCTGGGACGGCGGAGCCAGGGCTGCCCTGTGCGCGGCGGACCGGCTGGAGGGGTACAATGAGCTGCTGCGGGCCCTGTTCTCCGGGGAGATCCAAAAGGTGTCCCACAATGTCAAGGATCTGATGCACCTGCTGCTGGACGAAGGGCTGAGCGCCGACGGGTTCTGCTTTGACACCGCCCTGGCCGCCTATCTGCTCTCTCCCACCGACGGCAGCTACGAGCTGGAGAAGCTGGGGATCACCTATTTCAACCAGGAGTTCCCCAAGGCAAAGGAGTACCTGGCCCCCGACGCTTTCGGCCCCCTGGCCGACCCGGCGGGACCGGCGGAGGCCATGTGCGCCCACGCCGCCTTGGCGGCCGCGCTGTATCGTGCCCTCGCCCCCAAGCTGGAGGAGCTGGACATGCACGAGCTCTATTACGGGCTGGAGCTGCCCCTCTGTCCCGTGCTGGCGGAAATGGAACGGGCGGGCATGCTGGTGGACCGGAGGGCGCTGGCCGACTTCGGTATCCTGCTGGACGGGCGTATTCAGGCCGACGAGGCCCTCATCTACGAGCTGGCGGGGGAGGAGTTCAACATCAACTCCACCCAGCAGTTCGGCCGCATCCTGTTTGACAAGCTGGGCCTGCCCCCGGTGAAAAAGACCAAGACGGGCTACTCCACCAACGCCGACGTGCTGGAGAAGCTGCGGGACAAGCACCCCATTGTGGAGGCAGTGCTGGACTACCGGCAGTTGGCCAAGCTGAAATCCACCTATGTGGACGGGCTGACCAAGGTCATCGCCGCCGACGGACGCATCCACACCTCCTTCCAGAACACCGTCACCGCCACCGGACGGCTGAGCTCCACCGAGCCCAACCTCCAGAACATCCCCGTCCGCACCGAGCTGGGGGCGGAGCTGCGCAAGATGTTTGTGGCTCCGGCGGGGAGGGTGCTGGTGGACGCGGACTACTCCCAGATTGAACTGCGCCTGCTGGCCCACATTGCGGGGGACGAGCACATGATTGCCGCCTTCCGCACCGGGGAGGATATCCACACCGTCACCGCCTCCCAGGTGTTCGGTGTGCCCCCGGAGCAGGTGACCCACGAGATGCGCCGCCGGGCCAAGGCGGTGAACTTCGGCATCGTCTACGGCATCTCCGACTTCTCCCTGTCCCAGGACATCGGGGTGACCCGGGCGGAGGCCAAGGCGTATATGGAGAAGTACTTTGAGAAATATTCCGGTGTCCACGCCTATATGACCCAGGTGGTGGAGCGGGCCAAGGCCGACGGCTATGTGTCCACCCTCATGGGCCGCCGCCGGTGGCTGCCGGAGCTCAAGTCCTCCAACTTCAACCTGCGCTCCTTCGGTGAGCGGGTGGCGCTGAACATGCCCATCCAGGGCACCGCCGCCGATCTCATTAAAAAGGCCATGCTCCGGGTGGACGGCCGCCTGCGCCGGGAGGGGCTGGAGGCCCGGCTGGTGCTCCAGGTCCACGACGAGCTGATCGTAGAGTGCCCCGAGGGGGAGGCGGAGCAGGTGCAGCGCCTGCTGGCCGAGGAGATGGAGCATGTGGCCGAGCTGGCCGTTCCCCTCACCGCCGAGGCCCACGCGGGCAAGAGCTGGGCGGAGGCCAAGGGCTGAACGGCTCTCCCGGCGGATTTTGGCCGGCGTTCTGACGGTAGGGGCGGCTATTAGCCGCCCGCGGGCGCACAAAGTGCGCCCCTACATGGGTTCCGCCTGTATGGATCGAAAGGAGAGGTTGCTATGGAGCTGCGCCCCATTCCCGCCCGGGACTGGGCGGACTGGTACACCCAAGAGCTGTGCGCCTCCTTTCCCGCCTGCGAGTGCAAGCCGCTGGAGGCCATCCGCGCCCTGGCGGCGGAGGGCCGCTATGAGCCTGTTGGGCCTCTACGATGGGGCGGCCCTGCTGGGCTACGCCACCCTGTGGAGCACTCCGGAGTGGCCGGACTATGTGCTTCTGGACTATCTGGGGGTGACCGCCGCCCGCCGGAACGGCGGTCTGGGCGGGGCCATCCTGAAGATGCTGGCCGCCCGGGAGGCGGGGCGGCGGACGGTACTCGTCGAGGCCGAGGCGGAGCGCTCCGGCGGCCCGGAGGAGGAGCGGCCCCTGCGGCTGCGCCGCCTGGGGTTCTATGCCCGAAACGGCTGCATCCCCGTGTATGAGAGCTTCAACTGCGGCCTGCTCTGCCAGGTCTTTGTGCTGGGGCCCGCCCCGGCGGATCAGGTGGACCTCAAGGCGGCTCACCGTGCCATCTACGGCCCGGCCCGGACGGACGTGGTCATAGACCCGCCCCCCGGCGCGTCGCCGGAGCCGCCCTACTGGATGTAACAGAGGTGTTGACATGATACAATTGCAAGTGTGTTTCTGCCTGCTGGGGCTGGCGCTGGCCGCGCTGGGCGTGGCGATGCTCCTCCGGCCCCAGAGGCTGCGGCGCTTCCTGCGGCGGCTGGACGCCCGGCTGTGGAAGTGGACGGGGCGGCGGCTGGCCTGGAGCCGGCTGGCCGGCAGCGGCCTGCTGCTGCTGGGCAGCGTCCTGTTCCTGGTGCTGCTGGCGGCCCTGCTGCTGCGGGCGCTCTACTGAGGGGGGCAGAGGGATGAACTACAGGCTGATCCCCATGGAGCGGGCCCATCTGCCCCAGGCGGCGGAGCTGGAGCGGCAGTGCTTCTCCGATCCCTGGACGGAGGCGCAGCTGGCGGGTGAGCTGGACAACGAGCTGCTCTCCCTGTCGGCGGCCGTGGGGGAGGACGGGACGGTGCTGGGCTACGCCGAGGTGCGGGTGATCCTGGACGAGGGCACCCTGGAGCGCATCGCCGTGGCCCCCCGATACCGCCGCCAGGGCATCGCGGAGGCCCTGCTGGACGCATACATACAGTACGGCCGGGAGCACCTGGCCTTCCTCACCCTGGAGGTGCGGGCGGGCAACGCCCCCGCCATCGCCCTCTATGAGAAGCTGGGCTTCCGGGAGGTGGGCCGCCGGAAGAACTACTACCGTGCCGAGCACGAGGACGCCCTGCTGATGACGGTGGAGTTTGACCGCCATGGCTGAACTGCGTCTGCTCACCGCCCGGCAGCTCCGGCAGGTGTACCGGGAGCGGGTACGGTCCGATTTTCCGCCCAGCGAGCGGCGGCCTCTTGCCTCCATGGAGCGCCTGCGGGCGGCAGGGGTATACGACACCTGGGGGATGTACGAGGGAGAGGAGCTGCTGGCGTACGCTTTCCTGTGGCGGTCGGAGGCGTACGGCGTGGCGCTGCTGGACTATCTGGCCGTGTGCCGGGAGGGCCGGGGGCGGGGAACCGGTACCCTGGCGCTTTCCCTGCTCCAGGCCCGCTATGGGGGCTGCTCCCTACTGGTGGAGGCGGAGGCCCAGGAGGAGAGCGCCCCGCCGGAGGAAAACGCCCTGCGGGCCAGGCGGCTGTCCTTCTATGAGCGCTCCGGCTTCCGGCGGCTGGACTACCAGACCCGGATTTTCGGTGTGCAATACGCCATGCTGGTGTGGCCGGAGGAGGACGCCGCAGAGCCGGAGCGGCTCCAGGATGCCCACCGGGGCCTGTATCGGGGCCAGCTCCCGAACCCGCTGTTCCGGCGGGTGATCCACATTCCGGCAGACGAGCACTGAGGCGGAGCCGGCTTTTTCCGCCGCCTGATATGTACCTGACGATCCCGCAAGAAAGGACTGATTCGGATGAATATCCTGGCCTTTGAATCCTCGTGTGACGAGACTGCGGCGGCGGTGGTGCGGGACGGCCGCACCGTGCTGTCCGATGTGATTGCCTCCCAGGCGGATATGCACGCCGTCTACGGCGGCGTGGTGCCGGAGATCGCCTCCCGCAAGCACGTGGAGGCCATCGCCGGCCTGGCCGACCAGGCCCTGGCCCGGGCGGGGCTGACCCGGGCGGACATCGACGCCGTGGCGGTCACCTACGCCCCCGGCCTCATCGGTGCGCTGCTGGTGGGGGTCAACTTCGCCAAAGCGGCGGCCTATGGACTGGGGGTGCCGCTGATCCCGGTGCACCATGTCCGGGGCCACATCGCCGCCAACTACATCACTCACCCCGAGCTGGAGCCCCCCTTCGTCTGCCTGTGCGTCTCCGGCGGAAACACCATGCTGGTAGACGTGAGGGACTACACGGACATGGCGATTTTGGGCGCTACCCGGGACGACGCGGCGGGGGAGTGCTTTGACAAGGTGGCACGGGTGCTGGGCATCGGCTACCCCGGCGGCGCGCCCATGGACGCTCTGGCCCAGGGGGGGGACGACCGGCGCTATGAGCTCCCCCGCGCCCACGTGGCCGACGCGCCGCTGGACATGTCCTTTTCGGGCCTCAAGACGGCGGTGCTCAATCTGGCCCACAACGCCGCCCAGAAGGGGGAGACGCTGGATCTCCCCGGTCTGGCCGCCTCCTTTGCCGCCGCGGTGAGCGATACCCTGGTGCCCCGCACCATGGAGGCCGCCCGCCGGACGGGCTATGGCAAGGTGGCCGTGGCGGGGGGGGTGGCGGCCAACAGCCGCATCCGGGCCGATCTGGAGCGGGCCTGCCGGGCCAGCGGCCACAGGCTCTACCTGCCCGCCCTGTCTCTGTGCGGGGACAACGGGGCCATGATCGGCTGCCAGGCCTACTACGAGTATCAGGCGGGCCGCCGGGGCGATCTGGCCCTCAACGCCTATGCCACCCGCTCCATCGAGCAGGGCTGAGACAAAATGCACCGCCCTGGAAACCAAGGTTTCCGGGGCGGTGCATTTTTGACAGAGGGCGGCAACGGGATGCAAAATTGTGTTATGTCTACTATGACTCCAAAGCGGCCAAAAGTGGGGACTTCGGTTGAAGCAGGTGGATAACTGGGTGGATAAGTGCATAACTGACTGGGACGCTAAGGAGGAGAGAGGGTGGAAAACCCGGTGGACAATGTGAATAACTCTCTGTAGAGGCGCTGAGATGGGTGGATTATGTCAAATAAATGGAGAAAAAATCCAGGGGAAAATGGGGGCGAAACAGAAAAAACAGGGCGGTGACTGACTGGTTTTTCGTCTGATTGGGCCTTGACAGGCGGGCAGAGCAGGGGACACACCCGGCCCGCCCGGCAGGAAATTTGCAGCTTTTCCGCCGCGGGGCAGGGGCGTATACAATGGGTATTGAACAGGAATAAAACTTCATGCGCCACGGGCGCACCACGAACACAGACAAAAGCCGGGGCGCATGAAGTTTTTGCGCATGTGGGCCGTCCCGGCCCCCGCGCTTTTAATTTTATGGCCGTGCCGCTGAAAGCGGCATATGGCCAATTTTGCTATGCTTTTGCATAGCAAAAAACCGGCCGCAGCGTACGCTGCGGCCGGTGGAACGCGGGGAAAGATGCTTAGCCCAACTTGGACTTGGCCAGCTCAGTCAGGGTGGTGAAAGCGGCCTTGTCGTTGACGGCCAGCTCTGCCAGCATCTTGCGGTTGATCTCCACCCCGGCCTTCTTCAGGCCGTTCATGAAGGTAGAGTAGTTCATCCCGTTCATCTTGCAGGCGGCGGAGATGCGGGTGATCCACAGGGAGCGGAAGTCGCGCTTCTTCAGGCGGCGGCCGGTGTAGGCGTAGGACAGGGACTTCATCACCTGCTCGTTGGCCATCTTGAAGTGCTTGCTCTTGGCGCCCCAGTAGCCCTTGGCCAGCTTGAGGACCTTATTTCTTCTCTTGCGCGTCATCATCGCGCCTTTGACTCTAGCCATTGTAAAAAGCCTCCTATGTTAAGGTAAAAATCAGTCTTATCTTATTTGTAGGGGATCATGCGCTTGATGGCGGGCTCGTTGGTCTTGTCCGCATAAGCGCCGGCGCGGAGGCCTCTCTTGCGCTTGGTGTCCTTGTCGTGACCGTTGAGCAGGTGACGCTTGTTGGCGTGGGCGCGCTTGACCTTGCCGGACTTGGTCAGGCTGAATCTCTTTTTCGCACCGCTGTGAGTCTTGAGCTTAGGCATGGTGGTAAAACTCCTTTTCTTTCAATTCAAAACGTGCGGGGTTCAGGACTTCTTGGCTTCCTTGGCAACCTTGGGGGAGAGGAAGATGGACATGTGCCGTCCGTCCAGCTTGGGGTCCTTGTCCAACGTGGCGACCTCGCCGCACTGCTCGGCAAACTTGAGCAGCAGGCCCTTGCCGATGTCGGTGTGAGCCATCTCGCGGCCGCGGAAGCGGACCGTGACCTTCACCCGGTTGCCCTCGGCCAGGAACTTCTGGGCGTTGCGGAGCTTCACATTGAAGTCGTTCACGTCGATACTGGGAGACATGCGGACTTCCTTGATCTCCACGACGTGCTGGTTTTTCCGCGCCTCCTTCTCCCGCTTGGTCTGCTCGAACTTGTACTTGCCGTAGTCCATAAGCTTGCAGACGGGGGGATTCGCGGTGGGAGAGATCTTCACCAGGTCCAGATTCGCGTCCATGGCGCGCTCCAGCGCCTCCCGGGCGGACATGATGCCCAGCTGCTCTCCGGTGTCGGAGACCAGGCGAACCTCCTTGTCGCGGATCTCTTCGTTGATTTGATGACCCTGTTTGCTGATACGAAAGCACCTCCAATTCTCAGATACATACAAAAAAACGGCTACCAGTCCGGTACCCGCATCCAACCTGAACACGCACGCGCCGCATCGGGCGCGCACGGGAAACCTGATTGACCTCTTTGCCGTGGGCTGGAGGTGAGGATGGGGGCACCGATCCTGCTTTGTTTTGCTCTGATAGTATAGCAGACCGTTGGCGTAGTGTCAAGAGAAATTTCAAAGGCCCGGTTGGGGCTTCCCTTTTTCGGAGAAATGTGGCAAACTAGGGGCAGAGGAGGGAATGAGATGCATCATCCGATTCGCATACGCGCGCTTCGGCTGGGCCTGGCGGCCTGTCTGCTGGCCGGGGCGCTGGCCGGACTGGCCTCTGCTAACGCACCCACTTATGAAACGACGATTCTGTTCACCCATGACACCCACGACCACTTCCTCCCCATGCCGGATGAGGAGGGCGGGGAATACGGCGGCTATACCCGTCTGGCCACCCTGATCCAACAGGAGCGGGCGGCCCACCCGGACGCCCTGGTCCTGGACGCCGGAGATTTTTCCATGGGCAGTTTGTTCCAGACCATCTACGCCACGGAGGCCCCGGAGCTGCGGGCCCTGGGCGCGATGGGGTACGACGCCACGACGCTGGGCAACCATGAGTTTGACTACCGCGCCCGCGGCCTGGCGGAGATGCTCAACGCCGCCGTGGAGAGCGGCGATCCGGTGCCCCCCATTGTCCAGGCCAACTACAAGCCCCCGGCGGAGGACGCGGACACCTGGGCGGCGTGGAACCGCTACGGCATCGGGGACTACCTGATTCTGGAGCGGGGCGGCGTCAACTACGGCATTTTCGGCCTGATGGGGGAGGAGGCGGACAGCAACGCCCCCATGTCGGGCATGGAGTTCGAGCCCGCCGCCGACGCGGCGGAGCGCACCGTGGCCTCCCTGGAGGAAGAGCTGTTGTCCCGGAACGCTCCCTATTTTATCATCTGCCTGTCCCACAGCGGCACCGACGGCAGGGGAAAGGGCGAGGACTACGAGCTGGCCAGGCGGGTGGACGGCATCGACGTGATCCTCTCCGGCCACACCCACACCACCCTGGACGAGCCCCTGCGTGTGGGGGACACCCTGATTGTGTCCTGCGGGGAGTACACCGCCAACCTGGGCGTCCTCACCGTGGAGTGGAAGCCAAACGGGGAGAAAACCGTGACCGACTACCGATTGCTCCCCGTGGATGAGACGGTGGCGGAGGACCCGGACATGGCCGCCATGGCGGCGGCCTTCCAGCCCCTGGTAGAGGAACAGTACCTGTCCCAGTACGGCGTGGGCTTCGACGAGGTGCTGGCCCGGTCCCCCTTCGCCTTTACCCCCATCGGCCGGTTCGGCGCGGAGCACCGGGAGGACACCCTGGGCAGCCTGATTGCCGACTCCTACGTATACGCCGTGCAGCAGGCGGAGGGGGCGGACTACGTGCCGGTGGACTTCGCGGTGGTGGCCGCGGGGGTGATCCGCGGCTCCTTCCCCGCTGGGGAGATCACCACCTCCGACGTGTTCAATGTCTCCTCCCTGGGCTCCGGGGCGGACGGGACGCCGGGCTATCCCCTCATCTCGGTGTGGCTGACGGGGAAAGAGCTGAAGGACGCCTTTGAGGTGGACGCCTCGGTGACCGCTCTCATGCCGGAGGCCCAGATCTACGGCGCTGGCATGACCTGGACATGGAACCCCCACCGGATGATGTTCAATAAGGTGACCGACTGCGCCCAGGTGCTGCCCGACGGCTCCGCTGTTCCCATCGACGACGACCGGCTCTACCGGGTGGTGACCGGACTCTACACCGGACAGATGCTGGGCACCGTCAACGACCAGTCCTTCGGCATCCTGGCCATCACCCCCAAGGACGCCCAGGGCAATGTGATCACCGACTATGAGGAGCACATTATTTACAACCCCAACGGCTCCGAGGTGAAGGAATGGTACGCCCTGGCCTCTTACCTCCAGTCCATGGGAGAGGTGGACGGCCGCTATGCCGCCCCCGAGGGGCGCAAGGTAGAGCACGCCACCTGGAACCCCCTGAACCTGCTGAAAAACCTCAACCTGTTTGGCTGGCTGGCCGTGCTCGCGGCGGTGCTGGTGCTGGCCGCAGTCGTGTTCCTGGTGTGGCGGCTCTGCTTTCATCACCGCCGGGGCCGCTACGGCGGCAGGCGGCGGGGCGGCGGCTACCGGCCCTACCGGGGATAAAGGAAGAGAGAATATATGAAGGAGAACAACTACGACAACCCGGGGTTTTTTAGCCAGTACCGGCGCTTCCCCCGGTCGGTGGAGGGCCTCTCCGCCGCCGGGGAGTGGCACGCGCTGCAAAAGCTGTTCCCCGACTTTTCCGGCAAGCGGGTGCTGGATCTGGGCTGCGGCTTCGGCTGGCACTGCCGCTACGCCGCCGACCACGGCGCGGCGGCGGTGATCGGGGTGGATCTGTCCGAGAAGATGCTGGAGAAGGCGCGGGCGGATACCTTCGACGGCCGCATCCACTATGTGCGGGGGGCCATGGAGGAGGTGGACTTCCCGCCCGCCTCCTTTGAGGCGGTGCTCAGCTCCCTGGCCCTTCACTATGTGGAGGAGCTGGGGCCGGTGTTCCGCAGGGTGTGGGACTGGCTGGCCCCCGGCGGGGACTTTGTGTTCTCCTGCGAGCACCCGGTCTTTACCGCCGAGGGCTCCCAGGAGTGGTACCCAGGCCCCGGCGGTGCGCCCCTCCATTGGCCTGTGGACCGATACTTCACCGAGGGCCGCCGCACCGCCCGCTTCCTGGGCTGCGATGTGGTCAAATACCACCACACCCTGACCACCTATGTCCAGACCCTGCTGGAGACCGGGTTTGTCCTCAAGGCCCTGGTGGAGCCCAAGCCCGATCCCCGGCTGATGGACGTGCCCGGCATGGCCGACGAGCTGCGCCGGCCCATGATGTTGCTCCTGTCTGCCCATAAGCCGGAATAAAACGACGAGAGCCGTTTCAGACAGAGAACATGTGCTGCTGGTGCCCTGTTTGGAGGGAGTGCAACCCGGAGTTGCGGATTTGAGTGCAGGTGGTAGGTGGTATGCAGCCGCTGAAACATGCATGATTTAAGTACGGCCGGTCACGGCTGAACTTAAGGAGGATTCAAACCGTAAGTGTATCAAAGCAGCTCATTCATCTGAGAAGCATATAGGGGATCTCCCAGGAGGAGTTGGCCTCTTTGATGAATGGAACCAGATAGGCGGTACCGAAATGGGAGACCGACCTTTCACATACTTTAAAATATAGATACAGAAACCGCTCCCACACTTGGGAAGTTCTAACAGTTGCCCGACAATAAACGATATTCGGCCTCCGTCCTGCTCCATGAGAGAGGCAGGACAGGGACCGGGCCCAGAAAGTGAAAAAAGGGCTTGTCAATTTTGCTCTGACTGGGTAATATAGGAGCCAAGAGGTACAGAAATATTGCGTCGGATCCCAGGTGTAGCGAGCGCCTGAGGCCCTATGTGGGTGACACGACCACCCATACAACGGAAAATCCGTACTACGCTGTTGTTATAACCTTTCCTGCCCCATTCTGGCAAGAGGGTTTTAGCGGCTGTGTTGCAGACTGATATGCTGTGTGGGGATATACATACCCCGCACAGCATTTTTTGCCTCTTGCGGAAGGGCCAACAGGGGGCAGCCGCCCCCCAAGGGTCCCGACGCAAGAGAAGCAAAAGCACAGGAGGCCGCTGATATGAAGAAAAAAGTCACCGACTTATCCCAGGCGCTGGCCGTGGGCTTGCCTGTCCCGGCCAGCGCCGCAGGGGAGACCTTTTCCGACGTCCCCGCCCCGCCCTGGGCCGTCCCCGCAGCTCCGGAGTGGAAGAACGGGGGGAAGGCTGCTCCGTCCGATCCGTATCTCGTTCCACCCCTTTGAAAGTGCGTATTCAACCAGATTGCCCCCCGGCATAGTGTTCCACTCGTACTGTCCGCAGAGGACACAGGTAAGGCCGTGGGCCTCCGCTATGGCCTTGAATTTCCCGGCGCCTCCGTCCTGTAGTAATTGCGTCAGCAAGTCTCGCTTGCGAGCTTGCTTGATTACCATACGACACAGGCGAAACAGGCCGTCAAGACTGGTGTAGCCACTTGCGAAAAAACTGCCCCGACTCTTACGAAACCGGGACAGACTTTTTTCGGTCCTGACCGCCTGAGGCGGCTGTGGCACGGTGGGCATTCCCTACACTGTGTAATCCCTCAGTACGGAGGCTTTCTGCTCAGCGTCCAAACAATACTTAAACAGGAGCAGTAAGTTCAGCTCCTCCCGGCGATAAATAGGGCTTTTCGGGATGCCATCCCCTGTGATATGTGTGACAACGGCGAACATGGATTGAAAGCTATCCTCATTCCATTCCAGCTCCCTTGCCTGCTTCTCCGCAAGCTGGGATATGCGTTCCGCGGACTTTGAAATTTTAGATCGTCCCCTGTTCCAAATTGCCAGCCATTGAAACAGGTCCGGGGAAAAAAGTTTATGATTGAGTTCTCCTACTAAAAAAGACAGCTTGCGCTGGTTGATTGCTTCTGTTATGTGTCTTATGCGGTCATCCTCAAAGGTACTGATAGCCTTCCTGAAAGCAATATCATAGCTGTCAAGGCTTTTACAGGCGGCCAGATTATCAAGCAATATTTGTGCGATTGTGGGCTCCATATGGAGCATGGAAGCCCTCAGAGCTTCTACGGAAATTTCCTGTGTATAGGTATCGAGATAAGCTTTCCTTTCGTATTCCCGATAAAGCCGCTCAATCTCGCTTTTGACCTGTTGCTGTCCCTTTCTGATGGCATTCTCATTCGTCCTGTCGGATAGAACGGCGCTTTCAAATGCGGCTGTCACTATGTCTATACAAGTCTGGCACTCCATATCGGGCCAAGTCCGGTCATACAGATAGCCGCCGATGGTTTCCTCTCCATACTCCACGTTTTCATCTGCCCATCCTTTACGGCGGTCGTTGAACGACTCCGCAAGTGCGGATTTAAGGTTTGTGACCGATAATCCGTGGCGGTTTCCGATTTCCCGGATTGTAGGTCCCAAACGCCTGTCAAGCGTGTCCTTTTTCTTCATCGGAGAACACTCCTAAAATTATAATAAAAATATCTAATTTCGATATAGTGATAAGTTAAAATATCCCTGGTTTTCACAGTGTGATCCATGCGAGAATCAAAATGTGCGTTTTTAGTATATTACAAAGCAAAGTGCGTGTGAATTTTCTGCTTTTGTCTGCTTTCCTGGTCCTGCATAGAGCCTTTCTCCAGAGGTGGGAAATAGTAGAATAATTGCATATCTAGAGCGGAGCAAGCGTCCGGTCAGTGCGGCATGGAAGAAGATTGAAGCCCGCCCTCTGACGGACAGCCGCGATCTGGAAAATGAAATTTAGGCATCAACTATAATTGTCTTTTGGAGCGGTTATGGCGGCGCGGAGAGCGGCATCCCATCGGCAGCCGACGGCAGGCCATGATCGCCGGCAAATGCGGCGGCGTGTTTTGCAATCTCCCGGATGGGACCGTGTGCATGTGTAATTACTCCTACCAGCATGAGGACTCCGATTTCCTGGTAGGAGACACCGTGATTCTGGTAGTCCAGCGGTATGCGGAGGAGAAAAAGCAGATGTACGGCAAAATCCTCTCGAAGTGGTGATCCAAAAGCGAACAGGCCCGCCCCTTTATAGGGGGCGGGCCTGTCACCTTTACTAACTCAAAGGTCCATACCCATATTATTTTGTGAAGGAAGGTCAGATTGACATATGAAAGTGAGACGACTCGTTGCCTTGTGTACGGCAATGTTCCTCAGCCTACAGATGGCGGGGCTCCCCGCCTCCGCCGCGGGCAGATTTTCCGATGTCCCCGCCGGTTCTCCCTTTTATGAGAGCGTGACCTATCTGGCGGAGTGTGGGATCACAGCCGGTACGGGCGGACACAGTTTCAGCCCGGAGCGTCCCATCACAGTCCGGGAGTGGGCTGCCCTGCTGTTCCGGGCTTTCGATGGAAGTACCTTGTCCTGCGATTCCCCAAAGGAGCGGTCCGAGCTCAGTATCCAGCGGTGCTATCAAAACGGCTGGCTGGGCGTGAGTGCTGCCATATCCCCTGATGGGACTCTCTGCCGCGGAGAACTGCTGCTCAGTGCCTTCCATGCGGCCGGACTGCCGGTATACAACGCCTCTCTCTATGGCTATGAGGAGGCAGGATGTCTCCGCAGGAAAACGCGGTACGCATTGGAAAGGAACTTGGACTGTGCCCCGAAGCGGCCGCACCATTTGGAGTGCAGTTGCTTCCGTCTCTCAATAGAAAAATCTTTCAATCGACGATCTATGGAAGAAAAAACAGCAGCAGGATGCTCCATACGAGCAGTATTATGGCACAAGTCCGTAGGTTCTACTGATAGTAGGTCTGGGAGAGCGTGCAATAAACTACGAATGCGATTAGCAATTATGATTTATTTGGGGCGATAAAAATTTTGGAAGCCCCTTCAGCAATCTGAACTTCATATCGCTGCCCACGATAATAAAAGTGAAACTGCATGGATACAAGGCCATTGGGGAGATGAGGGGACAACTTTGGAACGCCGTTCTCGATATGCAGTCCGGCAAAGCCAAAGATAACTGTATTCCAAGTCTCACCGAGACAGGCCAGATGGAGCCCTTCCTTGCCCGTGTTGCCCATAACCTCCTCCAGGTCTAGATAGAGGGCCTTCCGCCAGTAGGCTTCAGCGGCCTCTGCCAGGCCATTCTGGGCCGCAAAGAGGGCGTGGCTGGCAAAGCTGAGGGTGGAGTCATGGATACACAGGGGCTCAAAGTCCTCCCAGGCGGCCAGCTTTTCCTCTTCGGTAAACTGCTCTGGCAGACGGGTTATAAGGAGCAGCGTATCCGCCTGCTTGATCACCTGATAGCGTTGGAGCCGGTCGAAGCAGACCTGGTGATAGCTGGCCTCGTCGCCGGATTTGAGCTCCGCCGGCTCAACGCGCTCCAGCAGGTGGAACGTATCGTCCTGGCGGTAGTGACCGGTGATTGGATCCCTGGGAAGCTGGATGGCATCGCGTAGTATCTCCCAAGCAGCGCACTCCGCTTTGGACAGGCTCAGGGCCGCATACTGCTCCGGCGCCTCTTTCTTCAGCCGTGCGGCGGCGGTCAGCGCCAGAGAGAGATTGTGCTTTACCATGGCATTGGTGAAAAGATTGTTGCTGGTAATGCCGCAGTATTCATCCGGGCCCTTGCAGAACAGCAGATTGACCTTCCCGGCTTCGGGGGCGGGAGAGTAACGGCTGACCCAGAAGCGGGCTGTCTCCACCAACACCTGTGCGCCCCCCTGAAAGAACAGGCTGTCATCGCCGGTCCAATCCAGGTATTGGCCCAGAGCATAGGCCACGTCAGCGGTGACGTGGACCTCGCTGCACCCGATGTCCCAGCTTTCACACTGCTCGGTGCCGTCATAAGACACCATCCAGGGGTAGCGGGCCCCGGCGCCATTCATCCGCGCCGCATGCGCTCTGGCCTGGGGAAGCGTGCCGACCCGGAAGCCCGCCAGACTGCGGGCAGCCTTTGGATCGGTCAGGTCATAAAAGGGCGTCAGAAAGAGATCTGTGTCCCAAAAATAGCAGCCTTTGTACCGCGTGTGGGTGAGCCCTCTAGCCCCGATGCTCACGGTGTGGTCCCGAGGAGAGCAGTTGGCCGCCAACTGGTAGATCACATAACGCAGCGCCGTCTGCGCGTCGTCATCCCCCTCCATGACAATGTCGCAGTCCGCCCACTTTTGCTCCCATGCGGCCTGATTCTCCGCCAGCGCACTTACAAAGTCCCAGCCTGGCTCCACATCCAGCTGGAGCAGGGGATCCACATCGCGACTGGAAGTCAGCCGGGCGGCGATCTCCAAGGCGATGGGAGCATCGGAAGCGTCACTGGTGCAGCGCACTCCCACGCCGTCACCGGTATCCGCAACAAAAGCGGGGGATGAAAAGCCCTCTGTGCGGCAGGAAACCGTCTGAGCCAGTTCCAGCCTTGTATGATTTGTCTTATAGCGGGCGGTGAATCCGGCGTCGGTCGCCTCGCCGGAGCAGAAACGGGTCATCTGGATGATCTGGGTGTTCTCCTTCACCTGATCGTCTGGGATAGGGCTGTTGCAGCTCTGGTGGTCGATCCCGGCCAAAAGCTCCACCTGCCCGCGGCCCTGGAATTCAAGCCGCTGGAACAGAAAGCTAGGCTTGGCCAAGGAGAAAAAACGCTGTTCCTGCACATCCACCCAGTCATCCGCAATACTCAGCCGGTAACGGAAGGTGAGCAGACCTGTACGGAGATCCAGCGCGCGGGACAAATGGGAGGGAATGGCCGGTATGCGGCCATTCAATCGGATCTGGTACCAGATAGGGGTGGGCAGATTGACAAAATCCGTCAGCTCTGTGCTGTCGGAGATCCGGTCATAAAAGCCAGCCAAGAAAAGTCCGGCGTCCAACGGCCGGCGGATCGGCCGGTAAGCGGGGTAACCCCGGGCCCCCATGCGGCCGTTGCCGGTAAAGAAGACGCTCTCCAGGAAGCGGTCGGCAAGATCGTTCCCCTCCGCTGAAATTGTCCAGCCCCGGCGCTTCACGTCAGTTCTCATAGGACACGCCTCCTAACGCATACCGCAGGGCGTGGCACACAAACCCCGCGCAAGTGGCAAAGGCGTCTCCCGTCGCGGATCGGCCCGTGTGCTCATCGATGCTCTCACAGACGATGCCGTTGTCCATCTCCGCCCGGCGCAGAAGATCCAGCGACCGCTCTGCCTCCCCGCTGAGCAGGCTGTTGGCCACACTCAACATCCAGGGATGGGGGGCGTGGGCGCAGCCGATTTCCGCAAAGGCGCACCCGGCGAAGCTGTAAGGATACTCCGGGGCGCGGATCTGACGCACTGTATTCTGATATGCGGGGTCATCCGGCGCGCAGAAGCCCAGGTAGGGCAGGAGCAGCAGGCTTCCTGGCGGCTCGTCATATACATCTGTATGGCCCTCCAGATCCGTGGACCAGGCATAGTATGGGCCGTTCGGGCCCTGGACAACACAGTGCTCCAGGATCGACCGGCGGAGCTCCTCCGCCTCCCCGGCAAGGTCGCCGTATGTTTCGGGATACAGGGAGGACAGCGCGCGAAGCGCCTTCCATACCAGCACATTGTCATAGGTCAGGTAGGGGTAGCTGCGCACGTCATCGGTGGGCTGAAGGAAGGTCTCGTAGAGTGCGATCGACCTGTGCCGTTTGGTGCGCAAGGTGCGCAGAATATCCGTAAGCCCGGAGCGGACCGCGTTGTCCTCCAGACAGTCTCGGTCGCCTGTGGCACCCACATAGCGCTCCAGGGCCAGCACCGGGGCCATCAGTTCATCCAGCTCAAAACCAGGCTCCAGGACTGTGCCGTCGATGTACCGCGAGTGGACGCCCAGGTTGCGCCGCTGGCGGCCGAATACATAGTCCAGCATCCGGCGGGCCAGTGCCGGGTCGGCGTCCACTACCGTAGGAAAGCTCCACAGCAGGCTGTCCCGGTCCCAGTAAGCCGCGCTCACATAGTAGCGCGGGCTGCGGCTGGTGACCAGAACCAGCTCCTCGGTATCCAAGGTGATCCCGGCGGAGTAGAACAGGCAGAAGAATAGATTGGTATTGTAGAGGCGCTCCAACTGGGCATCCGGAATGGGCCAGCGGCGGGCGTCCAGCCAGTCTGTGGTCACCTGTAACCCGTGCTGCCAGCCTTGGCGCAGCATCTCCTTGGCGCTGGTGGCGGCCGCCACCTCCTCAAAGCCGACCCCCCAGTAGAAGGTCACAGTAACAGCTTCTCCGGGTTCCAGCGTGCAGTCGTGGGCCAGACGGTAGACGATACCGGCATCCGTCTCCTGAAAGGTGGATGAGCAGGGCTGATCCATCATGGGCGCAAAAGCAAAGAGGGGCAGTCCGCAGCGCATATCAAAGATCAGGCTGTCGTTCCAAAGGCTGGTGTAGCATCGGCGCGCCCCGTCGATCTCCTTGTCTTCGTTGACGCAGTGCCATGCGGAGGCCCAGCACCCTTCCAGACCGAAAGTAGAGGACAGCGGCTTATCCGATGTGGAGCGTACTGTCAGTTGATAGAGAAAACCGCGTTCCCCAACCGGAGCCAGAAGCATTCCCTCCACCGCTAGGGAGCCGGCCGTGCCGCAGAAGGTCGGAATCCAGTCGGATTCCCGTCCCCAGGTCAGAGACTGAAGCGAGGCCCTTTCTCCTTCCGTCTCAAAAAAAGGCGTCATCAGCGGGAGAGAAGCGCCGCCCCTCTGCTCGATCAGGCCCTTATATCCCATGTGCAGGAAGGAAAAGGACTCCAGCGCCCCGGTGCGGGCCTGGAGAGTGGGAAGAGAGACCCACTCGTTGCCGGTAGGCAAATAACACTCTTGCATAGAGATCCCTCACTGTTGGATTTAATCGGTTAAACCGTTGGCAATCTAACTATAACATATTTTGGGCGCAAGTCAATAATTGTTTTGTGAAAAATGTTAATTTATATCTTGACAATAGAGCTGGTATTGGCTATTATTTGCTTATAGAATAGTTTAAACGCTTAAATTAAACGAGGTGGTATAGCATGTCGGCCAATCGGGTCACCATGAGGGATGTCGCCAAAGAGGCTGGCGTCACCAGCGCGGCCGTCTCTTATGCATTGAGTGGGAAGCGCCCGATTTCTGAGGAGACACGCCGGAGGGTCGAGCAGGCCATCGAGCGGTTGGGTTATACACCAAACATGGCAGCCCGTACCCTGGGCAGCGCCAGACAGGATTCCAGGCTGATCGGCGTAGTGGTCCCTCAGACCGAGGCTGGAAGCCGACTCATGTTTCAGAACCAGTTTTACTCTGAGATATTGGGAAGCATTGAACTGTGCGCCAGACAGAAAGGCTACCATGTGATCATCTCTGCTACGGATGCCAACGAGAGCTATCTGACCCTGGCAAAGGAGCGCAATCTGGACGGGATCATTGTCATCGGCATGTATCCGGATTCCTTCTACCAGCAGATGAAGGAGAGCCGGATCCCTATCGTATTGATCGACAGCTATTGCAATGACCACTATTACCATAATGTACGCATCGACGATGCTTACGGCAGCTATCTGGCGACCAAGTACATTTTGGACTGCGGTCACCGTGCCGTCGCTTTTTTCAGCGGCCGCATCAAGGAAAACGGCGTCATGAAGAAACGCCTGGCCGGCTATCGGGACGCTCTGGCAGAGTATGAGCTTCCCTTCCGAGAGGAGTTGGTCTTTGAAGGGAACATTGACTACAAAGACGGCATCGCGTCTGCCCAAAGGCTCATGGACGCGGGACTCCCTGCCACAGCGGTGGTAGCTGCGGCAGATATTCTGGCAATCGGAGCGGCAAAAGCTTTCTATGAGCGCGGTGTCAAGGTACCGGACGAGATCTCCCTTATGGGGTTTGACGATTTGGAGATTGCGCAGTACATGACCCCGGGACTGACTACCGTAAAGCAGCAGATCTCAGCGAAGGGGGAAAAAGCGGTGGAGCTGTTGATCCGCAATATCAATGAGCCGGAGTTGACCAAGCAGGAGTTGATCCTGCCGGTGTCCCTGGTGGAGCGGGGCTCTGTCCGCAAGATCAAAACGGAGACAACCTGAAAAGGTCTCAATATAGGGTAAGAGTGGAACAACACATGTCTTAATTTTGAAAAGGAGGAACCATGCAATGAAAAAGCGGTCTCTGGCGATCCTGGCCGGCGGAATGTCGCTGGCGCTCCTGCTCTCATCATGCGGCCCGTCCAGTGCTCCGACCGAAAGCCCATCTTCTGCCCCTGCTGATGAAACCGGACAGCAGACGGCTGAGGAGCCTGTGACCATCACCTACTGCAACTTCAACGCGTCCGGCGGCAATGAGGAAACCCTGCAGAAAATGTACGAGGCCTTCCATGAGGAGCATCCTAACATCACGGTTGAGATCGAAACCATCGCCATGGATGACTATTTCACCCAAATGCAAACCCGCGTGGCCGGCGGCACGGCGCCTGACTGCTATGAGCTGAACATCGAGAATTTCGCCTCCTATGCCAATAAGGGCGTGCTGGCCGAGATCAGCGGTGTGGACCTCAGCCGCCTGGACGAGACTGCACTGAGCGCGTTCAACGTGGACGGCAAGCAGTACGGCCTGCCCGGCAACTTCTCCAATGTGGTGCTGGTCTACAACAAGGACCTGTTTGACCAGGCCGGCATTGATTATCCCACCGCAGACTGGACGCAGGATGATGTGCAGACGGCGGCTGAGGCCATCCGCGCCTTGGGCGATGATATTTACGGCTACTACCAGCCTCTTACTTACAACGAGTTCTACAAGGTTTGCGCCCAGTTCGGCGGCAGCCTGCTGAATGAGGACAAGACGGAGTTTACAATCAACTCCCCCGAGAACGTGGCCGCCGCTCAGATGATGGCCGACCGCGTGCTGGTCAGCAACGTCCAGCCCACGGACGTGCAGATGGGCGGCATGGGTGACTGGGATCTGTTCATGAGCGGCCGTCTGGGCATGATCCCCACCGGTATTTGGGCATTCCAGTCCTTTGCCGATGGCTGTGACTTTAATTGGGATATCACGATTGAGCCTGGTCAGGAGCAAAAGGCCACGCACTTCTTCTCCAACGGCCTGGTGATCAATGCCGACAGCGAGCACAAGGATGCCGCGGCTACTTGGATCACCTGGCTGGCCTCCAGCCCCGCCGCCGCTGAGATCCGCATTGAGGCGGGCTGGGATCTGCCTGCCGTCAGTGACGAGGATACCCTGGCCTCCTATCTGGACATGACGCCGCCCGATAACCGCCAGGCTGTGTTTGACTCCTTGGACTATCTGGTGGTACCGCCAGTGATCGAGGACTATGCCCTGATGAGCGATATCATTGGTCAGAAGCTGTCCGCCGCCGCCAATGGCTCCATAACCGTATATGAAGCCCTGGATCAGGCGCAGAGCGAATGCGAGGCGCAGATTTCCCTTAGCTGATAAGGGGCAGGGGAGGGGCTTGTGCCCCTCCCCTGTTCGATTTTCTGAGGAGGTGTTTCCCAACCATGTTAGTCAAACGGAAGCGGCGAAAGGGACCCGGGCAGGAGGGGCTGATCACCGCGTCTCCCTTTTTGATGCCCAGCCTCATTGGCTTGCTGGTATTTTCCCTGCTGCCCTTGCTCATATCCGCCTTTATCAGCCTGACTGACTGGAACGGCTTGGATCAGTTGACGGCCCCCGGCTTCTTTCAGGAGCATTTTATCGGGTTGGATAATTATAAAGCCATTCTCTCCAGCCCCGAGTTCTGGGGGGTGCTGTGGAACACCTTCCGCTATATCATCATGTACATTCCGCTGATGCTGGTGGCGTCTCTGGGGGTGGCCTATCTGCTCAGCCGCCAGCGCCCCGGCGTAACAGCCTTCCGTATCATCTACTATATCCCGGTGCTCACCTCCTGGGTGGCAGCCTCCATGATCTGGAAGTCTATGCTATCCCCGGAGTATGGCGCGGTCAACAACATCCTGGCCGTTTTCGGAATACAGGGGCCGGGCTGGCTGCTGGACGAGGCTTGGGCCATGCCGGCTATCGTACTGGTGTCGGTATGGAAGGATATGGGGTTCTTTGGCCTCATCCTCTTGTCCGGTATGGTGGGCATCAACAAGTCCTACTATGAGGCGGCATCGCTGGACGGCGCAGGCTCTTGGCAGAAGTTCTGGAAGATCACCTTGCCGCTGATGACCCCAGCTATCTTCTATGTGCTGATCGTCAGCCTGATCAACGCATTCCAGCTCTTCCCGCAAATCATGATCATGACCGACGGCGGCCCCAATGGCGCCACACAGGTCATGGTGGAGCGCATCTACAAGTATGGCTTCCGCTACTACCGCATGGGCTATGCGGCGGCCTTCTCCTGGATCCTGTTCGCCATCATTATGGTGTGCACCGCCATCCAGATGAAGGGCCAAGAGAGGTGGGTCAACTATGACAGCTAAACGCAGACTGGGCACCACAGGCTATTATGTGGTCTCCATCCTCATTGCCGTGGTGGCCATGATCCCCTTCCTGTGGATGATCTCCACCTCTCTCAAGAGCCGGGGTGCTCTCATGTCCATCCCCATTGAGTGGATTCCGGCAGAGCCCTCGTTGGATGCCTATGGTGAGGTATTTTCCCGTTTTCCATTCCTAAAGACGATTGGAAACAGCCTCTTTATTTCCGTGTCCTACACTGTCATCACCCTGATTTCTGCCTCGATGGCAGCCTTCGCTTTTGCCAAAATCCGTTTCCGCTGCGCGAACCTACTGCTCAAGCTCTACCTGGCCACCATGATGATCCCCACACAGGTGACCATGATCCCGCTCTTTGTGATCATGAATCGGCTGGGCCTGATCGACAGCTATGCCAGTGTGATCCTCCCCTCCATCTTCCGCCCCTTTGCAGTTTTCATGCTGGTTCAGCAGATGCGTACCGTACCGGTGGACTATTTGGACGCCGCACGGGTGGATGGGGCAAACATTTTCCAGGTCTATTCCCGGGTGGCCCTGCCGCTGTGCGCGCCGACCCTGGCGACGCTGGCAGTGACCACTTTTATGGAGTCCTGGAACGACTACCTCTGGCCTCTGCTGATGTTGACCGACCGGGCCAAGATGACCCTGCCCATCGCCCTGTCCACACTGAACGGCCAGTACAATACCGAGTACAATGTGCTGATGGCAGGCAGCCTGATCTCCATGATCCCAATTATCATCATCTACCTGTTCGCGCAGAAGCACTTCAAAAACGGCCTGATGGCAGGCGGCATCAAGGGGTGAACCAATGAGAGAGATATTGTGTTCCGGCCAGGCGCAGTCCCTGGAGTTTCCCTATCCGGGCGGTATGGCCGCCCTCTGCTGGAGCCCTGCGGGGGAGCGGGGGGAGTTGACGGTCTCCCTGCACTATGACGGGGCCTATGGCATGGGAGAAAAGTACAATGCCGTGAATCAGAAGGGACATACGGCGGTCAATGAGGTGGAGGAGAAGTTCTGCTTTCAGGGAGAGAAAACCTACTGCCCGGCGCCTTTCTTCTGGACAAATACGGGCTTCGGGCTATATGCGGCCACGGATGAGCGCACCAGCTTCCGATTTGGTGAGAAAGCGGTTTGCGCGGAGCTGCCTGTGGATTGCCGCGTCGTGCTGTTTTCGGGGATGCCCGGAGAGATCATTCGGGATTACATGGATCTGTTCGGCCCGGCAAAGCTGCCGCCCAAATGGGCCTTTGGGCCGTGGATCTCCGCCAACCACTGGGACAGCCAGGAGAAGGTGGAGCGGGCGGTGGCGCAGGCGGAGGAACACGGCTTTCCAGTCTGCGCCTTGGTGGCCGAGGCGTGGAGTGATGAGGCTACCTTTTATGTTTTCCGGGGCGCAAGGTATGTTCCCAAGCCGAATGGCGGCGCATTCCGGCTGGAGGACTTCGATTTTTCCGATTCCCCCTGGCCGGATCCCGCTGGTATGGTACAGCGGCTACATGAAAAGGGGATCCGTTTCCTTCTGTGGCAGATCCCCGTCTACAAAAAGCAGGGGCCGAATGAGCCGCTCAATGCGCAAAATGAGCTGGACCGGGCGGATGCCGTCGCCCGGGGCCTCTGCGTCCACAACGCAGATGGGAGTCCCTATACCATCCCGGAGGGACACTGGTTCGCCGGCTCCATGCTCCCCGACTTCACCAACCCTGCCGCAGAGGAGACTTGGTTTTCCAAGCGAAACTATCTCACAGAGATGGGGATAGACGGGTTCAAGACCGATGGAGGCGAGTTCATCTACCGGGAAGATGTGCGCTTTGCGGATGGCAGCTCCGGCCGGGCCGGAAAGAACCGCTATGCCCAGGAGTATACGGCGGCTTACACCAAACATCTGGGTTCGGCTCAGGCGCTGTTCAGCCGGGCGGGCTACGCTGGTCAGCATACCACGCCTATCCATTGGGCTGGAGATCAGCAGTCCCAGAACAGCGAGTTGGCCAGCGCCCTGCGGGCGGGGCTGTCTGCTGCCCTGACCGGCATCCCGTTCTGGGGCTTCGACATCGGGGGCTTTGCGGGGCCGCTCCCCACATTGGACTTGTACCGCAGGGCTACACAGCTGGCCTGCTTTGTACCGGTGATGCAATGGCACTCCGAGCCGGATGGAGGGCAGTTCCGCGAGTTGATGCCTGGGGGAGAGGGGAACAATGAGCGGAGCCCTTGGAATCTGGCGGCGGCTTACGGTAAGCCGGAGTTCGTGGACGAGATGCGGTTCTGGCATAATCTGCGGATGGAACTTCTGCCTTACCTGTACAGTGTCGCGCTGGATTGTGCGGAAGCTTCCAAGCCTATGATGCGGCCGCTGGTCTATCAGTGGCCGGAAGATCCGCTGGTATGGGACTGCGAAGATGAATTCCTTCTGGGTGACAGTCTGCTGGTGGCGCCGCTGCTGGAAGAAAACGCCGAGAAGCGCGCGGTCTATCTCCCGGAAGGACAGTGGATCGGCCTGTTCGACCGCCGCGCGGCGGCCGGAGGGCAGACCATCGTAGCGGGCGGAGACCGGAGGCTGCCGGTCTTTCTGCGGGCGGGCTATGGTCTGGCGCTCCGTTCGGATGCGAACTCGGCCCCCGGCGCTCCGGCGGGAGAGCGGGCAGACGGAAATGCTCCTCTGCACCTGCTGTTGGCTGGGGAATGCGGGCGTTTCCGCTTCCGGGACGAGCTGGGCACCGACTTGGATATCACCTGGTCTGATGGAGCCGTCCACATAGAGGGCGACTACCGATTCCCGCTGACTTGGGAAGTGCTCCCCGTGGAGGAATGCTGATATGGGGATGTGCGGTATCATTTTTGATTTGGACGGCGTGCTGTGCTATACCGACCACTACCATTATCTTGCGTGGAAGGCGTTGGCCGATAGGCTGAGCCTGCCTTTTGACGAACAGGTAAACAACCGCCTCCGAGGTGTCAGCCGGATGGAGAGCCTGGAGATTATTCTGAGCCTTGGCAGTAAGACCTACTCCCAGGAGGAGAAGGAGCAGATGGCAGCCGAGAAAAACCGGCTTTATCGGAGCTATCTGGAGCGTATGGGGCCAGAGGCACTGGCCCCTGGGGCAGTCGATGTGCTCCGCGCTTTGCGGGAGAACGGCTGGAAAACAGGCATTGGCTCCTCCAGCAAAAACGCCCCCCTCATTTTGGAACGAACCGGACTGGACGGATTCTTTGACGCGGTGGCAGATGGCAGTCAGATTACCAAGTCGAAACCTGATCCGGAAGTGTTCCGGCTGGCGGCGCGGAAATTACGCCTTTCCCCTGATGAGTGTGCTGTGGTGGAGGACGCCTCCGCCGGAATCCTGGCCGCAAATGCAGGCGGCTTTTTTCCCATCGGTCTTGGGGACGCCGCCCAGGCCCCCGGCTGCCGCGCCGTCCTAAACGCTCTGTATGAATTGCCCGAACTCTGCCGGCGCTTATACAGCCGCGCCCCAAAATTCAAGCCTTCCGACCCTACTCCATTTTCATAGGGCGGAGGAGCGG
>OLSH01000075.1_pt1 | contig 107205 bp, 92 predicted proteins | sample 1643221 | NCBI WGS metagenome assembly OLSH01 (sample SAMEA3136681, study PRJEB25190) | human gut metagenome | biome: human gut; feature: human-associated habitat; material: faeces | place: Austria | collected 2013 | reverse complement strand
CCCCCGCCACGCCTGATAATTTAGGAATGATTTACATATAATAGTTCTGTATAGAAGCGGAACTGAAAGCAGGAGGATAATGGCCGATGAATAAAGGATTTGATAAGGAAACGTTCAAGCGCAGCGTGGTGGACAACGTAAAGAACATGTTCCGAAGGACCATTGATGAAGCGACTCCCCATCAGGTATTCCAGGCAGTGGCCTATGCTGTAAAGGATGTCATCATTGACGAGTGGATTGCCACTCACAAGGAATATGAGAAAAAGGATGTTAAGACAGTATACTACCTGTCCATGGAGTTCCTCATGGGCCGTGCCCTGGGCAATAACATCATCAATATCTGCGCCAGGGATGAGATTAAGGAAACCCTGGATGAGATGGGCTTTGATTTAGATGTGATTGAGGATCAGGAGCCGGACGCAGCCCTGGGAAACGGAGGCCTGGGACGTCTGGCGGCCTGCTTCCTGGATTCGCTGGCAACCCTGGGTTATCCGGCATATGGCTGCGGCATCCGTTACCGCTACGGCATGTTCAAGCAGAAGATTGAGAACGGTTACCAGGTAGAGGTGCCGGATAACTGGTTGAAGGACGGCAACCCCTTTGAAATCCGCAGGCCGGAGTATGCAGCCGAGGTTAAGTTCGGGGGCTATGTGCGCATTGAGAACCAGGGCGGAGTGAACCATTTCGTACAGGACGGATACCAGTCTGTCCGCGCGGTGCCCTACGACCTGCCGGTCATCGGATACGGCAATAATGTGGTGAATACCCTCCGTATCTGGGACGCGGAACCCATCAACACCTTTAATCTGGATTCCTTTGACAGGGGAGACTACCAGAAGGCTGTGGAGCAGGAGAACCTGGCCAAGACCATTGTGGAGGTCCTTTACCCCAACGACAACCACTATGCGGGCAAGGAACTGCGTCTGAAGCAGCAGTATTTCTTTATCTCCGCCAGCGTACAGAGGGCGGTGAGAAAGTATAAAGAGAAGCACGATGACATCAGAAAATTCTATGAAAAGGTAGTGTTCCAGCTGAACGACACCCACCCAACGGTTGCCATCCCTGAATTGATGCGTATTCTTCTGGACGAGGAGGGACTCACATGGGATGAAGCGTGGGAGGTAACCACCAAGACCTGCGCTTATACAAACCACACCATCATGTCAGAGGCGCTGGAGAAGTGGCCCATCGAGCTGTTCTCACGGCTTCTGCCCAGAATCTACCAGATTGTGGAGGAAATCAACCGCAGGTTCCAGAACCAGATTCAGACCATGTATCCGGGCAACCAGGAGAAGCTGCGCAAAATGTCCATTATCTACGACGGCCAGGTGAAGATGGCTTACATGGCAATCGCAGCCAGCTTTTCCGTCAACGGCGTTGCAAGGCTTCACACGGAGATACTTAAGCACCAGGAGTTAAAGGACTTCTATGAGATGATGCCGGAGAAGTTCAACAACAAGACAAACGGCATAACCCAGAGACGGTTTCTGCTTCACGGCAACCCGCTTCTGGCAGACTGGGTCACCTCCAAGATTGGCGATGAGTGGATTACCAACCTTCCCCACATTAAGAAGCTGGAACTCTTTGCAGAGGATGAGAAGTGCCAGTTTGAGTTTATGAACATCAAGTACCAGAATAAGCTGCGCCTCGCCAGGTACATCAAGGAGAATAACGGCATTGACGTGGACCCGCGCTCCATTTTCGACGTGCAGGTCAAAAGGCTTCACGAATATAAGCGCCAGCTAATGAACATTCTCCATGTGATGTATCTGTACAACCAGCTGAAGGATAATCCTGATATGGATATGATTCCCAGGACCTTTATCTTCGGCGCAAAGGCAGCCGCAGGCTACAAGCGGGCTAAGCTGACCATCAAGCTCATCAATTCCGTGGCAGATGTTATCAACAATGACAAGACCATTAACGGTAAGATTAAGGTGGTGTTCATTGAGGATTACCGCGTATCCAACGCGGAGCTCATATTTGCGGCAGCCGATGTCAGCGAACAGATATCCACGGCCAGCAAGGAGGCGTCCGGTACCAGCAACATGAAGTTTATGCTCAACGGAGCCCTTACCCTGGGAACCATGGACGGAGCCAATGTGGAAATCGTGGAGGAAGTGGGCGCGGACAATGCCTTTATCTTCGGCATGTCCTCCGATGAGGTCATTAACTACGAGAACAACGGCGGCTATTACCCAATGGATATCTTTAACAATGACCAGGAAATCCGCCGTGTGCTCATGCAGCTGATTAACGGCTACTATGCACCGGATAACCCAGAGCTGTTCAGGGATATCTATAACTCCCTCTTAAACACCAAGAGCAGCGACCGGGCTGATACCTACTTTATCCTCAAGGACTTCCGTTCCTATGCCGAGGCGCACCAGAGCGCGGATAAGGCTTACAGGGACCAGGCGTGGTGGGCTAAGGCAGCTATCCTTAACACGGCCAACTGCGGAAAGTTCACATCTGACCGTACCATTGAGGAGTATGTGAAGGATATCTGGCATCTGAAGAAAGTGACCGTAGAATTATAAATGCTTGCTCCGGCAATCCTGATTATTGGGGTGCCGGAGCTTTTTTGGATAACGCAGGAGGAAAGGGAAAGAAAAATGAAAATACACGATATACTGGCAGAAGGAAAGCCCACCCTCTCCTTTGAGGTGTTTCCCCCAAAGACAGAGGATGCATATGATTCCGTGGAAAAGGCGGCCGCAAAGATTGCAAAGTTAAAGCCCTCGTTTATGAGTGTTACATACGGGGCAGGAGGGGGAACCAGCGATTATACGGTTGGAATCGCCTCCGCCATCAAGGAGGAGTACGGAGTGACGCCTCTTGCCCATCTCACCTGTGTGTCATCCACCAGGGAAAAAGTGCACCATGTACTGGGCGAGTTAAAGGAGCGCGGCATTGAAAATATACTGGCCCTGCGCGGGGATATCCCCCAGGATGGCAGTACGCCAAAGGAATACCACTATGCCTCTGAGCTGATACGGGAAATCAAGAAGGCAGGTGATTTCTGCATCGGGGCGGCATGTTACCCGGAAGGCCATGTGGAATCTGCCAACAAGTCCGTGGACATGGATTACCTGAAGCAGAAGGTGGAGGCCGGATGCGATTTTGTCACCACCCAGATGTTTTTTGACAACAGCATCCTTTACAGTTACCTGTACCGCATCCGTGAAAAGGGAATCCAGGTGCCTGTGATTGCCGGTATCATGCCTGTGACCAACGCAAAGCAGATACGGCGGATTACCCAGATGTCGGGAACCTACCTGCCTACCAGGTTCATGTCCATTGTGGACCGGTTCGGGGACAATCCGGCGGCCATGAAGCAGGCCGGAATTGCCTATGCCACGGACCAGATCATTGACCTGATTGCCAACGGGGTCAACGGCATCCATGTATATTCCATGAATAAGCCGGATGTTGCCATGAAGATAAAGGAAAACCTGTCGGAGATTTTATAGGGACGGATACAGAACGGGAGAATGAACATATGGACATACATGACGTAGACAGGAGGGAGGTCCTCCGCTATCTGGGGTACAGGGGACAGGAGGCTGACGAGGCAGTGGCGGCCATGGTGGAGCAGTGCATGGCGGAATTATGGGAGGCTGCCACGCCCAGGCATCTGTACCGGGAATATCCCCTGGCATTGGGAGAGGATTACAGGATTGACGGAGGATGTTTCAAGGCCAGGAGCAGGAATTTGTGGGGGAATCTGAAGGACTGCGACCAGATTATCGTGTTTGCGGCCACCCTTGGCTGCGGGGCTGACCATCTGATTCAGAAGTACAGCCGTCTCCAGATGAGCAGGGCCGTAGTCATGCAGGCAGCGGCAGCGGCCATGATTGAGGAGTACTGCGACCAGGTGTGTACCGTGATAAAGTCGGAATATGAAGCAAAAGGCCGTTATCTGCGCCCAAGGTTCAGCCCCGGTTACGGAGACTTTCCTCTGGAATGCCAGGGAATGCTTCTGGATGCCCTGGAGGCCGGAAAGCGCATCGGCATCAAGCTGACGGACAGTCTTCTCATGATGCCCTCCAAATCTGTTTCCGCGGTCATGGGAGCCAGCATGAAACCTTACCGTTGTGACGTAAAAGGCTGTGAGGCCTGTGCCAAGACGGACTGCCCATACCGGAGGTAACAGGGGAAAGCCTCTTAAGGCAGCGATATAAAAAAAATAAAAAGGGGAATTATATTATGATACGTTTTGACTGTGATTACAGCGAAGGCGCCCATGAGCGCATACTTAAGAAACTGGCTGAGACCAACCTGGAGCAGACACCCGGATACGGGGAGGACCATTACTGCACAGAGGCCGCGGGCATCATCCGCAGCCTCTGCGGACGGGAGGATGCAGCGGTTCATTTCCTGGTGGGAGGCACCCAGGCCAATATGACGGTCATTGCGTCTGCCCTACGTTCCCATCAGGGGGTGGTGGGTGCTTTCACGGCCCACATCAATGTACATGAGACAGGCTCCATAGAGTCCACCGGCCACAAGGTGCTGGCCCTGCCCTCTGAGGACGGCAAGATTACGGCAGAGCAGGTGGAGGATCTGTACCAGGCCCATATCCGGGACGAAAGCTTTGAGCACACGGTGCAGCCAAAGATGGTATACATCTCCAACCCCACGGAGCTGGGCACTATTTATACCAGGTCTGAGCTGGAGAACCTGTATGGGGTGTGCAGAAAGTACGGACTGTACCTGTTTGTGGACGGCGCCCGTCTGGCATACGGCCTGGCGGCAGAGGGGAATGACCTGGACCTTAAGTCCCTGGCAGCTGCCTGTGACGTATTCTACATCGGCGGAACCAAGGCGGGGGCGCTTTTCGGGGAGGCCGTGGTCATATTGAACGACGAGCTGAAGGCGGATTTCCGCTACCATATCAAGCAGCGGGGCGGTATGCTGGCCAAGGGACGCCTTCTGGGCATCCAGTTTGGAGAGCTTTTACGGGACGGCCTGTATTTTGAGCTGGGAGCCCACGCGGACAGGCTGGCAGACAAGATCCGCTGCGCCTGTGTCAAAAAGGGATATCCCTTCCTGGTGGAAAACACCACAAACCAGGTATTTCCCATCATGCCGGATTCCCTGCTGGAGTCGTGGAAGGATAAGTACAGTTACACCAACCAGGGAAGGGTGGATGAAAGCCATACGGCTATCCGCCTCTGCACCAGCTGGATTACCAGCGGGGAACAGGTGGACATCCTGGTAAACGACATTTTGAACAGTTAAGAGGACTTGCGGAGAATGACGATGAGAATATTAGAAGAGATGAAGGTGCGCCGCCTGTTCTGCGACGGCGGAATGGGAAGCCTGCTCCAGGCCCGGGGCCTGAAACCGGGAGAGCTTCCGGAACGGTGGAACCTGACCCACCGGGATGTGCTTATATCCATACACCGGTCCTATCTGGAGGCCGGCGCGGACATCATGACAACCAATACATTTGGCGCCAACGGGCTTAAATTCAAGGATGATCTGGAACCCATCGTGACAGCCGCGGTGGAGAACGCCAGGACCGCGGTTAAGGAGGCAGGACACGGATACGTGGCTCTGGACCTGGGCCCCACGGGACGGCTGCTAAAGCCTCTGGGGGACCTGGAGTTCGAGGACGCGGTGAAGCTTTATAAAGAGGTGGTATCCATTGGCGCCAGGGCGGGAGCGGACCTGGTCCTGATTGAAACCATGAGCGACAGCTATGAGCTGAAGGCCGCGGTGCTGGCTGCCAGGGAGGCAGGATTCAGGCCGGATACAGGGGAACGCCTGCCTGTGTTCGCAACCGTCATATTTGATGAAAAGGGAAAGCTTCTGACCGGCGGAAACGTGGAGTCCACCGTGGCCCTGCTGGAGGGACTGAGGGTGGATGCCCTGGGAATCAACTGCGGCCTGGGGCCTGTGCAGATGAAGGGAATCCTGGAGGAAATCCTGAGGGTATCCTCCCTTCCCGTGCTGGTAAACCCCAATGCGGGCCTTCCAAGAAGCGAAAACGGAAAGACGGTGTACGATATAGACGCTGAGGGCTTTGCCCTTGTCATGGAGGAGATTGTGGCCATGGGCGCCGTGGTAGTGGGAGGGTGCTGCGGCACCACCCCGGAGCATATACGCCTGATGACACAGCGGTGTAAGGACATGCCTGTGGTGTGGCCGGAGAAAAAACACCGCACCGTGGTGTCCTCCTATGCAAAGGCAGTGACCGTTGGCAATAAGACAATCATCATCGGTGAGCGCATTAACCCCACCGGCAAGTCCAAATTCAAGCAGGCACTGCGGGACCACAACCTGGAATATATCCTGAAGGAGGGCGTCAGCCAGCAGGACAACGGAGCGGATGTGCTGGATGTGAACGTGGGACTTCCTGAAATCCACGAGCCATCCATGATGGAGGAGGCTGTAAGGGAGCTTCAGGCCATCATCGACCTTCCCCTTCAAATTGACACCTCGGACATGCAAGCCATGGAGCGCGCCATGCGTATATATAACGGAAAACCGCTGATAAACTCTGTCAACGGCAAGGAAGAGTCCATGACCCGCGTATTTCCGCTGATGGCAAAATACGGCGGAGTGGCAGTAGGTCTCTGCCTGGACGAGTCCGGCATTCCCGATACGGCAAAGGGACGTCTGGCCGTGGGAAGGAAAATCATAGATCGGGCAGCGGAGTACGGAATCGGACCGGAGGATATCATTCTGGACGGACTCTGCATGACGGTCAGTTCCGACAGCAAGGGGGCCCTTACCACCCTGGAAACGCTGCGGCGCATCCGGGACGAGCTGGGAGTGGGAACCGTGCTGGGGGTATCCAACATATCCTTCGGACTGCCCCAGAGGGAAATCATCAATGCCGCATTCTTTACCATGGCCATGGAATGCGGGCTGGGTGCAGCCATCATAAACCCCAACTCCGAGGCCATGATGCGGGCTTACTACAGCTTTAACGCGCTTATGGACCGGGATCCCCAGTGCGGCCAGTATATCAGTGTGTACAGCGGTCAGAGCGCGGGCCTGGGCCAGACCATCGGAAGGGGCGGCGGTCAGGACGGGACAAAGGCAGACTATCATTCCGGGTCAGGAGACGCTCAGGGAAAGGGGCCTGCCCTGTCGGCGGCCATTGAGAGAGGCCTGAAGGAAGCTGCCCACAACGCGGTGACCGCACTGTTAAAGGAGCGGGAACCGCTTGATATCATCAACAGCGAGATGATACCGGCCCTGGACCGTGTGGGAAAGGGGTTTGAGAAGGGCACCGTGTTCCTGCCCCAGCTTCTTATGAGCGCGGAGGCTGCCAAGGCCGCATTTGAGGTCATCAAGGCAGCTATGGATGGAAGCGGACAGGCCCGGGAAAAGAAAGGAACCATCATCCTGGCAACGGTGAAAGGTGACATCCATGATATCGGCAAGAACATCGTGAAGGTTCTGCTGGAAAATTACAGTTATGAGGTCATCGACCTGGGCAGGGATGTCCCGCCGGAGGTTATCGTAAAGGAGGCCGTGGAGCGCCAGGTGGCCCTGGTGGGCCTGAGCGCCCTCATGACCACCACCGTGCCCGGCATGGAGGAAACCATCCGTCAGTTAAGGGCCGCGTCAACGACCGTAAAGGTGATGGTGGGAGGCGCTGTGCTGACAGAGGATTATGCCAGGACCATAGGCGCTGACGCCTATTGCAGGGATGCCATGGCATCTGTAAATTATGCGGAGCAGGTCTTCAGCGCTTAGAGCGCCATGAAGCTCCTCTGTTTTCATAGACTTATACGGGAATCCCCATCCACCTGAGCAACCATCTGCCCCAGCTGTTTCAGCTGACGGGTAATGTGGCAGACAGAGAATTTGTATGATGGCAAGCTCATCCGCCTTGTGGAAATGGTCCCCGGATGAGGGATAGGAAAATATTACCAAAGTCATGAAAAATCCGCAAAAAAGACAAAGATCGTAGTTTTTCCAATAACTCCCAGACACAGGGCCCCTAAAATGTGATAATATAGTTTTGTAACAAAAAAGAAACAGATTTGTAACATCTGTAATAAAGAAAGCGAGGACATACTATGTTATCAGTTTCATCTATGGCACTTGCTGCAATGCTGGGCTCTGCATGCGGCACCAATATGGCAAATATAAATGACTGCAACGCAGCGCTTTACAATACGGGAAATTGTCCCCGGGCAGTACAGTACCAGAAGGGCGGACAGGACCTGAATTCCATGCTGTCACAGATGGGTGTCAGCATGATGCCGGGAAATTCCCAGTGCGGTGCTAATTAAGCAAATACTTTGATTAAATACATCTGCTCCATATATCGATTCATTATCACATAATCATATTCCTCAAAAAATAAATCCCGGTGAAAGGCATGCCAGCCTGCCCTCCGGGATTATTTTCATGTCCGGGGCAATAATAAGCCGTATCCGGTCATAAATATATACAGAAAATTAATTCACTTTTCCGGCTGCATGGGGTAGAATATCGTTACTGCTGTCCCGGAAGGGACGCGTGTGCAGTAAGGTCACAGAAGGTGAAAAGGAGTATATCCAATGAATCGAGACAATATGAATATCATATTAAAAGGAATGTGGATTGGGGGGACCATGACGGTTCCCGGAGTAAGCGGAGGTTCCATGGCCATGATTATGGGGGTCTATGACAGGCTTATTTCATCCATCAGCTCCTTTTTTAAGGAACCTGCAGGAAGCATGGCCTTCCTGCTCAAATTCGTCCTGGGGGCAGGAATTGGAATGGTGCTGTTTTCACGCTTCATCAGCTATCTGTTCACCACCAGGGCCGATGTGCCTCTCCGGTTTTTCTTCCTGGGAGCAGTGGCTGGAGGTGTTCCCATGATATACAGGGAAGCAGGCGTGAAAAAGCTGGACCTGGGGGCGGTTGCCTACCCTGTCATAGGCATCCTGGGGGTGGTGCTCCTGGCCCTGATTCCCTCAGGGCTTTTTACACCGGACGGAAGTTTCGGGCCCGGTGCCCTGCTCCTTCAGCTGGCAGGTGGATTCATCATAGCGGTGGGGCTGGTCCTGCCCGGAATCAGCGTGTCACAGATGCTCTATATGCTGGGAATCTATGAGACCATCATAGGAAACATCAGCTCCCTGAACATCCTTCCTCTGATACCGCTGGGAGCCGGCGTGCTGGGCGGCATCTTCCTGACCACCAAGGTGCTGGAGCGGCTGATGTCCCGCAATCCCCAGCCCACCTATCTGATAATCCTGGGATTCATGTTCGGTTCCCTGCCTGAACTTTTTCCCGGCATTCCCACAGGCGTGGACCTGGCGGCAAGTCTTGCAGCCGGGGCTGCCGGTTTCGGGGCCCTGTATATGATGACCATGAAAGAACAGAAGGCTTAATGGGCCAGATCGTGTCAGAAAGCGATTTTCAGACACGATCTACACGGTCCTGTCATCTCCCCAGAAAACCAGGCATACGGTGCCGGGACCGGTATGGGACCCGATGACAGTGCCGATATCCACGATGAAAACCGTCCCATTTAATTGGGGGAAGGTTTCCTCCACCAGGCTGGCCACTGCCCCGGCATCCTCGGGACAGGAGGATTGGGACAGAAAGCATTTGCCGTCATAGGCAGTGCCCTGTTCTGCGTGAGCCTTCATCCGCTCCACCATTTCCCGGATAACACGTTTCTTGCCCCGGTACTTGTCGCGGGGAATCAGTTTGCCCTCCACATTCACATTCATCAGGGGACATATGTTGAGCATGCTGCCAAAGAAGGCAGCTGAGGCAGAGATACGTCCTCCCCGTCTTAAATGGGTCAAATCAGAGGTGAAGAACCAATGATGGACCCTTTTTTTGTTCTCCTCAATCCAGGAAACAAGTTCTTCGTATTCCGCACCTGCCTGCATCTTCTCCCAGGCCGTGTCCACCAGAAGTCCGTAGCCCGCGGAGGCGCAGCAGGAGTCAATGACGGCAATCCGCCGGTCCGGATAACGCTCCAGCATCTCATCCCTGGCAATGACCGCCGAATTATAGGTGCCGGATATGCCGGAGGAGAGGGTCATGTGGATGATATCCTTTCCTTCTTTTAATATGGGCTCAAACATGGCTTCGTATTGTTCCGGGTTCACCTGGGACGTGGTGGGCATGGCGCCCTGCCTGATGTTCTCGTAAAAATCCTCAATGGGAATGGACTTTCCAAGGTCGTCGTCGTATTCCATGCCGTTCATCCGGAAATGAAAGCAGGAGTAGGGGATGCCTCTCTCCGTCAGATAAGACGCCGGCAGATCGGCTGTGGAACAGCAGGTAATCATATAGGAATTCGTCATGGTTTTCTCCTTTTAAAATGGAAAAATTTAGCTGTCTTGTGTTGAAAAAAGTATAGCATGCCAGGGGGGCGGTGTCAAATGCAGTGGAAAAACAGATGGAACTGTGCTATGATGTAGGTTGTGTTAAGACGGATTTGCGTATATCCATGGAAAGGAATGGTAACTATAATGTATAAATGCTGTATATTCGACCTGGACGGGACCCTTGTGAATTCTATCTATGCCATCCAGAAGTCTGTGAATGATACCCTGTGTTATTGGAACATGCGTGAAATCAGCGTGGAGGAGAGCCGGCTCTATGTGGGGGACGGTTATAAGAAGTTACTGGAGCGGTCCCTTATTGCCTGCGGGGACAAGGAGCTGACCCATTATGAGGAGGCAGTGGAGCGGTATCAGGATATTTTCCGGGAATGCTGCATGTACCGTGTGGAGGCATACGAGGGAATCAGGGAGCTTCTGGAGTTTTTAAAGTCACAGGGCATTTTCATTGCCGTGCTGTCCAACAAGCCCCATCCCAGGACCCTGGACAATGTGGAGGGCGTGTTTGGAAAGGGCTATTTTGACCTGGTCTACGGCGAGAGGGAGGATAAGGGAATCAAGAAAAAGCCCTGCCCTGACGGCGTATGGGCCATAGCGGAGGAACTGAGACTTTCAAAGAGTGAGATCCTCTATCTGGGGGATACCAACACGGACATGGAGACCGGGAACAATGCAAAGGTGGATACAGTGGGCGTGACCTGGGGGTTTCGGACCAGGGAAGAGCTTATGTCCTTCCATCCGGCGCTTATTGCGGACCATCCGTCCCAGGTTGTTCAGTATATAAAGGATGTGAATGGAATTGAGTGATAGGATGCCCTTAAGATACAGGGGGATTATGTGGCTCATGGCCGTGCTTGGCGCCGTGGTCATGGTCATAAGTATATGGGGATGCGCTGCCGGACAGAGACCGCCTGAATCAGGAAAGACACCTGCCGTTAGCCAGGAGGGCAAGGATGACCGCCTCCTCGTGGTGACCACCATCTTTCCCTACTATGATTTTGTGCGTCAGATTGCGGGGGACCGGGTGAAGCTTAAACTGGTGGTGCCCGCGGGCATGGACAGCCATTCCTTTGAACCTACGCCCGCTGATATGATCGCCATGCAGGAGGCCGATGTGCTGATCTGCAACGGCGGCGAGATGGAGCAGTGGGTGGAGGAGGTGCTGGGCTCCCTGGACACCAGCCACATGAAGGTTTTGACCATGATGGACTATGTGGATGTGGTGGAGGAGGAGCATGTGGAAGGCATGGAGGAAGAACGCCACCATGAGGACGGCTATGAGAAGGATGGTCATGAGAAGGACGGCCAAGAGGAGGAAGAGGACGGCCATGAGATGCACATTGAATACGATGAGCATATATGGACCTCACCGGTCAATGCCCAGGCCATCGTAAAAATCATAAGCCAGGCCCTGGCGGAGGCGGCCCCCCGGGAGGAAAGCCGCTTTGAGGCTAATACCCGGGAATACCTGAAGGAGCTTAAGGACCTGGACAGCCAGTTCAGACAGGTGGTAAACCAGGGGCGCCTCCACATGATTGTGGTGGCGGACAAGTTTCCCTTCCGCTATTTCGCGGATGAGTACGGCCTTTCCTACCGCGCTGCCTTTTCCGGGTGCAGCGGGGACACGGAGCCCAGCGCCAGGACCATTGCCTATCTGATAGACAAGGTAAAGAAGGACCGGATTCCGGCCGTCTATTACCTGGAACTTTCCAGCCACAGGACAGCGGAAATCATTCAGGAGGAAACAGGGGCAGCGCCTCTTCTTCTCCATTCCTGCCACAACGTGACCAGGAAGCAGTTCGACGAGGGCGTCACCTATCTCCGGCTCATGAGACAGAATGCGGAGAACCTGCGGTATGGGCTGGAATGACCTGAGCCGGAATAACCAATGTAAAAGAGGTAAAATATGTCACCATTAATTCAATGCCAGCATGTGGATTTCGGATATGATAAACAGGATGCTGTAATCGATGTAAATATGGAAGTGGACCCGGGGGATTATCTGTGTATCGTGGGTGAGAACGGCTCCGGCAAGAGTACTCTGATGAAGGGGCTTTTGGGCTTAATCAAGCCTACGGGCGGGAAGCTTGTAACGGCGGAGGAGCTAAAGAGGACCGGTATCGGCTACCTGCCCCAGCAGACAGCCGCCCAGAAGGATTTTCCCGCCACTGTCTCAGAGGTGGTCTTAAGCGGCTGCTTAAACCGCAGGGGAATGCTTCCATTTTATTCTAAGAAAGAAAAAGAGATTGCGGACAGGAACATGGAGAAGCTGGGGATTACACCCCTCAGAAAGCAGTGCTACCGGGAGCTGTCCGGCGGACAGCAGCAGCGGGTGCTCATAGCCAGGGCTCTGTGCGCAACAAGCTCCCTGCTGATACTGGACGAGCCCATCACGGGGTTAGATCCCACGGCCATCCAGGAGTTTTACGCCATGATCCGGAGGCTGAACCGGGAGGATAAGGTGGCCATCCTCATGGTGTCCCATGACCTGAGAAACGCGGTGGAGGAGGCCAATAAGATACTCCACCTGCAAAAGCGGGTCCTGTTCTACGGGCCTGCCCATGACTATATGAACAGCCAGGCAGCCGGCCATTTCTTTCATGAGAAGGAGCAGGGCAGATGCAAGCCGACAGCCGGATGCCACGCGGTGAAGCTGCACATGCACAAGGAGGAGAAATCATGAATCTGATACGTGAAATGCTTTCCTATCCGTTTCTGGTGAGGGCTCTTGCGGGCGGCATGATGGTATCCCTGTGCGCCTCCCTGCTGGGTGTGAGCCTGGTGCTCAGACGGTACAGCATGATTGGGGACGGATTGTCCCATGTGTCCTTTGGAGCCCTGTCCATTGCCCTGGCCATGGGCTGGTCCCCTCTTAAGATATCCATTCCCGTGGTGGTACTGGCCGCTTTTTTCCTGCTTCGGATTACGGAGAACAGCCGGATTAAAAGCGATGCGGCCATTGCCCTCATATCAGCCAGCGCCCTGGCGTTAGGCATCATTGTCACCTCACTGACCACGGGCATGACCACGGATGTGAGCAGCTATATGTTCGGAAGCATCCTGGCCATGAGCAGGGAGGATGTACGGCTCAGCGTGGTGCTGTCCCTGGTGGTGCTGGGATTGTTTGTGATATGCTACAACCGCATATTTGCGGTGACCTTTGACGAGAATTTTGCCAAGGCAACAGGGGTCAATGTGGGCCGCTACAATATCATCATAGCCGTTCTCACGGCAGTGACCATTGTACTGGGAATGAGGATGATGGGGGCCATGCTCATCTCCAGCCTTGTGATATTTCCCTGCCTTTCCTCCATGCGGGTATTCAAAAGCTTCGGAGGCGTCATGGTGTCCTCAGGCATCCTGTCCCTGGCCTGCTTTTTCGCGGGCATGGTGGCATCCTACCAGTTTTCCATACCGGCCGGGGCCAGCGTGGTGGTGGTGAATCTGTGCGCCTTCCTGCTGTTTATGGCGTGGCAGTCCCTGGGCCGCCTGAGAGGCTGATGCCTCCGGCCGGCTGTTTTACCGGCCGGTTATTTCCTGTTTTGCAGTAGACAGTCCGGGGCTAAAGTGCTAAAATGCTCTTTATGCGGAGCGATTCGCCGTAAAAATAACTTGTGGGATTTAAAATGAGGGGAACATGAATGAGAAGTTGTTTGGAAAAAAACCAAAACATTACCGATTAAAAAAACATATATCACAGACCCAGTTCATTGCCTATGGATTTTTCCTGATCATCATGACAGGAACCCTGCTTCTGATGCTTCCCATTGCCAGCAGGGACGGTCAGAGCGAGCCCTTCCTCAACTGCCTGTTCACGGCCACCAGCGCTTCCTGTGTGACGGGGCTGGTGGTGGCGGATACCTGGACCCAGTGGAGCCTGTTCGGCCAGATGGTGCTGCTGGTGCTGATTCAGCTGGGCGGTCTGGGATTTATCAGCATCGGCATTTTCCTGTCCATTGTGCTGAGAAGGAAAATCGGGCTTAAGGAGCGGGGGCTTATGCAGGAAAGCGTCAACACCCTGCAGATTGGCGGCATGGTGAAGCTGGCCAAGAAAATCATCATCGGCACAGCTGTTTTTGAGGGGGCAGGTGCTGTCATACTGTCCTGCCGGTTTATTCCGGAGTACGGTCTGGTCCACGGTATCTGGTATGGAATATTTCATTCTGTCTCAGCCTTCTGTAACGCGGGCTTTGACCTGATGGGACATACCAGCCAGTATATTTCCCTTTGCAATTACGAGGGGGACTGGGTGGTCATAGGAACCATATCCTTCCTGATTATCACGGGCGGCATCGGATTCATTGTCTGGGATGATTTGTCCAGGAAGAAACTGGATTTCCGCCACTACATGCTTCACACCAAAATCGTGCTGGTTACAACGGCGGTTCTTCTGATCACAAGCACCATACTCTTTTACCTGATGGAGCGCAATAATATACTGGTGGGACTGAATGGTTCCGAGACATTCCTGGCCTGTTTCTTCAGCGCTGTCACTCCCAGGACAGCGGGATTCAACAATGTAGACACAGCGGCCCTGACAGACGGGAGCAAGTTCCTGTCAGCCATCCTCATGTTCATCGGAGGAAGCCCGGGCTCCACGGCCGGCGGTATCAAGACCAGCACCCTGGCAGTGCTTCTGCTTTACGTCCATTCCAATATCCGCCAGACATATGGGGTGGAGATATTCGGGAGAAGGCTGGAGGACGAGTCCATCAGGCAGTCGGCCTGTATCCTGACCATCAACCTGGGGCTGATGCTGGCAGCCACCATAGCCATTATGGTGTCCCAGAACCTGCCCATGTCCGATGTATTCTTTGAGACGTGTTCAGCTATTGGCACCTCAGGAATGAGCACGGGAGTTACCAGAAGCCTGAATTCATTTTCGCGGATTGTTATTATACTGCTTATGTACTGCGGACGAATCGGAAGCTTGTCCTTTGCCCTGGCATTTACCAGGTCCAACCGCAAGCCCCATGTGCAGCTGCCGGCAGAGCGGATTACCATAGGATAGAGAGGGGTATTAGAGATGAAATCAATACTTGTTATCGGAATCGGAAGGTTTGGCCAGCACCTGTGTGAGAACCTGGCCAAGCATGACAACCAAATCATGGCAGTGGACATATCGGAGGAGAAGCTGGAGCCCGTCCTTCCTTATGTGGTCAGCGCCAAGATTGGAGACTGTACCAACGAGGCAGTGCTTAAGAGCCTGGGAATCGGCAACTTCGATATCTGTTTTATCTGCATTGGAAATAATTTCCAGAACAGTCTGGAGGTTACCAGTCTGATTAAGGAGATAGGGGCAAAGTACGTTGTCAGCAAGGCGAACCGCAATATTCACGCCAGGCTGCTGTTAAAGAACGGGGCGGACGAGGTGGTTTATCCGGACCGGGACGTGGCCGAGAAGGTGGCGGTGCGTTACAGCGCCAACAATGTGTTTGACTATACGGAGCTGGCAGACGGCATATCCATCTATGAAATCAAACCCCTTCCCCAGTGGGTGGGAAAGAGCATAAAGGATTCCGATATCCGCCGTCTGTACGGCATATCGGTCATTGCGGTGAAGAATCCGGACGGACACATGAGGTTCATGCCCGGCGCCGACCACGTCATAGCAGGGGATACCCACCTGATGGTGATTGGAAAACAGGAGGATGCGGAGAAAATCGTAAAGCATCTCACTAAGAATGTATAAGAAGGATGACACCATATGTCTTGACTTTATCCAGTGAATGTGCCACAATATTCAATTGACAGGCTTTACAACCAGGGCTTTGTCAGGACGGGGCGGCGGATGGTTTTGCTTGCTTTAGGGACTGGCAGGGCTTCGGATATTGAGAAAGAGGGAAAGAATAAAATGACAAAGATTGATATTATCTCCGGATTCCTGGGAGCGGGCAAGACCACGTTCATTAAGAAGCTCCTGGAGGAGGCCATTGCCGGAGAACAGGTTGTCCTGATTGAGAATGAGTTTGGCGAGATTGGAATTGACGGCGGTTTCCTGAAGGATTCAGGCATTGAAATCCGGGAGATGAATTCAGGCTGCATCTGCTGCTCCCTGGTAGGTGATTTCGGCACATCCCTGGCTGAAGTGCTGACACAATACAAACCGGAGCGTATCATCATCGAGCCATCCGGCGTGGGCAAGCTGTCAGATGTGATGAAGGCAGTCATTGACGTATCGGCTGACATGGATGTGGAGCTAAACAGCGCTGTGACCATTGTGGATGCGGCAAAATGCAAGATGTACATGAAGAATTTCGGAGAGTTCTTCAATAACCAGATAGAGAATGCGGGAACCATCGTACTGAGCCGTACGGATATTACCGATGCTTCTAAGATACAGAAGGATGTGGACATGATTCGGGAGAAGAACGCCAATGCTGTCATCATCACCACTCCTTTGGACCAGCTTGGTGGAAGCCAGCTTCTGGAAATTATTGAGAAGAAGGATACCATGCTGGATGATTTGCTGGCAGAGGTGCGGGAGAGCCGTCTTGACCACGACCATGACCATGGCGAGGAGAGCCACGACCATCACCACCATGACCACGACGGGGAATGCTGCGGGCACCATGACCATGACCACGGTGAGGAATGCCACGACCATCACCACCACGACCACGGTGAGGAATGCCATGACCATCATCACGATGGCTGCGGTCATGACCATCACGACCATCACCATCATCATGCGGACGAGGTGTTTACCAGCTGGGGAATGGAAACCATTGTTCCGGTGACCCGTGAACAGCTGGAGGATGTCCTGAAACGTCTTTCCTCCACCAGGGAGTTTGGAAATGTGTTAAGGGCCAAGGGGATGCTCCCCACAGAGAATCCTGGCGAGTGGCTGTATTTTGATCTGGTGCCGGAACAGTATGAAATCCGCCAGGGCAGGCCGGATTATACAGGCAAGGTATGCGTGATTGGCGCCAGCCTGAAAGAGGAAGAGCTGAACAGCGTATTCGGCAGAGGCTGATTGGATAAGGGGAAACAGACATGGCTTATGAGATAGAAGACGATATCATGCCCTTGTTTTTAATCAATGGTTTCCTGGAGGCCGGTAAGACCCAGTTTCTGGATTTTACCATGCAGCAGGACTATTTTAAAACAGAGGGAAAGACCCTCCTCATTGTGTGTGAGGAAGGTGATACGGAATATGACGAGAAAAAGTTAAAGAAGAATAAGACGGCAGTGGTGTTTGTGGATGACATGGAGAAGCTGACCCCCCAGTATCTCAATGAACTGGAGGTCATCTATCAGCCGGAACGTGTGCTGATGGAGTGGAACGGCATGTGGAACCAGGATGATTTAAAGCTGCCGGATGACTGGACCATTTATCAGCAGATTACCATTATTGACGGTTCTACCTTTGAGCTCTACGTGCAGAACATGAAGCCGCTTCTGGGGGCCATGCTGCGGGGCTCGGAGCTGGTCATCATGAACCGGTGCGACGGAATTCCGGACGACAAGCTGACCGCGTACCGCAGGACCATACGGGCCATAAGCCGGGAAAGCGAGATTGTCCTGGAGGACAAGGAGGGGGAAATTGAACAGGCTACCCTGGAAGAGGACCTCCCCTATGATCTTGGCGCGGATGTAATTGAAATTAAGCCCGAGGATTACGGTATTTGGTATATTGACTGCATGGACCAGCCGGAGCGCTATAAGGACAAGGTGGTGGAATTCACTGCCATGGTTCTTAAGTCTCCTAAATTCCCCAAGGGCCAGTTTGTGCCTGGCCGCATGGCCATGACATGCTGTGAGGCGGACATGACGTTTCTGGGCTTCATGTGCAAATGGCCCGGAGCGGAGGATTACAAGACAAAGCAGTGGGTAAAGGTCCGGGCAAAGATAGGCATTGAATACCAGAAGGATTATCACGGTGAAGGGCCTGTCCTTTATGCCGAACATGTGGAACGGGCAGAAGAGATAAAGGATGTTGTGCAGTTTTAGGAAAAATAATTTACAGTTTTGGGACTGGCCTTAGCGGCATTGAGAAACAGCAGCGGAACGCGGAATCCTGTATGGGAGGGATGCGGTCGGCTGCTGTTTTTAGTATTACATCCCATTCCATATCGGCTTCCACATGCAATTAATTCCATATCCGATTTTATATCGAATTCCAAACCGGCTAAAACCGGCTAGAAACCGCAGGACATTTATCTTGCAAAATCCGGGAAAGTCCATTACAATATAGAGAAAGGGCTTTCACAAAAAAATCTGAAGCAGAATAAGGGATGAAAGCGCAGGCGTGTTAAGGAATAAAAGGGGTGAAGGGATGAATATTTATGACATTGCAGCCGAGGCAGGGACTTCCATTTCCACGGTTTCACGGGTGCTCAACAATAAGGGGAATGTGAATCCCAAGATAAGGGACAGGGTGGAGGCGGTTCTTAAAAAGTATGACTATAAGCCCAGCGCCATAGCCAGGGGCATGGTCTCCAAGACCATGAAGAATATTGCCATCCTGACGGTGGATGTGCGGGTGACGCATTATGCCAGGATGATATATGTGATTGAACAGGAGTTCAGCAATCTGGGATACAATGTTTCCGTGTGCAATACAGGCGGTTCCATACAGGAGTGCGACCGGTATTTTGAGATACTGTCAGAGAAGCAGACGGACGGAATCGTACTCATTGGCTCTGTATTCAATGAACTGATAAAATATCCTGAGATTACAGCCAAGATAAAGGATACGCCGGTAGTCATTGCCAACGGACAGGTGAAGCTGCCTGATTTTTATTCGGTTCTAGTGGATGATACAAAGGCAATCCGCATGGCTTCGGATTATATGTTTGACCATGGGCGCATGGATTTGTTCTATGTCTTTGACATTGCCACGGACAGCGGCAGGGCAAAACGGCAGGGATTTTTAGAGGCCATGAAGCTGAGGGATGTGCCTGACGGAAACGACCGGGTGGTGATTGTGGACGAAAGCAGTTTAGAGGGCGGAAGGGATGCTGCCAGAAAGATTCTCTCCACCGGCAGGCCTGTCAACGGGGTGATATGTGGTGAGGACATCACAGCCATCGGCCTCATGAAGGAATTTAAGGAAAGAGGATACCGGGTGCCGGAGGATATAGCCGTTATTGGCTGTAATAATTCGCCGGATTCCAGGATATGCGAACCTGAGCTGGCTACCCTGGACAACAAGCCGGAGCTTTTGGGCGGAATGTGCGCTTCCCTTCTCAGGGACAGGATGGAAGGAAAGGAGTCAGCCACAAGCGTGGCCATCCAGCCGGAGCTGGTGGTGCGAGGTTCCGCGTCATTTTGAAAGATTGGATAAGCCGGTGCTGCATTGTGACGGTTCCCGTGGATATCAGGCTCCCTGTCTGCATATATCCACGCAGCAGGGCTCGGCATAACAGTATATAGAAAAGTGCTTTTTTAATTTGGAGTTGGTAGAAACAAAGAAATTTTGTGCCAACTCCTTTTTATTTTGCGAAAATAGGAAAACGCTTTTTTGAAACATAGAGAAACACAATTATAATGCACAAAAAACTGATAAAAAAATAGTGAATTTTACATGAAAACAAAGAGAAAACACACTTGTATATTGACATAAATCTCATTAATGCTATAATGGTGTCATTAGAAAGCGCTTTCTCGAATAGAGAAAGCTAACATAAAAGGAGAGAGAGCCATGAGAGTGCAGTATGAGGATTTGTTAAAGAAGTTTCAGGGGATTTTGGAGAGCAGAGGTTTTTCGGGAAAGCATGCAAAGGACGCGGCCACCGTATTTGCAAACAACAGCCTGGACGGCGTATATTCCCACGGTGTGAACCGCTTCCCCAGGGTGGTGGAATATCTGGATAAGGGAGAAATTGATTCCGGAGCCATTGCATCCTGTGAATCCTCCATGGGAGCCATTGAGCGATGGAACGGCCACAGAGGATTCGGCCCCCTCAATGCAAAGCTGGCCATGGACCGGGCTGTGGAACTGGCAAAGGAGTACGGAGTGGGAGTGGTGGCCCTTGGAAATAATAACCACTGGATGCGCGGCGGCAGCTACGGCTGGCAGGCAGCGGACAAGGGATGCATCGGTATCTGCTGGTCCAACACCATGCCCAACATGCCTGCCTGGGGCGGCAAGGACAGAAAAATCGGAAACAATCCATTTATCATGTCCATTCCCAGAAGCAGCGGGAAACACGCCGTCATTGACTGCGCTGTATCCCAGTTCTCTTACGGAAAGATTGAGGAGGCAAAGCTGAAGGGACAGCAGCTTCCGGTTCCCGGCGGCTATGATACGGAGGGCAACCTGACCACTGACCCGGCTGAGATTGAGAAGACATGGAGGGTGCTTCCCATGGGATACTGGAAGGGCAGCGGCATCTCCATTGCGCTGGACCTGATAGCAACTGTTCTGACAAACGGCAATTCCGTGAGCAGGATTGGCACCTTTGGAGACGAGGTGGGCCTGAGCCAGATTATGATAGCCATTGACCCCTTAAGATTCAACACACCGGAGGAAACGGACTCCATAGTGGATGAAATCCTGTCAGACATCAAGTCCTCAGAGCCAATCAGAGAGGGCGGGGAGGTATATTATCCGGGAGAACTGGAACTCATCACCAGGGAAAACAATACAAGGGACGGAATTCCGGTCATTGACGAGGTATGGGAAACGCTTAACAGCCTTGAGCGCTAAAGCGCAAAGTTAAAAGAGCAATATAGAGGGGAGATTTAACTCATGGAATATATCATAGGAATACTGATTTTGGCATCGTTCTTTGGCCTGGCCGTCTATGCGGCCAGGGGCGGCAACCTGATGATGGGAATGCTGATTATGGCCATTCTCTGGACCATCCTTCCCATGACCGGCAACCTTCTGGCGTCCAATCCTGATTTTATCGCGGCAAATGGCGACAGTATCCGGAACACATGGATACAGGCATTTTCCAAGGTGTTCCAGAGCGGCCCGGAGGGCTGGGGCTCAGTGCTTGTGAATGTGGTGTTTGGCGCGTGGTTCGGGCGGGTGCTGTTAGAAACAGGCATCGCAGCCACCCTTATCCGCAAGACCACGGAGCTGGGCGGCGACAAGCCGGCCATCACCTGCATTCTCTTATGCATTGTTACGGCTGCCATATTTTCCTCCCTGTTTGGGGCGGGCGCAGTGGTGGCCATCGGCGTTATCATCCTTCCCATATTCATGTCCCTGGGAATTCCCAAGGTGCTGTCCGTTGTATCCTTCATGCTGAGCATCGGCGCGGGCATGTTTTTGAACCCGGTACTCTTCGGACAGTACACCGCATTCTTTCTGGATGGGGACGGCAAGGTTTTGTACCCCTATGAGCAGTATGTGAAATGGGGCGGCATTGCGCTGGCAGTACAGCTGGTATTTACCATCATCCTGATTCTGTTCTGCATGAGGAAGAAATCGGTTCATTCCTGGGCAGCCAGAAGACCGGTCCGGCGTAAACTGGATTTTGCTCCCACGCCGTCCCTGCTGACACCCTTCATCCCTGTGTTTCTTCTGATTGTATTCAAGGTTCCCATTATCATGGGCTTCCTGATCGGCGGCTTCTATGCGCTGTTTGTATGCGGAAAACTGAAAAGCTTCCGGGCTGCCTGCAGGACCTTTAACAAGGACTTCTTTGACGGCGTGGTGGACACGGCTCCCCTGGTAGGGTACCTGCTGGTGGTCCCCATGTTCAACAAGGCGGCGGAGCTGTGCATCCCCTATTTCAATGCGCTGCTGGGTAATATCATTCCACACAGCACCTTGTTTATCACCGTTATCTTCTGTGTGCTGGCGCCGCTTGGAATGTTCAGGGGCCCCTTCACCCTTTACGGCTGCGGCGCGGCCACCCTGGGCATTTTAAAGGGTGTCGGCTTTGAGGTGGCCTTCCTGGCTCCCCTGATGATTGCCGCCACCACGGTTATGAACGTGTCCTGCTGCATCACCCAGTCATGGATTGTATGGGGCATTAGCTACGCAAAGGTATCTACCAAGGAATTCTTAAAGATGAGCGTGGTGTGCGGCTGGATTATCTGCTGCATCCTGCAGGTTATTACATTTATCATGTTTGGTTAACGGGAGGAGAAAAAACATGGGAAACAGACTGGTGAGAATGGGAATCGACGTTGGAGGAACCCATACAAAGGCGGTTGCGATTGACAACGCCACACATGAAATCATAGGAAAATCTTCTGTCAAGACCACACACGATGACAGATACGGCGTGGCGGCCGGCGTGGTGAAGGCATTCCAGAACTGCTTAAGGGAAAATGATATTGCCCCTGAGGATGTTATTTTTGTGGCCCACAGCACCACCCAGGCCACCAATGCCCTGATAGAAGGCGATGTGGCCTGCGTGGGCGTGCTGGGCATGGGGCCCGGGGGAATGGAAGGCTTCCTGGCAAAGCATCAGACCCGCCTTAAGGATATCGATCTGGGATCCGGCAGAAGCATCAAGATAAAGAACCGCTATCTGAGTGACAGTGAAGAGGACGAGGATACGGTCAGGAAGGCGGTAAAGGAGCTTAAGGCGGAGGGCGCTCAGGTGCTGGTGGCGTCAGACGCTTACGGGGTGGACGACATTGCCGGGGAACAGTTTGTGTTTGAGATTGCCCACGATGAGATGGGCATGGAGACAACCGTTGCCTCGGACATTACCAAGCTCTACGGCCTGACCAGACGGACCAGGACAGCGGCCATCAACGCCAGTATCCTGCCAAAGATGCTGAACACGGCCAATTCCACAGAGGAGAGTGTCAGGAAGGCCGGCGTGGAGGTGCCTCTCATGATTATGCGCGGAGACGGCGGAGTCATGGAAATCAATGAGATGAAGAAGCGGCCGGTACTGACCATGCTTTCCGGCCCGGCTGCCAGCGTCATGGGCTCTCTCATGTACTTAAGGGCGTCCAACGGCGTGTACTTTGAGGTGGGAGGCACCACCACCAATATCGGTGTTATCAAGAACGGACGCCCTGCCATTGATTACTCTGTTGTGGGCGGGCACAGGACATATATCAGTTCCCTGGATGTGCGGGTGCTGGGCGTTGCAGGCGGAAGCATGATTCGGGTGAACAAGAGCGGCGTCCACGATGTAGGCCCCCGTTCCGCCCATATTGCGGGGTTGGATTACGCCGTATTTACGGATGAGGATGAAATCGTGGAGCCCCAGATGGAGTTCTTCTCTCCAAAGGAGGGGGACCCGGAGGATTACGTGGCCATCCGCTTAAAGAGCGGCAAGCGCATCACCATCACCAACAGCTGCGCGGCCAATGTGCTGGGCCTGGTGACCCCAAAGGACTTTTCCTACGGAAATGTGAATGCGGCCAGGAAGGCCATGCAGCCCATTGCCGATTACCTGCACACCACGGTGGAGGATGTGGCTGCCCAGATTCTCACCAGGGCCTATGAGAAGATCGAGCCCATTATCATGGAGCTGGCTGACAAGTACCGCCTGGAGCACGACCAGATATCCCTTGTGGGCGTGGGCGGCGGCGCCACATCCCTGATTGGGTTCTGCGCCAATAAGATGAATATTAAGTACAGCGTGCCTGAGAATGCAGAGGTCATTTCCTCCATCGGTGTGGCCCTGGCCATGGTCCGCGATGTGGTGGAGCGGGTGGTTCCCAATCCCACGCCTGAGGATATAAGGAGCATTAAGCGGGAGGCTGTGGACAAGGCAGTGGAGAGCGGCGCTGCGCCCGGTTCCGTGGAGGTCCACATTGAGATTGACCCGCAGACCTCCAAACTCACTGCCATTGCCCTGGGTTCCACGGAGGTCAAGACAACGGACCTTCTTAAGGAATGTACCGAGGAGGAGGCCAGGAACCTGGCGGCAGAGGATTTAAGGGCGAAGCCGGGAGAACTGAACCTGGTGGGCCAGACGCCTAACTTCTATGTCTATAATATGGACAGCAGTTGCCGCAAGCCTTTGCGTATTCTGGATAAGAAGGGATTTATCAAGGTACAGAGGACGGACGGGGAAGTAGTCCTTGCCAAGGCATCCTCCTACCGGAGCATTGTTTCCAGGATGTGGGAGGAAATGGCCATCTTCAAGGCGGATGCCATCCTGCGGCCCGACTACTATCTGTGCGTGGGAGCCAGAGTCATGGACTTTAACGGCACAGGCGAGCTGGAGCAGATTCTCATGCTGATGGATGTGGAAATGCAGATGGTGGACCCGTCGGAAGATATTGTGATTGTCGGAGCGAAGAATCAGTTGTAGAATAGAAGAGGACAGGCACAGAGGAGGTATCTGGGTGAAGAGAGAGGACGGAAGAAAGCTGTTGCAAGCTGGCATACGGCTCCAGGGCAGCAGAGTGCGGGCGGAATGAGGCAGAGCTGCTTTTAAGGGGGACAAATGTCTGGGATATTGCCGCCGGATGGGCCTTAAGGTTTCCACGCCCTGGGTGCCGGTGGGCGGAGGCCATGTGATTTTCGTCATCTTGAGCCTCATTGCTTCCCTCTGTCATATCCGGCTGTGCCAGTGCATATGTACCTATTACCGGTACGGCGTTGACACGGGATAGGGCGGAGGGATTTTTTATGGGATATGGATTGGCACTGGCAGGCGGCGGAACCAGGGGAGCGGCCCATGTGGGGGTGTTTAAAGCCCTTGTGGAGGCGGGACTGCGCCCTGATGCAGTGGCCGGAGCCAGTGCTGGGGGAATTGTGGCAGGACTTATTGCCTCCGGAATGCCCGTGTCCCAAATGGAGCAGGCAGTGCTTCACCTTGAGAAACATGGAGGTGATTATCTGGATCCGGATTACAGCGGCCTGCTGGCATTCATGCCCCAGCTGCTGGCGGGAAAGGGCGTAAGCCTGTCCGGCCTTATTAAGGGAGATAAGCTGCTGGACTATTTTTTTCAGCTGACCGGCCGGAAGCATATGGATGAGACTGTGCTTACGCTGGTCATACCGGCAGTGGACCTGGTCAGCGGAAATACCATCTGCTTTACAAACAGCGACCAGGTACGGGAGATGGAGCATGTGACATGGGAGTGGAACGGATATCTGTGTGAAGCCATGATGGCCGGAGCCGGTGTGCCCGCCATATTCGCTCCCAGGAAGATGGGGCGGTATCTTCTGGTGGACGGAGGCGTCACGGATATACTGCCGGTAAATCTTTTGCAGGCGGCCGGTATCAGGGATGTGCTGGCGGTGGACATCGGAGGGGACTACGAAGCCCCTTCGGACCGTTCCGTCATGGAGGTGGCTTCCCACTCCTTTTCCATCATGAGCAGCCGCCTGAAGGAGTGCGCTTCCACAGGGGAGGTGCTGCTGCTGAAGCCGCCCTTAAGTCCCAAGGCAGGTCTTCTGACCTTTGAACAGATGGGAGGATGTATGGAACGGGGCTATGAGTACACCAGGAAAATGCTTCCGCAGATACGCAAAGCCCTTAATTGGATGTAAAATTGTGTGAAAATAGCTGTTTTAATCTGCTGCATGTCTGGCAAATTCATGAAAAAAGCAGGACCGTACCGTGAAAATCACTTCATTCCGGCATTTTCACGGGAACCGGCCCTAAAATTAGGATAAAAATCTATAGAGCCTCCATTGACACTAACTTTTATATCTGTTATAGTTAATAATCGTACGAAGCGAGAGGATGAAAGGCCCGAGACGTGCCTGTTTATCCCTCGTTTTTTTGTTCGCGTGGAGGACTTCGTTTCACGAAGAAACTAATAAATTGCGGTGCATGGTATGACTTATGCGTAGCCGGCGGTATCTGGCCGGGGGCTTTGGAAGGCCTGCTTAAGGGTCCGGGGGGAATGTCCTGGAAAAGGCAGACGGATGCGTGGCAGCGGAGTCAGGGGATATGCACAAGGCGGCCTGCCGGAGGCTCTATTATATGGGACGGCAGAGGAAGAAAGGATATGAACTTTATATGGAGACAGTTAAGTTTGACGAGTTACAATTAGACGAACGGATTATCCGAGCCATCACAGAGATGGGATTTGAGGAGGCATCACCCATTCAGGCTCAGGCCATTCCGGTAGCCATGGAAGGCCGGGACATGATTGGCCAGGCACAGACCGGAACAGGCAAGACAGCCGCCTTCGGTCTGCCTCTTCTTCAGAAGGTGGACCCGAAGGTGAAGAAGCTTCAGGCCATCGTGCTGCTTCCTACCAGGGAGCTGGCCATCCAGGTGGCGGAGGAGATGCGCCGTTTTGCAAAGTTCATACACGGTGTGAAGGTGCTGCCTATATACGGCGGCCAGGATATCGTAAAGCAGATCCGTTCCTTAAAGGACGGAACACAGATCATCGTGGGAACCCCGGGCCGTGTCATGGACCATATGAGAAGGAAGACAATAAAGGCTGACCATGTTCTCACTGTAGTGCTGGATGAAGCGGATGAGATGCTGAACATGGGATTCCTGGAGGATATGGAGACTATCTTAAGTCAGCTGCCTCAGGAGCGTCAGACCCTGATGTTCTCAGCCACCATGCCCCAGGCCATTGCGGAGATTGCCAGGAAGTTCCAGAAGGACCCGGTGACGGTCCGCGTGATTAAGAAGGAGCTGACCGTGCCTAAGGTGACCCAGTATTATTATGAGGTTAAGCCGAAGAACAAGGTGGAGGTTATGAGCCGTCTGCTGGATATGTATGCGCCGAAGCTTTCCATTGTGTTCTGCAATACAAAGCGTCAGGTGGATGACCTGGTGCAGGAGCTCCAGGGAAGAGGCTATTTCGCGGAAGGCCTTCATGGGGATTTAAAGCAGGTCCAGCGTGACCGTGTCATGGACAGCTTCCGCAATGGCCGCACCGACATTCTGGTTGCCACGGATGTGGCTGCGAGAGGCATAGATGTAGGGGATGTGGAAGCGGTGTTCAACTATGACATCCCCCAGGATGACGAGTACTACGTGCACCGTATCGGCCGTACCGGCAGAGCGGGAAGGGAAGGAAAGGCATTCAGCCTTGTTATGGGCAAGGAGGTCTATAAGCTCAGGGACATCCAGCGTTACTGCAAGACTAAAATCATTCCCCAGGCCATTCCGTCTTTAAATGATATCACGGATATCAAGGTGGAGAAGATTCTGGACCAGGTGCAGGAAGTGTTAAATGACACAGACCTGACCAAAATGGTGAACATCATTGAGAAGAAGCTTATGGAGGAGGATTATACCTCCATGGATTTGGCCGCGGCCCTTCTCAAGATGAGCATGGGAGACGAGAGCGAAGACATTATCGACAGCTTTGAGACAGCCCGTTCTCTCGATGAACTGGACAGCTTTGGACGGGGAAGCAGCCGCGGCAGAGGCCGTGAGCGCAGCTCCTACGGAAACCGCCGCAAGGGAGCGACGGACCGCGCTGCTGTGGATTACGTGCTGGGCGAAGGGGATGAGAAGATGGCAAGACTGTTCATCAACATCGGCAAGGCCCAGAGAATCACCCCGGGAGACATTCTGGGAGCAGTTGCCGGAGAATCAGGAATTCCGGGGCGCATGGTGGGAAGCATTGACATGTATGACGGATATACCTTCGTGGATGTGCCGGGACGCTATGCCGATGATGTGCTTAAGGCAATGACCCATGCCAAGATTAAGGGAAAGAATATTCACGTGGAAAAAGCCAATACTAACAGAAGATAAGAGCGGGTCTTACAGACCCGTATGCTCACAGCCCGGCAGGACTTCTATCTGCCGGGCTGTGCCTGTATTTACATTTTTCCGGAGGTGTGATATGGTGAAGGTCAACAGGAAGGAGGCTGAGCCAATGAAGGAAGGATATGTGGACAACAGTTTTGCCTCCCTTTATTATAAGGAAATGGGGCAGGGGATGCCTCTCATCATGCTCCACGGCAATGGTGAGAGCCACGAGATATTTGCCAGGCTGTCAGAGCTTATGAGCCGGTATTACAGGGTGATTCTCATGGACAGCAGGGGCCATGGGTCCTCTCTTATGAGGGGAGATGCTGCCAGGGGAGATCTGACCATCCCGGATATGGCGGCGGATGTAGTCCAGGTCATGGAATTCCTCCATGTGCCCAGGGCAGTGATACTGGGATTCAGCGACGGGGCAAACGTGGCCCTGGAGACAGCCAGCTGTTATCCGGGACGTGTGTCCGCCGTGGTGGCAGTCAGCGGAAATGCCCTGCCAAGAGGCATGAGCACTGCCTCGCTGATGGAGGTGAAATTAAAATACGCCCTGTGGCACGGTCTGGAGAAGATACCGCTGCCGCGGGGCGTCAGGGATAAGGCGGTGAAAAGCCGCCAGCTGTTCGGCCTTATGGCCAGATGGCCCAGGCTGGACAAGGAGAAGCTGTCCTGTATCCAGGCGCCTGTCCTGATTCTTACGGGCCGCCGGGATATGATCCGCCCCCGCCACTCCCTGTGGATGGGGGAACAGATTCCCGATTCAAAGGTGGTGTTTGTCAAGGGAGCGGACCATTTTACCCTTCTTAAGAAGGAAAAGGCATATGGGGCCCATATCATGGCCTGGCTCAGGGAGCGGGGGCTTTAAGGGAACGGGATTCTGAGGCGCGGTCGGAAAACAGGCCCGGCCTATTTCCATTGATTGCTCAAAAAGTCTACGATATCCGCTGCCTTAGGCGGACAGCCGCCCATAGTTTTGGCGAAGCAGGAGGTACATTGGCCCACGCCGATGGCGCCCTCCTGTCCCTTGTAGCCCTGGCCGATGCATACAGGAGGCAGGCCCTTCCTCAGATATCCCATATCGTTCAGACGGTCCAGGGCGTATATAAGGGAGCCGTAGCAGGCGCTGCACGCATCTTCCGGTGCCGTGTAGGCAGCCAGGTGCTGTACGCGCCTGGTCATGCGGAATTTGCTGTCGGCCTCCGTTGCCTTGTTCAGATAAATCATGTTGGCGCGGGCCGTGTCCGTGCTTCCCACACCCAGGTTCCTGGCCATGGTTATGTATGGCACGTCGTCCACTGAGTAACCCATGCAGTCACATACGAAGGCATCGCAGAGCACCGGGTCTTTAAAGCCCAGCACACGGTTCATGACCACGGGATTGCCTCCCTCCTCAAAATCCAAATCACCGCAGATATTGTCCACCAGGATGAAGTCATTGCGGGCAATGGTATTTAGGTGGGCAATGGGCTTGTGAAGCCCCAGGGTGTGGAAGCGGCGTTTTTCCGAGTTGGGAATCACGCCCTTGTTGTTTTTCAGGGCGCAGGTCACAGTGGTCTGGCAGTGGCCCTTCAGCACAGGCATGTTAATCATGTAATCCACCGCAGCTGCCTTGTCGCACAGCTTAATTTTCATTCCTCCGGCATCGTATTCCTTCCAGGTATCACGCTGCAGGTCCACGAAGGGGACGCCATATCGCCTGCACACCTGATGGTATCCTGCGGCCTGGAAGGCGTCTTCCGTGTGGTCGCCAACCCAGGAACCCTCCATGATTGTGATGTTTTGAAAGCCGTGTTCCTGGAGGTATTCTATGACACCTGCCAGCAGCTCACCGTGGGTGGTGGCTCCGCTGGAGGGCGCCTTGGCAGTCACCAGATTGGGCTTTAATGCCACCTTTTTATTTAAATCACCGATGTCTGCCGCCACGCCGGCCTGTTCCAGGACCCGCTTGGCCATGTTCTTGTAATCGGTTCCGTGTATGATGATGATATCATTCTTTTCCATATATGAGTTTTCCTTTCCTGTCCTTTGCGTATTTATTTCCCATTATAACCGTATAATATTATTTTGTGAATACTCCATGCCGCTTTCTTTTGAAGGCTTTTTGGGGACGCTGTTCTGCCTGTCGGGATTGATTGACGGGCAGTGGAAAAAAGAGTATGATATTCCTGAAGCATGGTCCGGAGGGAAAACGCGGGCCGGTGAAAAGGAGTGTTTGATATGGTTAAGACAAATGTGATGCGTCTGTTGGACGCGGCTAATATAGCGTATGAAACAGGTACCTATGAAGTGGATGAAAACGACCTATCCGGCAGCCACGCCGCTGACCTTATGGGGGTGGACCACGACCGGATGTATAAGACCCTGGTGCTGAAGGGAGAGAAAAAGGGATATCTGGTGTGCTGCATTCCTGTGGATGAGGAGCTGGACCTTAAGAAGGCTGCCAGGGCTGCGGGGGAGAAAAAGGTGGAGATGATTCATGTAAAGGATATGCTGGGAATCACCGGCTACATCCGCGGCGGGTGTTCCCCCATCGGCATGAAGAAGCATTTCCCTACTTATATAGAAGAAATGGCTCAGCTTTACGACACCGTCATGGTCAGCGCGGGACAGAGAGGCGTACAGGTCACCCTGTCCCCGGAGGATTTGAGAAGCTATGTGGAGGGGCGGTTTGTTTCCCTTGTTTAAGCGCTTGTCTTATATTATAATGGAAAGAGAATATCCGGCCAGGGACCGGACCGCCGGAAGCGTCCGGGGGTCCGGCTGGTCCGGGCAGAAGGAGGGGTAATTTGAAGAGAGAAACATTGATACAGACAGCCCTGGACGGTCTTGGGCGCTCCTATGCACCTTATTCCCATTTTCATGTATCGGCAGCCCTGCTTTGCAGGGATGGGAAGGTGTACACAGGCAACAACATTGAGAATGCAGCCTACAGTCCCGGCATCTGCGCGGAGCGGTGCGCCTTTGCAAAGGCAGTGAGCGAGGGCGAGAGGGAATTTGAGGCCATTGTCGTATGCGGAGGCCCCGGCGGAAAGGCCGGGGATTACTGTCCGCCCTGCGGCGTGTGCCGGCAGGTCATGCGGGAGTTCTGTAATCCGGATTCATTTTGCATTATTCTGGCTAAAAGCGTGGAGGAATACAGGGAATATACCCTTGCCCAGCTGCTTCCGGAGAGCTTTGGACCGGACCATTTGGGAGGTGCGTGATATGAGAATGTATGACCTGATCGAAAAGAAGAAGCGGGGCAGCTCCCTTTCCACGGAGGAGATTGCCTATATGGTGCGTGGATTTGTGGCCGGAGATATTCCCGATTATCAGATGTCGGCCATGCTGATGGCCATTTATTTTAGGGGCATGGATGACCGGGAGATAACAGACCTGACCCTGGAGATGGCGCATTCCGGGGACATGGTGGATTTGTCGCCTATTGAGGGAATCAAGGCGGATAAACACAGCACCGGCGGCGTGGGGGATAAGACAACCCTGGTGACAGGCCCCATTGTGGCTGCCTGCGGCGTCAAGGTGGCCAAGATGAGCGGACGGGGCCTGGGGCACACCGGCGGGACCGTGGATAAGCTGGAGAGCATTCCCGGGTTTAAGACTGCCATACCAAGGGAAGAATTCTTCCGCATTGTCAATGAAAACGGCCTGGCCCTTATCGGCCAGTCAGGCAACATGGTTCCGGCGGATAAAAAGCTTTATGCCCTGAGGGATGTGACGGCCACCGTGGACAGCATTCCCCTTATCGCCTCATCCATCATGAGCAAAAAACTGGCGGCCGGAAGCGACTGCATTGTCCTGGATGTAAAGACGGGAAGCGGCGCCTTCATGAAATCCCTGGAGGATTCCATCAGCCTGGCCCGGGAGATGGTTTCCATCGGAACCTTGGCCGGACGGCGCTGCTGTGCCCTCATAACCAATATGGACGTACCCCTGGGCCATGCCATTGGTAATTCCCTGGAGATGGAGGAAGCCATTGAGACCCTGAGGGGCCATGGACCAGAGGATTTGACCTGTGTATCCCTGGAACTGGCTGCAAATATGCTTCACATGGCAGGTAAGGGGGATATGGAGCAGTGCAGGAAGCTTGCCGAGGGCGCCATGGAGGATGGAAGCGCCCTTAAGTGCCTTAAATCCATGGTTGAGAGCCAGGGCGGGGATGGCCGTTACGTGGAGAATCCGGGGCTTTTTGCAAAGGCACCCCTGAGCCGGGAGGTGAAGACTCCTGAGGCAGGCTTCATCACCCATATGGATACAGAGGGAATCGGAGTGGCATCCGTGATGCTGGGAGCGGGCAGGAGTAAGAAGGAGGATACCATTGATTACAGCGCAGGCATCCTTCTGAGGAAAAAGTATGGGGACCGTGTGGAAGCAGGAGAGACCATGGCAGTCCTTTACGCCTCTCATGAGGAATTTTTTGAACCGGCAATGGAAAAATTCCTGGCCTCCTGCACCCTGGGAAAACAGAAGACGGAACCGGAGCCCCTTATATTTGCAAGGATTTCTGACGCAGGTGTGGAAAGAGGGACCATTGAGGAAAAAATTTCATAAATGTTCAGAAAAATCAACTTGAAAAACCCAAGTCTTTGGGGTATAATAACACCAGATAAAAGAAGTGGAACTGTAATTTCCTGGGGTGTTCGATACTCTTACCAATTTTGAACCTACATTAGACAAAAGGGATTCCAATATTTTTAAGCGGATGTCAGGCCTCCATCGAGTGGAAGGCAGATGTTTAAGTGAGGTTGCCCACCTAGCATTGCTAGGCGTCAATAAGTAAGAGACGGCATTCTGGGGTTACACATGATAAAAGCAGCGGTTACCCCGCTGCTTTACTTCGTTTACAGGAGCTGGACCTAATATGAAGAACAGGATGATTGCATGGGTAAGCGGCGTGATACTGGTAGTGGTCACACTGATGGTTATAATCGTGAAGATGGAGCCGCCCAGGGACGGAATCATAAGGGCACAGGCAATGAAGGCCATGGCTCTGGCCCTTACGGACAAGGAAGAGTGTGAAAAGAGGGCAGAGGAACGGGGAACCTCCCATTTTTCTGCGAAGGAAAAGGACAACTGGTTTGTCAAATATATGGATTATCTCTATGATGAGGGCTATCTGGACCCGGAGCTTACACCTGCTTCCCTGGCCGCGGCCCAGGGATATCTTACATACGCAGAGGCTTCGTACATGGCCGGTCAGGTGTCCGGCAAGCTGAAGCTTCAGGCCGGTTCCACCAGAAACAACAGAGACCAGGCATTTCCGGAAGAGGACTGGTGGAAACTGTACGATTCCATCCTGAAGGAGACTGACCCGGAGGGAAAGGTGGAGGAGATGGAGGCCGTGCTCTACGGCACCCCGTCCAATCTTGACCATGCTGAGAGCTGGACTGCCTATACCACAGTTGGCAACTTCGGGTTCCAGGGGCTTGCCCTGGACGCGTTCCTGGACTGTGAGATACGGTTTCTGGCCAGGGGCGGGGAGATGATAACATCCAGTCTCGTGTCCAGGAACGTGGTCTATGAGAATGTCTGGCTGGCTGAAAGTGACGGCAGGCATTTTAAGGCGTATCTGGGTACGGCCTACCGGGAGTTCCCGGTGAGCGCCGAACTTGGCGGGGAAGACGGGATGGCCGGGAATCTGGCCGACCTTCACATGGAGGACGGCAAGCTGGTCAAGATAACCATGAAAAGGGACCGGCTAAGCGGTAAGGTGCTGTCCGTGACAGAGAATGCCATTGAGATAGAAGGCTATGGGGAGATTCCTCTGGCTCCCAATTTCCATGTATATAAGGTATACGGGGATTTTAAGGTGCTGAAGGCGTCGGACATACTGGTGGGCTATAACCTTCAGGAATTTGTGGCGGCGGATGGAAAACTGTGCGCAGCCCTTTTGGAGCGGGAATTTGATGCCAAGACCATCCGCGTCCTTTTGATGGACACAGGCTTTAAGAGTGTGTTCCATGCATCCGCGGACCTGGTGCTGGGAAGCGGTGCTGATTTGGAATATGAGAATGCCAAGGGAAAGATGGTGGGAGAGCGCCTGGAGGCAGGCACGCAGCTTACGGTTGGTCCCGACAGCCCTTATCTGGAGTATGGACGCATGATCATCACGCCGGATGAGCCGGAGGCAATCACCATCTGCTCCATTGAGCGGAGCCAGGGCATGCCGGTTTACAGCGGGAGCCTGGAAATCAAGGGAACGCCGGAGGGACTGGTTCTGGTCAATGATTTGTATCTGGAGGATTACCTGACAAAGGTAGTGCCCAGCGAGATGCCTCCGTCCTATGAAAAGGAGGCCCTGAAGGCCCAGGCCGTGTGTGCCAGGACCTATGCCTACCGGCAGATCCAGGGAAATACCTACAGCCAGTATGGCGCCCATGTGGATGACAGCACGAATTTCCAGGTCTATAATAATACCCCGGCCAATGATAAGTCCACCCAGGCCGTAAAGGAGACTTACGGAAAGATGCTGTTCTATGAGGATAAACCTATTGAGGCGTTTTATTTCTCCACCTCCTGCGGCCGTACGACGGATGCGGGCGTATGGGGAACCGACAGCGGAAAATATCCCTATCTGAGGGCAGTAGAGGTAAAGGAGGGAGGAAAGAGCCTGGGAGAGGAAGACAACGATGGCTTTGAAGCCTATATCAAGAGGGAGGATGTGATTGCCTATGACACCTCCTATCCCATGTTCCGCTGGCAGACAGACCTTCCGGCCGACGTGGCTTCCGCTCAGATTAACGGGGCGGGCCAGATACAGGATATGACCATAACAGACAGAGGACCGGGGGGCATAGCGGGCGAGCTCTCAGTCACAGGCACTGACGGTACCGTTACAATCAAAGGACAGTCCGCCATCCGCTCTGCACTGGGAAATCCGTCCCTGATTATCACCAAGAAGGACGGGGGCACCATGACCGGAAGCGCCACTCTTCCCAGCGCCTTTATCGCCATTGAGAAGAGGACGGGGGAGGACGGAAGCGTTTCCTTCCATATATATGGAGGCGGCTTTGGTCATGGCGTGGGCATGAGCCAGAACGGGGCCCAGGGCATGGCAAAGACGGGAAAGGACTACAAGCAGATATTAGACTTTTTCTACCATGGGACGGAGCTTCGGGAGTGCAATGAGAGCTAGAGCCTGTTTGAAAATAAAAAGAACAACCTGGAAAAAGCCTTTAAAGGCCCTTGCCGGGTTGTTCTTTTGCTTTCCGTAAATCTTGCTTTCCGTAAAAAGCGTGCCTTATGACTGGACCAGGTAGACCTCTGCGTTCTGAGTGCCGTGCTGGCGTGTCTCGGCATGGGTGTTGAAGAAGATGTCGATGTGATTGCCTCTGACGGCTCCGCCGCGGTCCTCCGCCGTGTAGACCACGCCGTTAATCATCACCTTGGAACCATAGGGAATTACCCGCGGGTCCACGGCAATGGTGTGGCCGGCAGTGGCCACCGCGCCGGTGTAGGTGTGGCGTCCCCAGCCCTCGGAACAGGCCCTGCATGGACAATAGCCCGTTGTCTTGAATACGCCCAGGGGAACCAGGTTCTGGGCCTCGGCAGCAGGGGCTTCCTGCCTGGCATCGGGATTGCCGTTGGTGTAGGTCCTGGGGTTGGAGAAATCACTGTCTCCCACATAGCCTTCTACCAGATAGATGCCATCGGGCAGGGTGCTCCAGTCCATGTTGAGGGTAAAGGCGTGACAGCCATTGCCCTTGCCGCTGCCATAAAGCTCGTCGCTGTATTCCCCGGCTGTCATTCTCTGAGAGAAAACTTCCTCACCTGTATTCTTATCTTTAATGGATATCCGTACATTAAGCGCATCATCAGGTGTACTGCTGTTGTAAGCCCAACCGCTGATGGTGGTGCTGTTCACTGTTTCGAACCTTCCCTTTGGCGCTGCTGCAAGGGCTGTGATGGCAGTGGCCGCAAGCAGGCTGACGGTAAGGATGGCTCCGGTCAGTATGTGTCTTAATTTCATGGTGTAATACCTCCTATTGCTCAAGTAATAATTAGAAAAAGATTCTTAACACATTAATAAATAATATGTAATACTTTTGTAATATATGAGCAATAAACAAGTTTTTACCATATTTTCTTTGCCTTGTCAAGGGAAAATATGGAAATAGCACCATTTCCATCTAAATATGATAGAATTTTGGTAAAAATTTCTGCCCCAAGAACCACATTCCGGAGAAGGGCAAAAAATTACCAGGCTTATATGCCTGGTAGTTTTTTCCTCACATCATGAATCAATCCTGCACTAAAAATACCTCTGCAGTGTATGTACCTTTGGTCAGGGCTTCCTGGTGGGAGCCGTAAAAAATATCGAGAATATTACCGTTTACAGAAGAGCCTTTGTCCTCCACTGTGTAGACGATTCCGTCGATTTTCAGCTTAGTGCCAAGCGGAAAATAATTTAAATCAGCGGAAATGGTGTGGTTTGGGGTGGGAACCGTGCCGGAATAGGTAAGGTTATGACCCCCGGAGCACTGTTCGCAGCCGCAGTATCCTGTAATGGTAAACCGTCCAAGGGATGTCTCCATGGGGGCCGGAGCTACCTCCTTCTCCTCCTTTTGGACACCTGGTCCCTGGGCTGTATATTCTTCTTCATCAATAACAGAGGCTTTGTGGCCTTTGGATTCCCGGGAACCGGAGGTTTCCTGAGTCTCCCGGACATTCTGGGCTGAGTCCTCAGACGTATCTGATGTACCGGCCTCCACTACAGTCACATCCGTTCCCACGGGCTCGTCGGCAAATGCCGGAAAGGCCACCGTGAGGCTGAATGCAGCCATGGCTGCGGCCAGAAGGGTTTTCTTAAAGTAATGCATATAACGACCTCGCAATCTTATGACATTGTTATGGTTTTATATGTCCTATAAAGTTGTATCTTCATTATATTACAAAAATGTTACTTGTCAAGTTAAAATAATTAAGCAAGTGTTACAAGAGTATAAAAAGTGGGAGTAAAAGCCGTAAAATTGAAATATTTATGTAAAAAGTGGAGGGAGAAATCCATTATCTAGTTGATATGAAAGGGAATTGGCACATGATGTGCCGGCGGGAGAAGGGAAGACACAAATAATATGAAAAGAATTTGGATTTATCTCTTGACAAATGACTCCAGAAGGAATATATTATGGAATGTAGATGTTAGCACTCCTAAACGTCGAGTGCTAATAATTGAAGAAAGGAAGGTGGGCAGATGCCATTGGATGCGCTCCTGGATGACAGGAAGGTCACTATATTAAAGGCCATCATCAAGACATATCTGGAAACCGGAGAGCCGGTGGGCTCCAGGACTATTTCCAAGTATTCAAACCTTAAGCTCAGCTCTGCCACCATCCGCAATGAGATGTCAGACCTGGAAGAGATGGGGTATATCATACAGCCCCATACCTCGGCGGGGCGGATTCCTTCCGATAAAGGGTACCGGTTCTATGTGGACCAGATTATGCTGGATAAGGAGAGCGAGGTAACTGAGTTTAAGGAGATGATGGTCCAGAAGGTCGATAAGCTGGAACTGGTCCTTAAGAAGATGGCCCAGGCGCTGGCTGCCAATACCAACTATGCGGCCATGATCAGCGGCCCCAGTTATCACAAGACAAAGCTTAAGTTCATCCAGCTTTCAAAGATGGAGAAGCATAAGCTTTTGGTGGTTGTGGTGGTGGAAGGCAATATCATTAAGAACACCATGATTGATATTACGGATAATCTCAGTGACGAGGAGCTCCTTAACCTGAACATCCAGCTTAACAGCAGCCTGAACGGGCTGACCATAGAGGAAATCAACCTGGATGTCATCAGCAAGCTGAAGGGCGATGCAGGCATTCACAGCCAGGTGGTGGACCTGGTCCTGAACGAGGTGGCGGAGGCCATCAAGGCAGGGGAAGAGGACCTGCAGATTTATACCAGCGGAGCCACCAACATTTTCAAGTACCCTGAGCTATCGGACGGCGACAAAGCCAGCCGGCTCATTGATACACTGGAACATAAAGAAGTGCTGCAGGAATTTGTGGCGGAAGTCAATTCCGGCACAGAGGAAGAAGCGGGCATTCAGGTTTATATCGGTGACGAGAGCCCGGTGCAGTCCATGAAGGACTGCAGTGTGGTCACTGCCAATTATGATTTGGGAGGAGGCCTGCGGGGAACCATCGGTATCATAGGGCCAAAGCGAATGGATTATGAAAACGTCCTTGGGACCCTGCGCAATCTGATGAATCAGCTGGATACAGCATTTAAAAAGGATGAAAGGTGATAAGCTGTGAGTGAAGATATGAAAGACGAAGAGTTAAAAAAGGAAGACGAGGCCCTGAAGACAGAGCAGGAAGCGGGAAAAGACCAGGCTTCTGAGGCTGGGACCGGGGAGGCAAAGGAGACAGAAGCTTCTCCTGATACCGCACAGACACAAGAAGGTGCCCTGGAGGGAACAGAGGAAGATGCAACAGAGGAAGATGCAGAGCAGGAGCCTGCCGGTGAAAAGGAAGAAAAAAAGGGATTCTTTAAGAAGAAAAAGGATCCCAGGGATGAAAAGATAGAGGAGCTCACCGACCGGGTGAAGCGGCAGATGGCGGAATTTGAGAATTTCCGCAAGCGGACAGACAAGGAAAAGTCCGCCATGTATGAGATGGGGGCCAAGGACATTATAGAGAGAATCCTTCCCGTCATCGACAATTTTGAGAGAGGCCTGGCGGCCGTGCCTGAGGACGCAAAGGGAACACCCCTTGCAGAGGGCATGGAGAAGATATATAAGCAGTTCCGGAAAACACTGGAGGAAGCCGGCGTGAAAGCCATTGAAGCAGTAGGTCAGGAGTTTGACCCCAACTACCACAACGCGGTGATGCATGTGGATGATGAAAGCCTGGGAGAGAACATAGTGGCTGAGGAATTGCAGAAGGGTTACATGTACAGGGACAGCGTGGTCAGACACAGTATGGTAAAGGTGGCAAATTGACATACCCAATAACATAAATATACCCCACTAAAAATAATCAGGAGGAAAAGACTATGAGCAAGATTATCGGTATTGACTTAGGTACGACAAACAGCTGTGTGGCTGTTATGGAAGGCGGAAAACCAACTGTTATTGCCAACGCGGAAGGCGTAAGGACAACACCATCCGTTGTAGCATTCACAAAGACAGGAGAGAGGCTGATTGGCGAGCCTGCAAAGCGTCAGGCAGTTACCAACGCAGATAAGACCATTTCTTCCATCAAGCGTCACATGGGCACGGACTACAGGGTAGACATTGACGGAAAGAAGTACACTCCACAGGAGATTTCAGCCATGATTTTGCAGAAGCTGAAAGCAGACGCAGAGAGCTATCTGGGAGAGACTGTGACAGAGGCAGTCATCACGGTTCCGGCATACTTTAACGACGCGCAGCGCCAGGCTACCAAGGATGCAGGCAAGATTGCAGGCTTGGATGTAAAGCGTATCATCAACGAGCCTACGGCAGCAGCCCTGGCTTACGGACTTGACAATGAAAAAGAGCAGAAGATCATGGTATACGACTTAGGCGGCGGTACCTTTGATGTTTCCATTATTGAAATCGGCGACGGCGTAATCGAGGTTCTGTCCACCAACGGTGACACCCGTCTGGGCGGCGATGATTTTGACAATGCGATTACAAACTGGATGATTTCTGAGTTCAAGAAGGCCGAGGGCGTGGACCTGTCCAATGACAAGATGGCTCTCCAGAGACTGAAGGAAGCAGCTGAGAAGGCTAAGAAGGAGCTGTCCACAGCTACCACCACCAATATCAACCTGCCCTTCATCACCGCAACTGCCGAGGGACCAAAGCATCTGGATATGAACCTGACCAGGGCTAAGTTTGACGAACTGACCCACGACCTGGTAGAGCGCACCGCCATCCCGGTACAGAACGCGCTTAAGGATGCGGGCATCACTGCTTCTGAGCTGGGCAAGGTGCTGTTAGTAGGCGGTTCCACACGTATGATAGCTGCACAGGAAAAGGTAAAACAGCTGACAGGCAAGGAGCCAAGCAAGTCCCTGAACCCGGATGAGTGCGTTGCCATCGGCGCTGCCATCCAGGGCGGCAAGCTGGCCGGCGATGCAGGCGCAGGAGACATACTTCTTCTGGATGTAACACCTCTTTCCCTGTCCATCGAGACCATGGGCGGCGTGGCTACCAGACTGATTGAGAGGAATACCACCATTCCTACCAAGAAGAGCCAGATTTTCTCAACCGCAGCCGACAACCAGACAGCAGTGGATATCCATGTGGTACAGGGCGAGCGCCAGTTTGCAAGGGATAATAAGACACTGGGACAGTTTCGTCTGGATGGAATTCCGCCGGCAAGAAGAGGCATTCCTCAGATTGAGGTTACCTTTGACATTGATGCCAACGGTATCGTAAATGTATCCGCAAAGGATTTGGGAACAGGCAAGGAGCAGCACATCACCATTACTTCCGGATCCAACATGTCAGACGATGATATTGATAAGGCAGTGAAGGAAGCAGCTGAATACGAGGCACAGGACAAGAAGCGCAAGGAAGCCATCGATGCAAGGAACGATGCGGACTCCATGGTATTCCAGACTGAGAAGGCCCTGGAAGAGGTTGGGGATAAGATTGCTCCGAACGATAAGGCAGAAGTGGAGGCTGACCTTAATACACTGAAGGAAGCCATCAACCGCGCTCCGGTTGAGGAGATGACAGATGCGCAGGTAGAGGACATCAGGGCTGGCAGAGAGAAGCTGATGAACAGCGCTCAGAAGCTGTTTGCAAAGGTTTATGAGCAGGCTCAGGCCTCCGGTGCGGCAGGCCAGGCAGGTCCTGACATGGGCGGCGCTGGAAATGCAGCAGGCGGTGATGACGTTGTGGACGCTGATTTCAAGGAAGTATAAATCCAAGGAAGTAAATCCGGATAAAACAAACAGGGGGCTTAGGAGCCGGGAAACCGGCCACTACCCCCTTTGTGGCTGATAAAGAGTGCTTTTGAAACTGCCTGTCAGGGCCAGTTTTGCGGCGTTCAGATAGATTAAGAGGTAAACAACATGGCAGAGAGTAAGAGAGATTACTATGAAGTTCTGGGCGTTCCCAAAGATGCAGATGAGGATGCATTGAAAAAAGCATACAGGAAACTTGCCAAGAAATACCACCCCGATGCCAATCCAGGCGATAAAGAGGCAGAGGCCAAGTTCAAAGAAGCTTCCGAGGCATACAGCGTGTTAAGCGACCCTCAGAAACGTCAGCAGTACGACCAGTTCGGCCATGCTGCGTTTGAACAGGGCGGCGCCGGGACAGGCGGCTTTGGCGGCGGCTTCGGCGGCTTTGACTTTGGCGGGGATATGGGTGATATCTTCGGAGATATCTTCGGTGATATTTTTGGCGGCGGCAGGTCCGGGAGGGCCAGGAGCGGACCCTCACGGGGCGCCAACATAAAGACTTCTGTCAGGATTACATTTGAGGAAGCCGTATTTGGCTGTGATAAAGAGATCGAGATTAACTTTAAGGAAAACTGCGCCAGCTGTCACGGCACGGGCGCTAAGGCAGGCACCTCCCCTCAGACCTGTTCCAAGTGTAACGGAAAGGGCAAAATCATGTACACACAGCAGTCCTTTTTCGGGACTGTGCAGAATGTGCAGACATGTCCTGACTGTAACGGTACCGGGCAGGTAATCAAGGAAAAGTGTCCTGACTGCTACGGCACGGGCTATAAGACCGTACGCAAGAAATTCAAGGTATCCATACCCGCAGGCATTGACAACGGTCAGTGCGTGCGTCTGGCAGGGGGCGGCGAACCCGGCACAGGCGGCGGCGAGCGCGGTGATTTGCTGGTGGAGGCAGTTGTATCCCAGCATCCGATATTCAAGCGTCAGGATACCAGTATTTATTCCACGGTGCCCATTTCCTTTGCGCGGGCAGCCCTGGGAGGCCCCATTCGCATAAAGACCGTGGACGGCGAAGTGGAGTACGATGTAAGGCCAGGCACCCAGACAGATACCAAGGTGCGCTTAAAGGGCAAGGGTGTTCCCTCGCTGCGCAGCCGCAGTGTCAGGGGCGACCACTATGTTACCCTGGTGGTTCAGGTCCCGGAGCGCATGAACCAGGCTCAGAAGGAAGCCTTAAGACGGTTTGACGACGCCATGAACGGCGTCACATCCCCAGAGGAAGAGAAGCCTAAGAAAAAGGGTATTTTCAAATAGACAGGAAACAGCATGAGCCCGGACAGGCAGCACACAAAGCCTGTCCGGGCTTTTTACGTCCATTCCCGGTATTGTGTAATGGGCAAAAAAAGGTTATGATAGGGAAAAGTCACAGCAAGGAAAAAGTCACAGCAAGGGAAAAGTCACAGCAAGGGAAAAGTCACAGCAAGGAAAAAGGAGAGGGAGATTCAGATGGATTACAGTTGTTTTGAGACCCTGGCGGTTCCGCTTCCGGAAGATATAGAAAAGTTAAAGTGGAGAGGGGATTTTGACAGGGCTGTCCGCACGATTGACAGCAGGCTGAAAAGGGACATTCCCCAGGCTTTGAGAAAGCGTCTTATGATTGAAAAGGAGATTCTTAAGCGGATGCCGGGACAGTACCCCTATACATGGTCTGAGGCCCTTGATATGCTGCGGGACAATGTAAGGGATTTTAAGGACAGTGAACTCGAAAAACTGTGGGAGGAGGATGCCGCGGACTGGATTTACGTGGATGGAGAGGTACGCTTCCGAAGCTGCTTCCTGAAAAATGTTTTAAAGACCAGGAAAGAGTATGAGAACCGGGCACTGGATCGGGATCTGGTCCGGTCTAAGGCGGAAAACTTTGCACTGCTTAACAGAACCATTGCTTCCATGAAAGAACAGGGAGGCGCTGGATGCAGGTTTTGCATCCGCGGGACACTTGGGATCCTGGAGGAAGCGGAGCGGGAAGGTGAAGATATCAAGGTCTATCTTCCGCTGCCAATTGAATACGCCCAGGTAAAGAATGTGAAAATCCACAGCGTAAGAATCGGGGAAAGGGAAGCCGAAAAACAGGAGTATACCATTGCTCGGGCAGATGCCTTCCAGCGCACCATCTGCTTCCATACAAAACACAGGAAAGGGCAGAAATATTCGGTGGAATTTTCCTTTGAGAACCAGGAAGCATACCTGGATTTCTCCCATGGCAGCCTGGAACACGGCAGCCTGAGACACGGCAGCCCGGAACGCGCCGGAGAGAAGCATGGAGCAAATGGTTTTGCAGAGCCCTCGGATGCCTGGCTGGCGCAGCAGCAGCCCCATATCCGCTTTACTCCCCTGATCCGGGAACTGGCGGCTGAAATCGTGGGGGAGGAACAGGACCCTTTAAAGAAGGCCAGAAGGATATACGACTATATCACCACCCATGTGATGTATTCCTTTGTGCGGAGCTATTTTACCCTGACCGACATTCCGCAGTATGCGGCCTCATCCATGAAGGGAGACTGCGGCGTACAGGCGCTTTTATTTATCACCCTGTGCCGTGTGGCAGGCATTCCCGCCAGATGGCAGGCAGGACTCTATACATCACCCTTTGAAATCAGCTGCCATGACTGGGCGCAGTTTTATTCAAAATCCCATGGCTGGCGTTACGCGGACTGTTCCTTCGGAGGGGCGGCCTACCGGGAGGGGGAGACAGAGAGATGGGATTTCTACTTCGGAAACCTGGATCCCTTCCGTCTTCCGGCAGCCAGGGAGTTCGGATATGAGTTTGAACCGCCCATGACCCATTTGAGAAACGACCCCTATGATAACCAGATGGGGGAGGCGGAATATGGGGACAGAAGTCTTCTGGAAGAGGAATACAGCACGGAATATGAGATGATTTCCCTGGTGGATATAACATATTAAAGAAGAGCCTGTTAAAATATTAAGAAATCCGTAAAGAATTGTAAGGACTAGTAGGCTATAATGTTATCATATCTGAAGAAAGGCATAAAAACAGAATGAACAGACGCTTATTAATAACCGGGGCCGGGGGATTTCTTGGTTCCCGGATTTGTGAATATTTTAGCGCCAGGGACGGATATGAGGCAGTGGGGGTGACACACAGAGAGCTGGATATTGAGGATTTTGTGGCGGTTTCCGCCTTTGTAAAGGCTATCCGGCCTGATTATGTCCTGCACTGCGCGGCAATTTCCGACACAGGTGCATGTGAAAGGAATCCGGTCCTCTCAGAGAAAGTTAATGTAGGAGGAACCGTCAATCTGGCCAAGGCGTGCAGGAACGCCGGCAGCCGTATGATATTTACCAGCTCTGACCAGATTTACAACACATCCCATTCCCTGGAACCCAACCGTGAGGGCAGCGAGGGAAAGCCGGGAAATGTGTATGGAAGAGATAAGAAACGGGCAGAGGAAGCCATGCTCACTTACCTGCCGGATGCGGTGGCCCTCAGGCTCTCATGGATGTATGACGCCCCATCCAGGGGAAGGGTGGGCAGCCAGGGCCTTTTGCAGAAGCTGATGGACGCGTTAAAGGAAAGGCGGGAGGTGGAGTTCCCTGTTCATGATTACAGGGGAATCACCTATGTGTGGGAAGTGGTGCGCCATCTGGAAGAAGCCATGGGGCTTCCCGGAGGCGTTTATAACTTTGGAAGTGAGAACCGGAACAACACCTTTGACACGGCCAGGCTGTTCCTCAGGGAATTGGCAGGAAGCGATTCCAGCAGCATATTAAAACGCAATGACGAGCGGTTTGCCTCCTGTCCCAGGAATCTGACCATGAATACGGACAAGATAAGGTCCCATGGGATACGGTTCTTCAATACCTCCGAGGGAATACGCAAGTGCTGCATGGAACACAGGGAAATGTCCCAGGCCCGGTGTTAAAGGCTATGAAAGGACGCATTATATGAGCAGACGCAACATATCGCCCCAGGCCGCCAGAATCTGCGGCCTGACGCTGCTTTGCCTGACCATCATGTTCGGGGTGGCTGCGGCCAACAAGGCAAAGGGCGGAGAAAAGCTGGTAAGTGAATATACGGTTCAGGACGAGGTGCTCCCCAGGCATGTGAAATTTGAGTCCATGCCCGCGGACCTGCCTCAGATGACAGTTGCCTGGTTTTATAAGTATAAGGGCCTGGGGCAGTTTGACATGTGCAGGAGGCTGTTCCCCCAAAATCAGCTGGAAGCCTTGAACTTTGACCAGGAGGACAGGGATTTTAAGGACGGATATTATATACAGGAGTACATTGTCCACGGATTTAAGACCCTGACCCAGGAGGAATATGAGGACCAGAAAGCCCATTATGACCAGCTGGCGGCCTCCTGCGGATATAAGGAGTACAAGGTGGTCCGGGTTTCCTTTTCCCAGAAATGGTCTCCCAAGGCCCTTAAGAGGGCCCCTCAGTGGGGGGACGGTGAGTTCGCCAGAGATTTTGCGGTGGGAAGGGAAGCCGGACTGCGGGAGAGATGGAAGATATTTGAGCTGGGCATGATGTGATTTGTCCGGCAGGCAGATTTTGATGAGACAGAAGGAGTGGAATAGATGAGACAGGAAAGCAGAACAGGAAGCCATACAATGGTGCAGCGGCACGGAATAGCAAGGGACCTGACGGTATGCGGGCTGTTTACGGCATTGACGGCAGTGGGGGCCTTTATTAAAATTGTCATACCGGTGGGAGCGGATACCATGAATTTCACCCTCCAGTGGTTTTTTGTGCTCCTGGCAGGCCTTTTGCTGGGCTCCAGAAGGGCCTTCCTCAGCGTGTCCGCCTATCTTCTGATCGGACTGGTGGGAATCCCTGTTTTTGCACGGGGAGGAGGCCCCTCCTATCTGATACGCCCCACTTTTGGGTTCCTGCTGGGATTTGCCCTGGCAGCCTATGTGATGGGGAAGTTAGTGGAATGGATGCACGCTTCAAAGCCGGGGGCCTGCCTGTTTAGCGCCACGGTGGGCTATGTGATTTATTACGGAATGGGAATCCTTTACTTTTACTTCATCACCCACTTTGTGGTAGTGACTCCCGACACAGTGGGATGGGGCGCCATCTTTGTGGTATACTGCCTGCCCACCATGATTCCGGACTATATACTCTGCATCCTGGCAGTGACGGTGGCAGGACGCCTGCGCCCGTCCATGGGGCGGCTTATGGAGTGACACAGCTCATTCCCTTCCCTGCCTGACGCTGCGCTCATAATAAAAGATATATTGCTGCATGATGCCGGCACAGCCGCTGTATCGCCCGAACACATCATCTACGATTGTTTCGCAGAGACGGTTTTTGGGGATGCGGCGGTATTTTTTTCTGTCAAAATACTGTTCCATCAGAATTTTTTCAATCCATGTGTCCACCGGAAACGCGTCTATGTGGTGGAGGCCGAAAAGGCATACGCAGTTGGCCACCTTTTTTCCGATTCCGTAAAATCCAGTGAGATATTCCATGGCTCCCTCATAGTCCAGGGCAGCCAGATGGGATAGATCCAGCCTGCCTGAAACCGCGTCCTGGCAGAGCCTGTGTATGTACTTGGCCCGGTAGCCCAGCTTAAGCCCCATTAAATCTTCCAGGGAAGCAAGACAGAGCTGGCTGGGGGAAGGAAAGGAGTAGGCCGGGGGAAGGCTCCTTCCCTGGGCATTTCCTTTCCCACGGGCATCTCCTTTTCCCTGGGCATCTTCTTTCCCCAGGTCTTGTCCATCCTCCAGGAGCGTGCCGTACCGGCTGCTGAGGGCTTCCACCAGCTGACGTATGTTCGGAATGGTTTTTTGCTGGGAAATCGCGAAGGTAATGATCATCTCCCAGGGGTCCTGGCGCAGAATTCGGATGCCTGCCCCGCTCATGGCAGCTGCCGTCAGGTAGGAATTTTCCCGGTCAATGGAGGCAATGACAGCCTGGTAATCCCGGTCCATGTCCAGATAGGACAGCCAGAAGTAAAGGTCCTCATGGGGACAGTCCAGGCAGATGAAAGTGCCGTCCTGCCATGCACGCAGGACGCGGAGGCCGCTGATGAGCCGATAGCCGTTCTTTGACCCTGAAGGGTATGCATCCTCCGGCAGGGGAACCATGCGGAAACATTGACCGGACTGGTGAATCTGCTGCAGGTCCATGCAGGGAGTTTCATAACGATGAATCATATGGGTACGCCTTTCTTTTGTATGGGATTTTGGAAGGACCAGCACAAAATGGTCCCTGAATATAACTCTACCCCTTCTTTTTTTCAAAGTCAAATGTGATTTTCTGGCTTTCCGCTTGACATTTTCAGAAAATGTGACTAGAATGTAGGTTAGATTTGATAATCCAAAAGCGATGAAGGTGCATAGTAGACGTTTATTTTCCATCAGAGAGGGGAGGCCACCGGCTGAAAGCCTGCCCGGGTTCAGATAGACGGTTGAAATTCCCACCGGAGCCGTACAGGCAAAAGGATGCTTTCGCCAATCTGTGGAAGGATTCAGGTAGTCTGTGACGCAGGCACACGTTACGTGCATCAAGTGTCTGTATATTCCAGGTGCAGGTCCTGGGATGATACAGGAAGCAGGGTGGTACCGCGAGTTTACAGTCTCGTCCCTTCAGTGATGAAGAGACGGGGCTTTTTTGTTCCCTGGAACGCGGGTCCCATGAAACAAAAATGCTCCCCGGGGATTGCAGCTTTAAAGAAAGCCTGCTGCAGGCGGACAATCCCGGGAGCAGGATTCTATCTTGTTACAAAGAAAAGGAGAAGCCATGAAAGAGCAGTTAGAGAAAATCAAAGAAGAGGCGTTAAGGCAGATTGAATCTTCCGAAGCGCTGGAGAAACTGAATGACATCCGTGTATCTTATCTGGGTAAGAAGGGAGAACTGACTAACCTGTTAAAGGGCATGAAGGATGTTGCCCCGGAGGACCGGCCAAAGGTGGGCCAGATGGTCAATGATGTCAGGGGACTCATTGAGGGAAGGCTGGAGGAGGCCAAGACTGCCCTGGCTAAGAAGGCCAGGGAGGAGCAGTTAAAAAGGGAGGTCATCGACGTCACCCTTCCGGCCAGTAAGAATAATGTGGGCCACAGCCATCCGGGCACCATTGCCCTGGAAGAGGTGGAGCGCATTTTCGTGGGCATGGGATATGAGGTAGTGGAAGGTCCTGAGGTGGAGTACGACAGGTACAACTTTGAGAAGCTGAACATTCCCAAGGGGCACCCGGCCAGGGACGAGCAGGATACCTTCTACATCAATGAAAACATCCTGCTGCGCAGCCAGACATCACCTGTACAGGTGCGTACCATGGAGAAGGGCAAACTTCCCATTCGAATGATTGCGCCGGGCCGCGTGTTCCGTTCCGACGAGGTGGATGCCACCCATTCTCCCTCCTTTCATCAGGTTGAGGGCCTTGTGATTGACAAGAACATCACATTTGCGGACCTTAAGGGTACGCTGGCCGAATTTGCCAGAGAGCTGTTCGGGCCTGAGACAAAGGTGAAGTTCCGTCCCCATCACTTCCCCTTTACGGAGCCCAGCGCCGAGGTGGATGTGACCTGTTTCAAATGCGGCGGTTCGGGCTGCCGGTTCTGTAAGGGGTCGGGCTGGATAGAGATTCTGGGATGCGGTATGGTGCACCCCCATGTACTGGAGATGTGCGGTATTGACCCGGATGAGTATTCCGGATTCGCATTTGGCGTGGGACTGGAGCGTATTGCTCTGCTTAAGTATGAAATTGACGACATGCGTCTGCTGTATGAAAACGATATCCGTTTCCTGAAACAGTTCTAAGATCATGCGCCCTGATAAACATTCATAGCATAGAAGGAGAGAGAACACATGAACACAGCATTATCATGGATAAAAGCATATGTCCCTGATTTGGATGTCACGGCCCAGGAATACACGGATGCCATGACGCTCACAGGAACCAAGGTAGAAGGTTATACATGTCTGGATAAGAACCTGGAAAAAATCGTTGTCGGAGAGATTCTTGAGGTCAAGGGCCATCCGGATGCAGATAAACTGGTGGTATGCCAGGTTAACGTGGGAGCGGGAGAGCCGGTGCAGATTGTCACAGGCGCCCCCAATATCACGGAGGAATCCACAGGTGAAAAGGTGCCCGTGGTGCTGGACGGCGGCCGCGTGGCGGGAGGCCACGACGGAGGCGCCCTTCCTGAGGATGGAATCAGGATTAAGCGGGGCAAGTTAAGAGGCGTGGAGTCCTGCGGCATGATGTGTTCCGTGGAGGAACTGGGCGCCAGCAGGGATATGTACCCGGACGCCCCGGAGAGCGGCATCTATATCCTTCCGGGGGACAGCGTGCCCGGCTCCGACGCAGTGGAAATCATGGGACTCAGGGACGTGGTGTTCGAGTATGAAATCACATCCAACCGCGTGGACTGCTACAGTGTGATTGGCATAGCCAGAGAGGCCGCGGCTACCTTTGGCAAGGCCTTCCATGCCCCGGTGGTCACACCAACAGGTAACGGTGAGGACATCCACGACTACCTGAATGTGCGGGTGGAGGACAGCGAACTGTGTCCCCGTTACTGCGCCAGGATGGTAAAGAATATAAAGCTTGCGCCTTCTCCCCAGTGGATGCAGCGCCGTTTGGCAGCCAGCGGCATCCGTCCCATCAATAATATTGTGGACATCACGAACTATGTCATGGAAGAGTATGGACAGCCCATGCACGCCTTTGACTATGACCAGCTGGCAGGCCACGAAATCGTGGTAAAATGCGCTAAGGACGGGGATTTGTTCCAGACCCTGGACGGACAGGAGAGGAAGCTGGATTCCACCATCCTCATGATTAATGACGGGGAAAAGGAAGTGGGAATCGCCGGCATCATGGGCGGAGAGAATTCCAAAATCACGGACAATGTACAGACTATGGTATTTGAGTCAGCCTGCTTCAACGGCACCAATATCCGTCTGTCAGCCAAGAAAGTGGGGCTGCGCACGGATGCTTCCGGAAAATACGAGAAGGGGCTGGACCCCAACACGGCAGAGGAAGCAGTAAACAGGGCCTGCCAGCTCATCGAGGAGCTGGGTGCGGGAGAGGTTGTGGGCGGCATCATCGACCTCTACCCTGAGAAGAGGACCAGCAGGCGGATTCCCTTTGACTCTGTTAAGATTAACAGGCTTTTAGGCACGGACATCCCTGAGGAAACCATGCTTTCCTACTTCGGGACCATTGAACTGGGCTATGACCCTGAGACAAAGGAGGTTATTGCTCCTACCTGGCGTCAGGACCTGGAGCGCATGGCTGATTTGGCTGAGGAAGTGGCCAGATTCTACGGCTATGACAAGATCCCCACCACACTGCCCTCCGGCGAAGCCACCACAGGAAAGCTTTCCTACAAGCTCCAGATAGAGAAGGTAGCCAGGGAGATAGCAGAGTTCTGCGGATTTTCCCAGGGCATGACATATTCCTTTGAGAGTCCCAAGGTATTTGACAGGATGCTGATTCCTGAGGACAGTGCCCTGAGGAAAACGGTGGAGATATCCAATCCCCTGGGAGAGGATTTCAGCGTCATGCGCACCACATCCTTAAACGGCATGCTGACCTCCCTGTCCACCAACTACAACCGTCGGAACAAGGACGTGCGCCTGTACGAGCTGGCCAATGTATACCGTCCCAAGTCCCTGCCTCTGACAGAGCTTCCAGACGAGCGCATGCAGTTCACCCTGGGAATGTACGGGAGCGGTGATTTCTTTACCATGAAGGGCGTGGTGGAAGAGTTTTTCGAGAAGGCCGGAATGCATAAAAAGCCTCATTATGACCCCAGTGCAGAGCATCCTTACCTTCATCCCGGAAGAAAGGCCGACATCCTGTATGACGGCACAGTGGTAGGCTTCCTGGGCGAGGTACACCCGGATGTGGCTGATAACTATAGGATTGGCGACAGGGCTTACATTGCCGTCATTGATATGCCGTCTATTATGGATTTCACCACCTTTGACCGCAAGTATACCGGCATAGCCAGGTTCCCGGCTGTGACCAGGGACATCAGTATGGTGGTACCAAAGGATATCCTGGTGGGACAGATTGAGGATGTGATTGAGCAGAGGGGAGGAAAGGTCCTGGAAAGCTACAAGCTCTTTGATGTGTACGAGGGAGCACAGGTACTGGCAGGCCACAAGTCGGTGGCATACTCCATTACCTTCCGGGCTAAGGACCACACCCTGGAGGAAAAGGAAGTCACGTCTGTGATGAATAAGATACTCAACGGATTAAGCGGGCTGGGAATCGAACTCAGGGCTTAAGACAGCTGATAGAACAGAATAGGGTATGTGTGAATGGCTGCCGGCAGGATGAATTGGTTGCCGGCAGCTGCTTTTCCTGAGCTTCATGGATTTTCTTTATATTGTAAGTTTCTGGATTTTTTGAAAAATATTGCCGAAAAATGATTGACAAATCATAAATCATCCTTTATAATAACCTACGTTGCTTGCGAGAGCAGCGTAACGCAGAAGTGGCGGAATAGGCAGACGCGCACGGTTCAGGTCCGTGTGGTAGTAATACCGTGTGGGTTCGACTCCCATCTTCTGCACCAGATAATGATAATCCGAACCCGGTTCCAATGGGGACGGCTTCGGATTTTTAGTATATCTTGAGTGCTAAAGCAAAAACGGCGGTATCGTGAGTGATACCGCCGTTTTTGTCATACGCTCCTTTCTTTATCCGCTTCTTTTGTCCGCTGCTTGCGGAGAAGATCGGTGTTTCCGCGCCCACCCGGAACACCGGGAGGAAGCACAAATTCCACCATTAGAGGTAAAGTTTTGATAGTAATTTAGTAGGAAATGGTATATACTGTAAGTTGTGGCTTAAAATAAGCAGTACAGTGAGAGAGAGAAAAGAAGAGAGGAAGGAAGATCATGCTTACATTAGAGAATCTCTCCTTTGACGTGAATGATGAAAAGGGAGAAATAGGTATCATCAAAGATATAAGCTTTACAGTGGACGACGGTAAGTTTGTGGTCATAACAGGCCCTAACGGCGGCGGCAAGTCCACCACGGCTAAACTAATCATGGGAATTGAACGCCCCACAGGAGGACGTATCCTCTTTGACGGACAGGATATAACAGATATGAGTATTACAGACAGGGCTAACCTGGGAATCAGCTTCGCGTTCCAGCAGCCTGTCCGCTTTAAGGGCGTGCAGGTAATCGATCTGCTCCGTCTGGCAGCCAGGAAAAAGCTGACGGTATCGGAAGCCTGTCAATACCTGGCCGAGGTGGGGCTCTGCGCCAAGGACTACATCAACCGCGAGGTCAACGCCAGCCTGTCCGGCGGCGAGCTCAAGAGAATCGAGATTGCCACTGTCATTGCCAGGGCTTCCAAGCTTTCCGTATTTGACGAGCCTGAGGCAGGCATTGATCTGTGGAGTTTCCAGAACCTGATTCAGGTGTTTGAGCGCATGAGACAGAACACCAACGGTTCCATCCTTATCATATCCCATCAGGAACGGATTCTCAATATTGCGGATGAGATTGTGGTGATCGCAGACGGCAAGGTAGTGAACCAGGGCACCAGGGATGAAATCATGCCTCAGATCATGGGTACTTCGTCCGCGGTGGACGCCTGCAGTAAATTTTGTGCGACAGCGCAGTGAGGGGAGGAGTGAGCGAGATGGCAGACAGCATTCAGGAGAGAATATTAGAGGAAGTGGCCGACCTTCACGGTGTTCCGGAAGGGGCCTATAATATAAGGGCCAACGGCCAGACAGCCGGCCGCAATACCACGGCCAACATAGACATTGTCACAAAGACGGATAAGCCGGGAATCGACATCCGCATCAAACCCGGCACCAGGAACGAAAGTGTACACATTCCCGTGGTGGTCAGCGCCAGCGGATTAAAGGAGATGGTCTATAACGATTTCTTCATCGGTGAGGACTCTGATGTGGTCATCGTGGCAGGCTGCGGCATTCATAACTGCGGGGACCAGGATTCGGAGCATGACGGAATCCACCGCTTCTTTGTGGGAAAGAATGCCAGGGTCAAATATGTGGAGAAGCATTACGGCGAGGGGGACGGCAACGGCAAGCGCATCCTGAATCCGGGCACGGAAGTCTACATGGAGGAAAACAGCTACATGGAGATGGAGATGGTCCAGATTGAGGGCGTGGACTCCACCAACAGGACCAACTCCGCTGAGCTGGCCGCGGGAGCCAAGCTTATAGTGCGGGAACGCCTTCTGACCCATGGCAGCCAGAATGCAGAGAGTACTTACATCGTGAATCTGAACGGAGAGGATTCCAGCGCGGATGTGGTGTCACGTTCCGTTGCCAAGGATACCTCAAGGCAGACCTTCAATTCCAAAATCGTGGGCAACGCCAAGTGCAGCGGACACACGGAGTGTGACGCCATCATCATGGACGATGCCAAGATTTTTGCCATTCCGGGACTGATTGCCAACAACATTGACGCGGCCCTGATTCACGAGGCAGCCATAGGCAAGATTGCAGGGGAGCAGATTGTGAAGCTCATGACCCTGGGTCTTACAGAGGAAGAGGCGGAAGCCCAGATTGTCAACGGCTTCTTAAAATAGTATATAGAACAATTGAACATGGATAAAGCTGCTGCGGCCCAACAGGCCGCAGCTTGCGTATGTACCGGTGTATATGATACGGGCGGTACGCCAGCATATGATACAGGAGGACAAAAACATGGAGGAAAATCGTGAGGGAAGGGCGGCGGCCCTTCTGCCTATTCTGATATTTCTGCTGATTTTCTTGGGATCCGGGTTCATTACCGGAGATTTCTACAGTATGCCGGCCATTGTGGCCTTTTTGATTGCGCTTCTGGCGGCCTTTGTGCAGAACAGGGAGCTGGGCTTTTCGGAAAAGATAAAGCTGGCCGCACAGGGCGTAGGGGATGAGAATATCATCACCATGTGCCTCATATTCCTGGCAGCAGGTGCCTTTACAGGCGCTGTGAAGGCTGCCGGCGGCGTGGAATCCACGGTCAATCTGGGGCTGTCCATCCTGCCCTCCAACGTGGCTGTGGCAGGACTGTTTCTCATTGGGTGTTTCATATCCATATCCATGGGAACCTCGGTGGGTACTATCACAGCCCTGGCTCCCATTGCGGCGGGAATCAGCCAGAAGACCGGATTCTCCATGGCGGTCTGCGCGGGTGCCGTGGTGGGCGGGGCCATGTTCGGAGACAACCTGTCCATGATATCCGACACAACCATAGCAGCGGTAAAGACACAGGGCTGCGAGATGAAGGACAAGTTCAGGGAGAACTTCCTCATCGTACTGCCGGCAGCCATTGTCACGATCCTTTTATTCCTGGTCCTGGGAAAGGATGCCTCGTTCCGGATACAGGGCAGCCTTGACTACAGCCTGTTACGGGTGATGCCTTATATGGTGGTGCTGGCAGGCGCCCTGGCAGGAGTGAACGTATTTCTGGTTCTCATGACCGGCACTGTGCTGAGCCTGATAGCCGGAGTGGCTACAGGTGCCTTTGGGGCGGGGGAAATGTTCACCCACGTGGGCGCGGGGCTCACGGGAATGTATGATATCACGGTGATATCCGTGATTGTGGCCTGCATCGTGGCCCTGGTAAAGGAGTACGGAGGGATTGCCTTCATTCTTTCCTTCATCAAAAAGAGAATCAACGGGGAAAGGGGAGGAGAGCTTGGAATCGCTGCCCTGGCTCTTCTGGTAGACATGTGTACGGCCAATAATACGGTGGCCATTGTCATGGCTGGTCCCATTGCAAAGGAAATCAGCGATGATTTCGGCGTGACGCCCAGGCGTTCCGCGTCCCTCTTGGACATGTTCAGCTCCATGGCACAGGGACTGATACCCTACGGCGCCCAGCTTCTGGCGGCAGCCGGCCTGACAGGCCTGACACCCTTTGAAATCATTCCCTACTGCTTTTATCCCATCCTCATGGGAGTCAGCGGGCTGATATTCATATTCATTAAAAAGAGACATGGAAAGGTACTGGTATGAAGACTAAGAATCAATGGGCAAGTAAACTTGGATTTATCATGGCAACCGCAGGGGCAGCCATAGGACTGGGAAACCTGTGGAAGTTCCCCTATCTCATGGGACGAAACGGAGGAGCGTCCTTCCTGGTGGTATATTTATTCTTTATCTGCATTCTGGGCGTACCGGTGATGATGCTGGAGATGTCCCTGGGCAGAAAGACCCGCCACGATCCCGTGCTGGCATACGGGGATATCCACCCCAATGCCAGGATTGCAGGGGTGTTCGGCGTGGCGGCGGCATTCCTGATTCTGTCCTACTACAGTGTCATCGGAGGCTGGATCATCAAGTATATTGTGAGCTATGGAACCACCCTCCATGCCCCGAAAGATTTTGAGGCATTTATCAGCGCGCCGGTTGAGCCGGTGTTCTGGCATTTCCTGTTCCTCTTTATGACAACAGCTGTCTGTTATCACGGCATCAGCGGTATCGAGAATGTCAGCAGGATCATGATGCCCCTGCTTTTTGTGCTGCTGATTGTAATTATCGTGAGAAGCGTGACCCTGCCTGACGCGGCCCTGGGCCTTAAATTCATCTTTATTCCCAGCAGCGCGGCCTTTAACATGAAGGCGGTCAGCGCGGCCCTGGGGCAGGTGTTTTATTCGCTGAGCCTCTGTATGGGAATCACCATTACTTACGGAAGCTATCTGGGAGATAAGGAAAATATTCCCAAAAGCTGCGCCAGCGTGGCGGGACTGGATACCATCATTGCATTGATGTCAGGTATAGCCATCTTTCCGGCGGTGTTTTCCTTTGGACTGGAGCCGGGACAGGGGCCGGGCCTTATATTCGGCACCCTTCCCAAGGTTTTTGCCTCCATTAAAGGAGGGTCAGTCTTTGCAATCCTGTTCTTTGCACTGGTGCTGTTTGCTGCCGTGACCAGCGCCATTGCCCTGCTGGAGGTGGTGGTTTCCTTTGCAGTGGACAGCCTTAAGTGGACCAGGAAAAAGGCTACGGTCATCCTGGGCCTTCTGATTTTCCTGGCAGGGGTTCCCAGCGCCCTGTCCTTCGGCACCCTGGGGGATGTGACCATCCTCAATTACAGCGTGTTCGACTTTGTGGGAATGGTGACGGACAACATCCTCCTTCCCTTTGGCGGCCTGGCCATGTGCTATTTTATCGGCTGGAAATGGAATCCCCAGTATCTGGTGGACGAGGTGGAGAAAAACGGGGTCACATTCAAGCTTAAGAAGCTGTGGATATTCTGTATCCGTTTTCTCACCCCGATTCTGGTTGCGTCTGTCACATTGACGGGATTTGCCAGTATTTATTCTATTGTGCGGGGATAGGAATACACATATGGGTAGAGGAGGTGCGCCCATATGGAAAATCAGAAACGGGAAAATCTGCTGAACCTGGCCCTGGATGCCACGGAGGAGGAACGGCTGAAATCAGTGAACCTGAATGTGGGGTATGACCCTGGGGAGAAGACCTGGGAGCTCATAGTCAGGTACAATGGCTCACTTGAGTCCCTTCGGGACGAAGGCATCCGGGTGGATGAGCTGGCTGCCGGATATGCGGTCCTGGTGGTGCCGGAGAGCCGTATAGAACAGGTCAGCGCCATGGAGCAAATTGTATACATTGAGAAACCAAAGAGGCTGTTCTTTGCCAGCAACATGGCAAGGGCAGCCTCCTGTCTAAGCACGATTCAGACCAGCAGCGGGTCAGGAGCAGGGGGAGCGGGAGCAGGCGTCATAAGCGGCCTGGAATCCGGCCTCACGGGAAGAGGTGTGCTGGTGGCAGTGATTGATTCCGGCATTGACTACTTTCATCCGGATTTCAGGAACCAGGACGGAACCACCCGCATCGGACTGCTGGCGGACCAGGACAGGGACCGGATTTATACCAGGGAGGAGATCAATGCTGCCCTGGAAACCGGTAGCCGGTCATCGGCCCTGGCTCTGGTGCCTTCCACGGACCCCAGCGGACACGGGACAGCGGTTGCAGCCATTGCAGCCGGAAACGGCAGGGAGGGAAACGGTGTTTACCGGGGCGTTGCCTATGAGAGCGAGCTCATGGTGGTGAAACTGGGAACGCCCCTGACGGACAGCTTTCCGCGGACCACCCAGTTGATGAAGGCCCTGGACCTGGTGGTCCGGCGGGCCCAGGATATGAACCGGCCCCTGGCTGTGAACTTAAGCTTTGGAAATACCTACGGCTCCCATGACGGGACCAGCCTGCTGGAGACCTTCGTCAACGACATGTCGAACATTGGAAGGAACGTCATCGTGGCCGGCACAGGAAACGAGGGAACCGGGGCAGGACACAGGGCAGGGAGTCTGGTCATGGGACAGGAGGAAAATGCGGAGCTGTCCATTGCGCCCTATGAGACAGGGATGGGAGTGCAGCTGTGGAAGTCCTATGTGGACCAGTTTTCCATCCGCCTGGTTACGCCGTCAGGGGAGGTCATCGGGCCCATCGACAGCCGATTGGGCCCTCAGACCCTGCGCTACGGGGGAACGCAGATCCTGATTTATTACGGCAAGCCCAGTCCCTTCAGCCGGGCCCAGGAGGTATACTTTGATTTCCTGCCTGTGAGGGATTATCTGGACAGCGGTATCTGGACCTTCCGCCTGACGCCGGAGCGGATTGTGACCGGCCAGTACGATATGTGGCTGCCTTCCAGGGGGATTTTAAATCCGTCCACCCGCTTTTTAAGGCCGGTTCCGGAAACCACCCTGACCATTCCCTCCACTGCTGCCAATGTGATATCCGTGGGGGCTTACGATGACTCTTACCGCGCCTACGCGGATTTTTCCGGCCGCGGTTTCACCCGCCAGACGCGGCAGGTAAAACCGGATCTGGCAGCCCCCGGGGTGGATATTGTCACAGCCAGGCGGGGAGGCGGATACGAGGCAGTGACAGGAACCTCATTTGCAGCCCCCTTTGTCACGGGCAGCGCGGCCCTGCTGATGCAGTGGGGGATTTTGCAGGGTAACGACCCCTTTCTTTACGGTGAGAAGGTTAAGGCATATTTTACCAGAGGGGCCAGGCACCTTCCGGGGTATGATGTGTGGCCAAATGAGAGGCTGGGGTATGGGACCCTTTGTGTGAGGGACAGTCTGCCAATATAGATTCTGTTTTGCAAAGTCAGGGGAGTAGGACTTTAGTAACAGGTTTATAAAATAGAGCACACTTTATTCAACACTTTTTGCGTTAAATAAAGTGTGCTTTATGAGTTGATTAAAATAGCAGAAGGGAATGGGGGCTGGGATGAGCCATGCGGGTTTACAGATTTGGAGCCTTGGAAAGGCACCAAAAGTTACATCCTCTAGGAAATAGTTAGAATTTATGATATAATGTGAGCATTAGGCAGCTGTTTACAGGCCTGATGCTCTTTTGCTTACGCAATATTTGAAATTTTTGTAGTAAAAACAGGAATCCGACAATATAATAATAGAGATAGGGAGTGGATGGATGAATATCAGGGAGTCACTGGAAGCATTGGAAGAATCGTACATGAGCCCCTATGCGTCCCTTAGCAGCAGGACCAGGGGACGGGACAAGCCGGAGCAGCTGTGCGATATGCGGCCTGAATACCAGCGGGACAGGGACCGAATCCTTCACTCCAAGGCATTCCGGCGGCTGAAGCATAAGACACAGGTGTTTTTGGCGCCCGAGGGGGACCATTACAGGACCAGGCTTACCCATACCCTGGAGGTATCCCAGATAGCCCGCACCATAGCCAAGACTCTGCGGCTCAATGAGAGCCTGACAGAGGCCATTGCGCTGGGCCATGATCTGGGGCATACGCCCTTCGGCCATTCCGGTGAATACATACTGAATAAGATATGTGAGGACGGCTTCACCCACTATGAGCAGAGCGTGCGTATTGTGGAGGTGCTGGAAAAGGACGGGAGAGGATTGAACCTGACCTGGGAGGTGCGGGACGGCATACGCAACCACAGGACCTCCGGTCATCCGTCCACCCTGGAGGGCGCCATTGTCCGGCTGTCGGATAAGATTGCTTATATCAACCACGATATAGACGACGCCATCCGGGCCAGGATGTTCACGGAGCATGATCTGCCCAGGGTGTATACCGATGTGCTGGGCCACAGTGTCAGAGAACGTCTCAACAACATGATTCACGACATCATACTGAACAGTATGGACAAACCTGCCATTACCATGTCGGAGGGAATGGAGGAGGCCATGCAGGGCCTGCGCAAATGGATGTTTGACAATGTATACAAGAACGATATACCCAAGGCAGAGGAGGGAAAGGCCCAGAACATGATTACCCGGCTCTATGAGTATTATATGGGGCATGTGGATAAGCTGCCGGTGGAGTATGTGCTTCTTATGGTCAACAAGGGGGAAAAGAAGTCCCGGGTAGTGTGCGATTACATTGCCGGCATGAGCGACATCTATGCCATTGACCAGTTTGAGGAATTATTCGTTCCAAAGCGGTGGAACGTGTACTGACAATCCGGCCGTATTCGTACAGCCGGAATTAAAAGATACAGAAGGGAGATTATTGCATGTACTATCCCGATGAAGTCATTGAAGAAGTGAGAATGAAGAATGACATCGTGGACGTGATTTCAGGATATGTGAAACTGCAGAAAAAGGGGGCCAACTATTTCGGCCTGTGCCCCTTCCACAATGAGAAATCCCCATCCTTTTCCGTATCGCCGGGGAAGCAGATGTATTACTGCTTTGGCTGCGGGGCAGGGGGAAATGTCATCACCTTTCTGATGGAATATGAAAATTATACCTTCCAGGAGGCGCTTTCGTCCCTGGCTGACAGGGCCGGCGTGAGCCTGCCCAAGATGGAGTACGGCCGCGAGGCCAGGGAGCAGGCAGAGATGAGGACCAGGCTCCTGGAAGTGAATAAGCTGGCGGCAAACTATTTCTATTATCAGATGAAACAGCCCCAGGGCAAGCCGGCCTATGATTATTTCCGCCTTAAGAGGGGACTGGCGGATGAGACTATCGTCCATTTCGGCCTGGGCTATTCCAATAAGACCAGCGATGATTTGTACCGCTACCTGAAGGGAAAGGGTTACGAGGACAGCTTCCTTAAGGATACCGGCCTGGTGACACTGGAGGAACGGGGCGGAAGGGACAAGTTCTGGAACCGCGTCATGTTCCCCATCATGGATGTGAACAACCGTGTCATTGGCTTTGGAGGCCGTGTCATGGGGGACGGGGAGCCAAAATACCTGAATTCCCCGGAGACAAAACTCTTTGACAAGAGCCGCAATCTCTACGGCCTGAATTATGCCAGGCTTTCCAGGGAAGGATATCTACTGATTTGTGAAGGGTATCTGGACGTCATATCCCTGCACCAGGCAGGTTTTACCAACGCGGTGGCGTCCCTGGGCACTGCCTTTACCAGCCAGCACGCCAATGTGCTGAAACGGTACACGGACCAGGTTATCCTTACCTATGACAGCGACGGAGCCGGGGTGAAGGCGGCGCTGAGGGCCATTCCCATCTTAAAGGAGGTGGGGATGTCCATTAAGGTACTGAACATGAAGCCCTATAAGGACCCGGACGAGTTCATCAAGAACATGGGGGCGGAGGCATTCCGCCAGCGGATTAAGGAGGCCAAGAACAGCTTTCTCTTTGAGGTGGATGTACTGCGGCGGGGATATGAGATGGATAATCCGGAGCAGAAGACCAGGTTCTACCAGGAGACGGCGAGGAAGCTTCTACAGTTTGGAGAGTCCCTGGAGCGGGAAAATTATCTCCAGGCAGTGGCCAGGGAGCAGATGATTCCGGCGGACGAGCTGAGAGGTCTGGTAAACCGCATGGGCATGTCCATGGGGCTTAAGGCAGGTGAAAGCCTGAGCCATTCCGGCCGCGTGGTACCCCGGGAGACAGAGGAAGAGGTATTCCCCGGAAGAGGACTTGCCGGCAGCCGCAAACCCAGGCGGCCGGATAAGGAGGATGGAATCCGCCGTTCCCAGAGACTGCTTCTCACCTGGCTCATAGAGACCCCGGCCCTGTTTGAGAAGATAGAGGGCGTCATAACGGCAGATGATTTTGTGGAGGATTTGTATCATCAGGTGGCACAGATGGTATTTGACGGACACAGGGAGGGAAATTTAAACCCAGCAGCCATACTCAGCCGGTTCATCAACGATGAGGACCAGTATAAGGAAGTGGCGGCCCTGTTTAACGCCAGTTTAAAGGAATCCCTGAACAATGAAGAACAAAAGAAGGCATTTTCGGAGACTGTGATGAAGGTCAGAAAGAACAGCCTGGATGTGGCCAGCCGCAATGCAAAGGATATAACCCAGTTACAGGAGATTATCAGGCAGCAGGCAGCCTTAAAGCAGCTGCACATCTCCCTGGATTGACAGCATTTCATAGGAAGGATGGACCAAGTTATGGAAGGGACGGACGTGTTTGAGGAGAAACTGGCAGGACTTCTGGAGGAAGCCAAGAAAAAGAAAAATGTATTGGAATACCAGGAGGTCATGAATTATTTTGGTCAGGAACCCCCTGCCGCCAACCAGTTGGACAGGCTGTTTGAGTTCCTGGACCAGAATAAGGTGGACGTCATCCGCATGGGGACAGAGGATGAGCTGGACCCTGACCTTTTCATCGAGGAGGAAATGGAACTGGATGAAGAGGAAGAAATTGATGTGGAACACCTGGACCTGTCGGTCCCCGAGGGCGTCAGCCTGGAGGACCCTGTGCGCATGTATCTGAAGGAGATTGGAAAGATTCCTCTTCTGGGCATGGAGGATGAGGTGGAGCTGGCCAAGAAGATGGAGCTCGGCGACCCGGAAGCCAGGAAACGCCTGGCAGAGTCCAACCTGCGCCTGGTGGTCAGCATTGCCAAGCGGTATGTGGGCAGGGGAATGCAGTTTTTAGACCTGATTCAGGAAGGAAACCTGGGGCTTATCAAGGCAGTGGAGAAATTTGATTATACCAAGGGGTATAAGTTCAGCACCTATGCCACATGGTGGATCCGCCAGGCCATTACCAGGGCTATTGCGGACCAGGCCAGGACCATACGGATTCCGGTCCATATGGTGGAAACCATCAACCGCCTGGTGCGCACCTCCCGCCAGCTTCTGCAGGAGCTGGGCAGGGAGCCCACCACGGAGGAGATTGCGGCCAGGCTGGACTTACCGGTGGAGCGGGTATCTGAAATCATGAAGATGTCCCAGGAACCGGTGTCCCTGGAGACGCCCATCGGTGAAGAGGAGGACAGCCATCTGGGAGACTTCATACAAGACGACAATGTGCTGGTGCCCCAGGACGCGGCAGCCTTTACCCTTCTCCATGAACAGCTGATGGAAGTGCTGCTGACACTGACGGAGCGGGAGCAGAAGGTGCTGCGCCTTAGGTTCGGCCTGGACGACGGACGCCCCAGGACCCTGGAGGAAGTGGGAAAGCAGTTTAATGTGACGAGGGAGAGGATACGCCAGATTGAGGCAAAGGCCCTGCGCAAGCTGCGCCATCCCAGCAGAAGTAAAAAGTTAAAGGATTATCTGGATGAATAGTAACAAGTTAAAGACAAGAGATAAAAGAGAACAGGCGGGAACAGTAAAGCTGTCGGCCCGTCTTTTGACCGTAGCCGGTTTTGTGAAGCAGGGAAGCCGCATTGCAGATGTGGGTACGGACCACGGCTATATACCCGTGTACCTGGCCCAGACAGGGCGTATTGCCTCTGCCCTGGCCATGGACGTAAGATACGGCCCCCTGGAGAGGGCCCAGGCCCATGTAAGGGAATACGAGGCGTGGGAGAGGGCACACAGGCAGGATTCCCCGTCGGTTCCCATTAATACAAGGCTCAGTGACGGCCTGAAGGAGCTTAAGCCTGGTGAGGCGGACACGGTCATCATAGCGGGCATGGGCGGTGAGCTGATTATAAAGATCCTGGATGAGGGACGCCATGTGTGGGACAGCGTTAAACAGTATATCCTTTCGCCCCAGTCGGATTTGGATAAGGTAAGGCGTTATCTGGCCGGACATGGTTTTGCCATTGGGGACGAAGCCATGGTAAAGGACGAAGGAAAATATTATACGGTGATGAGCGTGAAAAGGGGCTTTATGGAATATGAAAGCCAGGCCCATTATCTTTACGGAAGGATCCTGATTGGTAAGAAGGACGTTACCTTAAGGGAATATCTGGACAGGGAGACGCTCAGAATAGAGAAAATCCTGGAATCCCTTCAGGAAAAAGAGGGGATTACCGACACAGAGACCAGGGCGGAGGCCAGAATAAGCAGGCAGAGGGAACTGTCCTGGATTAAGGAGGCACAAGATGAAATGCAGTGAAATCATGGAAGTATGCAGGAAACTGGCGCCGGAGGACTGCGCCTGTGACTGGGATAATCCCGGCCTTCTGGCAGGCAGAAGCGATAAGGAAGTAAGAAAGATATACATTGCCCTGGATGCCACGGACAAGGTGGTGAAGGAGGCTGCGGCTTTGGGGGCGGATATGCTTTTGACCCATCATCCCCTGATATTCAAGGCCATCAAGAAGGTAAATGACCAGAACTTCATCACCAGAAGACTGGTGAAGCTGATACAGGCAGATATTTCCTATTATGCCATGCATACCAACTTTGATGCCGCCCCCGGCTGCATGGCTGATTTGGCCGCAAAACGGCTGGGCCTGGCTGACTGTGTCCCGCTGGAGGCGCTGGGGGAGATGAATGGCCCGGAGGGCGCTGTTTCCTACGGCATCGGCAAGAGCGGAGTCTTAAGGGAGGAAGTGACTGTAAGGGAGCTGGCGGCCCATGTAAAGGATGTGTTCGGCCTTCCCTTTGCCCTTGTGTACGGGGATGAACTTATGGAACAGAAGGTTTCCCGTATATCCGTATGCCCCGGTGCGGGGGGAAGCGAAATTGAGGGGGCGCTGGCCTGGGGGGCCCAGGTCCTTGTGACAGGGGATATAAGCTACCATCAGGGGATAGACGCGGCAGCCAGGGGCATGGCTATTATCGACGGAGGTCACTATGGCCTGGAGCATATCTTCATCCCGTATATGGCCGGGTTTCTCAGGAAGAATCTGGGAAGCCAGGTTGAACTGGAGCAGGCGCCGCCCCAGTGGCCTGCCATGATTGTGTGACAGGAGAACCGGTTTCTGTAAAATGAAGGAGGTAAGTGGAATGGCACTGGTTAAGATACACGGCATCACAAAGGAATACCCGGAGGGCACCACATGGGCGGAGGTGGCCCGGGAGCACCAGAAGGAGTATGAATACGACATCCTGCTGGTACGGGTAAACGGAAAGCTACGGGAGCTGCATAAACAGGTGAAGGACTGCGAGCTGTCCTTTGTCACCGCAAAGGATAAGCCGGGAATGTCCGCCTATCAGAGAAGCGCGTCCCTTATGATGCTGAAGGCATTCTACAGCGTGGCGGGAGCCGGCAATGTGGAAAAGCTGATGATTGATTTTTCCATCGGCAGGGGATTCTTTGTGGAGGCCAGGGGAAACTTTGTCCTGGACCAGGAATTCCTGGACGCGGTAAAGGCTAAGATGAGGGAGTACGTGGAGCGGAAGATTCCCATTATGAAGCGCAGCGTATCCACGGACGATGCCATCGAGCTCTTTGAAAAGCTGGGGATGTATGACAAGGCCAGGCTGTTCCGGTACCGCATGGTATCCAGGGTCAATATCTACAGCATTGACGGGTTTGAGGACTACTATTACGGGTACATGGTGCAGAATACAGGCTACATCAGGCATTTTGACCTGATTCCTTACCACTACGGGTTTGTGATGGTGATGCCTGACAGGAATACGCCGGACGTCCTCCACAAGTTCACGCCCAGCGATAAGCTGTTCGCCACCCTGTCTGAATCCACGGAGTGGGGCAGGCTGATGGACCTGGAGACCGTAGGCGCCCTGAATGACAGGATTGCAAAGGGGGACATGTCCCACCTGATTTTGATACAGGAGGCCCTTCAGGAGAAGAAGATTGCAGAGATTGCAGCGCAGATAGCAGCCAGGAAGAACGCCCGCTTTGTCATGATTGCGGGTCCGTCCTCATCCGGCAAGACCACATTTTCCCATCGTCTGTCAGTCCAGCTGGAGGCCATTGGCTTAAAGCCCCATCCCATTGCTGTGGACAATTATTTTGTAAACCGTGTGGACAGCCCCAGGGATGAACACGGCAATTACAATTATGAGATTCTGGAATGTCTGGATGTGGAGCTGTTTAACCGGGACATGACAGGCCTCCTGGAGGGAAAGCGGGTGGAGCTTCCCTACTATAACTTTAAAAAGGGAATCAGGGAGTACAAGGGGAATTTCCTCCAGCTGGGGGAGGGGGACATCCTGGTCATAGAGGGAATCCACTGCCTGAACGACAGGCTTTCCTATACCCTTCCGGCTGACAGTAAATTTAAAATTTACATCAGCGCCCTGACACAGCTCAATATCGACGAGCATAACCGCATTCCCACCACGGACGGACGGCTCCTGAGAAGAATGGTGCGGGATGCCAGGACAAGAGGTTCCTCGGCCCAGGAGACCATCCGTATGTGGCCTTCTGTGCGCAGGGGCGAGGAGGAGAACATCTTTCCCTTCCAGGAGGAGGCGGACGCCATGTTCAATTCCGCCCTGGTCTATGAGCTGGCAGTGCTGAAACAGTACGCCCAGCCCCTGCTCTTTGCCATTCCAAAGGACAGCGAGGAGTGGCTGGAGGCCAAACGGCTCCTTAAGTTTCTGGACTACTTTATCGGCGTCAGCAGCGAGGATATTCCCAAGAATTCCATTCTCAGGGAGTTCATCGGCGGGAGCTGCCTGAACGTGTGATGTCCACAGAGGGGCACAGAGATGAGACAGACCGTTTCCTTACAATCACGGTACAGGAAACGGTCTTTTTTGCGTATTTTCTGCGAGGGAAAGATTTTAAAAGAAAAAGGAATGAGAGTGAATGTACAAAATACCTGCCCGAAAGATATAATAAGGGCATCAAAGACGAGGAAACACCAATCCGGCGGCTGTGCCGCGCGGAATAAGAATTCAGGAGGGGAAGAAATGAAGAAGGTACTGGCATTACTGGTAAGCTGCACATTGGCCTTATCCCTGGCAGGCTGCGGCAGCCAGACGGACAGCGGTCAGACAGCAGAGGGAAGCGGCAAGAAAGTCCGTATCATGATTGGCTATGAGAACAACCCAGGGGAACCCATTGACCTGGCCTGCCATGAGTGGAAGAGACTGGTGGAGGAGCAAAGCGGAGGTACCATGAGGGTTGACCTGTATCCTTCCAGTCAGCTGGGAAGCAAGGACAATATCATCGACCAGGCTGTGAACGGGGACTGCGTGGTCACCCTGGCCAACGGCCCCTTTTTCCAGGACAGGGGAATCCAGGACTTTGGCGTTCTCTTTGCCCCATATCTGTTTGAGGGATGGGAGGATCTGGAGAAGGTGGTGGACAGTGAATGGTTTGACGGCAAGGCAGAGGAACTGGAACAGAATGTGGGATTGAAGATATTGACCACATGGAGATACGGAATCCGCCATACCATTACAAAAAAACCGGTGAATGCGGTCAGCGATTTAAAGGGCAGGAAAATCCGTGTTCCCAACCAGACCATACTGATTAAAGTGTTTGAGTCCCTGGGAGCAACACCCACGCCTATGGCTATGAGCGATATCTACACGGCCCTGCAGCAGGGAACCATAGACGGGGCCGAGAACCCCCTTCCGGTTATTTTAAACGGCGCATACCAGGAGGTGGCCAAAAACCTGGTGCTGGATGCCCATACATATGACATGACCTGCTGGATTATGGGAGCGGATTACTTCCATACACTGACAGAGCAGCAGCAGAATATTTTGATGGAGTGCGGAGACCAGGCCGGCGTATTCAACAGCCAGCAGCTGGAAAAGGCGGATGAGGAAGCGCTGGAAGCTTTAAAGGAAGCTGGCGTAACAGTAAGCGAACTGACGCCGGAGGATTTCAAGGCAGCAGGCCAGGCATTTTACGAGGATCCGCAGATTAAGGCCATGTGGTCCGAGGGACTTATTGAAGAGATGAAGGCCATCATCGGCAGGCAGGATTAAGTGTACCGGGAAAGGGGTAAATATTTATGAAATCAGATAACAAGATTGGGAATCTGCTCCGCAACGCAGATGTGCTGGCAGCCTGTGGGGCACTGGTACTTCTGGTGGGAGTTACGTTCTTTGGGGTCATCATGCGCTATTGCCTGGGAGACCCATTTGTGTGGCAGGAGGAAGTGCAGCTGGCCCTTATCATATGGGTGGTATTTCTGGGGGGCAGGTATGCATTTGTATGCGGGAACCATGCGGCTATCGACGTGATTGTTGAAATGTTCCCGGAAAAGCTTCAGAAAATACTGAGCGTGATTATTGCAGCGGCAGCAGTCATCATCCTCTGTTATGTGGGCTATCAGGGTGTCCGGTATATCATGCAGATGGTGCGCTATAACCGTGTGACAAACATCCTTAAGATTCCCTACAGCTTTATCTACGCGCCGCTGCCCATAGGATGCCTTACCATGGCAGTGCAGGTGTGTCTGAATACATACAGGGATTTAACAGGAAAAGGGGAGGAGGTGTAAATAATGGAAACAAGTATTATTTTGATATCGACTGTAGTGCTTCTGGTGCTGCTGTTCCTTAAGGTTCCGGTGTTCATCTCCATTCTTTCCGGTTCCATGGCATATTTTTACCTGACAGGAGGTCCCTTCACAAAGATATTGGGCCAGAGAGTTCTGTCAGGCGTAGAGAGCATACCCCTTCTGGCTATTCCGTTTTTCATCTGTGCGGGCGTGTTTATGAATTATTCCGGCGTAACCAAGCGCGTCATGGGATTCTGTAATGTGATGACCGGGCGCATGACCGGCGGCCTGGCCCAGGTAAATGTACTTTTGTCCACTCTGATGGGCGGTCTGTCGGGAAGCAATCTGGCAGACGCTGCCATGGAGGCAAAGATGCTGGTGCCGGAAATGGAGCGCCACGGCTATTCCAAGCAGTTTTCTACTGTGGTCACAGCCATGTCATCCATGATTACACCCTTGATACCCCCGGGGATTGCCATGATTCTCTATGGCTCCATTGCCAATATTTCCATCGGAAAGCTGTTCATAGCAGGTATCGGTCCGGGCGTGCTTCTGTGTGTTGCCATGATGATACTGGTGCACTTTATCTCCAAAAAAAGGGGATATAAGCCCATGCGCACAGAGCGTCTGACCATGAAACAGGCAGCTCCTGAGATTGCCAGCGCCTTCCTCCCTCTGTGCCTTCCCGTCATCATCATCGGCGGTATCCGTTTGGGAATCTTTACCCCGACGGAGGCAGGGGCGGTTGCGATTGTCTACTCCCTGGTGCTGGGCGTGGTGTATAAGGAATTGAAGCTTAAGGATATCGGTACCGGTCTTAAGGAGACCGTGGCTACCACGGCGTCCATTATGCTGATTGTGGGCGGCGCCTCTGCCTTTGCCTGGATACTGACCAGGGAGCAGATTCCCCAGCAGTTTACGGAGCTGGTGCTGGGTACCATCCACAATAAATATCTGTTCCTCTTTGTCATCATCCTGTTCCTCATCGTGGTGGGCATGTTTATTGAGGGAAACGCAGCCCTTATCGTTCTGGTTCCCCTTCTGGCCCCGGTGGCTGAGGCTTACGGCATCGACCCCATCCATTTTGCCATGGTCTATATATTCACAATGGCCTGCGGCGGCGTGACGCCTCCCATGGGAGCGCTGATATTTGTCACCTGCGGCATCACCAGGTGTAAGATAAAGGAGTTCATCAAGGAATCCATTCCGTTCTATGTCATGCTGTTTATCTGCATGCTGCTGATGGCCTATGTGCCGGTGTTCTCCACCGGACTGGTGAATCTGTTCTATTAAAAGCAGGAGAATATGTGCAGGGAAGGCTGCCGGAGGGTTTATTCCCCGGCAGCCTTGGGTTTTCTCAGCTCCTGTTCGCCGCTCAGTTTGCCGCTTATATCATCTTCTCTGTCTATTCGCACGCTTTTCTGGTATAATAGGATTCAAATGAGACAGGGGCATTGATATATGAGAAAGAAAATCATTGCGGCATGCCTTGCAGTGATGCTTGCATGCCTTTTATGGATGGTAAAGGACAGATGGTCCCTTCCGGCGGCACAGGAGTCAGAGCATGAGGGACTGAGGGTGGGATTATCCCAGGCGGAACCTCTGACGCCCTGGAAAACAGCTCAGATTAAGAGCTTTAAGGAGGCAGCCAGGAGGAGAGGGGCGCAGTTGATTTACCATGCGCCGGAGGAAGAGAGTCTGGAGTGGCAGATTGAGGATATATACAGACTTCTGGATTCGGATATTGATTATCTTATCCTGATTCCCAGCGCCAGAGACGGATATGACCAGGTACTTTTGGAGGCCAGGCAGAGGGGAGTGCCGGTGATACTGGCAGAACAGGATGTGGAGATGGAGCCGGAGTATGACCGGGAAGATTACATACTGGGCTATGTTGCCTCGGACTATTATGCGGAGGGAGAACTGTGTGCGGACATACTGGCCCGTCATTTCGGTATTGAGCCCTGCCATACCATGGTGATTCAGGGGGAAAAGTCCTCGGCCATGGATTGGGAGCGGTACATGGGATTCATGCACGGCGTAAGGGAGCACTCCAACCTATATGTTTCCAAGCGTGTGGAGAGCAGCGGAAACCGGCTTACGGCCCAGAAGGTGACAGAGTCCGTGATTGCGGACCAGGACATTGATTTTAACGCGGTATTTGCCCAGAGCGATGAGGACGGGCTGGGGGTTCTCCAGGCCCTTAAGCTGGCGGGGATGGAACCAGGCAAGGATGTGGTCATTGTGTCCATAGGCGGCATACAGGATGTGTTTAAGGCCATCATTGCCCGGGAGTATCTGGCCACGGTAAAGAGCAGTCCGGAATACGGAGATGTGGTATTTGATATCATAAACAGGCACCAGAGGGGTGAAAACCCAAACCGGCAGACCATGGTGAAGCACCGGGAATATACCATGGATAACGCGGAGGAATTGTTTGAGGATGCATATTAAGGAAACCATGAAGGCTTATCTGAATAAATGGACAGGCTTCAGGGCCTGCCGTAACCTGGGAGCACGTCTTATGTTAAAGGAGAAGATGATTCTTTCATTTGCTGCCGCATCAACCGGCATTGTCGTACTGACCGGCGCTCTCCACTATTATATGACCTCATCCAGAATCCTTAAGGAGGCGGAGGCCACCACGGTCCAGATGGTGGGCAATGCATGCCAGGATATCAATGAACTGTTCCACCAGACCTTTCAGGTCTGTTCTGCCATGAATGACAATATCAGCATGCAGAAGCTCATAAGACGTCAGTTTAGCTCTATAAAGGAGATGTATTCCTATGACCTGGAGGGAAGTATGGAGATGATGGTGCTTCCTTCCTATAACCGGGACATCTTTGGCGTATATGTGCTGGGGGATAATGGGGGGCGCTATAAGAGTAATTCCTCATCCTTCCTGGTGTCGGATCCCAGGGACACGGACTGGTACCGCATCATCCATGCCACGGGACAGACCCAGTGGTTTCCGCCCCATGAGAATTCCTATGTGGTCAGCACCCCCTACACCTCCTATGTATCCATGGGAATCCCTTTTATTGATAAGGCCACGGGCCGGACCAAGGGTGTGGTCCTGGCGGATATTGATTCCGATAAGCTGTCAGACATTGCGGCCAGGGCGGTCAGCGGCGCAGGAGACGTCTTTCTGATGGATGAACGGAACCGAATCATGAATCTGACAGCAGGGGAAGGACCATGGAAGGACAGGGATGGGGTTGAGAAGGCGCGCCGCATGGTGGAGGAAAATTTAAGTGAAATACCGGAATACGGCGTCTCCCATGTACTGAAGGACAAAGGACAGCTGGTGGTCTACCAGACCTTAAATCAGACGGACTGGAAAATCGTGGGCGTCATACCCAAGGCATCCATTACCCGGTCCGTGGAGTATATCAAGGTGCTCATGATTATGCTCCTGGCGCTGGCTGTGGTCATATCCATGATACTGTCCGAATTAGTGGCTGATTCCGTTACCAGGCCCTTGTTCACACTGGTAAAGACAATGGAACAGGTGTGTGCCGGCAATCTGGAAACATCGGTTAAAACGGAGCGCAGGGATGAAATCGGGGTGCTGTATGATTCCTTCAACCATATGACAGGAGAGATGAGGAACCTGATTGACACCATATACCGGGAACAGGAGAAGCTTCGGAGAGAGGAGTTAAAAGCCCTGCAGGCCCAGATTAATCCACATTTCCTGTACAATACCCTGGACTCCATAATCTGGTCTCTGAGGATGAGGCAGGTGGAGGAGAGCATTGAGATGCTGACAGCCCTGACAGATTTTTTCAAGATAAGTCTCAGCAAGGGACGGGATATCATTACCATAGAGGAAGAGGTAAAGCACATAAAAAGCTATCTGAGCATCCAGCACCGCCGTTATCAGGAGAAATTTGACTATGACATCCATGTGGATCCGTCCATTTTGTCATGCAGGACGCCCAAACTCATATTGCAGCCAGTAGTGGAAAACGCCATCTATCATGGAATCAAGCCCATAGAGGAGAAGGGGTATATTTACATCCATATCTTTCCCAGGGAAGGGGATGTCATCCTGCAGGTGCAGGATACAGGCATGGGGATGGATGAGGACACATGCAGGCGCCTGAACCGGGAACTGGATACCATATCCTCGGACCAGCAGGGCACTGGGTATGGGGTACGCAATGTGAACGACAAGATTAAGATTGTATATGGCAGGAGGTATGGGGTGACCATAGAGTCCGCCAAGGGAGAGGGAACTGTGGTGACCCTGCGGATTGGAAAAAAGGGGGAGACATCCGATGAGAGCGATTATCTGTGATGACGATGAAATTATTTTAAGGGGGCTGCGCAGCGTCATTGACTGGGCATCCCTGGGCATAGAACTGGTGGGAACAGCGGGAAATGGAAAGGAAGGTCTGGCGCTCTTAAAGGAACAGAAACCGGAACTTCTCATGACAGACATACGTATGCCTCATGTAGACGGACTGCAGCTCATAGAGGAGGGGAAGAAGCAGAATCCGGAACTCATGGCCATTGTGTTCAGCGGTTATGATGATTTTGAATATGCCAGAAGGGCTCTTAAACTGGGAGTTCAGGACTATCTCACCAAACCCATTAACATGGATGAGCTGACCCATCTGGCTTCGGACTGCGTCAAGCGGTTCGACGAGGCCAGAAAAGACTCCTTTGAGGACAGGGAGGATTTGCTGCGTAAGCTTCTGATGTACGAGGTAAGTGACAGCGGCCCATTAAAGGAGATGGAGCATGACCACTGTATGGTCCTTATCTTTGAATCCCCGGACAGCGGCCGGCTCATGGCAGCGGCAGCCGGCCATATGAGGGAGCAGGGGGCCTATGTGTTGATGCAGAGGGAGAACCGCTGCGAGATTGCAGTCATTGCGCCTACCAGGATGACGGTGGAAATGCGGGCAAGTCTCTTTATAAGCCATGCCAGGCAGTTGTTCTCAGAACAGGGGATGAGCCTGACCTGCGCACAGAGCAATGTGCAGTGGGGCATCCGGCTGCTGGACCAGTGTTACCAGGAGGCACATGAGGCCCTGAAATTAAAATACATCAGAGGCGACAACCAGAATCTGCGTTTTCAGGATATCAAAGGGGATGGAAAGGAAAGCGACCCGTCGCCCATACTGGACATCGACCTTATCACCCCGGTGAAAAGCGGCAATGTCAAGCTTCTGGAAAAGCGCATGGGAGAGCTGGAGGCGCTGCTTGTGAAGGCCGGGATGGATTCCTATATCTATATGCAGTTCATGGTCAGCAGCCTTTTAAGCACGGTCCTTAAGGAGCTGGGAGACGCGGGAATATGTGCGGAGCTGGTGTTTGAGAATCCGGTGGAGGAATATAAGAAGCTGATTGGGTGCGAGACCATTGGAAAGGCCATCGGCGTGCTGGGAGAAAACCTGAAGCGTATCTGTGAGTATGCGGGAAGTCAGAAATCCGGCGTTTATTCCAGGCCGGTGGTGAAGGCCCTTGCCTATATGGAGGAAAACTACAGCAGTTCTGCCCTGTCCCTGGAGGAAACGGCCGCAGTTGCGGGCCTCAGCGGCGCCAGGTTCAGCACATCCTTTAAGAGCGAGACCGGGGTGGCCTTTACAGATTACCTTCTGAAGCTGCGCATGGAAAAGGCGAAGGAGCTGATGCGCAACCCCAACCGCAAGATTTATGAGGTTGCCATGATGACCGGTTACAGCAACATTCCATACTTCAGTACTGCCTTTAAGAAATATACAGGCTGTCCGCCGTCGGAATACAGGGAAAAGCGTCAGGGTTTGTAGTGCAGGGGTTGCAGGGAAAAGCGTCATGGTTTCTCTGGACAAACCCGTGATTCTGTGATAGACTAATACACGTTGTGAGTAGGACAGGTGGCCGCTGCCGCGATACCGCAAGGACGCGGGAGAGGAAAGTCCGGGCTTCACAGGGCAGGGTGCCAGATAACGTCTGGCGGAGGCGACTCCAGGGACAGTGCAACAGAAATGTACCGCCTTTTAGGCTGCGGCCTTAAAGGTAAGGGTGGAAGGGCAGTGTAAGAGACTACCGCCCGTCTGGTAACAGGCGGGGCACATGTAAACCCCACTCGAAGCAAGACCGAACAGGAAGCATATGGCTGCCCGTCAGCTTCCGGGTAGGTTGCTTGAGGCTGCCGGCGACGGCAGTCCTAGATAGATGGCCATCCAGCGACATAACCCGGCTTATCGTCCTGCTCACATACATTTATTGACATGAGGAAAGAGAAGATTATGGGATAGAATCCTGTAATCTTTTTTCGCATGGAAACAGTATTCGTAAAAAACATCCGCCAGGGCAATCCAAGGAATAAACAGGGAAGGGGGAAACTGGGATGGAACAGGAAAAGATGAATTGGAAGGAGATGTCCATTGGGCTATGCCTGGTGGCTTTGCTGGCCTGGTTCACATTCCATGTGCTGTTGAGCAATCATTCCGCCCAGACCCTGGGCAGTACGTTCATGAGGGCGGATATCAGGTTCGTATCCGTGGGGTTTGCCTGCATGTTTCTGTTCGTCAACTGTGAGGCGGCCAATATCAGGCTTTTGATGCGGACCTTTGGGAAAAAGGTACCTTACTGGCGCTCTCTTTCCTATGCGTTCACGGATTTTTACTTCAGCGCCATCACCCCCTCCGCCACGGGAGGGCAGCCCATGCAGCTTTACTATATGGTCAGGGACGGCTTTGGGGCGGCCCACAGTTCATTTTCCCTACTGGCCACGGCCGCGGTGTATCAGATGACGGTGCTGGTTTACGGGTGTGTTATGGTTGGCGCCAATCTGTCCTTTGTCATGGGCCAGGGCAGAATCATGCGGCTGCTCCTGACTTTTGGGGTGCTGGTAAATGGATTCTGTTCCGGCCTTATCCTGTTAATCATCCTCAACGGTCTTTTGGCGGAGAAAACAATGCTGTGCATTGTAGGAGGACTTAGCAGGGCCGGAATCATAAAGAACAGGAAGCGTGCAGTTCAAAAGGTGGAGGGACTGATTGATGAGTACAGCAGGGGAGGAGCCTATCTGAGGCAGTATCCCCTGGTGGTGGTAAGAATGTTCATCCATGGGGCAGTTCAGCTGACTGCCCTGTATCTGGTGCCTTACTGGGCCTGCCGGGCCCTGGGCATATCCGCTGCAATAGAAGATTTCCTGGCCCTTCAGGCCATATTGAGCCTGGCAGTCACCGCGGTACCCCTTCCCGGTTCCGTGGGGGCCTCAGAGGGAAGTTTCCTTGCACTGTACCGCACCCTTTTGGGGGCAGGCCAGAGCTTTTCTGTGATGCTCTTAAGCAGGGGAATCAGCTTTTATGCAATGCTGTGCATAAGCGGGCTGGTAACCGCCTTCCTGCAGTTTGCAAGAAGGGGAAAATCTGCCTCTCCGGTGTGAACATGAGAGCAATTGAGCAGGGGATTGCCTATGGAATCAGGCAGTCCCCTTATCGTTTTAATTTACTTCACTTCATCCAGCTTAAATCCAAAATACTTCACAGAGTTGTTGTAGCAGATACCCTTTACGATTTCTTCCAGGGCCTTCATGTCTGCCGGATACTCGCCGTTCTCTACCCAGCCGCCAATCAGGCTGCAGAGGATGCGGCGGAAGTACTCGTGTCTGGTGTAGGACAGGAAGCTTCTGGAGTCTGTAAGCATACCGATGAAGTTGCCCAGGCATCCTAAGTTGGCCAGGGATGTCATCTGCTCGGCCATGCCGGTCTTGTGGTCGTTGAACCACCATGCGGAGCCCTGCTGAATCTTGCCAGGGAATTTCTCCTGGAAGCAGCCGATGATGGTTCCGATGGAAGCATTATCATTTGGATTCAGAGAGTAAAGGATGGTCTTTGGAATCTCGTTATTGGTGCTCAGGGCATTTAAGAAATCAGCCATCTGCGCACTTGGAGCGTAGTTGTTGATGCAGTCAAATCCGGTATCAGCGCCCAGCTTCTCGAACATGTAGCCGTTGTTGTCCCTCTTGCAGCCGTAGTGAATCTGCATAATCCATCCCATGGCATTGTACTCGCGGGCCACAAACAGCATGAAGGCTGTCTTAAACTTCAGTTCCTCTTCCTTGGTTACTGCCTCGCCCTTTAAGCCCTTGGCAAGGATGGCATCCACCTCGGAGTCAGCAGCAGGCGCATACATCACATACTCCAGGGCATGGTCGGATACGCAGCATCCCATGGATGCAAAGAATTCCATACGCTTCCTGAGCGCCTCTTTTAAGGATGCAAAATCAGTAATCTGAACACCGCTGACCTGGGAAAGCTGCGCCATGTAAGCGCCAAAGGTTGGCTTCTCGACGTTCATGGCCTTGTCCGGTCTCCATGCCGGAAGTACCTGTACATCAAAGGTGTCGTCCTCTGCAATCTTCTTATGCCATTCCAGGGAGTCTACCGGGTCGTCAGTGGTGCAGATCAGGGTCACGCCTGACTGTCTGATCAGGTTGCGGACCGTCATGGAGTCCTCCTGGAGCCTCAAATTGCACAGGTTCCATACCTCCTCAGCGGTATCGCCGTTTAAATAGCCCTGGTATCCGAAGTACTTTCTAAGCTCCAGGTGGCTCCAGTGGTACAGCGGGTTGCCGATGAGCTTTGGCATGGTCTCTGCCCAGGCCTGGAACTTCTCCCTGTCCGTGCTGTCGCCGGTTACATACTTCTCGTCCACGCCGTTGGAACGCATCTGGCGCCATTTGTAATGGTCGCCGCCCAGCCATACCTGTGTGATGGTGTCAAACTTGCGGTCCTCGTAGATTTCCTGAGGATTGATGTGGCAGTGATAGTCAAGTATCGGCATATTCTCTGCAAAATCATGATACAGCGTCTTTGCCATATCAGTTGATAATAAGAAATCCTTGTCCATAAATTGTTTCATGTGTGATATTCCTCCTTAAGAATTAAAAATTTGTGGTTTTCCTTTTTATTAAATCAGAAGCGATTGTGGTCCTGCTGGGCACATTCACGCCGCTGAAAACCCCCATTAGAGTGTTGATAGTGGTGGTGCAGAGCGCTTCCACCTTACTGTCAATGGATGTAATCTCCGGGTCCGTACACCGGGCCAGCAGGGAATTGTTATAGCCGATAATGCTCAGCCCTTGGGGAATGGAGATATCTGCTATGTGGGCATACTTCACAGCGCCCACGGCCAGTGAATCGTCGGAGGTGATGACCGCGTCGAATTCCAATCCTTCTCTGTGAAGGGACAGCAGCAGCTCCCTGGCAGCCTCTATGTCCTTGGGACACTGGCGGATGAGTTCATCGCAGGGCGTGATGCCGTTTGCCTTGAGGGCGTCTTTGTATCCCTCCAGCTTATTGACCCCGCTGTAGGAATAGCTGGTGTATACATACAGGATACGCCTGCGTCCGGAGGAGAGCAGCTGGCTGGCAGCGCCGTACACCGCTGCGTGGTCGTCGCAGACAGTGCTGTATATATTCTCACCTTCCAGAAAGCCGTTGACCAGCATGATGGGAAGGTCGGAAGCAGCCTCGATGATATAGGCATTATCCTTGGCCCGCATCTCCACGAATTTGGAACCGGCCAGTATGATGGCATCCACCCGCTTGGAACGCAGCAAATCAAAATACTTCTGTTTGGCATCCAGGTCATAGCCGGTGCAGCAGAGAATGGCGTCATAGCCATGGGAGCGCAGTTCCCGTTCCAGATAGTAAATAGCGCCTGCCAGATACGGATCGGACGAATCGGAACACATGATTCCGATGGTCTGCATGGTATTTAACCCCAGGCCTCTGGCGAACACATTAGGAGTATAACCCAACTCGTCCATAACTTTCAAGACCTTTTCTCTTGTCTTTTCACTGACATTGGGATTGCCGTTAAGTACCCTGGATACGGTGGCGATGGACACCCCCGCATGCTCAGAAACATCATATATATTCATAGACCAACCTCACATTCTGTAAGCGCTTACAAGATAAGTATATTATACATATTCCCCGTGGATAATGCAATACTTTTCTATTTTTTTATTGACTTCTGACCGGAAAATGAGTAGAATAATTGTAAGCACTTACAAAAATAAGTCACGAAACAGCACACAAGAGACAGGAACAAAATCAAAGAAAACAAAGAAGATAGGAGAATGAATGGCCATGCAGGATATTGTAAAAATTCATGAAAATGACAATGTGGCGGTTGCGCTGCGTCCCCTTGCAAAGGGCGGGACTCTGGATGTAGCAGGAGCAAAGGTCAGCCCTCTGGAGGACATACCCCAGGGACACAAGTTTGCCTTAAGGCCCATAAAGGCCGGAGAGGAAGTGGTGAAGTACGGCTTCAGGATTGGATATGCAAAGGAGGACATAGAGGCAGGGGCATGGGTCCATGTGCACAATGTGAGGACTGCCCTGGGGGAGGTGCTTACCTATGACTATGCTCCCCGGAAAAATGATGTGGCCCCCACAGAGCACGTATATTTTGAGGGATACCGCAGGCCGGACGGCAAGGCGGGAATCCGCAACGAGATATGGATTATCCCCACTGTAGGCTGTGTCAACTCCATCGCCAAGGCCCTTGAGAGCCAGGCAAAGTCTCTGGCAGTCGGAAATGTGGAGGACGTGATTGCATTTCCCCATCCCTATGGATGTTCCCAGATGGGAGATGACCAGGAGAATACCAGAAAGGTGCTGGCGGACATGATTCGCCACCCCAACGCGGGGGGCGTGCTGGTGCTGGGATTGGGGTGCGAGAACAGCAACATTCCCGTGCTCATGGACTACATCGGAGAGTACGACGAGGACCGCGTGAAGTTCCTTCAGTGCCAGGATGTGGAGGATGAGATGGAGACTGCCATGGGTCTTCTTAAGGAGCTGGCCGCCTACGCAGGTGCATTTTCCAGGGAGAAGATAGATGCCGCCGAGCTCGTCATCGGCATGAAGTGCGGCGGATCCGACGGACTGTCCGGTATCACGGCCAATCCGGTGGTAGGCGCGTTTTCCGATTTGCTGGTGAGCAAGGGCGGAACCACCATCCTTACGGAAGTGCCTGAGATGTTTGGGGCAGAGACACTTCTCATGAACCGCTGCGCCACCCCGGAGCTGTTTGACAAGACCGTGGACCTGATCAATAATTTCAAAAACTATTTTACCAGCCACAACCAGACCATCTATGAGAATCCGTCCCCAGGCAATAAAAAGGGCGGCATCTCCACCCTGGAGGACAAGTCCTTAGGATGTACCCAGAAGTCGGGAAGCGCCCTTGTAAGGGGCGTGCTGGAATACGGCGAGCCTGTGAAGGTGAAGGGCCTGAATCTGTTAAGCGCCCCCGGCAATGACCTGGTGGCCTCCACGGCTCTGGCTGTATCCGGCGCCCATATGGTGCTCTTTACCACGGGAAGGGGAACTCCCTTTGCCTCCCCGGTGCCTACGGTCAAGATATCCAGCAACTCCAGGCTGGCAGGCCACAAGGACAACTGGATAGACTTTAACGCAGGCCGCATGGTGGAGGACATGACAAAGGAAGAACTGGCAAAGGAGCTGCTGAATTACGTTCTGGCTGTTGCATCCGGCAGAAAGGTCAAGTCAGAGGAAGCAGGATTCCATGACATGGCTATTTTCAAACAGGGAGTGACGCTGTAGGAAAAAACGGTTTTTATGGCAGTATTTTATTGTAATTTCTTCTTGCATCTCCTGCCTGCCTGAGGTATACTGAGTATCAGATATCGTATATACGGACAAGAGATGTATATACGAATAATTGAGCGGGAGGTGTCCATGAAACTAAACAGAACCACGCTGCGCACCGTAGAGATACTGAAACTGGTGTCAAAAAAGCCGGACGGCATTACCCTGGATGAGATATGCGCAAAGCTGAACATGCCTAAGACCAGCGCCTACGATATCGTGACCACTCTGGTACAGACCGGCATGATTCATGTGGCAAGGGAGCAGAAGCAGAGATATACTATCGGCCTGACAGCCTACCGGATTGGAATTAACTATACAAATAACCTGGACTTTATCAGCACCATTGACCCGGTGTTAAAGGCATTTTCCAGGGAGGTGGGGAAGACCGTGTTCTTCGGGATACGATCGGAAGATTCCATTGTGTATATTTGCAAGTTTGAACCAGAGAATCCCATCATCACCACGGCGACTGTGGGAACTAAAAATCCCATTTACTGCACATCCCTTGGCAAGGCAATCATGGCCTACACGGAGGACGAGGACCGGGACGGCGTATTGTCCCGTATCAGCTTTAAGAAGCACACGGATAGAACCATCTGCACCAGGGAAGAATTTGAGAGGGAGCTTAAGTCTGTGCGGGAAAAGGGATATGCCTTTGACGCCAGGGAACTGGAAGAACACATGGAATGTGTAGGAGCCCCCGTATTTGGGCAGGATGGCAATGTGATGGGAGCCATCAGCGTCTCCAGCCTCTATAAACCCACAGAGGATTATGATGCCCTGGGACGCCTGGTAAGCGATAAGGGGGCCCAGCTGTCACGTCTGTTGGGATACATCGGACATGTATAGGAAAATAAACTTACATTTTTACCTGTTTTGCTGTTGACAAATCATGTGACAGAGATTAGAATTTAAGTATACAAATCGTAATTATGAAAGTGATTCGCATATGCGAACTCAAAGAGAAGGAGAATGAAGATGAAGAAAGAACAAGTTTTAGCAAGAATGAAAGAAGACTGTCTGGTTGCTGTTGTTCGCGCAAAGAACTATGAGCAGGGTGAGAAGGTAGTTGACGCCATCATCGCAGGCGGCATTAACTTCATCGAGCTTACCATGACCATGGATGACGGAGATCCGGTTGGCTTCATCAAACTGATGGCAGAGAAGTATAAAGACAATGATAAGATTGTAATCGGCGCCGGCACAGTACTGGATCCTGAGACAGCAAGGGCCTGCATCCTGGCCGGAGCTAACTACATCGTAAGCCCGGGCCTTAACGTTGACACCATTCGTCTGTGCAACCGTTACAGAGTACCCATGCTGCCAGGCGTTATGACTCCAACCGAGGCCATCACCGCTATGGAAGCCGGCTGTGACATTATCAAGATTTTCCCGGGCAACATCGTGGGACCTGCAGCTATCAGCTCCTTTAAGGGACCCCTTCCACAGGGCGAGTTCATGCCGTCCGGCGGCGTAGACGTGGATAATGTTGACAAGTGGATCAAGGCCGGCGCTTACGCAGTGGGAACAGGAAGCAGCCTGACAAAGGGCGCCAAGACAGGCGACTTTGCAGCCGTTACAGCTAAGGCTCAGGAGTTCGTGGCAGCTGTTGCAGCGGCAAGGGCATAGATTATACCTTATAGTAAGCATCATTCCAAATATCATTAAGAAGAGATTAAAGGAGAATTATACAATGGCAAAGATTGTTACCATGGGCGAAATCATGTTAAGATTATCTACCCCAAACAACGAAAAGTTCATTCAGGCAGACGAGTTCGACATCAATTACGGCGGCGGTGAGGCAAACGTGGCAGTTTCCCTTGCAAACTACGGTCATGAGGCTGAATTCATTACCGCGGTTCCGGCTAACCCCATTGGCGAGTGCGCAGTTGCCGCACTGAGAAAGTATAATGTAGGTACAAAGCACATTGCCAGAAGCGGCGAGAGACTGGGTATCTACTTCCTGGAGACAGGCTCAGCCATGAGGGCTTCCAACGTGGTCTATGACCGTGCTCACAGCTCCATCTCCACGGCAACTGCGGATCAGTTCAACTTTGATGAGATTTTTGCGGATGCTGACTGGTTCCACTTTACCGGAATCACACCAGCTGTCAGCGATGCGGCCATCGAGCTCACCGAGGCAGCATTAAAGGCAGCCAAGGCACACAATGTGACCGTGTCCGTTGACTTAAACTTCCGTAAGAAACTGTGGTCCTCTGAGAAGGCTCAGAAGGTCATGACCAACCTGATGCAGTACGTAGATATCTGCATTGGCAATGAAGAAGATGCAGAGAAGGTTCTGGGCTTCAAGCCGGGCAACACCGATGTTACCTCCGGCGAGCTGGAACTGGCTGGATACGTTGACATCTTCAACCAGATGGCTGACAAGTTTGGCTTCAAGTATATCATCAGCTCCCTGCGCGAGAGCCACAGCGCTTCCGACAACGGCTGGTCTGCCTGCATCATGGATGGAAAGACACGTGAGTTCTACCACTCCAGAAAGTACCACATCACACCTATCGTTGACCGTGTAGGCGGCGGCGACTCCTTCGCGGCAGGTTTAATCTGCGGTCTGGTGGATGGCAAGGATATGAAGGCAGCCTTGGAGTATGCAGTAGCTGCATCCGCATTAAAGCACACCATTCCCGGCGACTTCAACCTGGTAACCAGGGCAGAGGTTGAGAATCTGGCTGGCGGCGACGGTTCAGGCCGTGTTCAGAGATAAATCAGGATATTGACAATCAGACAATCAGAGACGGCTAATCCTTTTCAGAGGTATTAGCCGTTTCTTATAGGTTTCTTATACGGTTTTTTATATGAAAAGGAGATATGATATGTTAGAGACTAACGGCAGGAATTTTGACCTTCTTACCCTGGGACAGGTGCTTCTCAGGCTGTCACCCCCAGATAACGAGCGTCTGTCAAGAGGCGACACCTTCGTCAAGCAGGTGGGCGGGGCAGAACTGAACGTGGCAGTGGGCGCGGCCCTTCTGGGACTTCACACAGGCGTTATTTCCAAGCTTCCCGCCCATGATATAGGAAGCTTCATGAAAGGCAAGATTCGTTCCTTCGGGGTAAGCGATGATTTCTTCATGTATGACCAGTCCCCCGCAGCCAGGGTTGGCATTTACTATTATGAGAACGGCGCTTACCCCAGAAAGCCCAAAGTGATTTATGACCGCAACCACAGTTCTTTTTTCTCCCTGGATATTGACGAGATACCGGAGGAGGTGTACACGGCTTCCAAATGTTTCCACACCACAGGCATCACCCTGGCCTTAAACGAGGACATCCGCGAGACAACCATAGAGATGATTAAGCGGTTTAAGGCAGCGGGCACCCTGGTATCCTTTGATGTTAACTTCAGAGGAAATCTGTGGACAGGGGACCAGGCCAGGGAATGTATCCTGAGAATCCTTCCCTATGTGGACATCTTCTTCTGTTCCGAGGACACCGCCAGGCTTACCTTCTTAAAGACAGGTACGGCCAGGGAGATGATGAAGAGCTTCACCGAGGAATTCCCCATCTCCATCGTGGCCTCCACCCAGAGAATCGTCCACAGTCCCAAGCGCCATACCTTTGGCTCTGTGATATACGATGCTGCCAGGGATGAGTACTATGAGGAAGAGCCGTACCGGGATATTGAAGTGGTGGACCGGATTGGCAGCGGCGACGCCTATATATCCGGGGCTCTTTACGGGCTGCTCAGTACAGGCGGTGACTGTGCCAGGGCAGTTGCTTTCGGTAATGCCACGGCTGCTGTCAAGAACACCATTCCCGGAGACCTGCCATCTTCCAACCTGGAAGAAATCGAGACCATCATCCATGCCCACAACCAGGCAGGCCCTCAGAGTGAGATGGCCCGGTAAAGATAAACCGTATTTGTGTAAACATTTTGAAACATTTGTCATAAGGTTCATTCTAAATTCAGAATTATTAAGAAATACTTTATTGGATATGGACAGTAAATGATATATACTTCTCGTACAGACATAACAAGTGCCTTCGGCAGGCCCATGGCTTCCCGCGAGGCAGATGAAAAGGAGAAGATTATATTGAGAAAATATTATTTATATGCAGTAGGAATTTGTGCAGCCATAGCCCTGGGAGCAGCCGGATGCTCGGCAGGTGTCAACGTCGAGACAACGGCCGATAGCTCCGTGACAGCAGAAGAGAATAAGGAAGAGACCACCATGAATGACACCACGGTAGTGGAATCAGTCACCGGAGCCATTGAGAGTATGGAAGAGAGCCGGCCCGGGATGCCCCAGTCCATCCGGATTTACGGACCTGTGACAAAGATGGAGGACGGCAGTCTTTCCATTGACAATCAGTCGGGCATGAGTACCAGCGGTGAAATTATCCTGAATGTGGCTGACGATATGACCTATATCCTGGACGCCATGACAGGTCTCCCGGTAGCCCTGGAGGATGTGAAGGACGGGGATACCATTTACGCCTACATAGGGCCGGCCATGACCATGAGCCTTCCGCCCATGACCAATGCTGCCATGATTTTCACCAATCTTCCGGCAGACGCCAAGGCGCCTGATTATGTGGAAGTCAAGTCCATGGTTACGGATGCAGCCACATCCAAATCCGTGCTGACAGCCGCGGACGGAACCGAGTTCACACTGGCGGAGGACTGCAACATCTTCCCGTATCTCACCAGGAACATCGTGACTCTGGATGACCTGACACAGGGAAAGAAATGTGTGGTATGGTCAGATGATGAGAACACAGCTTCCAAGATTATGTTATTTGCAGAATAATTAAGTTTTCTCCAGTGGATATTACAGGACAGGAGAAGGGCTGGTGCCCGGCATATGAACTAAGCCGGGCATCAGCCCTTTTATATTGCGCCGGCATAATCTCCATACCCGCCCCTGTTTCATTGGTTTCAATCATATGAAGCGGATTATGGCTAATATGGTCCAGGCGCTTGTGCTTTTTTAGTTTAATTGCCGCATTCTATGCTGATTTCATTGAATTTTTCCAGAATGTCGTCAATGCAGAGCGCCTGTTTTTCCTCATCCTCTTTGTCTACCACGGCGCGGCCCTGGTGCATCATCAGGAGGCGGTCCCCATATTCCACTGCATAGCGCAGGTTGTGGGTAACCATGATGGTGGTCAGATTTTTTTCCTTTACAATCTTTCCGGTCAGCTCCATGATGGTCTCAGCAGTCTTGGGGTCCAGGGCAGCTGTGTGCTCATCTAAAATCAGGAACTCAATGGGAGTCATGGTGGACATGAGAAGGGCCATGGCCTGGCGCTGGCCGCCGGAAAGGACTCCCACCTTCACATCCATCTTATCCTCCAGCCCCAGTCCCAGGGAACGGAGGGATTCACGGTAATACTCCAGTCTCTGCCGGTTGGTTCCCGGCCTGAGGTTAAAGGCCTTTCCCTTGTTGTCTGCCAGGGACATGTTTTCCAGTATGGTCATGGTTGGACATGTGCCCATGGCCGGATTCTGATAAACCCGTCCGATGCGGCGCTGGCGCTTGTATTCAGGAATCCGGGTGATGTCCTTTCCGCCGATTATGATACGTCCCTCATCCAGGGGAATGCTGCCGCAGATGATGTTTAAGAGGGAGGTTTTGCCGGAGCCGTTGCTTCCCACCACGGACACAAACTGATGGTCCCTTATGGTCAGGTTGAAGTCCTCAAACAGGCACATTTCATTGACTGTACCGGCATTGTAGTATTTATTGATATGCATCAGCTCAAGCATGGCTCTTTACCTTCTTTCCTCTGGAGGAGCTTGCCACCAGGATGATAAGGAACAAAATGGATGTAATCAGCTTTAAGTCCGAGGCAGTCACCGGGAAGGAAACAGTAAAGTTTCCAAAGGTAAGCCTTAAGTCGCCCAGGAGCAGGGCCAGGGATACACAGGCCTTGTAGATGATGGAACCTATGATGACAGCCGTGGTGGACTTCACGAAGCCGAACCGTTTGAACAGCTGGGTGCCTATGATTACATTGGCCAGGCCGATGACAATAGTGCCTGTGCCGGTGGAAATCTCAAAGAATCCCTTTTGCTGGCAGTACACGCTGCCGGCCAGGGCTGCAAATCCATTGGCAATGGCCAGGCCGATGATTTTAACCATGCCCTTATCCTTGGCTAAGGAGGTGACCAGCAGATCATTGTCCCCCACGGCCCTGAGAAGATAGCCGGACCGGGTTTTCAGGTAAGCGTCCAGGAGCAGCTTACAGATAAGGACGATTGCCAGAAGGATGATAGTCACAGTATAGGGCTTGAGGGCCTGGGGGATGGTGCGTTCCAGCCATGGATCGCTGAAAATCGTGTCTTTGCTGAAAATAGGCAGGTTGGACTTGCCCGCAATCCTTAAGTTGATGGAGTAGAGGGCGGTCATGACAATGATTCCCGACAGCAGGTCCCGTACCTTCAGCTTGACATGGATAAGTCCGGTGACGCAGCCCGCCATGGCTCCCAAAAGAAAGGAGAGGGGAAGGGCAGCAGCCGGATGGATGAAACCTCCGGCTATTCCGGTAGCGGTAAAGGCAGCTCCCAGAGGGAAGGTCCCGTCCACGGACAGGTCCGGAAAATCCAGAATCCGGTATGTGATGTATACGCCCAGGGCCATGATAGCGTATACCAGGCCTTCTTCAAAGATACCTAAAATAATAGTTGTCATGATGTTCCTCCAGATAATGATGATAGAGCTTTACTGGGCAATCTCAGTGAACAGCTCAGCTGCATTTTTAGTCATATCTACCGGCAGTGTGATGCCCAGATTCTCGGCTACCTGTGTATTGCCGTAGAAGGCAGCCTCCTTGATGGTTTCGTAGTTCATTTCACTGGCTTTTTTCTCGCCGCGCAGTACCTGTGCAGCCATCTTTCCTGTCTGCTTGCCCAGTTCGATGTAGTCCAGTCCCATGGCAGCCAGGCATCCAATCTTCACCTGCTCAATCTCACTGCCGAATACAGGGATATTCCTGGCGGCAGCCTTATCCAGGATAACGGGAAGGGAGGCAACTACCGTGTTGTCGGTCAGGTTGGTGATGCAGTCCACTTTGCTTATGAGGGTGTCGGCAGCCAGGGCGATATCAGCGGAAGAGGAGATGCCTGTGTCCACGATTTCAAAACCATACTGGGGAGCCAGCTCCTTGTACTCTGCAATGGCGGATTCAGAATTCACCTCGCTGGTGGTGTACATGATGCCGATGTTTTTAGCTTCCGGAAGAATCTCACGAATCATCTTGAGCTGGGCCTCTACGGGAAGTTTATCGCTGGTGCCCGTAATCTCGCCTACCGGAGTGCCGTCCGCATTGGCCAGCTCTGCGGCTACGGGGTCGGTTACGGCAGTGAAAATAACAGGAATGTCTGACTTCTTAGCCACGCCGTACTCTGCCTGTGCCATGGGAGTTGCGATGCCGCACATCAGGTCCACGCCCTTGCCGGCGAAATTCGTTGCAATCTGGCTGGCCGTACCGCCGTCAGCCTGGGAATTATCATACAGTACGGTCAGGTTCACGCCCTCCTCGATGCCTTCCTCTGCCAGGCCGGCCATGAAGCCTTCGCGGCAGTTGTCCAGGGAGCCATGCTCTGCAAACTGTCCCACACCGATGGTGTAGGCAGCGCTGTCAGCAGAAGATTCTGCCTTGGACTCACCGGTCTTGTCAGCGGAAGATGTGCCAGCGGACGGCGCGTCGGCCGCTGAGCCGTCAGCGCCCTGGGCGGCCTTATTTTCAGACCCGGTTCCGGCGGAGGTCTCAGCGGACTGGGCCGCGGTGGTGTTCTGGGAAGTGGATACGCAGCCTGCTAAGATGGATGCACTTAAAGCTGCGGTTAAAAGCATTGCAATTGTTTTTTTCATAATTTTGTTTCCTCCTGTTTTTAAACTATATTTGGATGATTAAAATATGCTGTTGGATAAGGGACTTTCTGATGGGGCTGCCGTTTGAATAAAGCCGGAATAAAAAAAGTCCCAATCATAGCTTATGCTAAAATTGAGACGAATGAAATCCGCGGTGCCACTCAAATTGACTAAAAAGTCCACTTTACACATACCAACATATGCGCCGCATGTATAACGGTTACGGAATCCGTCGGTCCCTACAGATGATACAATCCTTCAAGACCGCCCTCAAAAGTCCATTCAGCTGCCAGCCCTATACCGCAATCCCACCGCCTGCGGCTCTCTGTGTTAAAGCTTTGATAGCTTACTCCTCTTTCTCTACGGTTTAAGTTATTAATCCGTATCTTAATACAATAAAATGGATTTGTCAAGAGTGTTTTGAAAATTCATATAAAGTCATGCAATGCCGCACAAAAGTGTAAAAGAACTTTTATTGATTGATGAAATGTGGTAGACTGTAGGTGTGGAAAGGAACACTTTGGATTCAAAACAAAAGTGTTAACAACAAAAAGTGTTCACCAAAAAAAATGTTCACAACAAGGAGGAAAGTTCCATGAGACGATTACTTGTGGTGGTGGATATGCAGAAGGATTTTGTGGATGGAGCTTTGGGCAGCCCTGAGGCCCAGGCCATTGTCCCTCATGTGCTGGATAAGATAAAGGCGTACCAGGATGCAGGAGACGAGGTGGTATTTACCCTGGACACCCATTTTGACGATTATACGGATACCATGGAAGGGAAGAAGCTTCCGGTGGTCCATTGTGTCAAGGGAACGCCGGGCTGGGAACTGATACCGGAGCTCAGGGGAATTTCGGGAACCCGTTTTGAGAAGCATACCTTTGGAAGCAGGGAACTGGCGGATTACGCGGCCAGGGGGCGGTATGACTTTGTAGAGCTCGTCGGCCTGTGCACGGATATCTGCGTCATTTCCAACGCCATGCTGATTAAGGCAGCGGTTCCTGACACATCCATACAGGTGGACGGGGCCTGCTGTGCGGGGGTAACTCCCCAGAGCCATCACAATGCTCTCAGCGCCATGGGGATGTGCCATATAGACATTGTATAGACGTGAAAGAGACCACGGTGTGTTATGGGCACGGATGTGGATTAGGAATAAGGGGGACTCAATATGAATGACAGACATTTTGTAATTACCATTGAACGCCAGTACGGAAGCGGCGGCCGCCTGACAGGCAAACGCCTGGCCGAGGAGCTGGGCATTCATTTTTACGATGAAGAGATACTTAAGATGACATCTGAGACCAGTGCCATAGGGGAACAGTACTTCAGGCTGGCGGATGAAAGGGCTGGAAACAATCTGTTGTACCGTATAGTGACCAGCATGAAGCCGGAGCTGACAGAACCGGATAAGGCCGGCCCCAACATCACTTCGCCGGATAACCTGTTCCGTTTCCAGTCATCGGTCATCCGCAGGCTGGCAGCCTCTGAGACCTGTATTATCGTAGGCCGCTGCGGCAACTATGTGCTTCAGGACCAGATGGATAATCTGGTGCGCATCTTTGTGTATGCGGATACGGTCACCAGAATCCGCAGGGTCATGGACGTGGATAAGGTGGATGAGGCGGAAGCTCTCCGCAGGATGAGACGGATTGATAAGGAGAGGACGGAATATCACCGCTACTTTACCGGCAGGGAGTGGATGGATATGGAAAATTATGACCTTCCCATCAATGCCAGCCGGATTGATTATGACCAGATGATTCAACTGATAAAAGACTATCTGAAGCTCAAAGGATTCCTGTAGAAAGGAGGGCTGGGGCTCAGGAAATGACAGAGGTGCATTAAGATGAGCAGTATATTTGTGGGAATCATGATTCCCTTTATCGGGACCACGGCAGGGGCAGCCTGTGTGTTCTTTCTGACAAAAGCATTGAAGCCCAGTGTCCAGAAGACATTTCTGGGATTTGCGTCAGGGGTAATGGTGGCGGCTTCCGTCTGGTCCCTTTTGATTCCGTCCATGGATATGAGCGGGCATATGGGTAAGCTGGCATTCATTCCTGCTTCTGTGGGCTTTCTTTTGGGAATTGGTTTCCTGCTCCTGTTGGATGAGATATTACCTCATCTGCACATCGATACAGAGCAGCCGGAAGGTCCAAAGAGCAACTGGAAAAAGAGTACCATGCTGGTGCTGGCAGTGACCCTCCACAATATACCGGAGGGAATGGCCGTGGGCGTTGCGTTTGCAGGACTTCTGTCACAGAACGGGACTATCACCATGGCAGGCGCTCTGGCCTTGTCCGTGGGTATTGCCATACAGAATTTCCCGGAGGGGGCCATCATATCCCTGCCTCTTAAGGAGGCGGCCGGGAAGGGGAAGGCATTCATTTACGGCACGCTTTCAGGCGTGGTGGAGCCCATAGGCGCCGTTCTTATGCTGGTGCTGGCCGAGTTTTTAGGACCGGTTCTTCCATACTTCCTGTCCTTTGCGGCAGGTGCTATGATTTACGTGGTAGTAGAGGAACTGATTCCGGAATCAGCCGAAGGAGAGCATTCCAATGCGGCAACCATTGGATTTGCCGTTGGGTTTGTGGTGATGATGATACTGGATGTGGCGCTGGGGTAGGACGTGTTGGAAAATTGTTTTCGGGCAGTCATGGCAGTTATGGGTTTTTGGCTGGGTTTTGAGCGGCGGCAAAAGAGACGCAAAATGAGAGAAAATGTTGAAAATGCAGGAAATGCAAAAATATAAACAAAAATCCAAAAATACAGAAAAGGAAATCCGGTCTTGACATGGGTTTCCTTTTTTGCTAAAGTGAATTTACTTCTGCTGGATATATTCAGATATTACGGCAATCTGCTGCACTCTAAGATGCAGTTCAGGGATTTTATCCCGTCCGGCCCTTTCGGCTGCTGAAATCACATGTAAACTTATATTTGGAATCACACAGAAAATACACAGGAAAGACAGGTGATACCCATAAGACGAAGCCAATGGCGGCGAGCCGGGCAGCGAAACCAATGAGGCCGGAGACAGAGATACATATTGAATCGGCCTTGAAAAATGATTATATTCCTTGCAGAAGAAACCGGGGATATAGGCATCTTTTCCAAGCGAAAGTATATATTCAGCCAATACTTTTACGACCGATATCCGGCGGTTATGGTATCCGGCCCCCTCTCCCGGCAGGCTTTTCCAGCGCCTAAAGCGTGACAGCGTTCCCTTTGTCGGCGCTTCCGCTCGGCGGCACGCTGGCGCTTCCATTTTACCACGCAGGCCGGGCAGCGTACCGCCCGGTTGCCGGTGGGGAGAAAGGGGAGGCCGCAGAGAGCACACCGACGCTTTTCCCTGCCGGAATTGCTGCGGGGTAGTTCATTAGTGATTTCAGGGGAGCACGGATTGGGTTTGGCCCTGACATAAAAACCATCGGGATGGTCTTTGTAAATCTGGTTTTTAAGTTTCTTAAAAGACGGGCCCAGTTTAAGGGAGAGCTGCTCCAAAAGGACTTTACGGGTTGGTCGCGTTCCGTAAGAGCTTCACCATTTTCCGCACCTCGGATAAGTCCAGACTTATCACATATCCGTCAATCGCCATTTTGCGGAGATAGGCTCCCAGATTGTCCATTCCCAGTCCTCAATCAGCTGGCGTTCTTCCGGCGTCACGTTTCCGAACCGCTGGCCCTCCTGCTCCACAAGGTCGATCAGGGCGTTGGCCCGCTCATTCGCGGACGCCTCTGGCAGAAAGGGTTTGTCGTTCAAAATGCCGTCAATAAGAGAATGTCCCCGAAAATTTTCCGGGCGGTCAAGATTGAACCGTTCATAGAGCTTTCCCAGCGTGTCGTTGCTTGTCAGCTGCCCGTGGTACACTTCGTTATAGTTGGCAGCCTCCACGCTCATTCCGTGGGCAGTCAGACGTTCCAGCGGTTCAAACCGGTGGTAGTGAAGCTCCGGCTGTAGGTGCCCGGCTCCACCTCCGGGGCAGCCTGCTCCAGGCCCTTGGCAAGCTCCTGAAATTTTGCGTCTATGTCCGTTATCAGGCTTTCCGCTGTTTCCCGGATTGTGGCAAGGGAGGCTTTCAAAAGGTTCTGATCCTTTCCCTCCCAGCCTGCCACATTCCAGGTCCTTGAAAAAAAGAGCTGGTCTGCAGGTGTTTTGTTCTGCTTATTCCTCATACGGCATCACCTCCGGAATCACTTTTCCCACCTTTCAACTATGGCGTAAACAATGGGGTGTTGTGTGTTTATCCAGTGTCTGTGCCGCCACCATTGCCCAGTGCCGCCTAAAGCAGGATTCTACTCCGGAGAATGAGACAGGCTTCTCTGGATTTGCGCCCGGTAATGCCCACTCAATCCCTTTGAACTCCGATTCCTGTTTTTCTTTAAAAACCTGCAGGATCGGGATACTGTCTTCGGGAAGATATACAAGCCGGTCTTTCCTGCCTTTTGAACCAAAGATAGAAAGGACGCCATTTTCCAGGTCCATGTGCTTCCACTTCAAAAGCCGCCCTTCTGACAGGCGCAGGCCGCAGCAGTAATAAAGCAGGACCTTCAAAGAAATCTGATGGAATTTAGCAGACATAAATTTTCTCCTCCTCTTGTGTAAAGTGGTTGGTGGTACTTCTATTTTACTACAAGTGGAGAGAAAATTTATATAGAAGAAGCAAAAAACCCAGTAAAATCAATGGGTTTGGCAATTTAACAATTGCCTAATGGACTATGAAAAAAGGAGAATATCCTTTTGAGCAATCGCTTGAAATAGGGAGACCGCAATCCCACTGGCTTTAGACGGTGGGTCAAGGTCGCCAAAAGTAGATTTTTGTGTTATACTATCGGCATGGGAACATGGAGAAATTGCTTGTATCAGAGCAAATATCGGATGATATCAAACAATTCTCATATGAGATATGCCAAAAACATAAAGTAATCATCAGATACATGGAAACGGATAAAGACCATATTCATTACATGATGGAAACAGAGCCTACAATGTCCATTAGCAGAATTGTTAATTTGATGAAAAGTTACACGACATATCATATATGGGAACGATATCCTAACTATCTTAGGAACCGATAAAGGCAAAACTGCACTGAGCATTCCGGGGGCAGATAAAATCTGCAACTGTTTCACAAGTTCCAAGTGGGAAATACTACGTGTCTGTTCTGGTAGAAACAGAGCATGAAGAATTGCCACATACCAAAATACCAGAAAAGATTACCTGCACAGGATTTCCTATGAGATTATCAGCGAAAACCAAGTGATAGTTTCAGAGAATCTCCAGATAAAGAATATGGTAAAGAATCATCATCTGGCAAAAACGATATCCGATGTTTCGTGGTATGAGCTGACAAGGAAGTTGGAGTATAAGGCTGAGTGGAACGGAAGGAAGTACATCAAGGTGGATACATTCTTTGCGAGTAGCCAGATATGTTCCGACTGTGGGTATCAGAATACAGACACAAAAGATTTGTCTGTAAGGAAATGGAAATGTCCCGGTGGGGCGGAACATGACAGGGATGTAAATGCAGCGAAGAACATACTTGCGGAAGGGTTAAGACAAATAGCATAAAGCAACTTATGTATAGGGCAGGGACTGCCCGAATTAACGCCTGTGGAGATAGTAGGTTACGAGGTCATAGAAGCAGGAAGCCCATTGGCTTTAGACAATGGGTAGTTCACCTGATGGAGCGGTTAACTTTATTTTAGTAAAACAAGGGAGGGTATAGGTTTTGGAAGTGAAAAAGTATATGAAGAATGTAACACAAAGACCATTTAGTGTATTGGCAGATTGCGAAAAAATATATCAGTCTCTGCTTGAAATTTATGAGAGAGAGACTGGAGAAACGGTGTGCTAGCGCCCTTCTTTGAATACGCATACGCATCATTTTCTTACTGGATGGACATCTCCTGTTCTTACAAAAACCGAATTTGGGAATGTGATGGAGAGATTGTGGCATTTTGCTTTTATGAAAATCCAGTGACAGACATTTATTTCTGTCTGAAACCCGGATATGAGAAGCTGGCGTGGCTATTGCGGATGAGTCAGGGGAATATGTCTGCTATGCAGGAATGTGGTGGACTCCTGAAAATCATCTGGCATACATGGAACCACTCTGCACCATTCCCGAATACCGACATAAAGGTCTTGCAGCAGCGTTGTCTGAAATGTATAGGAGAACGAAGGCGTTAGGCGCAACGTATATGACAGGCGGCGAAAACAGATTTTATCAGAAAAATGGATACCAGAATGTAGTAAAATGGACATTTTGGCAAAAAGAAGAAGAATGGGGGAATATCCAGTGAAGCTATCAACAGTGACAGCACAGTTCCCGTGTGACTGCAAGACAGTCTGGGACATTTTTACGGATAATAAAAGCTATGAATGGCGGAGTGATTTATCCAAAATTGAAATAATTGATGAAAATCGGTTTGACGAGTATACAAGGAATGGATTTGTGACACATTTTCGGATTACCGCAAAAGAGCCATACCGAGAATGGCGGTTTATACATAGCAAAAGGTGGATAGCAGTATTATTATGCCTTTTTCTTATTTTATTCGATTGCATACCAGCAAACGCATCTAATACAAGTGTGCCAGACGAAGCAGTTAATAAGAGGATGAAGGCAGGCATTTTCTATTTTGATGGTTATCATGAAAAGGATGAGAAGGGAAATCTGACCGGATATGGCATTGAGGTTTTGCAGATGATTTCACAATATTCACATCTGAATTTTGACTATGTTGGATATGACAAATCGTGGAATGATATGCTTACCATGTTAGAAAATGGTGAGATTGACCTAGTTACGTCTGCAAGGAAAAATCCAGAGCGTGAAGCCAAATTTGCATTTTCATATCCGATTGGGCGTAACAGCACGGTTCTTTCCATTTTAGCAGACAACACGAAATATCACAGCGGGGACTACAGGACTTACGATGGAATGTGCGTCGGTCTGCTTGCAGGGAGCAGCCAGAATGACAAACTGGCGGAGTTTGCCAAAGAGAAACAGTTTTCTTACGACACGAAGGAGTATGAAAATTCACAGCAGCTTGCGATGGCTTTGAAGGATGGCAGTATTGATGCAATCCTCTCCAGCAATTTGAGAAAGATGGAAAATGAAAAAACGCTGGACACGCTGCAGACAGAGAATTTTTATGTGATTGTGCGAAAAGAAGACAAAGAACTGCTGGAGGAAATCAATTATGCCATTGAGCAGATGGATATCAATGGGGGAGACTGGGACAATTCGTTGTTTTTCAAATATTATGGACCAGTCTACTCTTCCGAACTTGTATTTACCGAACGCGAGAAAGCATATATACAGGATGTTCTTGCGGGGAAGAAAAAAATTACAGCGACGGCGATTGGAGACAGAGCCCCTTATTCTTATGTTGAGGACGGGGAGTTAAAAGGGATTATGCCGGACTATTTCGCAAAGGTTATGGAGTTGTGCGGCCTGCCATATGAAATTGTTGTGCCTGAAAACCGGGAGGATTATTACAATACTGCGAATACTAATGGCGTGGATATTGTTATAGACAGAAGAATATCCGATTTGACGACGGAGAAGGATTTATACCGCGGATTTAATACAGATACCTACATGACAGTCGGCACGGCAAAGGTGACGAAAAATAATTTTACGGGCAAGATTAAGACAATCGCAGTTGTGAATGCGCAGGGAGAGGAGCCGCTGGAAAAGGAAATTATCGACGATGCAAAGGTACTGTACTATGACACAAGGGATGAGGCGATTCAGGCTGTCCTGAAAGGAGAAGCAGATGCTGCTTATGTATATACCTACACAGCGCAGATGTCTGTGAATAATGATTTCACGGGTTCCCTGCAATACAGTGTTGTGAACGGCGTAAGATTCACATTCCAGATGTATGTCAGGGAGAATTGTGATCATGAGCTTGTAACGATACTCAACAAATGTCTGAAGCAGATGCCAGAGGACGCACTCAACCAGTTGATTGCACAGTATACCTCTTATACACCGCAGGATTTGACTTTTGCGCAGTATATGCAGGCTAATCCGGAGGCAATGGTTCTGGTGGTTCTGGTTATTGTTTTGGTTCTGGTCATTTTTCTGGCACTTTTATTTTGGGCAAGATGGAAGGGAAAAATTCTGCATGCATCTGAGGAGGCAAATAAGAAGCTGGAGGATCAGCTTGCCATTGTGGATGCACTGAGCCGTGATTATCTCAATGTTTTTGCGGTAAATACCGGGGAGGATACGGCTAAAATCATAAAGATGGAGGGTTACGTAACTTCTGGGCTGGAAAAAAATTTCCTGAAGACATTTTCGTATACACCGCTTGTGCATCAGTATGTCGAGGAGCGTGTTTATCCGGGGGACCAACAGGAGCTTTTAGAGGCGCTGTCTATTGATAGGGTGACCGAAAAGCTCAATTCCGATATGGAATATGTGGGAAACTATCGGGTGCTGATTGATGGAACAATTCATAATTATCAATTTACCTATGTTAAAGTGGAGGGGAAGAGATCACGGGAAGGCTTTACTGTTCTCGCCGGATTTCGTAATATTGACGAAATTGTGCGTGAGGAGCAGAAGCAGAAGCAGGCATTGACAGAAGCGCTGGCACAGGCTCAGCATGCCAACCATGCAAAAACCGCTTTTCTGAACAATATGTCCCACGATATCCGCACACCGATGAATGCGATAATCGGGTTTACCTCATTGGCTGCAACGCATATTGACAGCAGGGAAACAGTGCGGAATTATCTGGATAAGATTATGACCTCCAGCAAGCATCTGCTGAGCTTAATTAATGATGTGCTGGATATGAGCCGGATTGAAAGCGGGAAGGTCAGAATTAATGAAGAGGAAGCAAGTCTTCCTGAAATTATGCACGACTTGAAAACCATTGTACAGTCTGATATCAAGGCGAAACAGTTTGAATTCTATATCGATACGCTGGATATAACAAATGAGACGATTATCTGTGATAAGCTTCGCCTGAATCAGGTGCTTTTGAATATTCTGAGCAATGCGATGAAATATACAAAGGCGGGTGGGACAGTCAGCGTCCGTATTATACAGACAGACAGCGATCCAGATGGATATGCTTCATACCAGTTCCGGATTAAGGATAGCGGTATTGGCATGAGTGAAGAATTTTTAAAGCATTTATTTGAGCCGTTTGAGCGGGAGCAGACTGCTACGGTAAGTGGTATTCAGGGAACTGGTCTTGGCCTTGCGATTGCCAAGAATATCATAGATATGATGAACGGAACTGTCGAGGTGGAGAGCGAAGTGGGGAAGGGGACAGAGTTTATCGTATCTTTCCGGTTCCGCACGGTGAACCAGCCCCAAAAGACAGAGCATCTGGAGAAGCTGGCAAATCTGCGGGCATTGATTGTGGACGATGATGCAAATACCTGCATGAGCGTCAGCAAGATGCTTTCTTCCATTGGCATGAATCCTGATTGGACAACACAGGGAAAGGAAGCGGTAGTCCGTACTCAGTTTGCGATAGAAGAAAATAAACCGTATAGTGCATATGTTATTGACTGGCTTATGCCGGATATGAATGGAATTGAGGTTGTCCGCAGAATCCGTAAGGTTATCGGGGATACGGCAACAATTATTATCCTTACTGCGTATGACTGGGCTGATATTGAGGAGGAGGCAAAAGAGGCTGGTGTTACGGCATTTTGCTCGAAACCGATTTTCCTTTCTAAGCTCCATCAGATTTTGGTGGCTCCATATATGGAGCCGGAGGCTGATACCAAGGAGGAGCAGGAGGAGTTTTTGAAAAATAAGAGGATACTGCTGGTGGAGGATAACGAAATCAATCAGGAAATTGCGCAGGAAATTCTGGGGGATGCGGGATTGGTGATTGATATTGTAGGTGACGGAACAGAAGCCGTGAATACGATAAAGAATGTGGAGGCGGGTACTTATGACCTGATTCTGATGGATATTCAGATGCCGATTATGGATGGCTACGAGGCAACACGGCAGATTCGAGCTATGGAAGATCCCGCACGGTCATCTGTTCCGATTGTGGCGATGACGGCAAACGCCTTTGATGAGGACAGACAGAAGGCAATGGAGGCCGGAATGAATGGTCATGTTGCAAAACCGATTGATATATTAAAGCTGATGGATATTTTGAAGGATATTTTAATGGATTGATGTTTGAAATAGAAAATGGTTTATTTTCCAAGCCTAAGGTAAAAACCACCGCCTTTAGGCGGTAGAGCTTCAGCGGCATTTTCCTATAGTAGCGGACCATTGGACCACTGCGCAAAACTCTGTGAGATGGCAAAATGACAGGAGTCAGCGGGAAGCACGCAGTACCATATCAAAACAAAACCGCATCCCTCCCCGGAATAAATCGGAATGGTTGCGGTTTCAGCTTATTCCTGTGTCAGCCTTTTTAAATCGCTGTAAAAGCCGGGATAGGATATATTTACACAGTCAGCGTCCCTTATCTCTGTAATGCCGTCCGCACACAGGGCAGTGACGGCAAATGTCATGGCAATGCGGTGGTCTTTGCGGCTGTCGATGACAGCTCCGTGGAGAGGGGCGCCGCCCCGGATAATCATTCCATCCTCTGTCTCGGTCACGTCAGCGCCCATGGCAGTCAGTCCCTGGACCATGACCGCAATCCGGTTGGACTCCTTTACCTTTAACTCTCCGGCATCCCGGATTATGGTCTCACCCTCTGCTAGACAGGCCATGGCTGCGATGACAGGAAGCTCGTCAATGAGGGTAGGTATGACGGCACCGCCTATGACGGTTCCATGAAGACTTCCGTGGCGTACAAGGATATCGGCTGTTGGCTCGCCTGTTCCCCCGCTTACATTCAGAAGTTCAATATGCGCCCCCATATCACGGCATACACGCAGGATACCGTCCCTGGTAGGGTTGATGCCCACATTGCGTATCAGAACTTCCGAGCCGGGCACCATAAGGCCTCCGGCGATGAAATAGGCGGCAGAAGAGATATCTCCAGGTACCATGACCTGATTGCCATGGAGTTCACTGACAGGCTTTATGACTGCCGTGGTTCCTTCGGTGGATACCTGGGCGCCAAAGAGCCGCAGCATCAGCTCAGAATGATTTCTGGACACATACGGTTCGGTTATGCTGGTGGGGCTGTCTGCATATAAACCAGCCAGCATAATGGCGGATTTCACCTGGGCGGAAGCTACCCTGGAGTCATAGTGGATGCCGTGGACCGGACGACCCTTGATGAGCAGGGGAGCACAGCCATTGCCCTTTATGCTGGTGATGTCGGCTCCCATCATGGAAAGAGGGTCCATAATTCGCTTCATGGGCCGCTTACAGATAGATTCGTCTCCTGTGAGAGTGACGTCAAAGTCCTGGGCACAGAGGATTCCGGATATGAGACGTGTAGTAGTGCCGCTGTTTCCGCAGTCCAGGACTTCCTGAGGCGCTTTCAGTCCGTGCAGACCGCGGCCATGGACCAGCACCTGTCCGCCCTTATTTTCAATGGCAATGCCCATCCTCTCAAAACATGCAATGGTAGACAGGCAGTCTGCCCCCTGGAGGAAATTGTGTATCTCCGTAAGCCCCTCTGCAATGGAACCGAACATGACGGCCCGATGGGAGATGGATTTATCTCCGGGAACCTTGATTTCACCCTTTAAATGGGATGCTCTTTTAAATTCCATAATCTGTTACCTAACCTTTCTCTCCGGATTACATGCGGAACATCTCGTATTTGTATTTGTCCAGCCTCTGCCATGCAGCTTCCATGGAAGCCTCGTCATAGAAAGCGATTTTCAAGGCCCCCTCACCTCGTTCGCGGTTGTTGTTGATACCGATATTCTTAATGCTGATACCCTTGGCAGCCAGGATGACGGATATGGTGGAAATGGCGCCCACCTCATCGCTTACATCCACGGTGAACTCATAGGATGGCTCCACGGATCCCTTGGCCTTGTCTGTAATGGAATTCCGGTAATCACGGGAGGTCTCAAACAGTCTGTAGATATCTTGCCCATTATGTTCTTTGATTTCCTCCAGCACCTTGTTTAAGGATGCGATGTATGCTTCCAGGATCTCCGATATTGGGTCCACATTGGTCATGCATATCTGTTCCCACATCTCAGGGGAGGAAGAGGCAATTCGGGTGAGATCCTTGAAACCGCCTGCGGCCACCTGCTTCATGGTGCCGTCTGCTGTGTCGTGGTTCTTAATCAGATTCACAAGGCTGGAAGCCACCAGATGGGGGAGATGGCTGATGGCAGCCACCACCTTGTCGTGTTCCCTGTAATCCAGAACAAGGGGAATAGCTCCAATGGTCTTTGCCACTGCCACGATGCGTTCTGCATTGGGACTCAAAGCCTGCGGGTGGGAACTGTTCTTTCCCTCCGGAGGAGTGACGATGTAGTAGGCATTTTCCAGGAGATGGTCCGTGGAGTTCTCATAGCCGGTCTTTTCCGAGCCAGCCATGGGATGGCCGCCCACAAAGCAGTATTCCAGGCCCTGGCGCCTGATTTCCTCATGGATGCCGCATTTTGTGCTGCCCACGTCTGTAATCAGTGCGCCCTGCTTCAGGTAGGGCCGTATGGCGGAAAGATAGCCTGCGTTGTATTCCACCGGGGTGCAGAGGAATATCAGGTCACATTCACGCAGGTTCTCATCAATTCCATCCAGAATCACATCCACGATTCCATCTTCCTGGGCCTGCTCCAGACGGGAGCGGGAACGCATATAGGCCATGATACGGATATCCGGCCGTGTTTTTCTGATGGCCCGGGCAATGGAGCCGCCTATAAGCCCCAGTCCGATGAATGCGATGGTGGAATCGGTCATGGTCATTTTTTCCATATTGGTATCTCCTCCTGTAAATGCGGGGACCGGATGCGCCGGATTTAATATATCAAAAGCGGATGCCGTAAGGGCAGGGTTCGCGCACCGGGCATATGTAAAAGCACTCCCTGAAGTGAGAGTGCCGTAAAGTTCTGTTACTGTGCCTTAAAGGTCCGTCCGGACAGCTCTGCATATGGAGCCAGGTCCTTCATCAGCTGCTCAAAGGCATCGAAGGTCAGGGACTGGGGACCGTCAGACAGTGCCCTGGCAGGACAGGGGTGGACTTCAATCATAAGTCCGTCCGCGCCGACTGCGATGGCTGCCTTTGCCAGGGGTTCCACATAGGCTCTGACGCCTGTGGCGTGGCTGGGATCCACAATGATGGGAAGGTGGCTCTTCTGGCGGATGACCGGAACAGCGCTGATATCCAGGGTGTTCCTGGTGGAAGTTTCGTATGTGCGGATGCCGCGCTCACACAGCACGATATTGGGGTTGCCCTCGGAAATGATGTACTCGGCAGCATTGAGCCATTCGTCAATGGTAGCACACAATCCGCGTTTTAACAATACGGGAGTACCGGATTTGCCTGCCTCCTTTAACAGTTCAAAATTCTGCATGTTTCTGGCGCCAATCTGGAGCATATCTACATATTTCACAGCCGACTCAATGGCATGGGCGCTGGTGACTTCGCAGATTACATTCAGTCCGGTGGCTTCCTTGGCAGCCTTCATGTATTTAAGTCCCTCCTCCTCTAGTCCCTGGAAGGAGTAGGGGGATGTGCGGGGCTTGTAGGCGCCGCCGCGCAGGAAGGTGGCTCCTGCCTTTTTCACCGCGTATGCGGTCTCCATAAGCTGGTCCTGGGATTCAATGGCGCAGGGACCGGCCATCACTGTCATGGTGCCTGGACCGATGTGGGTGTTGCCAATCGGAATCACGGAGTCCTCAGGATGGAATTTTTTATTGACCAGTTTATAGGATTCCGTGACAGCCACTACCTTGTCAACGCCTTCGCTGATTTCAATGTTGGTGTCCAAAAGCTTGGTCTTGTCGCCTACCACACCTACGATGGTAACCTGGGAACCCTTGGACAGATGGGCTGTGAGTCCCTTGGATTCAATAAGATTTGTTACCTTTTTTACCGCTTCGTCAGAAGCATTGGGTTTCATAATGATAATCATAATTCAGTACTCCTTATGCAAATTTATAAATATGCAGATTGCATGGACCATAGTATGTATTCTTCAGAATGATTCATATGCAGTAATAGTGTAAGCGACTCTGTCAGAAATGTCAATACTTTATTACTTTAAACTTTTACGCTTTTAAGTGCAGATGAAGAAACCATAGTGGCGTAAAAAATCCGAAACAAATGGAATAAAAACTTGCCTTTGATATCTAAATATAGTATACTTTAACAAATTGTTAATGACGAATACGGTGTATATCAAAACTAGGAGTATATTATGGATAAGAAGATGAAGAAATCATATAATGACGTAGAAGCAGTAGATATACTACATCAGGTTTCGAATTTTTATATCTCTACAAAAGTGCCTCATGATTATGGAACAGGCGAAGCCTATACTTCAGTAGAGGTACACACGTTAAAGCATATTGCTGATCATCATGGAATTACAGTAACTGAACTGGCAAGAGATTATGGAAAGACCAAGGGGGCAGTTTCTCAAATCCTGAAAAAAGTGGAAAGTAAAGGCTTAATATACAGGGAAGTGGACCCTGAAAATGACAATCGATTTCACCTGTTCTTAACTGAAAAGGGAAAGGAACTGAATGAAGCCCACCGCAAATATGATGAGATAGGATTTGGAGAGTCTATGGATATTGTTAGGGAACATTTTTCTGAGGATGAGATAAATACCACTTTCAGCGTACTTGAAGCATGGTTGGATATAAGACGCAAGGTTCAAGATAACAGAAACGCAAGAAAAAAGGCAAAAAAAGAGATAAGTAAATAGTAAAATATCCATATAATATATATTCGTTAAGACGATTGAGGGGTCACAACAAATGTTGTGGCTCCTTTGCTGTTTCAGAAATAGTCTAATTAGATGCATACTGAATAGTTTTGAGTATATTGTACAAAATATAAATACAATATTCGTGCATATTGACAAAGTGTATAAATGTTATTGACAACAAATTGTAATTGGTTTAGAATCTAAACATGAGGTATACATACTAAACCATAGGTTTAGAATCTAAACATAATAGTTTGGTTTGTATATCTAATTTAAACAACCCGGTACCGCGGTGTTTGGGAAACTAAAATGTACTAATTGTGGAATCTATATTAATTTTCCGGAAAATTAATTAGTCTTTCCACAAAAGACAGGAGAGATAAAATGAATAATACTATAGCTGTGATGATAACGCTGCTGTACATAGTCATAGTTGCAACATTGGTGATTAAAAAGTATAATTCAGTATTTGTATTCCTGGTATCAGGCATGGCAATCCTGCTGATATTCGCAATCATTGGCGGCAATTCAATAATGGATGATAAAACGACTGGTAATGCTGTCATAGATGTGTTCGCTTATGCAGCCAACGCATTTAAATCTAATGCATCCGGTGTTGGACTGACTTTGATGATGGTAACTGGATATGCAGTTTACATGTCACACATAGGGGCATCCACAAAACTGGCATATCTTGCAACTAAACCATTATCAAAAATCAAAAATCCATACATTGTTTTAAGCATGCTCTTTGTTATTGGTACATTACTGAAAATGGTCATTACAAGTCATGCTGGCCTGGCTATGCTTTTGATGGCCATTGCCTTCCCTATACTTACATCTTTGGGAATAAGTAAACTAAGTGCTGCTACTGTAATGATAATGTGTGGCTTTGTTGACTGGGGACCAAATGATTCAAGCGCAATATTTGCAGCAGAGAATGTAGTTGGTATGCCTATGATGGATTATTTCCTTACTTATCAAGGGAAAACCGCATCTATACTTATTATAATCTGTGCGGTCTTTCTACCTATATATCTGAGACATATGGATAAGAAAGATGTATCAGATGGGATTTCCGTTTCAAAGGCGGATATGCCTCATGATGTCAGCTGTCCTGCGTACTATGCAATACTTCCCATTGTACCCCTGGTTTTGGTTACAGTATTCAGTTTTATACCATCCATTAATCTTGATGTGGTTACAGCAAACTTGATTGGACTGTTTTTCGTATTTATTCTGGAATTAGTAAGACGAAGAGATAGAAAAGATGTAACGAGTGATTTTAGTGTTGTGATGAAAGCAATGGGAAATTCATTTGCAAATGTAGTGAGTATCCTGATTGGTGCGGCTGTATTTGCTGAAGCCATCAAAATGTTAGGTGGCATTACAATCATAAGCAACACTTTAGCAGCTGTTAAGAGTGCTCCCATTATTACCATGGCATTAATGTCAATGATAACATTCTTTGCAGGCATGCTTCTTGGTTCAGGTAATGCTTCATGGTATGCTTTTGGTCCGCTAGTACCGGATGTGACAGCTCAGATGGGAGTATCCACTGCTACAATCGCTCTTCCGATGCAGTTATCATCTGGTATCGGACGCTGTATGTCACCTGTTGCAGGTGTTGTAATTGCCATATCAGGTATGGCTGAACTGGATATTATGGATATTGTAAAAAGATGTTCTATTCCCGCGGTTGTAATGTATATATGTAATCTGGTTGTATCATACTTAGTTGTCTAAAATACATGAAAATATGTTATTATTCAAAGAAGAAAAGGAGAGTCCACTATGAGTAAAACAATATATGATTTTGATAAAGGCGTAGAGAGAAGAGGAACTGATGCAAAGAAATACGATCCTTCACTTTGCCCAGAAGATGTACTTCCATTCTGGATAGCAGATACAGATTTCCCAAGCCCGGTTGAAGTGACAGAGGCACTGATGGAGCGTGTAAAGATGAATCATTACGGCTACCCATATATTGATTCTGATTTTGAAAAAAGTATTGCCAGGTGGTACAAAGTAAGACATAATACAGTACTGAATCCAGAATATATTGATTTTTCCCCTTGCGTAATACCGGCTATGATATGGTTTACAGAAGAATTCTCAAGTATTGGTGATAAAATACTTTTACAGACGCCGGTTTATCCACCTTTCCACGATTTGGTGAAAAATAACGGACGTCAACTGATTTATAATGAGATGGACCTGGTAGACGGACGGTATGAAATCAACTTTGAGGATTTGGAAAGAAAATTAGCAGACCCTAAAGTGAAAATTCTTTTTATCTGTAATCCCCAGAACCCAACTGGTAGATGCTTTACTAAGGAAGAACTGGTAAGGATGGGAGAATTATGTATACGAAACGATGTAATGATTGGAGTTGATGAGATCCATGCTGACATTATTTTTGACGGACACAAATTCGTTCCGTTTTGCGGTATCTCTGAGGAGTTCGCCAATCATTCTGTAACTTTTATCAATCCTGCTAAAACATTTAACGTGGCTGGTTTCCGCACAGCTGCGTGGTTTACACATAACAAAGAGATTTACCGCAGAATGATGAACCAACAGACTTATAAAAAAGGTATGGGACGAAATATATTTGGAAATGTAGCATTGATGGCATGTTACAATCACGGTGATGACTATGCAGACCAGTGCGTCGCTTACCTAAATGAGACAAAGAACCAGGCAGTTACATACATAAATGAGAATATCCCTAAAATTCAAGCAATTAATCCAGAGGCAACCTTTATGATTTGGATGGATTGTCGTGGACTTGGTTTCAAGACACAGAAAGAACTAAAGGACTTTATGTTTAAAGATGCCAGAGTATTATTAAACGATGGGACTACCTTTGGAGAAAAGGAAGGAACTGGATTTATGCGATTCAACTTTGCAGCGCCCAGAGCAGTAGTCATGGAGGGGTTAAAGAGAATCAAGGAAGCGGCTGACAGGCTGTAAAATTGAGAGTAGGTGTCATAATGAGAGATGATTTATTCCAGAAAGTGCTGACCAAAACAGCATTAGCTATTCTGACTGATGACTCGGACAATATCATTTGGGAGACAGACAAAAGTCCAGTCTCAGGGATGTATCGCGCATACTTTAAGAACAAATTTTCTGAGTCAAAGGATATGATTCTATATGCCAATCAAGCAGGTATTGCGATGGGAATTATGGCAGGACAGATTCCAATCAGAGAATGCCATGCGGTAAAAGTGTCTGAAGGTGGATTGAGGTTATTAAACGAAGAAGGAGTTAAATCTATCTACGAAGAAATAATCCCTCTAATAAAATCATCTAAGGATGATAATATAATTTGTCCCATTGAGCAATTCCTATATGAACATGAAGAAAGACAGGAGCAATGGAGATTTCTTGAAGCGCGATTTAAAAGGTAGAATAACAGATATAATTGTATAATAATAAAGTCTGGGTGTCAGATAATTCCTTGATTTTTGGATAGTCTGACACCCAGACCTTTTTTTATATAAGCTTTAGAAACATCAACCGCTCTCAAAGAGAAAGATTGCAGTCTATTTTTGAGAAGTCCTAGAAAATTTTAAAGTCACTATTTCCAATGAATTCATAATCAGAATTTTACGAATTCCGCACATACTAATCACAAAGGATGGTGATAAGAATGGCAGTAGCTCAAAAAAGTGCAATATCTGTAGGTGTACTTTATATCCCCTCTGACTTATATAAGACAACCAGGGATATTAGTATTTCGTTTAACCAATTATGCAAGGATTCCCATGAACGGATAAAATATAAGAAATATTGTCCATCGTGTAATAAGGAGATTAAGAGTAACGATGATATCATTAAGGGGTATGAGTACGAAAAGGGGCGCTATGTAGTATTTACACAAGATGAGTTAGATAAATTAAAGACTGAAAAAGACAGGACAGTTCATATTGACCATACGGCTAAGATGTCAGAGATTGACAGCATCTACTTTGACAAGAATTATTATATGATTCCGGAACCAGGTGCCGAAAAATCATATGAATTATTTCGACAGGCGTTACTGAGTCAGAAACTTGTGGCTGTTGCTAAGACGGTATTGGGGACTAAACAGGAGCTTTTGGTACTTTACCCGACCAAGGAATGCATAATTGCTAAAATATTGTTTTACAAAGAAGAGATACAAGAACTTCCAAAGCCAATACCAAAAGTTGAGATAAAGAAGGAAGAGTTGGACCTGGCTAAACTGATGGTTAAATCACTGGAACGTAAATTTGATATCAGTGCATATCATGATGAGTATCAACAACGGCTCCGGGAGGCAATTACTGCTAAAATTAATGGACAGGAGATTGTTGCTACGGATAATGTCGTACGTGAAATGATAGATCCTATGGAAGCTATGCGCCGGGTTGTTGAAATGGTGCAAAGTGGTAAGTTTGGTACAGCGTAATGGATATTTTTGATAAAAAGGGCATCAAGCCAATGTTGATTGCTGAGATGGTAGAACCGTTTGATTCAGATGATCACATTTACGAGTTGAAGCTGGATGGGATGCGCTGCGTATCATATTTTGACGATAATAGTGTGGATTTGCGCAATAAAAGGGATATCAGACTATTGCCGAGGTTTCCAGAGCTAGAAGATATTCATACAAATATAAAGCATAAGTGTATTCTTGACGGTGAACTGGCTACTATAGTTGATGGTATCCCTGTTTTTAGTATTGTGCAGCGTAGGTCCATTTTAAATGACCCATTTAAAATTCAGCTGGCATCCGAAAAAACACCAGCTATATTTGTGGCATTTGATATTATATATTTTGATGGGATGCTAGTGAAAGATAGACCACTCTTAGAACGTAAGAAATTATTGGAAGAGTGTTTTGCTGAAGAGAGCAGTAGGATTGCTTATAGCAGGTATATTGAAGAGCATGGGATTAATCTCTTTGAAATGGCAAAGCAGCAAAAGCTTGAAGGTATAGTAGCTAAGAAGAAGGATAGCCTTTATTGGTTTGGTAAAGAAACAAGGGACTGGGTTAAAATTAAGGTCATGGCTGATGAGGATTTCGTGCTGTGTGGATATATTCTTAAACCGAATAACATGACCAGTTTTGTTATAGGACAGTATGATGGTGATGAACTGGTGTATAAGGGACATATTACTCTTGGAGCTAGTCTAAGGAAGCTCAATGAATATAAATATACTGTTATTGACAAATCCCCGTTTATGAATACACCTCCAGGAAATGAAAAGACTGTATGGCTGGCTCCGGAACTTGTATGTACTGTAGAGTACATGCCCGATGAAACTATAGAGAGAAGACAGGCTACTTTGAAGGGTATCAGGGATGATAAGCTGCCAACGGAATGTCAGATAGGGGGGTAGTGTAAAATAGTTTGTGTCTCTGCTAAGGAGCAGATTCGACTTATCCAGTGTGGCTTACCACCGAGGGATATAAAGACATCCTCAGTATCACCGTAGGGGCTAACGATACCAGTAAGTTCTGGCTGGGAATGCTCAATGACCTGAAAAACCGGGGAGTAAAAGATCTTTTTGACCTTCGTAACACTGGATATACTGGCTAAAGCTCTGGAACGGACAAATCCGGATAAGGGGAACACGGAAAAGGTGTGGAAAGATAAGAAAATATCAGAAGCTAATCTCCCGAAAAAATTATACACAACCAGCTCCCTGATGTTGTGAATCCATTG
>OLSH01000074.1_pt1 | contig 107826 bp, 85 predicted proteins | sample 1643221 | NCBI WGS metagenome assembly OLSH01 (sample SAMEA3136681, study PRJEB25190) | human gut metagenome | biome: human gut; feature: human-associated habitat; material: faeces | place: Austria | collected 2013 | reverse complement strand
AAAAGAGGATAGAAAAAGGATAGACATACCCCCTTTTAGTAGACAACTTTTTTTTTGCAAGTAATTTACAAAGAGGATGGCATAAAAAGAAATTTCCCCCTTTATTTTATATTTTTTAATTTTGGAAACATATGAATCTTGTGCTATAATTATCTCATACTAAAAATTAATATAATTATATTTTTTAAATAGGAGTATGGTATGAAAATTACGATTGTTGGTGCAGGAAAAATAGGGGAACTGCTCTGCAAAGACCTTGCTATAGAAGGAAATGATATAACGCTTATTGAAGAGGATCCAAAAATATTAGACAGAATTCTTTCATCTTCTGATATTATGGGATTAGTTGGAAACGGAGCTAACTGTGAAGTATTAAGAGAAGCTTCTGTAGAGACAGCAGATATTTTTATAGCTGTTACACATTCTGATGAGATCAATATTATTTCATCAGTAATAGCAAAAAAAATGGGAGCACAATATACAATAGCCAGAGTCAGAAACCCTGAATATTCTTCTCAAATGAAATTTATGAGTGATTCTTTAGGAATAGATATAATGCTGAATCCTGAAGCAGAAGCTGCTTATTTTATAGCTAGAAATCTAGAATTTCCTAATGCTTTAAATGTTGAGACTTTTGCTGGAAATAAAGTGAATCTTGTAGAAGTTCTTGTAGAAAAAGATACCTATTTAGATGGAATAAAGTTAGTAGAATTTAAAAATAAATATTTTGCAAGTATTTTAGTCTGTATTGTAAAAAGAGGACAGGAAGTATATATTCCAACAGGTAATTTTATTTTACAGGCTGGAGACAGAATCTATGTAACTGGCATTCAAAGTGAACTTTCTAAATTTTACAAGTCTCTTGGACATAAAGAAGAGCGTATAAAATCTGTTGTTATAATTGGTGGTGGGCGTATTACTTACTACTTAACAGAGATACTTTTAGAAAGAATGATGGATGTAAAAATAATTGAAATTGACGAAGAAAAAGCTCAAGAATTGAGCGGTATATATGAAAACGCTGTTGTAGTTCATGGAGATGGAACTGACAGTGAACTTCTTGATGAAGAAAGATTTGGTGAATATGACGCCTGTGTATCTCTTACTGGGATAGATGAAGAAAACATTATTCTTTCTATGTATGCCAATAAATTAGGAATCAAAAAAACTATTACAAAAATAAATGGTATATCTCTATTTAATGTTCTGGAGCTTGTAGGTCTCCAATCTATTGTTACTCCTAAAAAAATAATTGCTGACTACATAGTAAGAATAGTAAGATCATTGGTAAGTTCTCAAGGAGAAAATATTGAGACACTTTACAGACTTGTGGATAACAATGTTGAAGCTATTGAATTTAAAGTTCCTGAAAACAGTAATGTTATTAATATCCCATTGAAAGATTTGGATATAAAAGATAATCTTCTTATTGCCTATATTTTAAGAAAAGGTCAGCTGATATTCCCTGGAGGGCTTGATGTATTAAAACCTCAGGACAGAGTCATCATTGTTACTACTGAAAAATTCTTAGATGATATCAATAAAATACTAAAGTAATGGGGAATGAAATATGAATAATAAAATGGTTAGATATGTAATTGGACATATTCTAAAAATAGAAACTGGATTTATGCTGATTCCATTAGCATTAAGTTTTTTTTATCATGAAGATATTATAGTTAAAAAAGCTTATTTTTTCACAATAATATTACTTTTGTTTTCCAGCATCCTTATTTCTAAGAAAGTTCCTGAAAATCAAAAGATTTATGCTAAAGAAGGACTTGTTATAGTATCCGCTTCATGGATAGCCCTGTCTCTCTTTGGTGCTCTTCCTTTTGTATTCAGTAAAAGAATACCTTCTTTTATAGATGCTTTTTTTGAAATAGTAAGTGGTTTTACTACAACAGGAGCCAGCATATTAACTAATGTTGAAGCTCTGGAAAAATCTCTCCTATTTTGGAGAAGTTTTACACATCTTGTAGGAGGAATGGGTGTACTGGTTCTAGCACTAGCTATACTGCCTAAAAATAATAACCAGTCTCTTCACATAATGAAAGCTGAAGTCCCTGGTCCTACATTTGGTAAATTAGTTGCAAAAATGTCTTATAATTCAAGAATTCTTTACATGATATATATTTTTATCACCATTGTTATTACTATATTACTGAAGCTTGGCGGTATGCCTCTCTTTGATGCTGTGGTTCATGCTTTCGGTACAGTAGGAACTGGAGGATTTGGAATAAAAAACAGCAGTATTGCTTATTATCACAGCTCATATATTGATTATGTTCTTGGAATAGGAATGCTTCTATGTGGTATGAACTTTAACCTTTTCTATGCTTTGCTTTTAAAAAACTATAAGCAAGTATTCAAAAATGAAGAGTTAAAATATTATTGCGGTATAGTTGCAATAGCTATAATTGCTATTTCAGTAAATATATCATCTTCATATACAAGTATCAGCCGTTTATTTAGAGATGTATTTTTCACTGTTTCATCAGTAATTACTACAACAGGATATTCTACTGTGGATTTTGATACATGGCCTGTATTTTCTAAAACAGTTCTTCTCCTTCTTATGTTTGTAGGTGGATGTGCTGGTTCTACGGCTGGAGGATTAAAGGTTTCAAGAATAGCAATACTTTTTAAAACAGTTGTTGGAGAATTTAAAAAAATAGGTACTCCCAATAGAGTTACAAATATAAAGATGGATAATAAAGTTATTACAAAAGAACTATCTAGTGGAATAAGTACTTATTTAATGTTGTATATCACTATATTCCTGATAGCTATTTTATTTGTAGCCTGGGATTCTCCCGATTTTCTATCTGCTTTCAGTGCTGTTGCTGCTACATTTAACAACATAGGGCCAGGAATGGGAATAGTTGGACCAACTTCCAATTATGCATCTTTCTCTGCTATCAATAAAGTTATATTGTCTCTGGTAATGCTTTTGGGAAGACTGGAAATTTTCCCTATATTAATACTTTTTTCACCTAGTTTATATGGAAAATCTAATTAGAATAAAATAACTCAAAGCTGGCTGGAAATTTTCTTTCTTGTCAGCTTTTTTAAAATAAAAAGAGGCTGTGTAAATTAGTTTATCACTAACTTGCAGCAGCCCCATTTATCTTTTCTTATTTAACTTTTTTTATCTTTGTTAAAACATGATGTCCATTTGGTCTAAATATAAAGTTCGTTATATTTTTTCTCATTCCTACTAACTCATTTTTTCTAAGAATAGGTATCAATGGAAGATCTTCTTCCAATATAGCTTGAGCTTCTCTATAAATTTCAGCTCTCTTCTCCATATCAGTTTCAAGTCTGCCTTGTTCTGCTAATTTATCATATTCAGGATTGCTGTAAAAACTTCTGTTTCCAGCTGCTCCTCTTGCATCTGTGTGATAAAGTGGATACAATACAATATCAGAATCATTAGTTCCTGGGAACCATCCACCTAAAATCAATTCATGTTGTCCAATAGCACTCTTTTCAAGATAAGTTCCCCATTCAACTGGCTCTATTATCAAATCTATTCCTAACTCTTTTAAGTTAGCCTGTATAATCTGAGCAGTCTGAATGTTGGCTGGAGTAGAATCTGTCATTATTTTCATCTCTTTAGGAATGTCTCCAACTTTGTTTAAAAGTTCTTTTGCTTTATCTAAATTCAAGCTGATATCCCTTGTTGGTTTTCCTCCTATCATGTTAGGACTTACCATAGAAGTAGCCGGCTCTCCTGCATTGTCATAAACAGCACTCAATATTCCTTCTCTGTCTAAAACATTATTTACAGCCTGTCTAAATTCTTTTTTATTAAATGGAGCTTTTTCAGTATTAAATCCTACATATTCAGTTCTCATAGAAGGTCTGTTTACTAGAGTAAGATCTTTATTTTCCTCTACAAATTTTATGTCAGATGGACTAAGATTATATGCTATATCCACTTCTCCAGTTTCAAGAGCTATAAGTCTGTTGTTCCCTTCAGGTATAACTTTAAATACAAGCTCATCTATTTCAGGTTTTCCCATAAAGCTATCCTCAAATGGCTCAAATCTTAATACATCTCCACTATTCCAATAAGTAAGTCTGAAAGGTCCTGTTCCATTTGGATTTACAGCTATTTCACTTTCTCCTCTTTTCAATGTATCTTCTTTATTTATTATTCCACAAAGAGAAAGAGTCATATTATACAGCAATGGCGAAAATTCACTAGATAAAAGTACTCTCACATGAGTATCATCCACTATTTCAACACCGCTTATTTTTTCTAAAAGTATACGAGTTCCAGCTTTTTCCCTCATTCTTTCCACAGAAAAAGCTACATCTTCCACTGTAAGTTCAGCACCATTATGAAATTTTATTCCTTTTTTTATGGTAAAAAGAATAGATTTTGGATTTTCAAATTCCCATTTTTCTGCTATTTCAGGAATAAGATTTCCTTCATCATCTACAGCTAAAAGAGTATTGAATACCTGTCTTGCTACAGTCATAGATGCTACCTGATTAGCAAGGGGCGGATCTAAAGTTTTAGGTTTTGCTGCCTGAGCTACAGTTACAGTTACCTTTTCATTTTTAGTCTCCTTCTTTTCCTCAGTTTTTCCTCCACATCCCAATAAAAATAGTGATAATGTTAATGCTGCTATCTTTTTTATCATATCTTTCCTCCAAGATTTTTTTTATATATCTCTTTATTTTCTACCATTTTTATTCATTTCTGTCCAGATTTTATTTTACATACAATAATTTTAATATCTCTTTTTTACTCAAAACACTCAACTCTTCATTTTGATCTAATATTTCTCTTATTAATTCTTCTTTTCCCTCTTTTATTGTATTTATTTTTTCCTCAATAGTTCCCTTAGCTACCATTTTAAAAACATTTACATTCTTTTTTTGTCCTAATCTATAAGCTCTGGCAGTGGCCTGATCTTCAACTGAGCTATTCCACCATGGATCAAAATGTATTACAGTATCTGCTCCAGTAATATTGAGACCGCTTCCCCCAGCTTTTAACGAGATAATAAATACATCTTCATTTCCCGAATTAAAGTTTTCTACTAATTCTATTCTTTCTTTTGCTTTTGTTTTACCATCTAAATATAAATATGTCATATTTTCAGGCATATTTTTTTTAATTATTTCCAGCATTTCAGTAAATTGAGAAAACACTAATACCCTGTGCCCTCCACTTTTACATTCTTCTAAAAGTTCCAACAGTGCTTCTAATTTTGAACTTTTTCCACTATAGTCTTCTAAAAAAAGTTGCGGATGATTGCACAACTGTCTCAATCTTGTAATGTAGAGAAATATTTTCAATGAATTTTTTTCACTAGCAATTTCTCTTTTATATTTTTTTAAATAAGCTAGATAAAGCTTTTTTTCCTCTGTTCCTAATTCAACAATAATATCAGTTTCAATCTTATCTGGCAGTTCACTGAGGACCTCTCTTTTTAGTCTTCTCAAAATAAACGGCGCTATTACTTCTTTTAAACTTTTTAAGTCATTCCTGTATTGCCTTTTAAATTTTATATGTTTCCCTAAATATCCAGGAAAAACAAAATCAAAAATACTCCACAATTCCAAAGCATTATTTTCTATTGGAGTTCCTGTTAAAGCTATTCTTATATCTGCTTTTATTTCTTTTACACAACTAGCAGTTTTAGACATATAGTTTTTTATATTCTGAGCTTCATCAATTACCAATGTGTCAATAGAAATATCCTTATAGAAATCCATATCTTTATTTAAAAAACCATATGTACTTATGAGAATATCTCCAGGTTTAGAATTTTCTATTTTTCTTTTTCTTGCTGCTATTTCCCCTTCTATAATCTTTACAGAAAGATGTGGAGCAAATTTTTTAAACTCATTTCTCCAGTTGTACATAAGAGCCTTTGGTGCTATTACGAGTTTTAAGCCTTTTTGTTCTTCTATTGCAGAAAAATATGATATTATCTGTAAAGTTTTTCCAAGCCCCATATCATCTGCTAATATACCTCCCATTCCTAATTCCCTTAAGAATAAAAGCCACTGTAGTCCTAGTTTTTGATATTCTCTTAATATTGGAAAGTTTTTGTCTATATCTGGATTATTATTTTTTTCCTTACACTGTATAATTTTTTTATAGACAGTTTCAAGATTTTTTGTCTTCTCCATGTTAGTCAGCCTATTTAAAAATTTTGCTAAAAAGTATCCATAATTTCTTTCTCTTTTTATTTTTCCTGAAAGTATCTCATCCCTTTTTGCTTCGGTTTTTTCCAACAATTCTGAAAATTCTTCCATATTCTTATTTTCTCCTAAAAAAAGTATATCTCCATTTTTAAGAATATAGTATTTTTTCTTTTCTTTAGCAGCTTTTAATACACCTAAAATTTCTTCTTTTGCAATTCCATCTATTTCAAAGTTTATTTCAAAAAGATCAGTTATTTTAGTTGATGCATAATAACTTACTGTTTCATACTTTCTTAATTTAAAATCTTTTGAATAAAAGATTTTATATTTCATATTTAGCTTAGGAATACCTTCTTTTACAAAAAGATAAATTTTATCATGATTATCTAAGACATATTTTTCATTGTCTTTAAAAAATCTATAATTTTCTAATATTTTAACAATGTCTTTTGTTTCTATTTCTTTATCTGATTCTTTATCTAAAATAATAAGTTTATCTATGTTTTTCTTTTCTTTTCCATCATATAACTTTTTTATAGTTAGTTCTATTCCTTTTTTTGCATTTGAATCTATAAATATTCCAACATCCATTAGCTTAGGTTTATATACTCTTTCTTTTAATCTTTTACTTATATTTACTTTAGCGAATCTTGATATTTTATTCACTATATCTTTCAAATGCTCTTCCTTTAAACTTAAATTCCAATTTTTCAATTTCATTATTCTTTCAAATTCTCTGAATTCTTCCAATTTTTCTGGAGATACCTTGTATATTTTCACATCAATAATATCTCTATACCCAATATAACTATATCCCATGCTCAGATATTTTATAGGTTCTGAAAAAATTATATTGATTTTTTCATTATAATAATCTAAATCAACTTTTATAAGTTTTTCTAACTTTTCTTTTTTAATATTTATTTGTTCATTTTTTTCTAATATATTAAGAAGTCTTTCAGCAGATTTTTTTCTTTCAAATATTTTCTCAATAGAAAACTCTTCCCTTTGATTATTAGAAGTATAAAATTCATAAATCTCTTTTAATGAATCAAGAAATTCCTTTTCCCAACCAATGAAATATTCTTTTTGAGGATCATACGTATACAATGCTCCAAATCTCATAGAATTTTCTTCATAATTTTCTAAGAATTCTGAAATCTTCTCATTAAGTTTATATTTTCTTCCGCCTATCAAGAGTGTTAAATCTATATCAACACTTGATTCAGTATCATTTTTATTAACTATCCATAAGTCAGCATCTAAACCGATTTTTTCTTTAGGTGTCTTTTCTTTTCTAAAGTATTCTATTATTTCTCTTTCTTTTTCTGTTTCTAATCCCTCTAAAAAATTATTTCCTTCAAATGCCATAGCTACTATATGTTTACATATACTTTTATTTAAATTATAGTAAATACAATTACAATGGTAATCCATAAGTTCATCTTTAGTAAAGTTAATGCTGGGCTTGTATACATCTACACTTCCATTGAATTTTCCTTCCATCTCAAATATAGTTTTACCTTTTTTTTGAGTTTTTTCTATTCGGTAATCAAGGAGCTGCTTATTATCATAGCAATCTCTTCCTTTATCAATTATCTTTTCATTTTTAGTTTTTCTGAATACATTCAGTAAGAATCTTGCCACTTTATATTTAGAATCTTTTTATATTAAAACAGATTCTATCCTCCTTCATATTAATTTATCTACATCTAACCACAAAGAACAGAATCAAAATAATTCAATTCTGTTCTTTAAATTAAAATTTTTTATTGAATAAAAATATATTTTTTCAGAAAAATAATAGCTAATTTCACCATTGTTCTATGAAAGTATATAAAAATAAATATAGTTCCCATACCAAACAAAATTCCTGTAATAATTCTTCTGATATTATTACTTTCTTTTATTCCTAATGATTGTATTACACCATCAGCTATTAAAGGAAGAAGGATTGAGATAGTAATATATCCCTGTGGAACTTCTGATAAAATACCATATATTATTCCAAGCACCCATCCTAAAAGTATTCCTGTACATCTTGCACATATAGGAAATTGCTCTCCTTTGAAATAAAAACTTCTCTCTGGTCTCGAATGACACATAAACAGTATTTTTAAAAATTTTCCTGCTTTATGCATTAGCTTGTTGTAGCAATAGTCATTCCTATAATAAAAACAAGAAATATAAAATAAATAACAACAAATACTGCTCCTATAATTGCACTGACCAAAGCTCCTATTCCTACTGCTTTTGCTGTTTTAGGTTTTTCATCTCTCCATACCAGCCATAATATTAAACCAACTATTGGAATACAAAAACCTAGACATCCCCAGGCAAATCCTCCTCTATCTTGATCTTTTCTCTGAATTTTTACTTCTTCTACTATCTCTAATTCATCTTTATTCTCATCCATTATTATGTATCCCCCTTGGTGCTCTAATGTAGTTATATTTTAACACAGCTATTTAAGTATTTCCAGATTATTTCCTCTTTTTCTTCAAATTTACTACTTTAATATTTATATTTTTGAAAAAATTCTTTTTATAGCTGTGTTTATAAAAGAAATTGCTGTTTTATTTAATAAAATATGAAATAAAATTATACTTTTTTAAGAAATCATATCTTTAGCATTTTGAATATAAAATTCTAATTTACAAAATATATCTGTAGCTATTTTCACATCATATTCGAAACTATTTCTTCTTTTATTAAGTTCATTTTTTAAATCACTTATAAGTTCTCCTGCTCTATCCATTCCCGTTTTCCTGCATAAATTTTCTATCTGTTCAAGTTTTTCAAAAGTTGCAGGCTGCACTGTATGAAAACCACTTAGAAAAATATCATTCATAATATTTTCTGTATCATTTATTATTGTTTCTACAACATTACTATTTTTCATCTTTTCACCTGCTTAAAAAAATATATTTTTTATCTGACCACTCTGCATTCCACTTAAAAATCTTCCATTCATTACACCATTTTTTTCACTAATACTTCCAAGTATATATTCAAAATAAAGTCCTGTTTTATTTTTTTCAAAATATTTTATAGAATTTTCTGACACAGAACTATATTTTATATCAAATGTTATAATATTGCCATTTGAATCACAAGAATCAAATTTAAGCTTCTGCTCTATTTTATCATATTCTATATTTTTTATCTCTTCTGCTTTTATTAAAAATATATTTTTAGTTGCTGAATATGGTTCAAAATACTTAAATTTGTGCTTTCTTAACTCTTCTCCTATGAAAGAGTAATCAGAAACTGCTATTTCCTGTACATCCTCTTCTGAAGTTTTTCCTTTTATACTGCAAACTGTAGATTTTGCAGAAGATACTTTTCCAGTAGATAATTTTGCATCTCTTAAAGTCATTTTTGACATGGATACTTCTTTGAAAGAAAGATCATTTGACCATACTTGTCCCATATTGTACAAAGTCCCCAATTGTGAACTATTTTCATAAGGTCTGAGAGTGCTCATAGATAAAATAGTTTTTATATCCTTACAATAAAAATAAGCTGTTACTAAAAGATCATTTCTTTTAGTCAGTCCTCCAGAAGCTCCCAATCCCATCAATTCAATGTTATCAAGATTAAATTTCTCTTCCTGTCTCTGTCCTGCCAGCATCAGTTTCTTTCTGTTATCTTCTGTCACAAGAAGAGCTGATGTCCTATTATAGACAGAACATAATATATGCATCAATCTTTTATTAGAAAAAGATATATTTTTAGAAAAATAAAATCCCAGTTCACTTGAAAGATTTTTTAATTCATCTGCTGCTGCAAAAAGTTTTATTCCATAAGTCTGTATATAGAATTTTTCTGCCTGGCTTATTTCATTTCCAGTTAATCCAGATATTCCTCTATCAAATATAGAACTTATAAAAAGATGGAGATTTTGTATAATTTCTCTCTCCTTTTCTCCTATTTCTATTTTATCATACTCTGTATCTTCCTCTGTTATTTTTCCTTTCTTTATCAAGTAAGATATCAGAGCATATGCTTTATGTGAACATATTCCTTTTTCTTTACAAGAACACATAGCATTTTCTATAGAGTTTTCCTTTGGAAAATATACTTTTACACTTTGACTGGCAATAAATACAGTAAGCATATCTCCATATTCAAACACTGCTTCATTTCTTATAAAAATTGAATTGATAAGAGAATTATAATTTTTCTTTCCAACTAGTTCTAATACCTTTTCTCCAGTAAGTTTTTTTAATTCCTCATAGAATACTGTTTCATCAATTTCTTCTTTTGCCTCTTCTTTTATCTCTTCAGCTCCATCTTGATTATTATCATAGAATTCCTTTAAATAAAGGAGAGCCATTACAATATGTTTACAGATGCTGGAAGATGGACATGTACATTTACTGTTTTGAATATTTACATTTAACTCCACCACTGCATCTTCTATTTTTACTTCTATGAGCCCAGTATCTTTTACTGCCAATGAAATATTCTCTCTGGCTTTTTCCAAATCTTTTACAGAACGTTTATATATTCCTTTATTTGAAATGCTCACTATAAATTCTTCATTAATAAAAGGAAGAAAAGATTTTATTTCATTTATAATACTATTTTTGCTATCCATTGTGCCAACTCCTTTGGTGTGATAGCTGCCACATCAGCACCTAGATTTGCCATTTTCTGAGCAGCATTTTTATCATAACTTCCCTGAGCACTGTAATCCAAAGCAGGAAGTACAAACATTCTCGCTCCAGTTTCTATGATATCAAATACTCTTTTGTACATCTGTCTATAATCATACCCATCATAGAGGTCACTTACTAATACAACAATAGTTTTTTGAGGCTGTGTTATTTTAGAAGCAGCATAATCAAGTGCCTTTGAAATATCTGTTCCTCCTCCCAGCTGTACACTGAGAAGAGTTTCTACTGGGTCGCTCACATAATCAGTAAGATCTACTACATTTGTATCAAAGACTATGAGCTTTGTATCTATCATAGATAATTTAGAAAATATTCCAGCCATAACAGCACTATATATTACAGAGGAAACCATACTTCCACTCTGATCCACTACTATTATTATATGATATTCATTCTGCTTTTTTATACGAGAAGAAAAATACAATCTTGATGGAACAAGAACTTTTCTTTCTACATCATAATTTTTTAAATTTCTTCTTACAGTTTTTTTAAAATCAAAATTTCTCATTGTACGGAGTACTCCACTTTTATATGGATTTTTCTTTCCATGAAAAGCTTCAATTATCTCTTTTCTTAATTTCTCCTCTATCTCTTTTACTACTTCTCCTATTATGTTTCTAGCAGTCTGAAGCACCTGAGGGCTCATCATTCTTTTAAAAGCCAATATATTTTTTAATAATTCCATATCTGGCTGCATCTGTTTAAGAATTTTTTCATCAGTAAGGAGTTCTGTCAATTTATATTTAGAAATTGCCTGTTTCTGCATTATTTCCACTGTCTCTTCTGGAAAGAGCTCTCTCACTTTTCCTATCCATTCTGGAACAGTAAGGCTTGAACCACCTCTTCCTCCCTCTTTACGTATTCCTTGTTCCTCTGAATATTCCCTTGAGTAAAGAAAGTCAAGGACAGAATCCATACTGGCATATTGAGGGTCAAGACTCATACTATCCTGAGCAAATTCTCCCAGAACAAGCCTCCACTTATTCAGTGTCTTTTTATCTTCCATCTTCTCCCCCTTTTTCCAGAAGCCATTCATCTAATTTTCCAGCACAATATTTATCTATATCCAGTGCTTTTTCCATTTCTTTTTGATCAAAAACATCTCCATAGAGCAAAGATTCTCCTGATATATCATAAAATGAAGATACCTGTTTAGCTATTTTATCTGTCTCAAAAGGAAGAAAATATGTAAATGCAAATCTTAAATCTGGAAGTATTTCTAAAAACAGATCTCCATCAGTTTCTTTTAATATGTTGTCTAAAGAGTGAAGCATTCTATCATCTACAAATACTATATCTTTAGCTATCTTAAAAAATCCTTTAAGAAAAGAAGCTGACATTTTTTTAGAAATATCAGAACCATTGAGATATGAATTAAATTTATTCATAGCTTCTTCCAGAGATATTTTTCCTTTCTTAAAAAGAACTGCACTCCCAGCTCCAGATAAAGCTGTATTAGCTGAGTTATCTTCATATATTGAAAACATACTTTGAATAAAAGATTCCTCTTCCTCTTTATTTATACTGTCTATAAAATAAGTATATAGGAATTTTATTCCATCACAGATACTGTCTTCATCTTCTTTTTTAGAATTTATAACAGTATATATAAGTGTCAGCATACGAGTCAAGCTTAATTCTATTACTTTATCCAGCATTGGAATATCCAGCCCAGTAAAGCTTGTATTATACATCTTCACTTCACAAAGATTTTTAAAGCAGTCAGATACACTTAAAAAATCCATATCATTACCTATAATATCCATGAGTTTTTCAAAAATAATTCCATATATAGAATTCAATCCCATACGATTTGCTTGTAAAAGTCTCTCTGAAATCTCTCTGGCATTATTATGTTCAGATGATATTCCTTTTATTATCAAAGACATACATGCTTCTTCTACAGTTCCACCATATGCAGAATTTGTAATAAGAGCTACCTGTACACCTGGAAAAAAATGATATTCCCAAGTCTCTCTAAGGAGTATCCTTCCTTTTCCTGTATTAGAGTCCTGCCCTTTTAAATAATTACAGAAATTTGTCTCTAAAAAATTCATCTGATGAAAAAATCTGCTCTTCTCTCTATGACTTTCGTTATTAAATACATCCAGCTTTGTTTCCTTTTTCATACTTACTGTTGTAGATATTTTAAACTTTTTACATTTAGCAAAAAAATCGTTTACTAAAGGTGGAACTCCACAGTCTGGATCTATTGTCCCCATTTCCATTCCTGTAAGAAGTCTGTAGAGATTCTTTAATGCTGGCTGGTGATATGAATTTATCTCTCCCTTTACAAAAGATGACTTCACTCCATCTATCAGTTCAAATACTCCACATTCTTTCTTTTCCCTTAGCTCTCCCAGTCCTCTTGCCATATAGTATGACTGCATTTCATCAGCTATTGAAAGGGGCTGTTTTTTTCTCACTGCCCCTGCTGTATTGATAATAAAACGCAGTACTGCCTCTTCAAAAGGTTTCTTTCTCTTTTTATCTATATTCTCCCAGACTTTCTGATAAAAAAATGGAAAGACCATTCCTGATTCATATCCAGAATTTCTGTCAGATTCTTCAAAAGAATATGGCATAAGATAACTTGGTGAATCCTCTTCCTTTATTTTTTCTATTTTAAATGTAGGAAGCTTCTCTGCTGTAATAAGATTTACAAGTTCTATTGTATGAATTCCTCCTGTTACAACTAAAACTTTCTTATATTTTTTCATAGCTTCACGAATATTTTCAGCCATGTAATACTCTCTGATTATATCTCCATGATAAATCAATTCATCTTGAGAAGTATTCTCTCTGCTGTAATAGCAATAATAAAAGAGACTTTTTATAAAATTTTCAGTTTCCATATGAAAACCTTCTATTTCAAAAAGCATTTCCCAAAGTTCATTGAAATTTTTGCAGCCCATTTTTTCTACAAGCATTTTGTAATAGCTGCTCTGTAGAAATATTCTGTCATCTTCATAATTTTCTGCTGTTTTCTGTTCTGGGTCAGGAGTATTCAAAAGTTTTTCTCCATAACCAAGATCTATAAACTCACAAGGTATTCCTCTCTTTGCTCCCTCTTTTAAAGCAGTGAGTTCAGGTGAATAATCCAAGAAGGGATAAAATGCTCTGTATTTTCCCTTCTCTTCATTTATTTTTCCCTGCTTGTCATCATAGCTTAAATATATACAAAAAGGAGTCTTTGTTTTATCAGATACAGCATATTCTATAAGATGACCTGCATTTCTTGGCCCCTCTATCAATATAGCCTCTGGCTGATATTCCTCTATTACTTTTTCCAAATGAAAAGAACAGACAGGACTGTGATGTCTTACAGGAAACAATACGAAATCAGAAGATAAATCATAGCTTCTTTTAAAAAGTTTATCTATTTTTTTTACTTCTTCATCTATTTCAGATTGTTTCTCGCCTCGTAATAATCTATCCATAATGACCCCTCTTTTTCTGCTCTTTTTTTCACTACAGTTCCAAAATAATTTCTAAGTTTTGATAAATCATCTCTATTTTCTTTAATTACTGCTCCTTTAATATTCTGTACAAGTTTATCAGCAGTTATTTTTCCATCACTGTAATAATATGAATCAATAGCAGTCTGGAAATATACTGATACTGCCTCTGCTGTACTCATTACTGAAGATGGAACATCTACTTTTATATTTTCATAAGTTATACCTTCTCTCAATTCTCTGAAAGTTAGAGCCAATATCTCAATAACATTATGATCTATCTTCATTTCTATGTTAGCTTCATTAAACATTTTTTCACATTCCTGCTCTATTATTTTAGCCTCTATAGTTACACTACTCACTGGAAGAACAGTTTCAAAGTTAAATCTTCTCTTTAGTGCACTACTCATCTCGTTAATCCCCTTATCTCTTGTGTTGGCAGTAGCTATCACATTGAATCCAGGTCTTGCATACAGTACAGGTTCTTCTGCAAATTCAGGTATATTAAGCATTTTATCACTCATAACACTTATCATGCTGTCCTGCATCTCTAATGGACATCTAGTTATCTCTTCAAAACGAGTTATCATTCCCTCTTTCATTCCAATATACAAAGGAGCTGGAACAAGAGCTTCTCTTACAGGTCCTTTTGCCAAAAGCATTGCATAGTTCCATGAATACTTTATCATATCCTCTGTAGTTCCTGCTGTTCCTTGAATAGTGTTTGTACTTGTTCCGCAAATAGCAGCAGATAAAAGTTCGCTCAACATAGTTTTTGCTGTTCCAGGATCTCCCACCAGCATAAGCCCTCTATTTCCTGCCAGAGTTATTATACTTCTTTCTACAAGAGAATCATCTCCATAAAATTTCTTAGTTATTTTTATTTTTTTCCCATTGTGCTCTATTGCTTTATCGCTTCCAAGGATGAATGTTCTCACTGCCTTTGGAGACATAAGCCAGTTTTCTGGCTTTTTCCCTGTATCTGTACTTTTCAATGCTTCCAGCTCCTCAGCGTACTTCATCTCCATAGTAGGTTTTAAAATTTTTACTTCCACAACTATTCCTCCCTGTTTTCAATAGCTTTTTCTGTTATCATCTTTCCTGCAAGATATGCAAGACTTATAAGTTTTTTAGGTACTTTTCTAAGAACTACTTCACTGTTGCTTTCTCTTGAAATAAAGCTTATTTTAAGTATACTTATAATAGTACTGTAATCTCCTGGATAGAAATTATTTGTAGATATGAACATTCTCAAATTACTTGATTCATCTAAAAAAGTACATCCACAGCATTCACCATATTCAGCAAATTCCATATTAAATCCAAGTTTATTTGCTGCACTTTTGAAAGTTGAAGCATATATCTTCTTAGTCTTAAATTCTGATATTTCTTTTTCTTCAAGCTCTTCATCTTTAAGAATATATACAGGAATATTCAGCTGATCTACTGGCTGTACTATTTCATAATCTTCAAGCTGTTCTGTCCATGCTGCCAATTCCTCTTCATCTATATCAGCTGGATGCAGTGGAAGTATATATGTTCCATTTTCCACTTCATACTCTTCCTCTTCTACTGTATTAAAAGTCCCGTCTTCCATATATCTGAAAGTTTTTATAATATTTCCTTTATCATCTGTTTCTTCCCAAACTAATTTTGTTGCAAAACTGTTCATTATAGGATTTTCTATAAATAATTCTTTCCATTTGTCTATACTCCATTTTCTTCCTACAATAACTGCTTTAGCTATTCTTAATTTTTGAGATTCTACAACAATTTTTATCTGTTTCTTTATATTTTTCAGTTCCTCTTTACATTCTGCTGCCATATCTTCATTGTCGTTATTTTTAGCAGACGCCTTTGGAAGAGATTTTATCTGTTTTCCAGTATTATCAAAAAGTGTTATTTCCATCTTATCATCTAATACTGCTTTAAATTCTCTCTCACCATAATTGAATATTCTCGTTCTGTCTTTTCCAAAACCTAAATCAGGAACAATTATATCATCAAGTTCATCTCTAGACATTCCCATAGCCTCTGCTGCAATATCCATGGCTTCAAGGGCTGCTCTTTTTACTCTTTTATTTTTATGTTTTCTTGACATACTATCCACAGTAAGAAGTGCCATTTTACTTCCATTCATACATAGAGATTGAATAGCAAAAGTAGCAAGTCCCGGTTTGCTGTTTTCTGCCCAAAAGTCTATCTGTTTTTTAATCATAGGTATTTGAGCTTCTCCAGCTGTAAGAGCCAGAGGAAGCAGGATGTTTCTGTATTTTGTAGTAGAACCTTCAGCTACCCACATATCAAAAATACTTTTCATTAGAAGTCTCAAATCAAAGATATTTACCACTTCCTGTATTCTTTTACATCCCTTTATTATATACAAATCTTTTAAAACTATATATTCTGATACAAAATATTTCATTACTTTTTCTGAAATCTTCTCTTCTGAATCTTTTATTCTCACACTTCCATAATCTATCTCTTTTGCATATGGAGTATTTTTATCATTAGTTTTAGTATATAGGTTTTCTATATATTCTGTTATTTCAGCAATATTTTCTATATTTCTTAAATCTTTTTCTATTTTATCATTATCCCATATTCTTATTAAACGCATAGCTGTATCAGCAGTTATCTTGCTCTTAGCCCCTGCCAGTTCCTCTATCTTAGAACGTACTTCCTTTTCTTTAGACTTAAGCATATCTTCTACCATACTTGTTACACTTTTTATTTTTTTCTCAAATACATTAGTTAACTCTACATAATCAAATCCATTATTTTCTTTATAAAGAACATTGATAAATTTTTTCAAATCTTCTATTTCAAAAGAATTGTCTTTTAATAACTCATAGATTTCTTTTTCATATTTATGAGCAAATTGCAGAAACTCTTTTTTCTCAGTTTCTTCTTCTGAAAATCTATAGTCCAAATATCCCTGACATACATCTTCAAATGAAATTCTCATTTTATCATAAAGTCTTATATAGACATTTTCAGTATTTATAGGACATACACACTTATAATTTATTATAAAATGGAAAAGATATCTCACATATCCTTTTATTTTCAGTGATACTTCTACAGCATTTCTTGCTATTGTAGAGTATTCAATCAATGAAAGTGCTGAAACGTTTATTTTATTTGCTGGAGTTCTATATTTATATGCATTTCCAACTTCAGATATTTTTATCCCATTTAATGCTGCATTTTCATCTCTTAAAAATTCAAAATCCTCCATTCCTATTTCAGGAAATTCATAACTATATACATCTTGATTTGTGTACATTTCTTTGTATGATTTTATTATAAGGTTTTCAGCCTTTCTTAAATATGCTGCCCTTTCTTCTTCAGTCAGATGATTATTTTTTAGAAGAAGGCTTAAAAGTACACTTCCCATTACATCTTCTTCATCTATCTCTCTTTTCATTATAGATTTCACATATTCTGGAGAAGCCTTTATACTTTCTTCTATACTTTTATAAAAATATTTTTCATTATATCTGTAATCGCTTGAAATACGCTCCAGACAGAAGTCCAATTTATATTTATCAGAAAGTTTTAATTCTGCTATATTTTTCATTGTCTGTTCATCATTATTATGAATATAAAGGAATGTTACAGGTTCTGCCATTGCTGCTATCCTAGCCCCTTGAAAAATAATATTTGAAGTCATTTTTATTTCCTTTATTATTCTGCTGATTAAGATAACTTCATGCATTTCAGAGGTAAAAACCAGTTTTATCGGATCAAGTTCATTATAGTATTGATCTATTTGTGGATCTTTTATATCATTTTCAAGAATTCTTTTTATAGCTTTCTCTTTTATTCTTTTCTTTAATATGCTATAAAAAAATCTCTCTAATTTCTCTACTGTTTTTTCTTTTTTTCCAAAGAAAATATTACCTAATTTTTCTATTGGATTGCTGTTTTTTTCATTAATTAATTTTACTATAAGAAGCATTCCTGCTGCAAAAGCTGCATTTCCATTAACTTTATCATATTCATCTATATATTCATCTGCAATATCCTTATAATTTTCAATAAACTTATCTACTGCATCTTTTTCTGTCTGCCACCAGTATCTTGTAGTATATAACAGAGTTTTTTGAAAATCTTCCTTTACAAAAGCCTTACTGAGTCCCATTTTTTTATAAAGGCTGTACTTACCACTAAAAAGTTGAAATTGAGTACTTAATTTATCTGGAGCTTCTTTGTACATCAATTCTGTATATCTTTTTAATACCTCCCCATCTTCATTATCTATGAAATTTTTATTTTCATCAAAACAACTCATATTTTCAAAACCATAAGCTTGATACATTGACATTTTCTGCCTGATATCATTTCCTGATGGAGCTATATTTGTTTCCCCTAATATATAACTCTCCAGCTGCTCTCTTACTTGTGGATCCTTGTAAGAATAAACATTTCTTAAAATAATTTCTGCTACTTCTCTTTTTGCCATTTTTACCCCCTATATTTTATAATAGCTTTATTTTTTTGTTTATCTGAATAGATAAGTATTGATTGTCCTGTTTCTATTATACTTCAAAATTTCAAATAATGAAACAGCCTCCTATATATATTTACAGATAATTTTTTTCGCAACTATAAGTAAACAATTATTATCCTTGCTTTCTACAATGTTTTTAAAAATTAACGCATTTGCTGGTTTCGTAGAAAAAAAGAAGCATTTTAAAAAGAAATAGCATTTTAAAACTTCTCTATCCTTTTTATACAGCTTCTTTGAATTAAAATCTTTAATTTAAAATATGTAAATGCAGTGTTATTAATAAAATAACAGGTGAATTCAATATCAAACTGTCTACACGGTCTAGTATTCCTCCATGTCCTGCAAGTATTGTTCCTGAATCTTTTTTATTTGCTTTTCTTTTAAAATATGAAATTAAAATATCTCCCAAAAATCCAAATATAGATATTATTGGCCCCATCCAGATACCTAACTTGTATCCATAGACCGTATTGAAAAAAAGTATAGTTACAGTAGTCAAAACTACTCCTCCAATTACTCCTTCTAAAGTTTTACTTGGACTTATTCTTGGAACTATCTTTCTTTTTCCAAAAATATTCCCAGTAATATACTGATAAACATCATTTAATTCTATGAGTATAACATATCCTACAATCAATGAAATTCCAGATTTTATATTTACTAGATATGCAATAAAGCTTATCAGGTAAATGCTCAGAAAAAAGCTTACAGCTGTCTCCTTTTTTCTTTTAACAAACATACTTATTGCTATTACCATACATGGAACGAAGAAATAGAAAACATAGAGCATATTTCTATAGATAATAAGATAATTGCTTCCTATTATTAATATACTCAGTATTTTCATCTCAGAAGTTATTTCTATATCAAAAAGTTTAAAAAATTCCATTACTGATAAATATGATATCACAGCAAAGAGAATAAGCATGGATACTCTGTTTATGCTCCCTAAATAAAATATGACAATTATTATAAGCCATGTTTTTATTCTTTCACAAAGATTTATATATCTCTCTTTACTGAATTTATTTTTTAATAAATAAACCAATATATAAGCTCCTATTGCCATAAAAAAGAAAAAAATAAGTATAGGAATTTTTTGAAATATTTCCATATAATATTTTCCTCCTTTATGAAATATTTTTCAAAGAATTTTTTATTCTATTATATATAGTAAGAAGGAGCAACCCTACTCCTAAAATTAGAAGATATTCTATACATCTGCTATCTAATTTAAAAAATACAAAAATTGACAGTAAACTTATAAATAATGCTCTGTCACTTTTCCCCATAGGTCCTTCATAATGTCTTTTCCCATCTACCTGTATAGCTGTGATTCCTGTATATTCTGAAAGTATCCCTAAAAAAATAAACAACATAGATAATACTATATTTATATTTAAAGCAGAAAAAAAGCAAAAGTAAAAAACTGTATCTGCAACTATATCTCCAATTTCATTAAGAAAAATTCCCAGATTTGTTTTCTTGTTAAATCTACTGGCAATCATTCCATCTAAAGCATTTAAAGCCATTCTCTTTAAGAAAAACAGAGGAACTATTAAAAATAGTATCCTATATTTAGAAAGCTTATAAAAAAGCAGAGAAAATACAATGCTTCCAATCATTGTTCCAATAGTTATTTGATTGGGAGTTATTCCTAATAAATTCAGTTTTTTACATAGGGGCATCAATAAGTCCTGAAATTTTTTCTTTAAGTTATATACTGATATATTCATTACTCTACCCCTTTCTCAGCTAAAGAAACTGTAAAAATACCAAAATTATCTATAAGCATTTTTCTTTTTCTTAATCCATTATAATTAAAAATGTTATCAAGTTCTTTTTGACTTCTTCTCCTCATTACCCAATCTTTTTCTCTATGATTATTCAGAACAAAAGCTATTTTATGAAGCTGTGGATGCCATGGCTGTCCAGTATATATAATACATCCATCTTTTTCAAGTATTTCAGACACTCCCCTTACTGCTTCATTTAGCATTTCATTATTGTTGAACAATTCAAATATTCCAGAAATTATAACTATATCAGGAGTAAAATTCAGTTTTTTATAAGTTTCAAACTTAAAACAATCTAAATTGCTGAATCGTATATTTTCCCATCCATTTTCCTCAATAACCTTTTCTCCTGCCTTTATATTTTCTTCTTTAAATTCATTTATTAGAATTTCAGTATCTGGAAATTCTCTTTTGATATCAAAAAGATAATTCCCAACCCCTCCAGCAATATCCAGTATTTTTATACTCTTTTCAGATGCTGATATTCTCTCACGAACTAAGCTCAAAAGATTTTTCTTTCTTTCCCTTATTCCTTCCCACCCTATTTCATTCAAATAACACCTGTCCATAATATTTCCTATACCAAGTTTTCCAGCAGCTTTATTTTTATATACATAATCAAGGGAAGGACCTGAATCAAATCCATGTTCCAAGCCCACACTCATTCCTCTGCTCAGCCATCCTAATCTGTTCAGCATAAACTTCTGTATTCCAAAAGATATTTTTTCATGAAAGGGAATCATTTTTAATAAAATACTCTCATATTCCTTTTGGGAAAACTTTTCAGGGAGTATGTCTATAGATTTCTTTTTTACAGCAAAGCTTTTTATAATAAAGTTATCTATTTTTTCATAAACCTCTTCTCTTCCTTCTTCAAACATTATTCCATGATAAAATTCTTTCAATTCTACAAATTCTTTTAATTCAGATTCAAGGTTCAGATAAAATCTTTTCTGTGAATCATTTTTTACTACATAATCTTTTCCAGCAGAAAAGATTAACACAGGAATATCAATAGCAGCAGAATCATCAGCTAATCTTTTTCCAGCATCTAAAAGATCCACAAGAAGTCTGGCATTTATATCTTTAGTTATCAATCTATCTGAATCATACTTTTCCTGCTCCTTTACATCATGAGTCAATACCTTTGATTTTACATAACTTGGAACTTTAGCATTTTTATTGAGTTTTGTTAAAAGTATAATAGATTCCTTGGCAAAAGGAACATACAACTTTATTTCAAATGCAGGAGCAAGGAGTGCCATTCCAGCAATCTCAGGAGCATAATCATGCACCCATGCAGTTAAAATAACTCCCCCTATACTGTTAGCCACCACAAATATATCTTTTTCTGATATTCCATATTCTTTTTTTATAAATTTTACAAAAGCATCTAAGTCTCTCACATAATCCATAAATATTGGAGAACTTTTTTCCTTTGTACATCCATGTCCTCTCAAATCATAAGAAAAAACATTGTACTTTTTAAATTTTTCATCAGATGCAAAATCATTTAGCCTTTCTGAATGCTCATGTCCTCTATGAATTACAACTAAAGTTTTTTTATTTTTTTCAAAATTCCAGCTTCTATAAAATATATCTGTATTATCAAAGCTTTTAAAATAATTCATTTCCATAGAATTCTCCTTATTTGAATGCACTAGCATTCTTTGATATTATCCAGTATATAGTCTGGAATTACAGCATTTTTTACTAATTTCTTTATTCTAAAAACAGCCTCCTTGCTTTCAATGTGATAATTCTTTTTTAAAAAAGCACTTCCTAAGGCTGCACTTCTTGAATATCCCATTAAACAGTGTATATATATTTTTTCATTTTCTTTTAAATCCTTATATTTCTCTACTGCTAATTCTAAAGCTGATAAGAATATATCTTCTTTTAAATTGCAGATATCCAAAAGAGGAAAGGAATGATATTCTCTGCATAAGCTTTTCCCACAAGAAAAAAAGATAGAGAGCTCCATAATAATATCCTAGTCCAATTAAAAAATATCAATCCTATTGTAAATAATATAAAACTAAGTAAAAAATATATAAAACCTACTTTTCTATTTCTTTTATTATCTCTTTCAGGAAAAATAAAAATGGTAAAAAGAGTAAGACCCAGAGAAAATATTACATCTATTACATGATGCTGATAAATAAAAATGGTAGATAATCCCAGCAGAAAAAACCAAACACAGAACAAATATTTTGCTTTGCTTTTTATCTCCTTATAAAATACTATTGTAAATATTACTGCATAGCTGATATGCAAAGAGGGGCACTGATTAAAATCTGTATCCATTCTTTCAAGAAACTGAAAAAAGAAATTGAAAAAAATATTTTTTACTTCAGGTTTTTCAAATGCAAATTTCAAAGGAAAAACAAAAAAAGAAACTGCTGACACTATTGTTATAAAATTTATTCGTTTTACTAATGTGTACAGGCTTTCTTTTGTTTTACAGACAAAGAATACACATATAAAAAATATCCCTGAGCTTATATATGGAATTATCATCCATGAAATAAATGGAATATCTTCTTCCCATCTAAAATAAAATGATGGCACTGAGCTCAAAGCAGAACTATACTTTCCAGCCATTTCATAGAGAAATAAAAAAATTATATAACTTAAAGACATCCATAAAAAACTCTGTACTTTCAGATTTTTATTTTTATTTCTCATTCTTTTTCCTCAATAATATCATACTTAATATTTTTTTAGGAAACATTGAAAGAATAGATACTGCTATTTTCATTTTCTTTGGAAATATTATTTTATCTCTATTTTCTTCAATACTTTTAATTATAATATCAGCTGCATATTCCTCTGTCATTATAAAAGGTTTTTTAGATACATCATTATTATTCAATTCTCTCAATTTTAAAGTGTCTATATATCCCGGAATAACAGCAGTCACTCCTATTCCAAAATCTGATAAAGCTTCTCTGTAAGCCTCACATAAATTTATAACTACTCTCTTTGATTTGCTGTATACAGATGCTCCAGAATATTCCAGTAAGGCTGCCACTGAAGATATTGCAGCAATATGCCCCTTTCCATTTTTCAGCATAATTTCTCTGGCTATTTCAAAAGCATTTAAAGTTCCAGATATATTCACCTTCAGCATATTTACAGCTTCATCTTGAGTCAGTCTTCTAGTACGGCTGTTTGAGTAACTCCCTGCTGAAGCTATCATTATATCCAGTTCCCCTTTTGAAAAATCTTTTACTGCTGTCTCAAATGATAATTTATCATATATATCAAGTCTGTATATTTTCAGTTTTTCATGTTTTTCTATTGCATCTATTTTTTCCTGGCTTCTCCCGCAAACTCCTACTTCATGACCTTGCTCTAAGTATTTTCTGGCAACTGCCAGCCCTATTCCCGATGTTCCCCCTGCAATAAATATTTTCATTATACTCCTCCAGTATTCATTTTTCTCAATGTTTCAGAGGTATTATATATATTTTTGTTTCTCATATTTCTCTTGTTATTTTTTTTATTTGATAATGCTTCCACTGTACGTTCATAACCATATTTCCATTGAAGTTCTACATCATTTTTAAATTTTTCATAGTCATCAGTAACAGATAATTCCACCTGTAATTTAAATAGATTCAGTTTAGCTGTTACATAATGTCCTTTCAATTTTTTAGGGACATCAGATGTATCTATCCAATAGTCTCCATAGGAATTATGTATTTCTCTCAACCTCTCATTTCCACTATATCCTAGAACTGATTTTACAGAAGAATCCTCTACTTTGTCATATTCCTGTTTTAATTCTAAAACTACTTCATCAGCCAATATTTTTGCTAATTCTATTGGTACAAGATCTACTGCTCCCCCAGCAAAATATTCACCATTGTATAATACAGGCTTAGTATAAAACATATCTGATGCAGATATTCTTGCTGCCTTCAATAAATCAACATCAGTCATAACTACTGTTTTTTCCATTATTGTACTTTTCTGAAAAATCTTAGAATTTCTATACAGCTCATCTTTTAATAACTTTTCTGTTTTCTTATCAGTAAAAATAATTTTTTGGTAGAGCTTCCTGTTTTCACATTTTTTCCCTGTTTCATCTTTGCTAAACAATATTTTTGAACCAATAATAACAGTTCCAGTAATAGAATTTTTCTGCCTATTTAATGAAGGAAGATATTTTTCTAAATCTTCAGGTATATCCACTAAATACTTGTCAAAAATATTTTCTATATATAGATTTTTTCTTAATTCTCTTAATTTACAGTCAATTCCTATTCTATAGAGCATTTTCTCTTTTGTGAGTTTTAGCGATTTTATAAAATTATATAATTCCAATGATTTCATATACTCTTTTCTCTCATTATTCGTTTCAAAAGAATTTATAATAGCAGATGCCATTGCCCCACCACAAGTTCCTATAATAAGATCAGGTATATATCCCCTGTCTTCCATTGCAGAAAATATTCCACCATAAATAGCAAATCTGGAACCTCCTCCAGAAAAAATAACTGCTCTTTTATATTTCTGTAATTTTTCCATATATTATTCTCCTCAAAATTTCTGCTTTAGATACAGGATAACTCTTATTAAATTCTACCATATTAATAGTTACTGTGCTATTTATTTATTTACCTAAAAAAAGCCCACTGGTTTTCCAGTGAGCCTTTCTCTACTATTAAATTAATTTTTTTCTTTCATTGATTCAAGTATGCTGTTAACAAAAATATTCATTTCCTCATCTGTGCTTTCATTCATAGAAGAAGCTAATGTAACTCTTTCATTCAGTACTGTCATTTCTCTCATACCTTCTAAGAATTCCTGCATCAATTTACCAGATTCACATGCCCATGAACCATTTTCCAGAATACCAAAAGTTCTCTTTTGTAAATTCAGAGCTTTCATATCCATCAGATAGTTATGCATCAATGGGTAAATTCCAAGGTTGTATGTTACTGAAGCCAATACCACATGGCTGTATTTAAATGTTTCAGATATTAATTGTGATACATGAGTTTTAGAAACATCATACATTACCACATTAGTCATTCCTTTTTCTACAAGCTTAGAAGCTAGTACAGAAACAGCATTTTCTGTATTTCCATACATAGAAGCATATACAATCATTACTCCTTTTTCCTCAGGCTCATATCTACTCCATTTATCATATTTCTCAAGGAAATATCCTAGATCACTACGCCAAACTGGACCATGCAGTGGACATATGATTTTTATATCTATTCCAGCAGCTTTCTTTAAAAGCGACTGTACATGAGGTCCGTATTTTCCAACTATATTTGTATAATAACGTCTTGCATCATCAAGCCATTCTCTATCAAATTTTACTTCATCATTAAATAGCTTTCCATCTAAAGATCCAAAAGATCCAAAAGCATCTGCACTGAACAATACTCCATTAGTCAGATCAAAACTTACCATAGCTTCTGGCCAGTGAACCATTGGTGCTGCAACAAACAGAATTTCATGTTTTCCAAAAGATATCTTATCTCCCTCTTTTACTTCCTGAGTTTTTGAGCTATCTATATGGAATCCAAATTGATTCATAAGATAAAAAGCTTTTTCATTGCTGATAACTTTAACTTTAGGATAACGAAGCATTACTTCTTCAATCATAGCAGCATGGTCAGGCTCCATATGATTGATAACCATATAGTCCAAAGGTCTTCCATCTAAAACTGCTTGTATATTTTCTATAAATTGACGTCCTATTGACCAGTCTACAGTATCAAATAAAACAGTTTTTTTATCTAATAAAAGGTATGAATTATATGAAACTCCTCTAGGAATGGGATGTATATTTTCAAATAAATGAAGACGATGATCATCTCCTCCTACCCAATATAAATCTTCAGTTACTTTTCTAACATTATGCATGAATTACTCCTCCTTTATGCTTAAAACAGCTTAAATTTTTTACTCATATCTTAAACTTCAATAAACATATCCTTACTTTCTCCACATATTGGACAGATCCACTCTTCAGGAAGAGCTTCAAAAAGTGTTCCTGGTTTAATATCATTCTCTTCGTCTCCTACAGCTGGATCATATTCATATCCGCATCCATTACAAACGTGACGTTTCCAAGTAGGAATTTCTTTTTTAGGAATTGCTCTCTTCATTTTTTTCATTGGAGGAGCTTCTTTTTTAGGTTCTCCATCATCTAACGCAGCAGTAAGTAAAGGAAGTATTTCTTCTACATTTCCTATTATTCCATAGTCAGCATTTTTAAATATTGGTGCATTTGGATTATTATTAATAGCTACTATTGTTGTAGCATCTTTTATTCCTTTCAGATGCTGTCCTGCTCCTGAAATTCCACAAGCTATATACAAGTTACCATTAAACTTTTGTCCTGACATTCCAACATAACGATTTAATGGAAGATATTTTAAAGTTTCAGCCACTGGTCTAGATGATCCTATTGCAGCTCCAGCTTGTATAGCCAGATTTTTAATAAGTTCCATATTCTCTTTTGGTCCAATTCCTTTTCCAGCACTTACTACACGATCAGCCTGTGATATAGGTGTATCTAAATCTATTCCTACAGTAAAGTCATAACCATCAGCTTTTAACGCTTCTACTAATGCCTCTACTCTCTCTTTTGCACTACCTTCTTTTAATATCATATTTTTACGAATACCTGTTGCATGACCTTTTGATGATGGTTTCTTAGATCCCCCATCGCTCTTAGGCATTTTTCCAATTAAATGAGAAGCTATAACTACTCTTTGGATTTCATTTGTTCCCTCATATATAGTACAGATTTTTGCATCACGATAAGCACGTTCCACTTCCATACCTTTAAGATATCCAGTTCCTCCAAAAATTTGAAGTGCTTCATTTACTATTTCCAGACATACATCTGAAGCATATTGTTTTGCCATAGCAGATTCCATAGCATAATCTTCATGATTTTCTTTTAATTCAGCAGCACTGTATACTAAGAATCTTGCTGCTCTTAATTTTGTTGCCATATCAGCTAATTTAAAAGAAATTACCTGTTGGAAAGCGATAGGTTTTCCAAACTGTTCTCTTTCTTTTGCATAAGCAAGAGCATTTTCAAAAGCACCCTGAGCGATTCCCAAAGCTTGAGAAGCTATTCCTATTCTTCCACCATCCAGTGTAAACATAGCAATTTTAAATCCTTCTCCCTCTTTCCCTAAAAGGTTTTCTTTCGGTACTTTTACATTATTAAATATCAATTCAGCAGTTGATGATGAACGGATACCCATTTTATCATAGTGATCTCCAAATGTAAATCCTTCCCATCCTTTTTCAACTATGAAAGCACTTATTCCTCTTGTTCCTATATCAGGAGTTGTAACTGCAAAAACTATGTATGTTTCAGCTTTATCAGCATTTGTTATAAATATTTTTCCACCATTAAGAATGTAGTAATCTCCTTCTAATACTGCTGTTGTTTCAGTTCCACCAGCATCACTTCCAGCATTTGGTTCTGTAAGTCCAAAAGCTCCCAATTTTTCACCTTTTGCTAATGGTACCAAGTATTTTTGTTTCTGTTCCTCAGTTCCATAAGCAAAAATAGGATAAGATCCTAAAGAAACATGGGCTGATAAAATTACTCCTGTTCCTCCATCTACTCTTGATAACTCTTCAACAGCGATTGCATAACTGATCATATCCAATCCTGCTCCACCATACTCTTTTGGAAATGGTATTCCAAGCACTCCCATTTCTCCAAGTTTTTTTACAGCTTCTGTTGGAAATTCATTCTCCTTATCTAACATAAAAGCTATCGGCTTTACCTCTGTTTCAGCAAATTCCCTTATCTTCATACGCAAATTTTCATGATCTTCTGTTGTTTTAAAAAACATATACTGCCTCCTTCTGTTTTAATGTTCAAAATAACTCTTAAAACTTTTTTATAATGGATACAAAATTAAATTTAATGTTTTTTTGCTATATATTCATAATACCATCGTGGACCTTTAATGTCAACTATATTTTTGTTTTTTAAACGGGAATTTTTATTTTAAATAGAACAGTTTATAATGAATTTTTATTATTTTTATTGAAAATATCCAAAAACTTTTAATAAAAATTTATCTGAACAGATTTATGGTATTCATGAATTATAGTTTGAATAATATTTTTGCTTTATATCATATCTTTACAACATTATACGGTCAGTCCTCTTCATTTCATTTTTTTATTTATAATTTTTTTTAATTATAATAAAAAAACAGCCCTGAAAGACTCAAAGCTGTTTAAAATCATTTATTTTCTTTTATCTGCTGAAAATATTAAATATAATACTTCCTTTTTTAACCTTTCTTTCTTCTTTATCCTCATTATCTAATTTACTTGTTCCTATTTCTGTTATATTAAAAAATAAATTTACTACTAATAAAGCTATTGGAAAGAACAGGTAAGGAATTACTTTAGCCATGTCTACCCCTAAAGTTCCGGCTATAAATATTCCCGGAACACTCCATGGAACAAGAGTTATTCCAACAGTTCCAGTTGCTTCTACTATTCTTGTTATATTTTTATTTTTTAAATTAAATTTCTCAAAAAGTGGAAGAAATATAGATATTGGCAGAATAATTGCTAGAAGCTGTGCCCCTGTTACAAATCCTACTCCAAGAGAAACTAAAAATACTGTTACAGTAAGTTGTCTTGAACTTTTTATTCCCTGCTGTATCTTATTTAAAAGATTATCAAAAGAATGACATTCATTTATTATTCCAACAAGACATCCTATAAATATTATGATTATCACAGTTCCACTTACTTCATTCATTCCCCCTCTGGCAAATAATTTTGTTACTGAAGGATCATTAAATTTCTGATTTACTCCCAATATAGTACTTCTCATTATATCTACTGTTTTAAAATTCTGAAATACAAAACTGCTTAATACTCCCATTATCACTGAGGAGAAAAGAACTATATTTGATGGTATTTTTTTTATCCCTAAAATTATAACAGCAAGTGGAATTAAAAGAAGCGCTGGAGTTACATTAAAAACTGTTTCCATCTCTGTTAAAAATCCATTTATATTATCCATATTTATATTTTCTACTGCTATATTATTTCCAACTATTGTAAATCCTATCATAGCTATAATAAAAGCTGGAATTGTGTCCATAAGCATATATTGTATATGTTCAAAAAGATCAGTTTTTCCAAGAGCAGCAGATATATTTGTTGTATCAGATAAAGGAGACATTTTATCTCCAAGAAAAGCTCCTGATACTATTGCCCCTGCTGTTATTTCAAGAGGAATTCCTACTTGTTTGGCTATTATGATGAATGATACTCCAATAGTTCCAATAGATGTAAAAGATGTTCCTGTTATAATTGCCACAGCACCAGTCATAGCCATAACAATAGGAACAAAAAATCTAAAATCTATCACTTTAAATCCCCAGTAAACCATAGATGGAATTATTCCTCCGATTATCCAGCTGCTGACAATAAGCCCAACCAGAATAACTGTAAGAAGTGCTGGAAATACTCTTTTTACTCCGCTTCCCATTGCATCTTCAATATTTCTAAGAGTTTCTCCTCTCATAAATGCTATTGTTCCAGACACTACTACTCCTGCTAATATAGGAGGAACTACCCCTGTTCTCCATTGAAGTATTGATATTTCTCCAAATACAATAATAAAAATTATTGGAAGAATATCCAAAATTAAACTGTTCTTGAATCTTTCTCTCATTTTCATCTCTCCTCTTTTTTGCATAAAAAAAGCCTTCCTACATAAAATTGTAAAAAGGCAAAATAATACAAAAAGATATTTCCTGAAAAGGAGATACTTTGATATATCATTAAATTAATTATTTTCCTATCCTACAATCCTACTATTCTACATAATCTTACTTTTTTATTGCTTCTACTATTCTACTATATTACTTGTATATGATTATAAATAATTTAATTCATTTTGTCAAGTCCTATCCTATACCACCATAGATAAGACCCAGAATTATTATTATAACTGTTCCTGGAATAAATATATATCTTCCAAACCATACTATTATACTTCCAGTTTTAAAATTGCTTCCTTTATTAATTTCAGCAATTACTTTATTTTTATCTATGCAGTAAAAATATATTCCTAGAGATATAACTGCCCCTAATGGAATAAGAATAACTGATACAAAATCAGCAAATTTACCAAAGTAATTCATATTTAAATCTAAAACTAATCCTATAGCAAGGGCTACTACCCCTACCACCACAGCAGATTTTTTTCTTGAAAATCCAAATCTGTCCATAACTGATTCTACTGGTACTTCCAGCTGATTGATAGCAGATGAAAGAGCTGCAAATATAACACTTAGAAAAAATATTCCTCCAAGGAATGTTCCCCCTGGAATATGTGAAAATATTGCTGGTATAGTTATAAATAGAAGTGAAGGACCTGCTCCAGCATCTAATCCAAAAGCAAAAGCTGCTGGTATTATTATGAATCCAGCCATAAGAGCTGCCATTGTATCAAGAAAACAAGTCTGTACTACACTTTCAAATATATTTACATCATCACCAAGATAACTTCCATACACCAGAAGTGCTGATCCACTAAGCCCCACTGTGAAAAATGCCTGTCCCAGTGCCATTATCCATGTCATTGGATCTTTAAGCATACTCCAGTCAGGCTGAAGAAGAAAATGAACTCCAGTTATTGCATTTGGCAAAGTAAGAGATCTTACCATAAGCCCTAAAAATATTACAAACATCAAAGGCATTATTATTTTATTTATCTTTTCTATTCCTTTTACAACTCCCAGTGATATAACCACTACACTGAAAACTATCCCTATTACATGCCATGGTATAGATGCTGCCTGCCCTGCAAGCTGTCCAAAATATTCTCCATACTCAACATGATTTATTGCTCCAGTAAGATATGAAAAGAAATATCTTATTACCCATCCAAAAACTATAACATAGAATATAAATACTCCTGTTACTGATATTATAGGAATTACTGGAAGACACTTTTTAAAAGGTATCTTTGTATTTTTTATTATTTCAGGCAATCCAAATATTCCTTTTTTCATCATTCTTCCAAATGATATTTCCCCTACAAGACCAACTACTGCAAATAATGCAATAAATATAAAATATGGTATAAGGAAGGCTGCTCCTCCATATTTTCCCAACTTCCAAGAAAATAACCATATATTTCCAAGTCCAATAGCTGCTCCTACACATGAAAGCATAAACCCTATTTTCCCTGTAAAACTCTCTCTCTTCTCACTCATAGTGTTCCCCCATTTAAAATAAATAGAAAAAGAGGCAGGTCGAAAAATCCATCTGCCTCTTCAACTTCACTTCAATTAATATTTTTTCATCAGTTCTCTTACTGTTGAAACTACATCATCTTTAGATATTTCAAGAGTTTCTCCAGTTCTTCTGATTTTAAGTTCTACTATTCCTTCTCCAGCTCTTTTTCCAGAAACAACTTTGAATGGGAATCCAATAAGATCTGCATCTTTAAATTTGAATCCAGGTCTCTCATCTCTGTCATCTATCATAGAATCTATTCCATCATTTAAAAGAGCTTCATATATTTCTTCTGCTACTTTTACCTGCTCTTCATTTTTTACATTAGCTGGAATTACATCAACAATGTAAGGAGCTAAAGCTGTAGGCCAGATAATTCCAAATTCATCATTATTTTGTTCTATTGCAGAAGCAAGAGTTCTTGATACTCCTATTCCGTAACATCCCATCAACATTACTTTACTTTCTCCCTTATCATCAAGGAAAGTAGCATTCAGAGCTTTAGAATATTTATCTCCAAGTTTGAAGATATGTCCTACTTCTATTCCTCTTGCACTGTGAAGTTTTCCTCCACATCTTTCACAAGTTTCTCCAACTTTTACAGTTTTAATATCTGCTACTATGTCAGCTTTGTAATCTCTTCCATAATTTACATTTATGTAGTGAGTATCCATCTTGTTTCCACCAGCTGTATGGTTGTTTATTTCAGTTACAGCAGTGTCTGCTATTACTTTTATATCTCCTAATTCTATTCCATATGGTCCAATAAATCCTTTTATCAATCCATATTTTTCAAGTTCTTCATCTGTAAGAAGAGCAACTTCTACAGCATTTACTATATTTTTAAGTTTTGTTTCGTTTACTTCATAATCTCCTCTCATTAAAACCATGTATACCTGATCATTTCCCATATCTCTATACATCATAGCTTTTACAGTTTTGCTGTAAGGAATATTAAGGAATTGTACGATATCATCTATTTTAGAAACATTTGGAGTATCTATTAATTCTGCATTTTTAAATTCTTCCACTGGAGACGCTTCCACTCTGCTCACAGCAGTTTCCACATTTGCAGCATATGAACAAGAATCACAATAGATGATTTCATCTTCTCCAGAATCAGCTAGTACATGAAATTCTTGAGATCCACTTCCTCCGATTGCTCCTGAATCTGCTTCTACTGGTCTGAATTTAAGTCCGCATCTTGAGAATATTCTTGAATAAGTATCTCTCATATTTAAAAATTCTTCATCTAAAGATTCAGTAGTTGCATGGAAAGAATAAGCATCTTTCATAACAAACTCTCTTCCTCTCATAAGTCCAAATCTTGGTCTTATCTCATCTCTGAATTTAGTTTGAATTTGATAAAGACTCAATGGAAGAGCTTTATATGATGAGATATCATTTCTTATTAAGTCAGTAACAACTTCCTCATGAGTTGGTCCTAATACGAAATCTCTTTTATTTCTATCTTGAAGCTTCATCATTAGAGGACCCATTACGTCCCATCTTCCGCTTTCTTTCCATAATTCAGCTGGCTGAAGAACTGGCATTAATATTTCCTGCGAACCTGCTCTGTCCATTTCTTCTCTTACTATATTTTCTACTTTTTTCAAAGCTTTATACCCTAGTGGTAAGTATGTATAAACTCCACTTGTAAGTTTTTTTATCATACTTGCTCTCAATAGAAGTTTATGACTTGCTGTTTCCGCTTCTTTTGGAGTTTCTTTAAGTGTTTTTATATAACTCTTGCTAAATCTCATTTTACCCTCCGAATTTTCTATAATTTACTCTATATTTTATCACATTTTAATTTTTTTTTCTAATTTTCTTTAAATTTTTCTTCAATATCATATTTCAGATATCTATTTTTTATTATCCCTTTATTTTCTTTAAGATAATCTGTACAGATATCCTTTACAAGTTTGATAGTTTTCACATCATGAACTATATCGGTAAATTTAAGATCACTGAATCCACTTTGTTTTGTTCCAAATATCTCTCCTGATTTTCTAAGCTTCAAATCTTCCTCTGCTATTTTAAATCCATCCTGTGTTTCTTCCATTACCTGAAGTCTTGATTTAGAAACGGCATTATCTGTCCTAGACACTAAAAAACAGTATGACTGATATTCTCCTCTTCCTACTCTTCCTCTCAACTGGTGGAGAGCAGAAAGTCCAAATCTTTCAGCATTATTTATTACCATAACTGTAGCATTAGGCACATCTACTCCTACTTCAATAACAGTAGTTGAAACCATTATGTCCAGTTCCTTATTTTTAAATCTGCTCATTACTTCATCTTTTTCAGCATTCTTCATTCTTCCATGAAGTACTCCTATTCTATAATCAGGAAGATATTTGCTCACTTCCTCAAGTAGTTCTTCAGTAGATTTAGCTGCCAGCTTTTCACTTTCTTCTATAAGGGGAGCAACAAAATATGCCTGTCTTCCTTGAGAAAGTTTCTTCCCAATAAATTCATACATAGTTTTTGTTTCATCTATTGTTGCTATCCATTTAGTTTTAATAGGTTTTCTTCCTGGAGGAAGTTCATCTATTACTGATACATCTAAATCTCCGTATATACTTAATGCAAGAGATCTTGGAATAGGTGTTGCACTCATTACCACAAGATTGGCAAGAACTCCCTTATCTCTCAGTAATTTTCTCTGTACTACTCCAAATCTATGCTGCTCATCTATTATTATCAGGCCAAGTCTTTCAAATTCTACGTTCTCTTCTATAAGAGCATGAGTTCCTATAACTATATCCACTTCTCCCTCTTTTATTGAGTCCAGAAGCTTCTGTTTAGCTTTCCCTTTAAAACTTCCTGTAAGAAGTTCCACTCTTACTCCAAGTTTTTCAAATTTGTCCTTTACAGAAAGATAGTGCTGTACTGCAAGTATTTCTGTTGGTGCCATCAATACCCCTTGGTATGAATTTTCTACCATGTAAAGCAGAAGCACCATGGACACTATTGTCTTTCCACTTCCAACATCCCCCTGTATAAGTCTATTGATTATTCTTCCATTTGAAAGGTCTCTGTATATTTCTGTTATGACTTTTTTTTGTGCTTTAGTAAGAGAAAATGTCAAATTTTCAAGATACTGTTTTACTAAAGTTTTCTTATCTTCCAGCTCATACTTGCTTGTATTCTGGCTGTCCATTTCAAATCTTTTTTGAAGTATTCCCATTTCCAGTACCAGCAGCTCCTCTATAGCAAATCTTCTCTTTGCTTCTTCAAGATTTTTGCTGTTGCTTGGAAAATGTATCTCTTTCATAGCACGTTCTCTGTCCATTACTTTATATTTTTTCAATATCTCTTCTGGAATATTCTCCTGAAAAATATACAATTTACTTTTCATAGCTTCTTTCATAAGCTTACGAAGAGTATTCTGGGGCATCTCTTTGCTTGTACTGTATATAGGAAGTATTTCTCCAGCCTCAAGTTTTTGTTGATTGCTGCTCAATTTGAATTCTGGATTTACCAGTTGATATACATAACCTCTTTTTATCTGACCAATGAATATATACTCCTCTCCTATCTTCAGAGTTTTTCTGAGATAGGGCATTTGAAACCATACCAGTTCTAATATCCCTGTGTTGTCGGTAGCTGTCGCCTTGACCATCTTCAGCCCCGACCTAGTGGGGGGTGCACTCACTGTAAGAAGTGTTGCTTTAAGAACTACATATTCATCTCCACGAAGGTCTCCTATCTTCATGATATTAGTTCTGTCATCATATGCTCTTGGGAAATAATAGAATAGATCATACAAAGATTTTATTCCCAGTCTTTTCAGCTTATTTGTATTTTTTTCATCGAAATACTTTATTTCAGCATCTTCTATAGGCTGATACATATCTCTGTATTCTTCTTTCCTCATTAAAATTTCCCTCCTTCTATATAAAAATTATGAGGCAGCTCAAAACTAAAATAATCTTGAGCCCCCTCACTATATTTTTTCTAATCTAATTGATCTAATAGTTCATCTGCAATATCAAAGTTAGCATAAACATCTTGAACATCATCAAGATCATCTAGTGCATCATAAAGAACCATTACTTTTTTAGCAGTTTCAAGATCAGTGATCTCAACTTTATTTTCTGGGTTCATTGAAATTTCAGCTTCCTCATAAGCATATCCAGCTGTTTTTAGATTTTCAAGAACAGTTTGGAATTCAGTATAGTCAGTGATAACTTCAAATACTCCATCCTCTTCAGATACATCCTCTGCTCCTGCCTCTAAAGCTGCCATCATAAATTCATCAGGATCTATTCCTTCTGATTTTACAGTGATAACTCCCTGTTTCTTAAACATCCATGCAACAGCACCATCAGTTCCAAGATTTCCACCTTTTCTAGTAAAAGTCATTCTTACTTCTGAAGCTGATCTATTTTTATTATCTGTAACTACATCAACTATAAAAGCTGTTCCTGCTGGACCATATCCTTCATATCTGATTTCAGAGAATTCTACACCTTCCAATTCTCCAGTTCCTTTTTTAATAGCTCTGTCTAATATATCTTTAGGCATATTTCCAGCTTTTGCTTTCTCTATTGCAAGTCTAAGTCTAGGGTTAAAAGATGGATCTCCTCCACCCTCTTTAGCTGCTATTGTTAATTCTCTTCCAAATTTAGTGAATAATTTTGCTCTTTTTTTATCTTGAGCACCTTTTCTATGTTGGATGTTATTCCATTTACTATGTCCTGACACAAGAAACCTCCTAATTTTTTCTTAATAATATAAAATTTTATCACATTAGCTCAGATTTTTCAATATTTCTTAGCTTCAATCAAATTATTTTTTAAAAAAATGATGTCCACTTTCTTATCATGTTTCTCAGCTTCTATTTTTTCTACTAATTGAAAATCATAAGCTATGGATATTTTCACAGAATCTGAATAATTTTCTAAAAACCTGTCATAATATCCTCTTCCAAATCCTATTCTGTTTCCTTCTTTATCAAAAGCTACCCCTGGAACTATTATCAAATCTATTTTCCCAGTATATTCTTCTCCAATAGGTTCTTCTATTCCCATAGCTCCTCTTTTAAGCCCTTTTCCATATTCTACAGCTTCCATTTTTTCTTTTCCCACTGTTCTTGGAAGTATAAGTTTTTTTCCTGAACTCAATACAGCATTATTTATTTCATGAGTATCTATTTCATTTTTAAAGCTCATGTAGCTCATTACTGTTTCAGCTTCCTCAAAATAACTGCTCTTCAATAATGCTTCTGTTATTTTTTCACTTGTTTCTTCCACTTCTGAATATGAAAGGGATTCTCTTTTTTCTCTTATATAATTTCTAATACTCTTCTTCTCCATACCCTTTCGACATCTCCTCTTTCAAAAGTTTAAGATCAGCCCAGAATTCTATAGCTACTTTTGATTTTTTACCACTGTCATTTCTGGATTTTTTTACAAAATTCACATCATAAGTAAGTAAAAGTTTTATTCCTCCAGTCCATTGTATAAACTTTCCTCTTTCCTCTCCTATCTTTACTTCTCTTTTAAGGAGAGCTCTTGCTGCTTCTGGCCCTAAAGCCACAACTATTTCAGGATTTATAAGAGCTATCTGCATATCCAGCATTTCCATCAATTCATTTTGATCATCTTCCATATAGTCTCTGAACTTACAGTCTTTTTTAGCAAGTGTAGTTATGTAATATTCATCTGGAAGTATTCCTTCTATGTCACATAGCTTTATAAGAAATTCTCCACTAGAACCAGAAGCAACTTTCAAATCTTCATTTTGATAAAGATCTGGGTCATCTCCTATGAAAAGAACAGAAGCGTCTTTGTTTCCACTTCCTATAAGAAGTTTTCTGTCAGCTCCCTCTCCATAATTGCTTCCAAGACCTCCAACTTCAAACTTTATCGTCTCCCAAAGTTCTTCTACTTCTTCATTTATCATCATCTACACCTCCTTACAACTCAAAGACATCTGTTACTTTGTCCTGCATAGCTATTTCAAAATCAAGTTTTATGTTATTAGTTAAAAGTTCATCTCTTACAGTATTTTTTACTATGTCGTAATTATTACTGTCTTTACTGATATGAGCAAGATATACTTTTCTCAATCTTTCAGTATACATATCTTTTATAAATTTAGCTGCATCATTATTAGAAAGATGTCCGTTTCTTCCCTTTACCCTTGCTTTCAGATCCCATGGATAACTGCATTTCATCAGCATATTATAGTCATAATTACATTCAATAACCATTATATCCACTTCTTTAAAATATTCTCTCACTGTATTGCTCACATACCCTATATCTGTTGATATAGCCATTCTTTTACCACATTCAGTTTCCAATCTATATCCTATAGTTCTTTCTGCGTCATGCATCACATCAAAAGGACGTACTTTTATCCCATCTTTCAGAAAAAAGTCCTTTGTTATAAGCTTTAGATTTTTATCAGAAATTTTCCCAAGCTTAGTCTCCCCAGCAGCATAACTTTCTGGTGTTATATATATTGGAATGTCATATTTCCTTGATATTATTCCTGCTCCCTGTATATGATCTGTATGTTCATGCGTTATCAACAGAGCATCTATTTCATTTATATTTCTATCTATACATTTTAATTTTTCCTCTATTTTTTTACAGCTGAAACCTGCATCAACCAAAAGTTTGATACCATCATTCTCTACAAAAATAGAGTTTCCACTGCTTCCACTTCCTAAAATTGAAACTTTCATTCGCTATTTCCCTTCTAAAATAAAAAATTATTAACACTTAAATTATATCGTAAATTACTTTTTTATACAACTGTTATTCTTATTGTGAAAATTCTCAGTTAATTTTCCCAATTTTGAAATTTTATTTTTCTCTTTGTAACATTTCTGACACAATTACTTGGTATATTAAATATATAAAATCTTTCCCCAAGATGTTTTATATATAGATGGAAATAGCAGAACAAACTTCCCCAGTTTGCTCTGCTATTTTCATTTTCTCTATTTTTTCTATTTCTCAGATAAATTATATTTATTTTTTATTTCTTTTGATTTATAAAAAAACCTGTCTGTATTTTTAAATAGTTCTTCATAGATTTTTTAATATTTTTCACTAAAGGAAAAAATATTTTTTTCTTTGTAACATTCCTGACACAATTACTTGATATATTAAACATATAAAATCTTTCCCCAAGATGTTTTATATATAGATGAAAATAGCAGAGCAAACTTCCCCGTTTGTTCTGCTATTTTTATTTTACAATTAATTATTTGCTTACATATATTAAACGATGCTCACTTTCAGCATCCAGTATAAATCCTTTTATTGTTTTTTGTAATCCAACATTATCATATGGATATACAAGAACAAGCATAGGAACTTCTTCCTGAACTATATCTTGTGCTTCTTTATAATAGTTGATTCTATCTTCTGGAACTGTACTTTCTCTTCCCATATCCAGAAGCTGATCCATTCTTTGGTTAGTGAAATATGTTCTATTTCCTGAGCTTCCATGATTTTTAGAATGGAATAAAGCATATAGAGCTGAGTCAGCATCTGGACTTGAAGTCCATCCCAGCAAGAACATATCATGTTCCCCTCTTGCTAATCTGTCAAGATATGAACCCCACTCTAATATTTCTATTTGAAGATCTATTCCTACTTGTTTTAATTGATCTTGAAGTATAACAGCTATATCTCTTCTTACTGTATTGTCATTTAACCATATTTTTGTTTTAAATCCATTCGGATATCCAGCCTGTGCCAAAAGTTCCTTAGCCTTAGCCACATTAAAAGAATATTTTTTTGCATCTTTGCTATATCCAAATACGCTAGGAGATACTGGTGAGTTAGCCTCATTAGCTGCTCCTAAATATACTGCATCTATAATACTTTGTCTGTCTACAGCATATGCTATTGCCTGTCTTACAAGTTTATTATCAAAAGGAGCTTTTTTAGTATTAAATCCAAGATAATTAATATTCATTGCTGGTTCTTGAATAAGGTTTAATCCTGAATGTTCTTTCACCATTCTTAAATCCACCGGATCTATATCATAAGCTATATCTGCTTCTTTTGTCTCCAGAGATATTGTTCTATTTACCCCTTCTGGGATAACTCTAAATACTAATGTATCTATCGCAGGTTTTCCCTTGAAATAATTAGGGTTTGCTTTTAAAGTAACTCTGTCTCCTGATCTCCAAGAATCAAATACAAATGGCCCTGTTCCTACTGGATGTTGTCCATAATCATTTCCAGCTGCTTTTACTGCTTTTTCATTTAAAATAGCAGCACCTTTATGAGCTAAGTAATTTGTTAATGGTCCAAAAGGTTTTTTAGTTGTTATTTTAACTGTATTATCATCTACAGCTTCCACTTTATCTACATCATAAAAGAAACTCATCAGACTTGGAGATTCTTTAGCTCTTGTCAAACTAAATACAACATCTGATGCCTTTAATGGATCTCCATTATGAAATTTAACATCTTTTCTCAAATGCAGCACTAAAGTCAATGGATCAATTTGCTCCCAACTTTCTGCCAATGCTGGAACCAGTTTCATACTTGGGTCTCTTTCAATCAAAGTATCATAAATATTAAGATATACTCTGTGAGAGGGAACATCATTTGATGCTGTTGGATCCATACTTTTAGCATCTGCATTTTGTGCCACTACAACAGTTGTCTCAGCATATATAGTGTTGAAACTAAATAAAGCAATCATCATAAACATTAAGATTGTAAATATTTTTTTCTTCATAAAACACTCTCCTCCTGATATTTTAATCTCTAACATTATAAGTATACCCCATTAATTCCTAAAATCAAGATTTTTTTTGAAATTTTATTTTTTTCTTTGTAACATTTTTGTCACAATTACTTGGTATATTAAACATATAAAATCTTTCCCCAAGATGTTTTAATATATAATATATAAAAATAGCAGGTAGCTTATACAGCCATCCTGCTATTTTTATATTCTCCTATTTACTTACTGGATAAAGATTATGTTGATTTTCAGGATCAAGTTCAAATCCTTTTATAGTTTTCTGCATTCCAACATTGTTATCTGGATAAACTAATGGAATTAATGGAACCTCATCCATAATTATATCTTGTGCTTCTTTATAACTTTCTATTCTGTCTGCTTCTACAGTAGTCTCTCTTCCTTTATCAAGAAGCTCGTCTACTCTTGCATTTGTATAATAAGTTCTGTTTCCAGCACTTCCATGATTTTTAGAATGAAAAACTGCGTATAGAGCTGAGTCAGCATCTGGACTTGGTGTCCATCCTAATAAAAACATATCATGTTCTTTTCTTATTAATCTGTCTAAGTAAGAACCCCATTCCAAAATTTCTATTGTAGCATCTATTCCTATTTGTTTTAATTGGTCTTGTAAAATAACTGCGGTATCTCTTCTGATTCCATTATCATTAGTCCATATTTTTGCTTTAAATCCATTTGGATATCCAGCCTGTGCCAAAAGTTCTTTAGCTTTAGCTACATTATAATCATATCCTTTAGTATCTTTATTGTATCCGAATACTTCAGGTGATACTGGAGAATTTGCTTTAGAAGCTGCTCCTAAATATACTGCTGCAATCATGCTGTCCATATCTATTGCATAAGCTATTGCCTGTCTTACCTCTTTTTTGTTAAAAGGAGCTTTTTCAGTATTAAATCCTAAATAGTTCATTGTTAAAGCTGATTTTTGAAGAAGAGTAAGATTTGAATGGTGTTTTACCATATCATGATCAATAGGATCTATATCATAAGCAATATCTGCTTCTTTTGTTTCCAGAGCTATTGTTCTATTTACTCCTTCAGGTATAACTCTGAATACTAATGTATCTATTGCAGGCTTCCCTTTGTAATAATCTGGATTTGCTTTTAAAACTATTCTGTCTGCTGATACCCAAGAATCAAACATGAATGGTCCTGTTCCAATTGGATGCTGTCCATAGTTGTCTCCAGCAGCTTTTACTGCTTTTTCACTCATTATTCCTGCACCTTTATGAGCAAGATAATTTACAAGCGGTCCAAAAGGTTTTTTTGTTGTTATTCTTACTGTTTCATCATCAATAGCTTCTATTTTATCTATATCAGAATAAAAACTCATCATGCTTGGAGCATCTTTAGCTTTTTGAAGACTGAATACAACATCTCCAACAGTCATTGGATCTCCATTGTGGAATTTTATATTCTTTCTTATTTTTACATCTAAAGTTAAAGGATCTACCTGTGTCCAGCTCTCTGCCAACCCTGGAACAAGCTTTCCATGATCTCTGTCTACCAGATTATCATATATTTGAAGAGTTACTCTGTGAGAAGGTACATCATTAGATGCTGTAGGATCTAATGTTTTTGCATCTGCATTTTGAGCAACTGTCACAGTTGTTTCAGCATAAATATTTACTGATAATAAAGCCATTACTAATAAAAGAAAAATCATTGATAACTTCTTTTTCATATTTTTTTAACCCCCTGTTTAGTTATGAGCATATTATACTACAAAACTTTCTAAAATTAAAGATTAATTACGAAAATAATACATTTTCATTTAATCGTAAAATGAAAAATATTTTTCGATTTAGTTCCCAAAAATAAAAGACAGCTCAAAATCATATTAAGATTTTAAAAGCTGTCTATAAGTTTTATATTCTAAGGCTTCATTAAATTATTGGGCTTTCTAAAAAAGTTATTGTTTTTCTTTCACAATTTAATTCTGTTGTAATTCCATATGGAATTATTCCAATTGGCTTAGCATGTCCAAAATTTACATTGTAAAAAATTGGGAGATTAAATAATTTTTCCTCATTTACTATAACATGTTTAATTACTTTTTTATATTCTTCATAGAATACTTCACCTTGTGGTTTTCCTACAATAATACCTTTTAGCTCTTTCAATATTCCTTGTGCAGCAAGATTTCTAAAAGTCCATTTGATAAATTCTGGTGATGGTTTATCTTCACTTGTTTCAATAAATAATACTGCGTTTTTCCACTCTTCTAAAGATGGCCAGATTTTTGTAGAATTAGCCATCATAAATACATCAATACATCCACCTAAAAGATGGCCTTCTACAATTCCAGAGCCGTTTATAATTTCATAACCATGCTTATCTTTTTTCATTATATGCGGCGTATCTATATTTTTCTCTTCCCACAAGATATAATCATCTGTCCATTCAGGACTTGGAAGAAGAGAATATTGATTCCATTCACTAAATAATATGTCCTTAACAGCCTTCTCAGTGTAATCAAATATTTTTACATATTCTCCAAACTCACACATTACAGATGGCCCATAAAATGATACAAGCCCTGCCTTATACATCATAAAATGGTTTATTGTGGTGTCAGAATATCCCATAAATATTTTAGGATTATTTTTTATTACTTCTAAATCAATATATGGAAGCGTACGTACTGTATCATCTCCTCCAATAGCACAAAATACAGCTGAAATTGATTTATTTAAAAATGCACACATCAAATCCTCAGCTCTCAATTCAGGATGGGTTGCTATAAATTCACTTCCTTTTAAAGCATGTGGCATACAAATAACTTCTAATCCAAAATTCTTTTCTAATCTATTTTTGGCAATATGAAATTTGTGAATGAAATTATCATCCCCTAAGCCACCCCATGAAAGACTGACAATAGCAACTTTATCTCCTTTTTTTAATCGCCTTGGCTTTATCATTTTAGTGTCCTTTCTTTAAAATGAGATAATCAATATATTATTTATATTTCTTACATAATTCTTCAAAATCTTTTAGAAATTCATCCACATGTTCTTTCTTAGTTGCCCAAGATGTTACAAAACGTATAGCAGAATGTTTTTCATCTACTTTTTCCCAGAATTCATATCTGTATTTTTTTCCTATTTCCTCTATCATTTCTACTGGGAATATTGGAAACTGTTGATTTGTATATGAATCTGTTTTTAATTCAAACCCTTTATCTAAAAATGCTTTTTTTAATGTCATAGCCATTTCATTAGAGTGTTTTCCTACTTGATAGTAGTTATCTCCTTTGAATAATTCAGCAAACTGTACTCCTAAAAGTCTTCCTTTTGCTAAAGTAGCCCCTTTTTGTTTTGTGATACGTATAAACTGACTTTTTCTCAATTCTTTATTCACTATAACCAAAGCTTCTCCAAATAAAAGTCCGCATTTTGTTCCTCCAATATAGAAAATATCTGAATATTTTGGATAGTCTTCAAGCTGAAGATCATTTTTTTCAGAAGCCAGAGCTGAAGCTAATCTCGCTCCATCAATGTATAAATAAAGATCCCTAGATTTGCAGTATTCATAAAGATCAATAAGTTCCTGTTTACTGTAAAGAGTTCCTATTTCTGTAGGATTTGATATGTACACCATTTTAGGTTGAACCATATGAGTGTCTTCATGAAGATCCACTGATTTTCTTACAATCTCCACATTTAATTTTCCGTCTCCAGAAGTTTTTAATTCAATTACTTTATGACCAGTAGCTTCTATTGCTCCACCTTCATGCACACTTATATGTCCTGTATCAGCAGCTATTACTGCCTCATGAGGACGTAAAGAATGAGCTATTGTAAGCAGATTTGTTTGAGTCCCTCCTACTAAAAGACGTACATAACAATCGTCACATTTGATGCTTTTCTTTATTGCTTCTACAGCCTGAGCTGTATACTCATCTTCACCATATCCAACTGTCTGTTCCATATTTGTTTTTAATAAAACTTCCATTATATATGGCAATGCCCCTTCACTGTAGTCATTCTTAAAACTTATCATTTTATTCCTCCTTATGCAGCCTTTTTATTTTCATAAAAGTTCATACCCTACTAAGAAAATTATAGTAAGTTTATTTCCATTTGTAAAGATTTCTTTTCTATATATTTGTTTGTATATTTTGAAATATTTCCTATTATTTTCCATATTAATTAAATTTTTCTAAATTATTTTCAGACATATTTTTCGAAATAATTTATTTTTCTTCACCTCTATCTTATCCTTAAATTCTTTTATTAACAAAAGTATTTTTTAATCATCACTTTCACTAATGCTAATTATTTAAACAATTGTCTTGAATTTTTAGTCAAAATATGGTATTTTTCTTTATAATAAGTAAAGTTTTCTTTGTTCTTTATTTTTTCCTAAAAAACTAAAAACAACAGGAAATTTTTCAAAATCTTTTAATTAAGATTATAAAGGGGGAATTTGTATGGCAATGAACAGTTTACAAGCTTTTATTGTACTGGCTATAGTATATTATGCTGGTGAATTTATTGGAACAAGAACGAAAGCGTGGATACCATCAGTTTTCGTCACTGCATGTTTATTTTTATTTGGATATTGGACATTTTTTCCAAAAAATATAGTTGATATCGCTGGTTTAGGGGCTCCACTTGGAGGATTATTAGCAATCATGCTTTGTATCACTCATATGGGTACTATTATCAGTATTGAGCAGTTGAAATCTCAATGGAAGATTATCTGTGTCACACTTGCTGGACTTTTAGGAATGGTAGTTTTCTGTTGGTTCATCTGCATACCTTTAGTAGGTCGTGCTTTTGTTATTGCTGGTCTTCCATCTCTTACTGGTGGAATCGTGGCTGCTACAATGATGAATCAGGCTGCTGCTGCTAAAGGGTTAAATGTCGCTGCTGTTCTTGCTATTGCAATGTATGCTATTCAAGGATTTGTTGGATATCCATTGACAGCTATTGTATTGAAAAAAGAAGGAAAAATGCTTCTTGAAAGATATCACAAAGGTGAAAGAGGAGTTCTTGGAAACGAAGGTGTAGATGCTGGTACAGGAAATATGGCTGTAAAAGAAGAGACTAAGAAAACACTTATTCCTCCTATGCCTGAAAAATATTCAACTACTGCATTTATCTTATTAAAACTTATGCTTGTTTCTTACCTTTCTACACTTATTTCTGGATGGACTGGTGGAAAGCTTAATGCAGCAGTTATTACTCTTGTTCTAGGTATAGTTTTCACTGAACTTGGATTCTTAGATAAAAACTCGCTTCAAAAATCTGGTTCTTATGGATTCTTGATGTATGTTCTTATGATATTCGTTTTCTCTGGTCTTAAAGATGCTACTCCTGAAATGCTTCTAGAGTGTATTGGACCAATGTTTGTAATAATTGTTGTTGGAGTTATTGGAATGGGTATTCTTTCAATAGCAGTTGGAAAATTCCTTAATGTAAGCTGGAGAATGGCTCTTGCTACTTCACTTACAGCTCTTTATGGATTCCCACCTAACTATATTCTTACTGAAGAAGCTGCAAAAGCTTTGGCACAAACACCAGAAGAAAAACAATTCCTTATGGATAACACTCTTCCTCAAATGATTGTTGGAGGATTTGTAACAGTAACTATTACTTCTGTTATTATAGCTGGAATATTTGTAAACTTAATTTAAACAATTCTCATCAATTTTAATAAAAAGGAGATTTTTTCATGGATATAAAAAAACTTGCTGAAAAATATGATGATTATATCATTGAACAAAGAAGATATTTTCATCAACGCCCAGAACTTTCTTTTGAAGAAAAAGAAACTACTCAAGCCTTGAAAAAACAGCTTGAAGATATGGGAATAGAAGTTACTACTTTTGATGATTACTACGGTCTTGTAGGTATGATCCGTGGTGGAAAAAAATCAGGAAAGACTGTAATGCTCAGAGCTGATATAGATGCTCTTCCTATTGAAGAACATGCTGATGTTCCTTTTGCTTCTACAAATGGTAAAATGCACGCCTGCGGACATGACTGCCATATGGCTATGCTGTTAGGAGCTGTTAAAATATTAAATGAAATAAAAGATGAACTTGATGGAGATGTAAAAATATTATTCCAATCAGCAGAAGAATCTTGCTATGGAGCTAAATACTATGTAGAAAAAGGAATTCTTGATGATGTAGATGCTGTATTTGGTATGCACATCTGGGGAACTTTAGATGCTCCATATTTCAATCTGGAAGCTGGTGGAAGAATGGCTTCTTGTGATAACTTTAAAATAACTGTAAAAGGTACAAGTGCTCATGGCTCTGCTCCTCATCTAGGACATGATGCTATTGTAGCTGCTGCTTCAATGATTATGAATCTTCAAACTTTTGTAAGCAGAATGAATGATCCTCTAAATACTCTGGTACTTTCTATCGGTACTTTTAAAGGTGGTCAAAGATTCAATATAATTCCTAACTATGTAGAAATGGAAGGAACTATACGTACTTATTCAAGAGAATTAAGAAAGAAAATGGAAGCAAATATAAAAGCAATTATTGAAAATGTAGCCAATATTTTTGGCTGCCAAGTAGAATTGGAATATGATGCCTTCCCTAACCCTGTTATCAATGAGCACAAAGATTTAAACAGACTTGCTCATGATGCTGCTGTAAAATTATATGGTGAAGAATCTCTTACTACTATGCCTAAACTTACTGGATCAGAAGACTTTGCATATTTTATGGATAAAGTCCCTGGATTTTTTGGATTCTTAGGATGTGCAAATGAAGAGATAGGAGCTTGTTACTCTAACCACAATGACAAATTTAAAGTGGATGAGACTGTACTGCACAGAGGTTCTGCCCTATATGCTCAATTTGCAGTTGATTTCCTTGCTGAAAAATCTAAAAATGAGGGAGGGAATAAATAATGTTAATCAAAGAACTTTCTGAAAAATATAATGACTATATTATAGATCGTAGAAGATATTACCATCAATATCCTGAACTTACTCTTCAAGAAATTGAAACTACAAAATCTATAATCAAGGATTTAAAAGAAATAGGAATAGAAGATATTAAAACATTTAAAGATTTTCATGGATGTGTAGGAATATTGAAAGGTGGAAAGCCAGGTAAAACTGTTCTTTTACGTGCAGATATTGATGCTCTTCCTGTACTTGAAAAAACTGAGCTTCCTTTTGCTTCAAAAATTGAAGGAAAAATGCATGCTTGTGGTCATGATAATCACATAGCTATGCTGTTGGGAGCTGCTAAAATATTATTTGATATGAAAGATAAAGTAGCTGGAACTGTTAAATTCTTATTCCAGCCAGCAGAAGAACTTGCTGTAGGAGCAAAGGCTGTAGTTGAACAAGGTGTCATGGACGATGTTGATGCCTGCTATGGTATTCATATCTGGTCTATGGTAGATTCTCCAAAAATCAATATGGAAATTGGAGAGAGAATGGCTTCTTGTGACAATTTCAAAGTTACTATTAAAGGATTTGGATCTCACGGATCTGCTCCACACTTAGGACATGACGCTATTGTTGCTGCCAGTGCTGTTATAATGGGACTTCAAACTATTGTCAGCCGTATCAATAATCCATTGAACGCTGCTGTTGTTACTATTGGAGTAGTTGATGCTGGGCAAAGATTTAATATAATTGCTGACAAAGCTGTATTAGAAGGAACTGTACGTACTTTCAATAAGAAATTCAGAATGGAAATTGAAGGACTTATCAGACAGATATCTGAAGATATAGCTGTTGGATATCAATGTACTGCTGAAACTGAGTACTCATATCTGACTGGTGCTGTTATCAATGAGGATCAGCATCTAGTTGATTTAGCTCAAAATGCAGTTAAAAAACTATATGGTGAAGATGGATTAGCTGAACTTGAAAAAATGACAGGTTCTGAAGATTTCGCCTACCTTATGGAAAAAGCTCCAGGAGTATATGGTTTTATTGGTGCTAGAAGTGCTGCTATCCCTGGTTCTGAAAAAAGCAACCATCACGAATGTTTCACAGTTGATGAAACCGCTTTACAAAGAGGAGCAGCTGTTGCTGCACAATTTGCCTTTGACTTCTTAGGTGGAAAATAATTAAAATATGATTTAATAAGGCAGCTGAAAATTTCAGCTGCCTTGTTTTTTTACTTTTTCTTTGCTGATACTAAAAGCATCATAGGACGACGAAGTTCATCTTTCATTTCAGGAATTATTTTCAGCATCTCTTCTGATGGCTGTGCTTCTACAATCCCTGTTATTTCAAATCCTGTTTTTAAAAGGGTATTAAGATAAGTAGTCAATGTCTTATGATATTTTACTACCTTTTCTCCTAAAAAAACCGACTCTCTTTTTCCCTCTAAATAATAGCTGTCCACAGGCCAATGAAGTATATTCCCACTTTCATCATAATACCAGTCTTCCCTACCTTGAGCAGTAAAAACTGGATGTTCAGCAGAAAATATAAATTCCCCACCCTTTACTAGACAATTATTTACTTTTTTACATATATTTTCAAAAGATTTTACATAATGAAAAGCTAAAGAACTTATCACGACATCAAAAGAATCAGCTTCAAAATTAATATCCTCTATTGGCATTTGTATGTATTCTACATTAGAAAATTTAGTTTTCTTTTTTGCTTCTTCCAACATTTTTGAAGAGATATCTATTCCAACAGCTGAATCTGCCCCCTGCTCCATAGCATATATACAATGCCAGCCAAATCCACATCCTAAATCAAGTACTTTTTTCCCTTTAAAATCAGGAAGCATTTTTTTCAATTCATGCCATTCTCCTGCTCCTGCCAATCCCTTTTTTGATCTATCCATCTGACTGTATTTTTCAAAAAATATTTCATCATCATATTTATTTTCTTTCATTTTTCCTCCAACCATATACTTTTTTCTATTATACTTTACTTCTTCACTGGTTACAAGATAAAAGACTTTTCCATCATAATTTTTATACAGCAATACAAAAAGAGGATGATTATAAATCATCCTCCAAATTTAACCTACTAAAGTTAAAAATTATTTACCAAAGTATCTGTTTAATAACCCAACAAATGCTTTTCCATGTCTAGCTTCATCTTTAGCCATTTCATGAACTGTATCGTGGATAGCATCAAATCCTAACATTTTAGCTCTTTTAGCAAGATCGAATTTTCCTGATGTAGCTCCATATTCAGCTTCAACTCTCTTAGTTAAGTTTTCTTCTGAAGATGCACTTACACATTCTCCTAATAACTCAGCGAATTTAGCAGCATGCTCAGCTTCTTCGAAAGCTATTCTTTTGTAAGCTTCAGCAATTTCTGGGTATCCTTCTCTGTCAGCAGCTCTAGACATAGCTAAGTACATTCCAACCTCTGTACATTCTCCTTCAAAGTTAGCTCTTAGACCCATTATGATTTCTTCATCTCCACAAGCTAATCCTTCTCCGATTATATGCTCAGTAGCCCAAACTTTTTCAGTTCCCTCTACTACTAATTCCCATTTGTCTTTTCCTGCTTTACATACTGGACATTTGTCAATACTCTCATCAGTTATAATTTCTCCACATACTTTACATCTGTATTTTGCCATTTTTCATTTCCTCCCTTGATATTACATTATTTAATTTCTACATTTCATTTCTTTTTTGTAACCATTACATTTTTATTACACTATTAATATACTATACTTTACATTTTATGTCAATAGCTTTTTTATTTTTTTTTATTAATTAAATGCCTTTGCGGCTGAAGAGTTATATCTGTCACTACAGTTCCCTCTCTTTGAGATAAAACCATCTCTACAGCTCCTGCTACACATTCAGGAGTAATATAGCTATTTTCATCATCTCCCTGACAAAAATCTAAGTGATCATAGAATGAAGTTTTTGTAATATCTGGATGAATGGTTATAACTTTTACTCCAGTTTTTCTCACTTCATCAAAAAGCCCTTTTGAGAAATGAGATAATCCCGCTTTTGTTGCTGAGTAAACACACCCATAAGTACTTGATTTTTTAGCTGTAATAGATGATATATTTATGATAGTTCCTCTTTTTTTCTTCAATTCCCTCAAAAAAAGCTGTGTAAGAACAAGAGGAGCTTCAAGATTAAGAGTTATCATATTATGTATTTTATTTACATTTATCTCTTCATGAGGACCAAAATACCCAACCCCTGCACAGTTTATAAGTAGTTCTATCTCCCCCTCTTTTTTTATCTCTTTTACAGTTTTTTCTATATCAAAAACTCTTGTGAGATCACACACTATTTTTTTAAATTTCTCATTTGATACTGCCTTGTCAAAATTTCTTCCTATTCCATAGACAGTATACCCCATTTCTATTAATTTTTCTGTTACTGCTAATCCTATTCCTGATGTAGCTCCTGTTACAACAGCATTTTTCATATTCATTCTCCTATCAGATAAATATTTTTTCATCTTCTATATATTTTCCTGTTTCTTCTTTCATAAAATCTATCATTTTCTTTATATGTTGAGGATAATAGCTATATACCCCCTCTTCACAGAAAAATGGATAAGATAATATTTCAGAATTTTCTCTATATTTTCTCATTCTTTTAAGATATTCCTTAGATATCCTGAATGTTCCTATGCTTACATCTAAAATATTTTCAGAAACAAGTTCATTAAAAGTTCTTTTTACAAGTTCACCATACTCTTTTTCAAAATTTTCTATATATATTACAGGATCAAAACATATTCTTACTTTCCAACCTTTTTCCAGCATTTCCTTTGCGGCTTTCAATCTCTGCTCTAAAGAAACTGCTCCTTTTTCATGTTCTACAGCAAAATTTTCTGGAGAAAGTGTCCAAGCAAGTATAAAATTATCCAGTGGTTTTAGATTTTTTAATACCTTTATATTGCTGCTTTTTGTTCTCAGCTCTATTTTCAAATTGCGGTTTTTACTCACAAAATCATACCATTGCTCTACTAATCCTGTAATCCCTTCCAGTGCTAATAGATCTGTGTCATATGAAATGCATATATACATGGACTTTTCCTGAAGAATTTTTTCTATTTCATGAAAACAGTCCTCTATATTTACAAAAATTACTATATTAGCTGAAGTATACACTCCCTGTAAATAACAATACTCACAATTATAAATGCAATTTATTACAGAAGATGTATAATAGAAATTATCATTCCCAAAACTTTCACAAACCTTTGCTCCCTCATAGAGATAATTTTCTTTTTTTACTGCGAGTATAAGTTTAGGCGATTTTTTCTGCATAATAAAATTTTGATTTCCTTTAGAAAAAATTTCTTTGTATATATCTAATTCTATAATTTTAGAATTAGGAAATTTCTCCAATATTTTTTTAGTGAGAGAATATCCAAAAGCTTCTTTTTCAACATATATATGTGAAAAATTAGAGTTCAATAATTTCTTTTCTAATTCTTTCAAAGCTTATCTTCCCCTCTCTTTTATCTTTTATTTCAATATTGTAATATTTTAAAATTATATCTTCAATACTTTTATTTTTAAGTTTATGATATTTCATAAACTCTATAAATTCATAGTGCATACTTTCAGTGAGTCTTAAATTTTTTTCTACTTTATTTATAACCTCTTTCTCTTTTAATGTAAAAATTTCTTTATCATTGATATTAATATTTTTTCTCTCGTCCAGCCATTCTTTTATTTTAAAGATTGCATTTTCTACAAGCTGGCTGACCTTATTTGGTGTAATCCCTCTGCTGTCAAGATGATCAGATACAATCTTTATTATATTTATCTGATGTTGGGAAAAGAAAAGAGAAGCAGCTTCATATATCCCTGCTCCCTCCATGTCTATCAGTTCTCCTTTTATTTCTGAATCCATACTCTTATCTACTACATGAAAGAAACTTTCCAAAGTTCCTTCTTTAAATTTATGTTTAAATAACATATCTGGATAAAAACTTTTTCCATTTCCATTATTAGTAATCTTACTGCACAGAACTATATCTCCTACCTGAAACATATCCCTCACAGCTCCACACACGCCTAAATTAACAAAAATATCCTGTTCCCCTATATTTAGTCTGCTCAATACATAGGTTGCTCCTATAGCCCCCTGCATCATTCCTGTTCCAGTTATTATTAATGTAATTTCTTCATTTTTAAATATCTGGTATTTTTTTATCTTATTATCTCTTTTTAGTTTAAAATATGTTATCAATGGTCTGGCTTCTGCTGTTAAAGCTGCCGCTATATATATCATATTCTTTACCTCATTCCTGACTTACTGCCACACACTTTTAAAGTTTTTTATCATAACAATAAAATTCTTTTTCCTTTCCTAAGAAATTCATATTTCCTCTATGAATATACCCAAGCTTCAATAAAAGAGCATTCATTTTTTTATTTATTGAGTATGTATCAGTTTTTATATAGTTTACTCCATTTTCTTTAGCTATTTTTTCTGCAAATTCAATAAGTTTTGTAGCTGTTCCTTGGTTTCTATATTTAGGATTTATTGACATTCTATGAAGTATCAGACACTTTTCATCTAATGCCCATTGAATGTCTTTGTACTCATCAGGCTCTACAAAATTAGCACATATAAATCCATACAGTTCTCCATTTTCCTCATTTACATAAAGAGAACCACTTTCTATATCTCCTGTAAAGTCTTGTTTCTGAGGATAATTTTCATCCCATTGTGTATTTCCATATGTTTTCATTTCAGCTATTGTAGCTTTTATTATCTCCATTATTCTATCTAAATCTTTTGCTTCTGCTTTTCTTATCATTCTTTTCCTCCTTTTACTTTCAGCCAGTCTTTAGCTGCGTTTTCACTCATTTTTTCCAATAAATTCTCCACAATTTCTCTTTCTTTTTTAGTCAGTCCTTCCATACATATATCTATATTCCTATTTTCTTCAGTGATTATTAGTTCATATACTTCCAAGGCTTTCTTAGTTGGATAAAGTTTATACTCCCTCTTATCCTTTTCATCCTGCTCTTTGCTTATATACCCAGCTTCTATTAATTTTTTTACGGCTTTAGTTGTAGTGCTTTTATCCACAGTAAGAATTTTAGATAGATCTATAAAATTTATTCCTTGATTTTCACATATTCTTGTAAGAAATATAAACTGGCCTTTTTGTAGAGACAATTCTCTATATTTCATGTCACTTGTGGAATGTATGGCTCTTGAAAGAGTTCCTATTTTTCTCAGTATATGGCTGTTTAATTTTTTTATCTCTTTCACCTCCTTATATTAGTTGAACTTTCAATTATATATTATCTCAATTTAGTTGAACTGTCAACTAAAATTTTGCTCTTTATTTTTGAATAAATATAATTTTCCGGCATAGAGAAACCATTGGAAATAATAAAAAATATTTACTGGCTGAACTGATAAGAAATTATTTATGTATAGAAAAAAGAGTGAAGCATAATTTGATTTTTTTTACCAAATTATAATTTAAAAATAATTTCTATTTTTATATATTTTAGGGGAAAAAAGTATTAAGACAGGAAATATTTCTAATCTTCCTAATAACATACTAATTGATAATACTATTTTACTTATATTTGAGAGAGAAGAGTAATCAAATGTATCTCCAAGTGTTCCTACTCCTGTTCCTATATTATTAAATGTTGCTGAAACAACACTAAAGGCTGATGTAAAATCAGAAAATTCCATTGATATGAGCAACATAATTCCTAAAAATATAAATATGTATATAACAAGATATGTTGATATCTTAGAAAACATCTCCTCTGGTATCTTTTTTCCATCCATTTTAACTGCAATAACTCTATTGGGAGTTCCTACTTTTTTAACTTCTCCCATTACCTTTTTAAATACAATAACAATTCTTGAAACTTTTATTCCTCCAGTTGTAGAACCAGCACATCCTCCAACAAAAGTTAATATCATAAGAACAGTCTTTGAAAACATAGGCCATGTATTAAAATCTACTGTAGAATATCCTGTTGTTGTAATAATTGAAGAAACTGTAAAAAATACATCTCTCACCATATAAATATTATTTTGATAGAACGGATAAATATTTATACAGATAATTATAATCGACATAAAGATAATTAATAAATAGGCTCTTAACTCCTCATTCCTGTAAACTTGTTTATAATTTTTTAAAATCAAAGCATAAAAAAGATTAAAATTTACAGCACAGAGCAGCATTCCAGTTCCCAGAATAAAATGTATATAAGTACTATTATAAAAACCTACACTACTATTTTTTATATTTGCTCCTCCTGTACTCACTGTACCAAAAGCATGTATAACAGAGTCAAAAAGAGGCATACCTCCCACTCTTAACAAGATAATCATTATAATAGTTATACAAATGTACATTATATATAATATCTTAGAGTTATGAGAAATTTTAGCTACCATCTTTCCAACAGATGGCCCTGGCACTTCAGCTTTCATTATGTAAAGAGATTGATTGCTGCTCTTTGGCAGTATAGCTAGAGCCAGTACCAGTATTCCCATTCCACCTATAAAATGAGAAAATCCAACCCAAAACAGAAGTGATTTCTCTATTATTTCTATATCAGCTATAACACTAGCTCCTGTTGTTGTAAATCCTGCTACTGTTTCAAAAAAAGCATCTATAAAAGAAGGAATCCGTTCACTGAAAACAAAAGGAAGAGATCCAAAAAAAGACAGAGCTATCCATGAAACAGAAACTATAACCATTCCTTCTTGAGTATATATTCTTTGATCTTCTGGTATTTTTCTTGATAAAAGAAAACTTGAAACAATGAGAAGTATGATCGTCAACAAGTATGCTCCATTTAATTTAAATCCTTCTTTATAAAAGAAACTAAGAGCAAGTGGAACAAGCATAAATCCCGCTTCTAATTTAAGAATATATCCTATTACATATTTTATCATTTTGCTATTCATTCTATCCCTCGATGTACATTAATTTTTGTAGTTTATTAATATATCATAATATAAATAAAGGATAAGTCAACAATATAATACTTTTGTATTTCCCACTATATTCTTTTATTTTAAAAAAAATTAAATATTTTTGATAATTACTCAATCTTTGAGGAAGCAATCATGTTTTAAAGGTTTTATTAAAATATTCTATTTATTTTTATGTTTCCAATAAAAAAGTGACACATAAGAAAGAATCTCTTCCAACTTCTGAGTCACTATCTTTTATTTTATTTCCATGAAATTTCTGCTTGTTTTCTAGGTACAGTTCTTCTGAATTTTATATCAGGATATCCCATGAGCATACATGAAATTACCTCTTTTTTATCTATTCCAAGAATTTTTTTAGCTTCCTTACTATTTTTTATAGCTCTCTCAATAAATCCTGTAAATAAAACTCCCAAGCCCTCTGCATTTGCCATAAGTTCAATATTAGATGATGCCAGCCCTCCATTTAATGGAGAAAGAGCTGTAACCACCAAGAGTACTGGTGCCTTAAAGAATAATGTATCTTTCTCTGGATCTTTTTTATAATCTTCATACATCTTTATCCATCTAGGTGCATATGCTCCAATAACACCCTTTTCATTTAAATTTTCCAATGCAAATTCATATAGACTTTCCCATATAACTGGTTTTATTTTCTCTAATGTTTCTTGAATCACTATATAAGATACATCCTGCATATTTGATCCAGTAGCTGTATAACGTCCTGCTTCAATAACTTTTTCCAGCTTCTCTTTTTCTACTGGTTTATTTTTATAGTGACGCACACTTCTTCTGAATTTTATAAAATTCAAAAGTCTCTCAGGAGAAATATTAAATTCCTCTTTGTTATATTCTTCTATTCCTTCCTTTGGATAATTAGTAATAGAAACTGCATTTACTGGACATACTGCTATACAGTGCCCACACTGCATACATCTCCCTTTGATTTCTGCTTTTCCATTTTCTAAAAAGAGATTTTCTGGAAAACAGTCTTCAACACAGGCTCTACAACCTATACACTTTTCCTTGTCAATACTTACCATACCATTCTCCTTATGATAATTTAATTTCTACTATCCTAATTATATACTTTTATAAAAAAAATTTCTATTTTTTATAAAAAAACTTTTTTTTAGATTGCTAGTTGTGGTTTTTTATAAATTCATATCCATTTCTAATATGTTTTGACATAAGTTCAGATACTTTCTTTTCATCTTTTTTCTTTAAATATTTAAGTATATCCAAATGCTCAGCTACTATTTCCTTTCTTCTCACTGAATATCTCCCTGAAATATCTCTATCATAAAGAATAACTACCATAAGCTCATTAAGAAGCTTGCTTAATCTCTCATTTCTTGCTATTCTCAACAGTTCATTATGAAATTCTGTATTTAATTCTATTAGAATTTCTGGTGTTTCTGCATCATTGCATCTCTCCAGTATTCCTTCCAGTATTTCTATATCTTCTTCAGTTATATTTCTAACTGCCAGTTTACCTACCATACCTTCCAAAGCTTCTCTGCATTCATATATTTCCAGCAGATCTTTTTGTTCTATCCCTTTTACAATTACACCTTTCCATGAAGCTACTTCTATAAGCCCATCTGAAGCAAGCCTTCTAAAAGCTTCTCTTACTGGAGTAGGGCTTACATCAAACATTTTAGCTATAGAAGTCTCAGTTATTTTTGTTCCTCTCTCTAATTCTCCATCCATTATAAGCTCTTTTAATCTATCATAGACTTTCTCACTTAAAGTTCTTTTATCATCTAATTTGATAACCTTCATAATTCCCCCTAATAAAACTTTATCTTACAAAGATATTCTACTATATAAAATTAATAAATACAATTTTAAAATAGAATATATTCTACAGAATAAAATTATATTTTAAAATAAAAAAAGATATCCTGCTGTTAGAATATCCTTTTCTCCTAATTCTCTATTTTATTATTCATTCAGTTTTTATTTATCTCAAATAACCTTTTGCTTTTAATTCTTTCTCTATCAGTTCTAAAACTTCTTCACTGTCTGAATAGACTGTGTGAAAATGTTTCCCATATGTTAAATTTTTTAGCGGAGTTGATTCTCCATTTTCAATAGCTTTTATAAGCTCCTGAACTTTTCTTCTGGAATTAATTCCTAATTCAGCTTTTAAATTCCCATAAATTTCATGCTGAACAAAAACATCATCTACTATTCCACCTAAATCAACAATAGTATTAAGTTCATCTTCTATTTGATTATCAGAATGACATACAGGAAATACTTTACTGAAAAATTTAGTTGCTTTATAAATATATCCTCTTGTTGTTGAAAAAATATCATAATTTTCTGCACGAAGAAGAGCTATATCCTGAACTATTACCTGACGACTCACATCGAATTTTTTAGCTAGTTCAGTCCCGGATATAGGTTCTTTCATTGATTTTATTAAATTTAAAATTTCATAACGCCTTTCTTTTCCAATCATAATATTTCCTCTTTTCACTAATTTTTATAGGACACAAAGATTTTTCAAGGATACATCAAGTATTGGGGCAGAGTGAGTAAGAGCTCCACTGGAAATATAGTCAACTCCTGTTTCTATAACAGTTTTTATATTTTCTTTGGTGATATTTCCAGAACATTCTGTTTCAGCTCTTCCAGCAGCCATAGCCACAGCTTTTTTCATCATTTCAGGAGTCATATTATCAAGCATAATTATATCTGCTCCTGCATCCAAAGCTTCCTGCATCATTTCCAGATTTTCAACCTCTACCTCTATTTTTCTCACAAAAGAAGTATATTCCTTTGCCATTTTTATAGCTTCTGCTACTCCTCCAGCTGCATTTATATGATTATCCTTTAATAGTATTCCATCTGAAAGATTATAACGATGATTATATCCCCCACCCATTTTTACTGCATATTTTTCAAAGATACGCATATTGGGAGTAGTTTTTCTTGTATCCAGAAGTTTTACTGAACTTCCTTCCAGTAATTTTACCACATTATTTGTATAAGTTGCAATACCACTCATACGTTGAAGAAAATTAAGTGCTGTTCTTTCCCCAGAAAGAAGTACTCTTACATCCCCTTCAATTTCTGCAATAATATCTCTATTTTTTACACTATCTCCATCTTTAAAATACATTTTAACAGAAATATTTTCATCTAAAAGTTCAAAAGTACGTTTAAATATATGAAGTCCAGCAACAATACCATCCTGTTTGCATATAAGCTGGACTCTTCCATTTTTCTTTTCTCTCATAACAGAATTGGTAGTTATATCCTCACTTGATATATCTTCTCTAAGAGCCATCAAAATTAACTCATCAACATTTAATTTTGTTGTTATCATATTCATAGATTTTTCTCCTTTTGAATTTTATCTTTTTCTATCTCTTCTAAAATTATCTCTTTATATTCTTCAGTTAACTTATCAACATCTTTATATTTTTTCTCATTAAACTCAAATTTCTCTAATACTGATTCATTTTTCTGAGAGCACACATCTTCTGCTGCTCTTTTTCCAAATACAAGAGTCTCAAGAAGTGAATTACTTGCAAGACGATTAGCTCCATGTACTCCATTACAGCTTGTTTCTCCTACTGCATACAGATTTTTCATAGATGTCCTGCTGTTTAGATCTACTTCTATTCCTCCCATGAAATAATGCTGGGCAGGGACTACAGGAATACATTCCTTTTCTACATCATAACCTTCTTCCAGACATTTTTTCACAATATTTGGAAATCTCTTTTTAATATCTATTCCTTTTTTTATAACAGGTCTCATATCAAGCCAGACATGATTAGTTCCATCTTTTTCCATTTGTTCCAGTATTTTCTTTGTAAGTTTGTCTCTTGGTATAAGTTCATCAGCAAAACGATTATATTCTTTGTCATATAGAAAAGCCCCCTCTCCTCTTACTGATTCTGAAATCAAAAATTTTCTCTCATGTTTTTCAGAATATAAAGTAGTTGGATGGATTTGTATATAACTTATATCTTTTAATTTTATATCATTTTTTATTGCTATTCCTAAAGCATCTCCAGTTAAATGAGGAAAATTTGTAGAGTTTTCATATATTCCTCCTAAGCCTCCTGTTGCAAGAACTGTATATTCTGAATAAACAGGGAATATTTTTCCCTGTTCATCCTTCAAAACAACTCCCCCGCATATATTATTTTCAGAAATGATATCAACCATCATGATTTTTGTTAAAATTGTAATATTTTTTCTTTCCCTTGCTTTTTTCAGTAACTTTTCTGTTATCTCTTTTCCTGTTACATCTTTATGATAGAGTATGCGAGGCTTAGAATGAGCCCCTTCACGAGTATATAAAAGTTCTCCATCTTTATTTGTAAAATCAACCCCAAAGTCTATTAATTCATTTATAATATTTCTAGATGAATTTATCATTAATTTTACAGCATCTTCACTGTTTTTATAGTATCCTGCTTTCAATGTATCTTCCAGAAAACTTTCAAAATCATCTTTATCTTTTAAAACACATATTCCCCCTTGTGCCAGAAAAGAATCACTCTCTTCAAGTTCTGATTTTGTAACCATTAAAATATTTTTATCTTCAGGAAAATGAAGAGCTGTAAAACATCCTCCTGCTCCTGTTCCAACAATAACAACATCATAATTATTTTTCATTTCCTGCCTCTCTATTTTGCCAATTCAAGCATTTTTTCTAAACTTTTATTTGCACTTTCTATAAATTTTGAATCAAGATGTACTTGAGGTTCATTAGTTTCCAATACTTTTATTATTTTATCCAAATCTATTTTTTTCATATTTGAACATATCATTTCTTTTGCTGGTGAATAGAATTTTTTATTAGGGTTATTTTTTTTAAGTTCATACATTATCCCAACTTCTGTACATATTATAAATTCTTCTTTCTGACTCCTCTCAGCATATTTCAATATTCCAGATGTACTTCCTACATAATCTCCCATATCAGCAATTTCTTTTCTGCATTCTGGATGGACTAAAATCTCTGTATTGGGATGTCTTTCCTTTATTTTTTCTACATCTTCCTTTGTTACAGCAGCATGTACATAACAGCATCCATTATTAAAAATAAAATTCTTTTTTGGAATTTGTGAAGCTACATATCTTCCCAAATGTTCGTCTGGTATAAAATAAATATTTTTATTTGGAAGTTTTTTTACTATTTTAAGGGCATTGGCTGAAGTTACACATATATCTGAAGCTGCTTTTAATTCAGCAGTAGAATTTACATAACATACAACAGCTACATCTTCATATTTTTCTCTAACTTCTTTTACTTTATCTATATCTGCCATATGTGCCATGGGGCAGTCAGCATTCTCATCAGGTACAAGGACTGTCTTTTCAGGATTTAAAATTTTTACACTTTCTCCCATGAAAAAAACTCCACACATTACAATTACTTTTTCATCTAATCTTTGGGCTATTTCACTTAAATAATATGAATCCCCTACATAATCTGCAATCTCCTGTACTTCATCATTTACATAATAGTGAGCAAGTATTGCTGCTCCTTTCTCTTTTTTTAATTCAAGAATTTTCTTGATTTTATCTTTCATTTCTCCTCCTGCATTTACATAAACTTTTACAACTGTCTTGTCATTAAAAACAAGTATAACATAAGTAAATATATCTTTCAAGAAATTTTAAAAAAAGAATGTTCAAAAAAAATTAAGACAGCCAGCTTTTTAGTGAAGTAATTTTACTACATCCTTTTTTCTAAATACTGTGAAGTTTTGTCAGCCAAATTAGAACTCTTATTATCTCTCCTCAATATCCCAGTAAATAAGCTTCTAAATAAAGTAATGAAAAGTTTTCTCAAATATAAAAGTGGGAAGTTTTGTCAAAAAAATAGACCCAAAAGATAGATTGATTTTTAGTTAAAAATACTAAATACCATTTCTACTTTTGAGTCTATTTTTGTTTGAGGTTCATATATAGGATGTCGGTTAAATCATTAATTCTCCATCTTTTAGTATAACTACACCATCAGCAGTAAGAGTTGGTTTTGTCATTATAAGATCATAGTGGCAAGCTGCTTTTATTACTCCTCCTAGAGTTATACTTGTTCCTACACCTATATGAAGTGATCCAAATACTCCTTCATCTTCCAGCATACTTCCTGTAAATTTACATTCTGGGTTTAGCCCTACTCCAACCTCAGCTATATTATATACTTCTGGATCTTTTTTATCTATCCAGTCAGCTGCAAGTTTTTTAGCTTCTTCCCCACCAGAAATAGATTCAGGAATTATATATCCGTCTTTTACATCAACTTTTACAGGAGTTTTCAATAATCCTATTCCGATATATGGTATACTGGCATCTGCAACTATTACCCCGTTTGCAGTCCCCTCCACTGGCGATACATTTGCTTCTACAGTAGGGATAGGTCCGAATTTACCTGGTTCTACCAGTCCAGTCATGGCATTTCCTCTTCTTCCTTTTCCAGAAAGTTTAAGGTTAGTTCCCATAGGAGTTGTTATTGTTATAACTTCTGCTCCTGCCATTGCTGCTGCTACTTTTTTGCAATTTTCTGCTGCTTCATAAAAGTTTGCATTTACTCCACCAGTTATCATTTGGTCTTCATTGAACTGTGTAAGCATTACTCCTCTTGAACCAGCTGCACAGGCATCTTTTACAGCATGAGTATGAGTTATTGATGTAAATACTGCTCCTATAAAGGCATCTGACTCTTTCATAGCTGCTGCTATTGTTTTAGGCGGTTCCTGTCCATCTCTTTCTCTAGGTGTCATTATATGTATAGTTGGTTCTGCTCCTGTTGCTATTACTGCTGCTGCAAGAGCTTCTGCTATTCTCATTTGTTTAGGTTCTGTAACTATAACTACATTTTCTCCAGCTTTTACCCCTAAATTTATTTCTACTATTGATCTTGCTCCCTTAGCCATTAGTATTTTTTTCATGTTTACCTCCTAATATTTTATATGTTTCTATGTTATATTTATATTATTTGTATATATTTATGAAAGCTACTATTATTGCTGAGTTGAAAAAGTTTATAAACAAACTTCCTACTAATGGAAGTATAAAGAATGCTGTAGGTGCTGGTCCATATTTTTCTTCAACAGACTGCATATTTGCCATAGCTGTTGGTACTGCTCCAAGTCCAAATCCACAATGTCCTACTGCCATCATTGCAGCTTCATAATTTTTTCCCATCACTTTATATGTTAAGAATACTGCACACAGTCCCATCAATATAGTTTGAGCTATCAGTAGTATTATCATTGGAATTGCAAGATCTGTAAGCTGCCATAATTTTAAACTCATCATAGAGAATGCTAAGAATAGTATCAACGAAATATCTCCTATTATTCTTATTTCAGTTTCTTTTATTTTCAGCCAAGTTGAGTAGTCTGCAATATTTCTTACTATTGCTGCTGCTATCATTGCTCCAACTGATGCTGGGAATGTAAGCCCTGTTTTCTTCAAAAGCATTGATATTATACTTCCAAGAGCCATAGATACTAATAATTGATAAACAGCTGAATATATTCTTTTTTCATCAAGTTTTTCATTTCCCTTTTCAACTTTTTCTATTCCTTCTACTTTTTCTGTTTCCTTACCTGTTATAAGTTTATATTTTTCAATCAGAAACTTACCTGTAGGTCCACCTATTAAACTTCCTGCTACCAGCCCAAATGTAGCTGCTGCTAGAGTTATAGTCAAAGCATTTTGAAGTCCTGCCTCTTCCAATACTGGAGCAAATGCTGCTGATGTTCCATGTCCTCCTGTCATTGGTATAGATGCTGTTGCCAGCCCTACTAAAGGACTTAATCCTAATAGTTTTGCAAGGTATACTCCTAAGAAGTTCTGTAGAATAACTACTATTATAGAAACTATAAGGAATTTTATAACTTTAGGTCCACCTTTTTTCAATAATTTATAGCTTGCAGTAAATCCTATACTTGAATAAAACGCAAGCATAAATACATCACTGAGGGCAAAATTGAGCTTGAATGTAAATAATTGTGTACTGTAACCAATTGATACCAAAATTGTAAAAATAAGTCCTCCAATTACTGGTATAGGTATACAAAACTTTCTAAGTATTTCTACTCTTTTCTTAACAAAATCTCCCACTAATAAAACAATAACAGCCAACGCAGTTGTAAGAAACAAGTTTAAATCGATTACCATAATTTCCTCCTTTATTCTCAGTGAGTTATCTATAGAACTGCCTCTGGCTTATTATAATGTCATAGTCATTTCCCTTTTTCTAAACATTATACATTCTATAGAATATATTATATTTTAAATTTACACTTTTTTATCCAAAAAGTCAATAGAAAATCTTATTTCCCTACATAAAAATAAATGAGCCCAAAAGTTGAATAGCTTTTGAGCTCATTTTGACAAAAATATTTTTTTGAGTTATTTGAGTTAAATACATCTTCCTGTTGTTTCTCCAGTAAATACACCTTTATCTACTGCTATTTTTCCATTGACTATAACATATTCGATTCCTTCTGATTTTATAAAAGGATCTTCAAATCCTGCTCTATCTTCAACTTTTTCATAGTTAAATATAGTTATATCTGCAAAATATCCTTTCTCTATCTTTCCTCTTTCCTTAATAGAAAAGATGTTGGCGGTTTTAGATGTTATTTTATTTACCATTTCCTCAATAGTGAACATATTTTTCTCTCTATTTATTTTTATAAATTTAGGAAAAGTTGCAAAATTCCTTGGATGCGGAATACCAAATTTTTGATTTTTTTCTGCTGGTACAGAACTTCCATCACTTCCAATAACCCCTATGGAAGTCCTCATGAAATTATACATATCCTCTTCTCCAATAGAAAAATATATCGCCTTTGCTCTTCCACCACTTTCTTTTATCAAATAAAGAATTGTCTCTATATCTTCCAGTCCTTTTTCTTCTTTAATTTCTAATACAGTTTTTCCAGAAAATTTATTATCTGGAAGGAAGCTGTTAGATATTAATATATTAGATATTCCCCCCCTTTTATAAACAATATCTATAATCTCTTCTTTTTCTTCCTTTGTAAGAGTGTCTATTCTCTCAATAAATTTTTTTACATCTCCATCAAATATTTTTTCTGGAAGAAGCACCATCAGTGTAGTAGATGTAGCTGTATATGGATATTGATCATATGTTATATCCATCCCTTTTTCTCTTGCCTCTATAATCAAACTTAAAATCTCATCTGATTTTCCCCAGAGTCTTCTGTCCATTATTTTCAAATGAGATATATTTACTCTGCATCTGCTCTTTTCAGTACATTCCAATACTTCTTTTATAGATTCTATAACATATTCTCCCTCATTTCTTATGTGAAATGAAGCTACTTTGTCATATTTAGCTGTAACTTTTAATATTTCTGTTATTTCATCTTTATCCATAAAATTTCCTGGTTGATATACAAGTCCAAAAGATACTCCATATGCCCCCTCCTGAAGCTCTTTTTCTAAAGCTTCAAGCATATTTTTCATCTCTTCTTCATTTAACTTTTTAGTACTGAAACCTACACTATCAATTCTTATACACCCTGTTCCTACCAAGTATGCCTGATTTGTAATAAACCCTTTTTTATTGATTGACTCTTTTAAATCTTTCATACTTTTTATATTTTTCAGTTCAGAATTTTCCTCTGGCAATACAAAATGATCTCTTACATATTGAGCTAATTCTCTATTATACTTCTCTTTTATTGGAGATATTCCTATCCCACAGTTTCCGTTTACTTCTGTAGTTACCCCCTGAAGTATCTTGCTTGTCATCTCCTCAGAAAAAAATGCTGCCAAATCAGAATGGCAATGGGGATCTATAAAGCCTGGTGAAACAATTTTTCCAGAAGCATCTATCACCTTTTTTCCATCTAATTTCTCAAATGATATCTCTGCTATTCTATCTCCAGTTATTCCTATATTTACATTTTCAGCTGCTCTTTCTCCTCCAAAAACAACTTTTCCGTTTTCTATAACTAAATCAAACTCCATTGCTCCTCCAATTCCCTATTTACAATAGTTATCAAAGATTACTTTCCCTATTAAACTATTTATCTTGATTCCATCTTCATTTTTTTCTAAATCCTTTGTAAGAACTATGATATCTACCCATCCTCCATCATAGAACAATCTTCCTGTATCATGTTCTATATACATAAGCTCTCCTGTCTTATGGGCAAAGTCTACTTCTCTTGCAAAATAAAGAGGTATCTTGTTATTGTATGCCTGATTTCTCAGCATATCTAAATCATCTGAATTTTCACATAACATTTCCAATACTCCTAATACATCTTTTGGAGTAGTAAAATTATCCTTTCCAGCTTTTCTAGCTTCTGCATCCATCATTTTTCTTCCAAGTACAGTCCCTGTAAAACCTTTTTCCTTTATACATTCATTTATTTTATCCATTCCAATATAATCTATAAGGATATTTGTTGCAGTATTATCACTGAGGCATATCATGAGATATGCTGCATCTTTTACTGTAAGAGGAAGTCCATCTCCCATCACTTTCAGTATCCCACATCCTCCAACTTTATCTTCTTTTTTTAATTCTATCTTTTTATTATACTCATCTTTATTCAGTGCCATAAGAATAAAAAGCTTAATTATACTGGCTGAAGGAAAAACTACCTCCTCATTTATTGTTATCATTTTTCCAGATGAATCTCTTATTATTACTCCAGTTACACCACTATTTTCTTCTATTATTTTTTTTATTCTCTCTTCCATTATTCAACCCCTCCATATTTTATTTTAAATTGAATAAATAATTGCTCTAGCTATTACATATACTATCATTACTACTGTTATTGTCATTCCATTTCTTATCATACTTTTCAAGTCTTTTGAACGTGCCAGTCCCATCTGCCCTATCATATCCCCTGTTGGATAAGCAAAAGATGTTATCTGTGAACCAATCAAAAGTACAGTTCCCCATATAGTCATAGGTAAATTTATATCCACGACTATATTTTTAAACAAGTCATTTAATACAACTGATTGTGCAACTGCTGCTCCTGATACTCCAAATATTCCTACCAGAGTACTTATTATTATAAATCCTATATCTCCACTTACTTCAATCAATGGCTTCAGCATATCTCCAAGTGTAGTAAATGCTCCTGTCATTGTAACAAATTTCAAGAATGGATCATACAATACAAACATGAAAAACAGCCAGAACATTCTTGTTGCCCCTTTTGTAAGGCTTCCTATAATATCCATCATACTTCTTCCAGCTGCAAGTCCAGTAGTAAAAGCTACTGTCAGCATAACTACTATTGCATAAGCTGCCCCTGCTTTTGCATATATTCCATATGCCAGCATTCCTATCATTACCAAAGCAAATACCATTGTTGCTTTATTTATTTCAGGAGTAGATACAAATTCTACATCTTTATCCATATCCTCTGTTGAATACATTTCAATTCCTTCATACTGCTTTTGTACTTTTTTTCCAGTATAATAAGTAGATATAAGCACAAGAGCTGCCACAGGCATCCCTATATTTGCAAGATATGTTCCATATGTAAGACCTGTAAGCCCCATCAATGTAATTACTGGAGGAACAAATGGCCCTAGGAACAATCCACATGCTCCTGCTCCATGAAGAATAACTGCCAATGCATTAGGTGTTAATCCAAAACTTGCAACTATTGGTATCAATATTGGTGCTATCATAGCATTTGCTCCTGCCAGAGTTCCCAATAGAGAAACCAGCAGAGTTGAAGCTCCCATAGTCACTATTATAGCTTGATTCTGACTTTTTATTCCTACTTTCTTTATCAGTATTTCTACTAGATTTCTAGCAACCTTTGTTTCTGTAAGAACTTCCCCCAATCCTGCTCCCATCATAATGATAAATCCAATAAGTCCTAAAAATGATTTCAGTCCATTTGCTATTTCATTTGACAAGCTTACAGGTGTTTGTCCTGTCAGTACTGCCCCTACTAAAACGCAGATGATAACTGTTGATAGTAGATTTTTTCCTTTAAAAGCAAGGTACAAATAAATAACTAGTGGTAAAAAACCTATTAATGCTGGTAATCCGAATATCATAAAATCCCTCCTCTGTGTTTTATAAATAAAAAAGATCTAAAATTCACGCATTCAAAAAAGAAATGGCAGAATTTTAGACCTTACTTACTTAAATGTATAACTGTAAACAAGTGTTTTAATTCTTAGATTTTATATATTTTTTTATCGCATCTTTATATGCTACTATTATCGACTTCTGTGAACTTCCTAAATAAGTTCTTTCTACTTCAGCAATTATTTTATCCTGATCTTTTATAAAATTTTTCCCTACAAATATCTCTCTTACAAAAGAATTAGTTATTTTTAGGATAGATGATACTTCTGTTTCTAATATAATGTCGTCTTTATCTGACACTATAAAAGCTAAAAAGAATTTATTATAATTTTTAGTTATAGGATTGTCTAAGTTAGTTTTAGCATTTCCTACAATATATTTTTTATCCATTTTCTGTTCTCCAAATAACTATATATTTTAATTAAGAAACCAATTTGTAATTTATTCTAACACACTAAATTTTAAAAATCAAACTTTTATCTCTGTTTCATTATATATATTTTAAATATATCTATTAAAATTTTAGGATAAATTATGTATATGCAATTTAGAATTCAAAAATTTTATCAGTTTTATAGATAAACTTAATAAAAAATCAAAAAGCTATATACCCTATTTTTATTTTATAGATTTTTAAAAAGGCCATAGACAAATTAATTGCCTACAGCCTCTCAAATTTTTTCTATTTTTTAATTGTATGAAACATAATCATCTTTATTTTTACTTGAAGCAGTTTCACATTCTACCTTATTAACTTTGTACCCCTTCTTTATCTCGAGAGCACCTTTTAAAATAGGGTCATCAGTTTTCACCTGTTTTTCATGCAATACTTTTCTTAACTTTTCTAAAACTTCTTTATATTTAGAATCATCAGCTAGATTATTTCTTTCTGTTGGATCATAGTAAAGATCAAAAAGTCCTTCTTTATATTTAATCTTCTCTTTTAATCCATTTTCCATCAAGAAATCTTTTGGTACAGATTCATCCATATTTGAAAGATTTACTTTATTCCAAGTTTCATCATAGTATTTTATATATTTGTAACGTTTTGTTCTTACACATCTTATAGGCTCATATGATGTATGAAAATTAACTTCAGCAAATATATATTCATCAAGAACAGCTTTGTTATCTGCAAAAGCTTCAGCAAAAGATTTCCCTTCTAAGTATTCAGGTTTATCCAGATTTAGAAGTTCACAAAGTGTAGGAAATACATCTATCTGTGAAACAAGGCTATCTACAATCTTTCCATTAGAAGCAGCTTCAGGAACTTTCATTATCAATGATACTCCGATTCCAGTATCAGTAAGATTACATTTGTTAAATGGAACAGCAAGTCCATGATCTGTTGTAAAAATTATAATAGAATTTTCATAAAGATTATTTCTTTTTAAAGCATCTACTATCATTTTTATATTTTCATCTGCATAGTGAGCAGTTGTCATATACTGTGCATGATCATGCCTATTTTCCTCATTGTTAGTAATTGGATAAGGAGGAACTACATATCTTTCATCTATGAAATCAGCTACCTCTACAGGATATGGTCTGTGAGTGCTGTGCATTCCAAAAGACAGAAGAAATGGTTTGTCATTCTCGTAGTTATCCAGCCATTTAACTACTTCTACAGCATTATTTCTATCCCACAAATGAAGCTCTTCTTTTTTAAAAGATTTAGAATCAGTTGTAAGAATTTCATTATATCCCAAATTATGCAGCCCATTTTTTTCTAAGTCAAGATACCACCCATATTCATGCTGTATTCCACATAAACATGTATTATATCCATTGCTTCTTAAAAAGTTAGCTAAATGCTTCTCAGGATTGTAAAGAGAAAATCCTCTTTGAGCCAATCCAAGCATTCCATTTTGATGGGGAAAAATCCCTGTCAAAAGAGCAGCTCTGCTTGGTGAACAAGTAGGTCCTGCACAAAAAGCATTTGTAAAGACTACAGAATCTTCTGCAAGTTTTTTTAGATTTTCAGTAGGAATATCATATCCATAAGGGCTTAACATTCTTCCACTGTCATGTGTATTTATATATATAACATTCATCTGTTACTGACAGCCTCCTTTATTTTACAAATATAGGGGAACTCCAAGCAGCTCCGCCATCTTTCTGCCATACTCTTACTCTAACATTTGAAATATTAGTAGTATCTATAGTTTTTTCTATTCTTCTTGTATACCCCGAAACAGGAACAGCTTTAGATAGTTTTATCTTATATGCATTGTGCCACCAAGGATCAGTTCTGTAGTATTCAGTAAAGTTAAAACTGTCTTTTAAAAGAGCTTCCGCCTCTTCCAGTAATGGAATCAATCTAGATGATTCAAACAATTCTTTTACTTCAAATTTATATTCTTTTCCATCAACTGTTAGAGTAACAAAACTATCAATAGGAGCTGAAATTTCAAATATAAATCCTTCTGTAGTTACAGCACTAGGTCCCATCCATTTCCCTGTAGCTGTTGTTTTATATGAAGTTAAATCAAACTTGCAACTGTTTTCTGTTACATCATAAAGACGCTGTCCAAAGTTGCTCCAGCATTTTTCAATAGACAGAATTTTTCCTTCTGTTGAAAGAGAACCACTCCAGTTTCTTGAATTTATATCAGGAAATATCCTTCTGTCTGGTCCCCATCCAAAATCTGCTTTGAATTTAAATTGAACATTTTTACCAAGAGATTCCTTTTCCCATGTTGAAGTATGAGGAATCATTTCAGTTGTTATGTTGTCCTCAATAATTTCTATTCTATCTATTGCATTTGAAGCTTCTACATTAAGTACAAGTTTAGAGTCTTTTTTTGGAGTTACACTCCCCCCCATAACAGTATCATCTATTGAAAAATCTACTTTTATTCTATCTTTGCTTACTCCATAGACTCTTTTATTTATAAAGGCATTCCAAATACTTTCTTTTGTATTATCCTCAGCAAGTACAGCAATGTAACCAAAACCATATACTCCAGGAACAGAATGATTATCACCAGAAGCTATAACTCCGAACTGATGCCCTTTCTCCCATCCTTTCTCTACAGCTGTTACCCCTGTTCTAGGTCCCATATGAATATGTCTGTCCATTGTAAATTGACTTTCATCATTTTCACTTGAACCATGTGATGAGTAAATTTCTACAAATGGTGAAAATTTATCATTATGTGTTTCCCAGTTTTTTCCCCTATGACCAAGCTCATAAGCTAAGTGATGTGGAATAGCTATAGCACTTATTTCCCTAAAATTTTTCTCAAGCTCTGAGTATCTAAGAGGGAAATATGGATTTTGATCATTTCCTAAAAAGAAAACGTTATGATCTCCATCTTTTCCAGCTCCCTGCCATTCATACCCCATGAACATAGGGAATCCCTCTTCATTAACTTTTTCAGTAAATTTTCTTACATATTCCCAGTCAGCCTGCACTTTATCCATGGGATAAATATCTTCTACTCCCAGTCCACACTCATCTTTTCTCATATAGTATGGATAATATGCAAATGGCCAGAAATCAAAGATATCCTTTACTTGTTCAAACCATGCAGGTAATTTATCTATGCTTTCATGATGCAGATTACTGTGCATATCACTCCATAATATTTTATATTTGTTCATAACTTTTCACCAACCTATCTAGTATTTTAATGGAATTTTTCTTTTATATTTATTCATAACACTTGTAAATCTCAATGTTGCCAGATGAGGTCTTGTGATTGCACTTCCAATTACAACAGCATGAGCTCCAAGATAAAGACTTTGGATAGCTTCCTCTGGAGAAGAAATTTTTCCTTCCATAATTACAAGTCCAAGTCCTTCACAAGCTTCTACAATTCTTGCTAATTCTTCAAAATCAGGTGAGTCTGTAGATTTTGGATTATCATTAAATCTATACAGTGTAGGAGCAACCATATGTGCCCCCATTTTCAATGCTTCCCTTGCCTCTTGAGCATTTCTGATATCTGCAAGTATCAACAGATTTGGATATTTTTCTTTTATTTCAGAAATAATTTCATAGGCCTTTTTTCCATAGCTGTTCATTCTATCAGTAGCATCAACTGCTACAATATCAGCTCCAGCTTTTATTACCTCATCTACTTCTCTCATTGTTGGAGTGATAAATACATCTTCTGTTTCAATATTTATCTTCCACAACCCAATGATTGGTTTATTAGTAATTTTTCTTATCTTTGCTATATTTTCAGGAGTATCTATTCTATATCCGCAGGCATCTCCCCACTCACCACACATCACCAGTTTTTCAATTATTTCTGGCAGATAGAGAGGATCAGTTTTTTTTACCTGACAAGATAAAATCAAACCATTTTTTATATCTTCTATTATTTTTCTATTTTTATCATTCATAAGAATCACTGTCCTTGTTTGTATTTATTATGAATTACAATGTAGCAACATATTCGTCAATTTCTGTTCTTATTAAGTTTACTGTTGGTCCATAGATAATTTGAAGATTTTTTCCCCTAGTTACAACATTATGTGCTCCTGTTTGCTTCAATAGATCAATATTTACTTTATCAAGTTTTTTAACTGATACTCTCAATCTAGTAGCACAGTTATCAAGATCAGCGATATTTTCCATTCCTCCAAGAGCTTCAACTATAGTCTTAGCTTCTCCAGAAGTATATTTTCCTTTTAGTTTTTTCTCTTGCTCCTCATCATCTTCTCTTCCTGGAGTTTTAGCATTTAATTTTTCTATCAGAAATTTAAATAAGAAATAGTTTACTATAAATATAGGAACTCCTAGAATAAGTATCCATATATAATTTGTTTTTGAATTTCCTTGGAAAACTCCAAATAATAGAAATTCAACTAACCCTGCTGAGAAAGTAGAACCTATTGTAATTTTAGCTATTGCTGCAATAACAAAAGATATTGCGAAAGATACTGCTTCTGCTACGAAAAGTAAAGGCGAAGCAAATAACAGAGCAAATGATATAGGTTCAGTAACTCCAGTTAGGAAACTTGTAAGCCCAATAGAAAGCAGGAATCCAAATGTTGCTTTTCTTTTTGGTCCTTTTGGAATTGCTGTATACATAGCTAAACAAATAGCTGGCATTGTAAATATCATATGGAAGTATCTTCCACTATTATAAAGAGCTATATTTGAAAAATAATGAACTGTATTATGATCAGCTAATTGTGCAAGGAAAATATTCTGCCATCCTTCAATAACTTTTCCACCTACTTCTAAAGTTCCTCCAGCTGCTGTAGTCCAGAATGGAAGATAAAATACATGGTGAAGTCCCAGTACATAGAATCCTCTAAGAACAAGTCCATATATAAATGCTCCAAATATTCCCAGCCCTTGAGTCATAACTCCAAAATAAGCTATCATAGCAGCTATTGCTGGCCAAACAAAAACCATGATTAAAGATACAAACATAAATACAACAGTATTAACTATTGGAACAAATCTCGCTCCACCAAAGAAAGCCAATACATCTGGAAGTTTAGTTTTGTAGTATTTGTTATGAACTACACCAGTTACAATCCCTGCAAGAACTCCTCCAAAAACATTCATATTAAGAGTTTTTATTCCAAATTGTACAGCCTGTCCATAAAGACGAATATCTGCACCAGCAGGAGCTCCTTTACCAAATATACTTATAAATGCTCCTGTTCCTGTTAACAGAACAAAATAACCAACAACTGCTGAAAGTCCAGCAGAACCCTTTTCATTTTTTGCCAATCCCGCAGCAATACCTACAGCAAAAATCAACGGCAATGCAGCAAAAACTCCATTTCCTACAGCATTCATCAATTTAAGCAAACCTTGCAACACAGAATTATCCAAAACAGAATAAGCTTTTATAACTGCTCCAGATGATAGTGCAGCAGAAATTCCAAGTAAAAGCCCTGCTACTGGTAAAATTGAAATAGGCATCATTATCGCTTTTCCCAATTGTTGCCCTAAGCTAAAAAGATTGTCTTTTAAACTAACTTTCCCTTCCATAATCAACCTCCATCTTTTATTTATGTACTTTTTTTATTTGTGTAGTCTAATTTATTTGATTATAATTCATAAAAAATAACTTGTCAATACAAATTATATGTTGTATTATACATTATATAAAACTTGTATCATTTTTCTAAAAGTTGTAAATAAAAATAAGGAGATAATACTATGGAAGATAAAAAAGTTTCAAAATATCAAATGGTGGAAAGTTATATAGTGGAAGGGATTCAAAGTAATCATTATAAAGTTAATGACATTCTTCCAACAGAAGCAGAATTAGCTGAAAAATTTAACTGTTCAAGAGTTACAGTTCGCCAGGCTCTAAGTAATCTGGCATATAAAGGAATTATCTACAGAATACAGGGAAAAGGTTCTTTTGTATCCAAAGAAAATACTTTAAAGCGTTCCCCTCTTTTGAAAAGTTTTACAGAAGATATTCTTGATATGGGAAAAAAGCCTTGGTCTACAGTAGAAACTTTTCATATAACAAAAGTTGGAGAACACATAGGAAGAATAATGGGATTAAAACCCACAGATAAAATCTATTATATTGAAAGAGTCAGATTTGCAGATAACGACCCTATCCTTTTTGAAAAAACATATATGGAAATTTCTAAACATCCTGAAATTTCCGTTAAAATATTAGAGGGTTCTAAATATGAATATGCTAAAAATCATGGAATGGAAATAGCAATTTCTTATCAAAATATAACTCCTGTATTTCCTCCAGAAAATATAGCTGAAAAATTAAAAATTTCTTCTAAAACACCAATTTTAAAATTATCAAATGTTACCTATTTATCCACTGGAGAACTTTTTGATTATAATGAATTATATATGAATACTGAACTCTATCAATTCAACATAGTAAAAAAAGTAGAAAAATAATATCTTTTTTCTATAAATTTTTTATAAAATTGAATCAAATACCAAAAACTTTAAAACCATTTGCTCAGCAAGTGGTTTTTTATATAAAAATATTCCCTCTGTTCATCTTCTATTTATTTCTTATTCTTTACATACTAATATTCTTTAAAGCCATGCTTTATTCAAATTAATTTTATTCATTTTTTTACATACATTTTTTAACTTGTTTTTCAAACATTATTATATTCAAAATATTTGTTGACAAAACAAAATAAAAATATTATTATAAAAAAGATGAAATAAATTTATTCGTCAGCATACACATTTAATTCAATTTACAAAATTATAGTCACAAATATGACTAAGGGGAAATTCAGTCTTACTTTATCCAAAGTAAGTATATACACAATTACATAATTTTTATAGAAGGAGAAACAAATGAATTTTAAAAGACTAGCTTTACATTCTTTATTAATTTCAACTACAGTTTTTGCTAATTCAAATTCTGATAATTCTAATGGAATAAATCTAGGAAATACTGTTATTTATTCCAGCACTGGTTTCGAAACTACTGTAAGAGATGTAGCAAGTAACCCAACTATTGTAGTAAGCGAAACAATTGAGGAAAAACATTATCCATCAATTGAAGATGTTTTAAAAGATGTTCCTGCTGTTAATGTCCAATATCAAATGGGGATGCCTGTAATAGATATGAGAGGACAGGGAATGGCAAAAGCTATGACTAATGTACAGCTTTTAGTTGATGGTATCCGTGCAAATGCTTCAGATACTTCCCATGTAGGTACTCCTGTAAATACAGTTTCTGTCAGCCAGATAGAAAGAATTGAAGTAATTCCTGGTGGTGGAGCAGTTCTCTATGGAAGTGGAACCTCTGGTGGAGTAATAAATGTTATAACTAAAAAACAAACTGGACCAAGAGCCACTGCTGGATATAGTTATGGAAACTATAGAGGGAATACTTATGAAGTTTCTGCTGGACATACAATTGGAAAGCTTGATATAGATTTAGGTTATACAAGAAAAGATGTTAAAGGATATAGAAAATATAACGAAGAAGATTCAGACTATTTCAGTGGTAAGCTGAGATATGATATTTCAGATGATCATTCTCTAACTTTTAGATATTCAAAATACAACAGTGATTCTGAAATCCCTAATTCTTTAACTAAAGCTCAGTTAAAAGATGACAGAAAACAAAGTGGAAAAAATTCTGGTGATATTGATGAATGGAATAGAGATAAAGATGAATTTTCATTAGAATATGCTGGAAAAATAAATGACAATATTGAATTGAACCTTATTGGATATTTCCAAGATACTGATATGCACTATAAAATGTTTACTGCTGCAACTAACATGAATATGAAAGCTGCTTTTGATGATGAAAAAAAAGGAGCAATAGCAAAATTGAAATATAAATATGGAAATGACAGCAGTGTTATCTTTGGAGTGGAATACATAGATAATGAGCTTCACAGAAAACAAAATATGTATATGGAAAGAATGGGTACTACAATCCCTATGGCTAACATTGATCTAAAAGCTACTAAAGAATCTATCAGTGGTTTTGTATTAAATACATATAAATATCAAGATTTTGAATTTATTCAAGGATTCAGATATGAAAAAGCTGATTATGATATGAAGAGAAAAAGCTTTGGAAGCAAAGTAGATCTTGATGGAAATACAAAAGATGCAGATAATTTTGCAGTTGAGTTAGCAGTAAATTATCTATACTCTGACACTGGTAATGTATATTTAAAATATGAGAGAGGGTTTACTTCCCCTGCTCCTGCTTTAATCACAAATAGATATGCTACTACTCATCCAGATCCTACAAAAGCTGGTGTATACTACTTTAATGACCTTGATTCTGAAACTTACAATACTTTTGAGTTAGGATTCAGAGATACATTTGGAATTTCAGAATTAAATGGAGCTGTTTTCTATACTCTGACAAATGATGAAATCAGAAGTTCAGGACATGCTTCTAATACTCAGCATTCAATAGAAAATATAAATCTGGATAAAACAGAAAGATATGGTTTTGAACTTTCAGCTAAACAGGAAGTAGGGAAATTTACTTTTAATGAAAGTTATAATTATGTCCATGCAAAAGTAAAAAAAGCTGATGATAATGGAGAAAAATTAGATGGAAAGAGAATTGCTTATGTCCCTAATCATAAACTGTCTTTAGGTGTATTGTACTCTTTCAATGAAAGATTCAATATTGGTGGAGATGTTGTTTACAAGAGTGCAACTTATTTAACAAATAATAATGAAGGCGGAAAGAAAAATGCTCATGCTGTAGCTAATGTCAGAGCCAACTTTAAAGCTACTGAAAGTCTTAATCTATACGCTGGAGTAAACAATGTATTTGATAAAAAATACTATGATTATGTTTCATATAGTTCTTCTACTAATGAATTTTTATATGACCCTGCCTATGAAAGAAATTACTATGTAGGATTTAAATTCCAGTTTTAATAAAATTTTACCCCTTTAACTATAAAATTAATTGTTTATAAAAATAGAATCTATAGAAGAAAAAAATACCTTGTATTGTAAAATACAGGGTATTTTTTAAAATTTATATTTTTTAATTTATATAACTATCTTCCTCATTCATATTAATTTTAACTATTAGCATTCTTTAATTTTATATATCTATTTCTTGTTGCTGCAAGTCCTATGATATATACAACCAAAATCACGCCAAAACCTATTGCTCCCTCTGAAATCATTTTATTATTGAATGCAGCGGTTACTAAATATGTTATTGGTGATCCCCCCTGATCCAGTGAAGCTACTTCTATTGTATCTTTTATTCCTGCATTTTCAGCAAGTATAGTATGATACTGAATAGTCTTATTAGATATCCAGATAGTTATGTACATAATAACACTTCCAGAAATTATTGTTCTAAATAAGTTTCCTTTATGGACTCCTACTGCCATTGCTACAAAGAATCCTATTGTTGCCAAATCTCCAAATGGAAGTATTCTGTTTCCAGGAACAATTAGAGCAATTATCAATGATAAAGGAATAAATAAAAGTCCTGCTGATACAACTGATGGATCTCCCAGTAATAAAGCTGGATCCAATCCAATTAAAAATTCTTCTCCCTTAAATTTAGAAGATAACTTTTTTCTAGCTATTTCAGATACTGGTGCTAAGCCTTCCATAATAGGTTTCACTACTTTAGGCATCAAATACATTACAGCTGCTACTTCTACTCCTAGCTGAAGTATTCTTTTTACATCATATTTTGCTAAAGCTCCTATTATCATTCCTAATAAAAGTCCTATCATAACTGGCTGTCCAAGTACACCAAATTTTCTTTCTATATCATCTGAATTAAAGTTTATCTTATTAAGTCCTGGCACTTTATCTATAATCATATCTACCAATACAGCAAAGGGCCCACAATAAGCTGATGTTCCATGAGGAACAGCTATTCCTTCCAGTTCAAAATATTCTGCTGAATCATAAGAGAACCAATCTCCAAGTTTATATGCTAAAGCTGCATGAATAGCAACTCCTAAAAGCCCAATCCAATAATTACCAGTAGCAATATATGCTATTGCCCCTGTAAATGTCATATGCCAGATATTCCAGATGTCCACATTTACTACTCTTGTCATCTTTGTTACCAACATTACCACATTCACACCTATAGCCAATGGTATAGCAGTCAAAGCAATACTAGATGCCCATGTCATTGGGGAAGCTCCCGGCCACCCTACATCTACAATATCCAATGATAAATTAAAATTATTTGTCATTGCCGCCGCTGCTGGACCTAAGCTTCTCTGCATAAGTCCTACAACAAGTGAAATTCCTACAAATCCTATTCCTATATTTATAGATGTAGAAAAAGATTTTCCAGGCTTAAGTCCTAAAGCAATTCCAAAAAGGAATATTACAAGAGGTAGCATTACTGTTGGTCCTAAATCCAATATATACTTAATAAAATTCATATTTTTCCTCCATAATTATACTTTATAATTAATTTTTCAAATAATCTTCCAATATACACTTCATCTCTTTTGCATCTTTTGCTGTATAAATCTGTTCCAACAAGTTTTCATCTTGAATTAATCTAGAAATTTGAACTAGAAAATCTATATGTGAATCGTGACTTTTTATGATTATTCCAAAAATTATCTTAGCATTTATATTTCTATCCTCTTCTGAGTCTTCAAATTCAATTCCATCTTTTGAAGTAATCACATACATTGTATTAGTCTTTGCATATTTTGCATCTACATGTGGAATAGCAACAGCATAAGAAGAAGTAGATATTCCAGTAGGATACAGTTTTTCTCTGTCTTTTATTGCCTCTATATAATCAGAGCTGACATATTCTTTACTTATCAAAACTTTTCCAAATTCTTCAAATAGAGAATTCTGATTTTTAAAATTTGAATTTTTTATAAATAGATCCTGGTCTAAAAAGAAGTTATCTATCATTTTAATTTTCTCCTTTTAAAACTTTAGTGATTTTTTCTTCTAATGCTTCCACTCCTATTCCAGAAACAAAAGGCATTCCATGTAAAAGTGGAATTCCATATTCTTTTCTTACTTTTGAAGTTGTGATTATAAGGTCTATTCCATTTAAAAATGCATCTATTTCACTGATTCTGCATTGTACTATTTCAACTGGAATATTTATTTTAACTGATAATTCTTTCACTTTTTGTCCTGCTATTGTTGATGTTGCTATTGCTCCCCCACATGCTACTATTACTTTTTTCATAATTGACCTCCATTTTTCTTACTATTCACATCATTTAATTTCTTCAACAGTTCTTTTTCTGTTTTACAATTGTGGATACTTTTTTCTAATTTATATTTATCTATCATATTTTTTAAATCAAGAAGTGAGTTACGGTGATTCTTTCCATCTGAACTTGCTAACAGTATAATGTTTTCAATATTCAAAACATTTTCATCATCTTGTTCTACTATTATTGGTTTTTTAAGTTTTAGAAAACTATATCCTGTCTTTATTACACTTTTAAAATTATCTGAATGAGGCAGTACTGTATTTCCTCCAATAATCATATATGCCCCTTGATCATTAAAAGCTTTTATACAGCTTTTAATATAATCTTCAGTTATATATCCTGATTCTATCAACATTTCTCCAGCAATTTTAATCCCTTCTTCAAAACTGCTGATTTCTTCCATTACTTTAATATTTTTCATATTTATAAAATCTATAAATTCTTTATTTTCTTCACCCATGTTCAGCTTATTTCCCATATTTAACCCTAGTAAGATTGATATTTCCCTCTTCAACTCCTCTTCATTTCTAATATCACAATTCTTATTTATTATATTCATCAGAGAAGAGTAGTATTCACTTACTTTTAAATCTTTCAGTCCATATTTTTTCAAAAGCTCTATATCCTCTGCTCCCAACAGAGGGCTTACTTTTAAAACAGGAACACTCAGATTTGCATTTTCCAAAGATGTCGTAGTTATTATTAAATCAATTTCATCTTCTATTATTTTTTCTTCTGTCAGTTTGTTTTGAGGAAGTGTTTCTATAATTGAAATATTGAATTTATCCTTTAGTCTTGCTTCAAGTACTCTTGATATTCCATAACCAAAGCTGCATACTATTATTGCTCTAGGTATTGAATTAGGATAATGTTTTTTCAATGCCAGTTTAAAGAAAACACATAGATAGCTCAATTCATCATCATCTACTTTACATTTTATAAAGTTTTCTAAAATCCCAATATTCTTTTTAAGTGATAAAAATATTTTAGGTGACTCTTCTATAATTTCCCTTGTAATAGTATTTTCTAATTTTATCCCTTTTCTTATTCTGTAAATCATTGGCTTTATATGATTTAAAACACCTTCAAATAATTCAGAATCCTTTTGAAAATTTACTTCTAAGTCTTCTCCTATACTTTTTATCAACTTATCTATGATAGATTCTATATGTATCCAATTTTCATAGAAAGAATACTTAAAATTATATGAGTGGCTTCCTAGCAAATATTCAGTCATATTCAATATTTCTGAAAGATTACTTTTTTTCCTGAATGAGCTGTTAAAATCTTCTAAAACTCTGCTTACTAACTTATATTCCTCAGTACTTTTTAAAAATTCAATATTTTTTATATTTTTTATATCTAGTGGTGACTGTTCTATCCTCTTTAAAGCTATTGCAAGATTAAATTTTATTATATTATATGCATCATCTGACATAGTTATATTTAATTTTCTTGATATTTCTTCCAACAGATTTTCTAAATCATTAAAATTTATTTCTTTAAAATAATTATCAATAAGCATATTAATTATTTTATTGGTTAAAATAAGATTATTTGAATTTATTTTATATTTAACAATATTTTTAAGAAGGTTATTTCTGATATTTTCCTCATCTGCTTCCAAGGCTGTATAATATTTACGATTGATTATTTTTATATCTAAATCATCAAATTTCTCTCTCAATAGTTTCCAGTCTTTTTTAAAAGTAGACTCACTTATTCCTACCAAATCTTGATATTCTTCTATCTGGAATTTTTTTTCACTAAAGAACAGCATATTTGTGAGTACTTCTAATCTTTCATCTTGAGAAAAAATATATGAATTAAACTTTGAAAATGTAATTTTATCTAAAAGATTCAAATCTCCAATCATTTCTACTATATTCTTTTTTAGAATAACTTCTATTTCAATTTTTTCATCTTTAAGAAAATCATTCAAATCTTTGATTTTATATCTTATTGATCTTTCAGATAAATTCATAAGTTTTGATAATTCCTCTAAAGTCCTTGGTTTAATAGAAATTTCTTTTAATAAATTTTCTTCTTTTATCCCTATCATTTTCAAAATCACCTCCTAGAAGAATATTATAACATTTTAATTTTCATTTAAATAATCTTAACTTAAAACTCTATAACTACTTTTCCTTGAATTTCTTTATTTCCAAGTTTATTTACTACTTCAGGAAATTCATCCAATGTACATAATTTTGCAATTAATTTATCTATTTTTACTTTATTTTCTTTAAACACTGAATTTGCCATTTCCCATTCTTCCCCTGGAAAAATATTAGAATAATTCATCCATGATCCAGTTAATGTCAATTCTTTTCTATTTATATTTTCAAATTCTGCTGGAGTATATTCAACATTTCCATGAGGTGTTCCTATAAACAATACATTTCCCTTATTTCCTGCTATTTCCAATGCCTTTTTAAAATTTTCTGGCACTCCTGAAGTTTCAATAACTAAGTCATAGTCATTTAATTTTCCTGTAGCTTTAAGCGGGTTGTATGTGTTATCAGCTCCTAGTTCTATAGAAAACTCTAACTTCTCATCATTTATGTCCACTGCTGTAATTTCTTTTTGAATAGAAGATTTCACACATTGAAGTACAAGCTGTCCTATTGTTCCCATTCCTAAAATAGCTATTTTCTTATTAACTGGATAATCTAAAAGACTCAATCCATGAAGTGCTACTGTCAATGGTTCAAAGAAGGCTCCTTCCTTTAAGCTTACTCCCTCTGGAAGTTTTACTGCATTTTTAGCTGGAACTGTAACATATTCAGCCCATGCTCCCTGTTTTCTCGACCCTATAAATGAGTAATGCTTACATTGAGAAAAATGCCCTTTTATACAATCGCTGCATTTCATACATGGTTCTAAAGGAGCCACTGCTACTTTATCTCCTACTACAATATTTTCAACTTTACTTCCTACCTTTGTAACAATTCCTGAAAATTCATGTCCAAGTATTATTGGATAAAATCTAGCACTATTATTAAATAGTCTTGGTATGTCTGAACCACATACTCCAGAATATTTTACCTGTACTAAAACATCTTCATCTTTTATTTCTGGCATTTCAATTTCTTGAATCTTTACAACATTATTTTCTTCCAAAATTGCTGCTCTCAATTTTAACCCTCCTTTTTTTATTTTAATTTTCTTAATCTGATTATAATCAAAATTAAAAAAATAAAAAAGTTCTATCTTTTTCATTTTTTTTGAAACATTTCATCCTAAAAAAATACTTTTTTCTGTGATAATATTTCCTTAAAAATAAAATATACACTATATGGGAGGTAAATATGGAAATTTTAATAAGCAATAAAAATCTTGAAGTAAAAATAAACAGCTTTGGTGCTGAACTAATCAGCTTGAAAAATCTAGATAAGAATATTGAGTATATGTGGCAGAAAAACCCTCAATACTGGAACAAATGTTCTCCTGTCCTATTCCCTTTTGTAGGAGCAATAAAAAACAACCAATATTTCTATAATGGAGATAAATATCTCTTTTCTCCTAAACATGGTTTTGCTAGAGATAACGAATTTGAACTTTTAGCTCAACAAAAAGACTGTGCTGAATTTATTTTTAGAGCAAATGAAAATACTAAAAAAATCTATCCTTTCAATTTTAATTTTTACATAAAGTATATTTTAAAAGAGAATTCTCTTCAAATAGAATATAAAGTTGAAAATTTAGAAGATAAAAAAATGTATTTTTCTCTTGGAGCACATCCTGCATTTAATACTCCTCTTAATAGTAATACTAAGTATTCTGACTATTTTATTGAATTTGAAAATCTAGAAAATGATGATGTATATTTTCTTGAAGATTCCTTGTTCAATACAGATAAAAAGAAAAGTCTTCTTACTAAAAATATTCTTCAGCTTACTGAAAATATCTTTGAAGATGATGTTCTGATTTTAAAAAATACTAACTCTAAAAAAGTATATTTAAAAAACAAAAATGGTAGTTTTGCTTTAGGTTTTAAATTTGAAGGCTTTAAACATTTAGCATTCTGGAGCAAACCAAATGCTCCATATATTTGTCTTGAGCCTTGGAATGGCCTTCCAGATTACAAAGAGTGTACAGGAAATCTTGAAGAAAAAGCAGATATTGAAAGTATTGAAGCTAAAGAAACATACACTAGAAATATAGAAATTGAAATTTTTTAATAATAACGTGAGGAGGAAATTAATATGATACTGACTATTACTCTAAATCCATCTATTGACATTAGATATAATCTTGCACATTTTAATCTTGGGGAAGTTCATAGAGCTTTAGAATGTGAAAAAACAGCTGGAGGAAAAGGACTTAATGTTGCTAGAGTAATTAATAAATTAGGTACTGATGTTCTGACTACTGGCTTTTTAGGTGGAAAGCTTGGAGAAGATCTAGCTGGGAAACTTAATAATCAAGGAATTAAAAATGATTTTGAAAAAATACAGGGGGAAACTAGAAATTGTATAAATATTCTTCATGAACAAATGAGTACTGAAGTTCTTGAAAGCGGCCCAGTAATTCTTGAAGAAGAATGGGAAAATTTTAAAAAGAAATTTAAAAATTTAACAGAACAGTACAAATTTATCAGTGCATCTGGAAGTCTTCCTTCAGGACTAAAAAGTTCAAGTTATTGCGAGTTGATAAAAATAGCTGAAGAAAATGGCTGTAAATTTTTTCTTGATACCAGTGGACAGCCTCTAAGGGAAAGTTTAGCTTATCCTCCATATTTCATAAAACCTAATCTAGAAGAATTAGAAAAACTTACTGGAAAATCTCTTAAAAATATGGATGAAATTATTGCAGAAGCTAAAAAATTAAATTTCTCTGGAGTAAATATAGTTGCTGTTACTCTTGGAGCAAAGGGCTCTCTTATTGCCACTGAAAACAAAGTATTTATAGCTAAAATTCCTAAAGTTGAAATCTTGAATACTGTAGGCTGTGGAGATTCTTTTGTTGCTGGATTTATTACAGGTATCTCTAAAAATATGCCTTTAACAGAGGCATTTAAATTAGCAATTGGATGCAGTATTTCAAATGCTTTGCTCCCTGGAACTGGAAGTATAGATATAGATACAGTTAATGAGTTAATGAAAAAAATAGAAATTACTATAAAAGAATAAATTAATTTTTAAAATATATTAAATATAAAAGGAGAAGATAATTTATGAAAAATTCAAAAGAAATACTTTTAAAAGCTCAGAAAGAGGGATATGCAGTTCCAGCTTTCAACTGTCATAATCTTGAAACAATTCAGGTAATTGCAGAAACAGCAAGTGAATTAAAATCCCCAGTTATAATAGCAGGAACTCCTGGGACATTTGATTATGCAGGAAGGGACTATATTCAATCTATAATTGAAACAGCAGCTAAAAAATACAATGTTCCAATAATTATTCATCTTGATCATCATACAGATATCAATAGTATTAAAGAATCTTTAGAACTTGGAACTAAATCTGTAATGATAGATGCTTCTCACTATTCTTATGAAGAAAATATTAAAATAGTAAGTGATGTTGTAAAATTAGCTCATAGCTATGGAGCTACTGTTGAAGCTGAACTAGGTATGCTTGGAGGACAGGAAGATGATTTGATTGTTGATGAAAAAGACAGCAAGTATACTAACCCTTCACAAGCAGCTGACTTTGTAAAGAGAACTGGAATTGATTCTTTGGCAGTAGCAATAGGAACTGCTCATGGATTATATAAAGAAGAACCAAAACTTGATTTTGAAAGATTGAAAGAAATAAGAGAAGTTGTAGATATTCCATTGGTATTGCATGGAGCTTCAGGAGTTCCAGAGGAATCTGTAAGAAAAGCTATATCTTTAGGAATAACAAAAGTTAATATAGCTACTGAATTGAAGATACCATTTTCAAATGAATTAAGAAAATATTTAATAGAGCACCCAGAAGCAAATGATCCAAGAAAATATATGGCTGATGCCAAAAAAGCTATGGCTGATGTTGTTAAAGAAAAAATATTAATGTGTATGAGTGAAAATAGATATTAATATAATTCTTTAAATCAAATTTTAGACAATATGAAAAGACACTCTCAAATGAGAGTGTCCTTGGCTTACAAAATATTAATATTTTAAAGATTTAAATTTTTACCATAGAAAGTTATAATTTACAGAAATTATTTCTCACTCTCTTATGATTTATAGCTTGTTTTTATGATATTTATTTATCCAATAATTCTATTTCTTTATCAATTAATTCTTTCAATTTTCTCAGTTCTTCTTCAGTTAATGTTACTCCTTTTCCCATTTTTTTATGTTCTGGATCCCAAGTTCTAATATCATATTTAGGCTCTTCAGCGTTCCAACTTACACGAGTAAGCTCTTTTTTCCAGCCTTTGCTCCCTTCTGAGATAATACCTAATTCATTTAAAACTTCAAATTTTAGCTCTTTCTTTTCCATTTTTCTTCCTCCGTAATAGCTTTTACTCTCCAAGCTGCTCTATTATTTGTAGTTATTGTTCCTCTCTTATCTAATGAATATTTATAGTCCTTTTCTTGTAAAAATCTCTCTATAACTTTTTCTTTTTCAGGTTTATATACTATCCAAATTATTCCAGAAAGTTCTCTATTATCAATATACTCTAATTTTTCTTCTTTTAAAAGAGAGAAAATATCTTTTTCAAGTTTATTTTTTCCTTCTTTTAAATTTTCTTCTTTAATTTGTTTTTTTTCAGTAAAAAATATTTTTTTCTGTTGCAATTCCATTTTATTTTCAATTTTAGAATTTTCTATTTTTAAGACTAATTCTGGAATTTCAACCTCTTTCTCTTTTATTGTTCTTTCTATATTGTTTACTTCTTTAACAATTTCTATTTCCTCTATATTTCCTTTTTCTTTCCAAAGTTCCATTATTTCAAAAGATCTACTTTTTATTTTATTTAACAGTTCTTCTTCTCTTATTTCATAATTTTCACTTTTATCTTTTTCGGGGTATATTCCTCTTTTTTCTAATTTTTCCAATACTTCTTTCATTGTATCTTCTGGATTTCTAAAATACTTACTTCCTCTTATTCTAATAAAATCCCATCCACAACGTTCTAGTATATCTTGACGTTCTATATCCTGTTTTACCTGTTCTTCAGTACTATGCCATCTCTCTCCATCACATTCTATTGCTACTCTTTTGTTTTCAAAAAAAGCTACCATATCTATTCGATAAGCTCCTACTTCCCATTGTTGTACTATATTATAGTCTCTAGCGTAAAGATATTTTGCTACCTCTTCTTCAAATATTGAATCTGAATTTTCTTTTACACTTTCCTCTATCATGAACGCTTTGGGATTCTCACTATACTCCAGTAAACTTCTTCTAATATCTCCATTTTTTAAATCATTCGCTATATCTAAAGAATGTACTATCCAAAGTTGATCTTTAGCACGACTAACAGCTACATTATACCTTTTTTTATTGCTATCTTCAACTCCTTCACCTTTCATTGCCAATGGTCCAACACCATCATTACTATCTACCATACTCAAAAATACAACATCTCTTTCATCCCCTTGAAAATAACTTGGATTTCCACATAAAATACTATGTTTTTCTATATCTATTGCTGGTATTTTTTCAACAATTAATTTTTGAATAAGTTCTACTTGTTCATCACCTAAAAGAGATATAACTCCAAAAGAAGCATTTTCATATTCCTCTAGTTCCAAACAAGCTTTTATTAAACTCACTATTGTTTCAGCTTCTATCTCATTTATCTTCTTTTTCTTGTCTTTTCTTTGTCCGTTGACCCTATAGTTGATTACTGCTGGTTTTAATTTAGATGCACTTGATTCCCTCAAAGGTTTAATTTTAAAATCATAAGAGGTCTTATTACTATAACCAATTATTTCAGGAACACATCTAAAATGTTCTCTCAACATCAAAGGAGTAAATGTTGTTGTTGCTATTGAATAAATTGAAGATCTTAATCCATATAAATCATCATTCGGAATTTTATCTTTGATATATTTTTCCCTAAGTGTATTTGTTTTATCGATTTTTTCTCCTACATCTGATGGACTTACTTGTTTATCATCTCCAACAATAATTACCTTTTTTCCCATATATAATAATATTAAAGAATTGATACCTGATTGGCTTGCCTCATCTATTATAACTATATCAAATTTATTTTCGGCAGGATTTAGAGTTTCTATTACTTTTCCCATTGGCATTATCCATACAGGTACAGCTTTTTGACAAACAGCTATTTTCTCTTTAGCTTGCTTTCTATACAGTGGAGCATTTTTCCCTGTTCCTTTTCCAATTTTTTGAATAGTTTGACCCCATCCCCTAAGTGCTTGATTAACTAAAAGATTTTCTTTTTTCTCTACAAAACATAAAACGTGATACCATGCTTTTTTCTCTACTAATTCTAAAGTTAATCTTCTTAAAGTTTCAACTTTTTTCATAACCTTTTTTTGAAGTTCTTCGTAAGGCTCCTTAGCCAACCTCTCTATTTCTTGAGATAATTGTTTCCATTTCCAAACTTCATATATATCTTGTATCTCTCCAGTAACTTCTCCTTCTCTCAAAGATTTCGCCCATTCTTTAGCTACCTTTTCTATTTTTTGTAATATTTCTTCTTTTCTATTATAACTCTCTTCTTTTTGCAACATTTCCTTTAAAGTTTTAAAACATATAAAATACTTGTCAATATCTTCCTCTTTTATTGCGTTTTCAAACTCTTTATCAAAATAAGATTTCTCCTTAGTTATTTTTTCTATTTTTCTTAAATATTCATCAAATGTTTTCTGGATTTCTAATACTTCTAAAGCTTTTTCTCCAATTTCTATTTTTTCTTCTATTATAGGGATAGAAGTCAATATTTTTCTTAATTCTTCCATAGAAATACCAACATTTTTAACTTCAAGAATATTTTCTTTCTCTATTCCACATTTCTCTATTTTATTTAAAAAATTATTTTTTTCTTGATTATTCCAGTTTAAAAAATATCTTATTTCTCCTAAATATTCATATAAATATTCTATAAAACTTTCTTCTGAAATATTATTACCTATCCCTCCTTTATTCTCTATAAGTAATTTCCAACTTTTCATTAAGTCTTCTTTTTGTAATAACAGCTCTAAATACTCTAATACTAATTCGCATTCTTCTATTGTCTTAATTATTTCTTTATCTAGAATTATTTTATTCCCTATATTTTCTTTGGCCTTTTTAAGTACTGTTTTAAAAATAAACCCTGGATTTTCTATTCCTTTTTTTAATTCTGTAACAAGATTTTTTCCAGTTTTTATATCAATACCATCAAGTTTTATCTCTCTTTTAAAAAGTTTTAATTTTATTCCATCAGAATATTTATATAATTTTTCTACATCTTCAATAAAATCTTCCCAAATTTTTCTGCTACCACTATTTGTTATCCCTGCTATAGCTGCATCTATTTTCCATTCTCTAATATCTTTAAGTTCTTTAGAAATAATCTCTTTTCTATTTTCATATTCTCTAAATTTTTTTAAATCTATAATTTTTTGATCTTCAATATAGAAAATTTCATTTTTTAATGTATAACTTTGTCCATTTAATATTTTTTTTAACTTCTCTATACTTGTATTTTTCTTTTCAATCAAATTTTTAAATTCTTCCGGCTTAATAAAATTAGAAATATCGTTTAATCCTAAACTTATTTCTTTCTCTTCATTTTTTTCTAATATCTTTTTATATTCCTTTTGTAAAAATTCTAATTCCTCATTAGTAATTGGGCAAGGAACCATTTGAGAAATTTCTCCTGGAATTCTATTTAATTTATTCTCATTTTCTCTTAAATATACTCCAGCATCTTTCACAGAAATTCCTTCTCCATTATAAATAATTGATTGAGATTCTTTATATTTTATAGAGAACATTTCTTCCTTTATTTTTTTTAATTCTTCATATATCATTACTCTATCTTTTTTCAAAATTTCTACATCTTTTTTTAAATCTTCAGAATTAAAGGAACTCATTTTTTCTGAAATACTTTCTATTGAACGTTTCATATCACTATTATCATCATCTAAAATTGAAATACAAAGCCCTTGAATATTTTTAGGAATTTTTTCTTTTAATACTTTTAAAGCTTTTTGAGTATGACTTGTAACTAAAACATTTTTTCCTTGTGCTAAAAAATGCCCAAGTAAGTTAGCTATAGTATGAGTTTTTCCTGTTCCAGGTGGTCCTTGTACAACAACTGCATTATTTCTTTCTATTTTTTCTGCTATTTCTATTTGTTCTCCATTAGATTCTTTTGTAAATAAAATTTCTTCAGCTTGAATATTTCCTTCCATTCTTTCTTTTTCAGAAACACTTACTATTCCAACTAATTCTGATAATTGTTCTGGAATTTCTCCAAAATTTTCTATTTTTTCAATTATATTTTCTATTGCTCTTACTATTCCATCTTCTTTTTTTCTAATAAAAATTAATGGTCTATCTTCGATAATTATAGCTTCCTGATCAGGTATCTCCATATCTTCAGAAAACTGTCCTTTAGCACTTAATTTATGTATAAATTCTCTAAAAAAATTTTTTATATTGTTTTTATCCATTGGGTGTAAGTTCTTTTCTTGAACTTTTTTCTCTAATTCTAAAGTCCCCTCTAAGTTTACATCCTCTATCCCATTTAAGAAAGTAGTATAAAATTCTTGAGAAAAGTTTCCATCTACGTCTGTATCTAATATAGTTATTACATTATTTTCAGCATCAAATTCTATTTTTATCTTTTTTAATAAAATTGGATAGTAGATATTTTTATTTAATATTTTTACTATTCCATTCCCAACCAGCATTTCTAATGTCTCTGTAGCTTTATTCAATTCCAAATATTGAATATACAAGTTATCAAATACACTTCTGGTTCTATCTATAAGAGCCTGTTCTTCTATCCATAAATTTCTTTTCTCTAGTTCTTTATATATTTTTTCTTTAATTTTTTCAGAAATTATTTCTATTTCACTTATTTTTTCATTCTCTCCCTGGTCATTTACGATAACTGTTTCTATTACTCTTTTTTCTTTTATCTCTATTTTAGATTTATAATCTTTCCAATCTCCAGTTATCCATTCCAATAATTCTTTTTCTATTGCTAAAGGTTTTATAAAATTAGGTTTTTTTATTTGCAATATTATATCATCTTCTTGAATAATAGCTTGATTTTCTAAATTTTTATATTTCAAGATAATATTTTCATGTTTAGGTAGATTATCCAAATAGTAATTCCATTTTTCTTCATCTAGTCTTGTTTTTACTATCTTTGAACTTTTAGAAACCTCTGAAATATAATTATATAATGCTATTACTCTTTCCTTCTCTCCCACTTGCTTCCTCCTATTCCGTATGCAAATACTATAAAGTGTTTTATTTAAATTCACTTAATCATATTTTTGTTTTTATTTATTTTATAATTTAATTTCAATTACTTTACTATTTTATTATAACAGTTAGATTATTTGTTGTAAATAAATATGCATTAAATCAATCACTTTTTCATAACTAATCCTATCTAATCTTTATATTCTCTACTTTTTTAACTTAGTTTCATTTTGTTTTAAACAAAAAAATACCACAGATTTTTCTGTGATATTGATAAACAAGTTTTGGTAAATCCAACTAATTATTCTTTTAAAAAATAAAAACTTTCTACTGATATATATTCTCCCATATAATTACTCACAATTCCTATCCTTATTCTTCAAAAAGACTCAGCAACTTTTTAAAGTCATCTTGTGCAGATAAACAAGTATCTCTCAAATATTCTCTCTCATTTTCATACTCTTTTAATCCTCTGTAATAAAAAACTTTATGTTTCTCATCTATTATAAATGGAATTATATTATGTTTTAAGCATTCTTTAAACATTATTAATCTTCCTACTCTACCATTTCCATCTTGGAATGGATGTATGCTTTCAAATCTATAATGAAAATCTATTATATCATCAAAAGTTATATTTTTCTTTTCATTATAATCACTTAATAATTTTTGTACCTCTCCTTTTACTTTTTTAGGGGGGGTAGTTTTCTTATCTCCTACTACATTAGATTTTAATTTATAATCCCCAACTTTAAACCACTCTTTCATACTATCAGAAGTATTAGTCTTTAAAATTTTATGTAACTCTTTTATTAACTCTTCGTTTAAAATATTTACATTCTCTAATATATAGTCAAAACATCTAAAGTGATTTAAGGTTTCATTTATATCATTTAAAGATAATGCTTCTTCCTCGTTTGAAATAATAGAATGTGTTTCATAAATATATCTTGTTTGTTCTTCTGAAAGCTTACTTCCTTCAATGTGATTAGAATTATAAGCAAATTTCACTTGAACTAAGTTATATATTCCACCTTTTAGTTTCATATCTTTTTCTTCTAAAAGTTGCTCTAATAATTTATTTTCATTCTCTTTTTTAAACTCAACTATATCTCCAACTTGACAATTTAAATATTGGCATATTTTCTCTAATACCTCTAAAGATAGAGGTTCATTTTTAGAAAGTTTTGCAATAGTTGTTGAAGATAATCCTATATTCTTTTGTAAATCTATTTTTTTTATATTTTTATTTTCCAATACTTTAAAAAGTTTTTCATATGATATAGCCATACTGCCTCCAGTAAAATTCTTTACATATATAAATATTATAGCATTTTTCTTTATTTTTATAAAGATATAATGTAAAAATAAAGAAAATATAAATATTTCAATAGAATTTTTAGCAGTTTACTACCATTCAAAAAGACTCCAGCAGCTTAAATTTACTACTTTTTTATTTATTTTTCTATCAACATCATTTAACAAAGAGTTTTTTAAACAAAAAAATACCACAGATTTCTCTGTGGTATTGATAAACAAGTTTTGGTAAATCCAACCAATTATCTTTTTGAGAATTTGAAATCCTTGATTTTATTAGTATGGATATATGATTTGGTTTCTGTATGATTTCTACATATGTATTTTTAGATAATTCTTCTAACTTTTTTATTTCTAGAATTATAAAAAATTTAATTTCCGATTTGTAAATCATATATCTTTTACTTTCTTTTTTAATTTGAATTATATCCAAATTTTCTAGTCATTAATTTCTCTTTCCATAGGCTTTCTTTAATTTCAATATTATCATTTGTTACTCCCATTCCCATTGTTTCCAGTATCGAAAATTTAAAATTTTCTTTAAAATATTCTATTCCTTTTTCTTTCCTTAACTCTATGAGTTCTTTATTTCCGCCATCAAATCCATAAATATAATTACTCCATCTACCATATATGCTATCTATTCCTTTAGCAGAACCTACATAATGTTTTCCTGTTAATGTATCAGTTAAAAGATAAATTCCTTTTATATTACTCAAAATACTTTTCCAATCTTCTAACTTATTATCATATATTAATTTCAAGTCTTTATATCTGTGATTTACATTTTCTATTCCTGGAAATTTTTCTCCTTTATATGCAGTTTTATACACTTCTGTTATTCTAGAATTATTTAATATATAGCTTGGTCTAAAAATAGTCCCTCTTTTGTTATCACCTTCAAAAGTTAATATTCCCCTTCCTATTAAATTCTCATATTTATTAGTGTAAGACACTTTATATTCCGTTCCATTTCTATCTAAAATTTCAAATATCCCACCAAATATAAATTCATTTCCATTTATTTGTGCAAAACTAAAAATATATTTTACTGGGCTTGGAAATCGTTCTCCATTTCCTCTATCCTTATATACTTGCCAACCTAACCATTCATCCTTAGATCGTGCTATTACATTTGCAGGTAATTCTCCATCTCCTGCTGGTTTTGCTAAGTGAAATCTATAATTTTGATCATTTAAATCTTCTAACTCACTAAATATTTGAAATATTTTCATACTATTTCTCCCTTATTTTATATTTTATATTTTTTCCTTTCCCAATCTTTTCAATAATTCCTAATTCTATCAACTCTTTTAATAAGGTTATGACTCTTGTTTGGCTTAAACCAATATATATTTCAATCTCTTTTCTAGTTTTCTCTTCTTGTTTTAATAACTCTAAAATAGTTTTTTGATTATTTGATAAATCAAAAACTTGACTTTCTTTTTCATTAATATTTTTTTGATAATGAATATTAGGCAGAACTACTTGAAAAACTCCAACTTCTGTTTTTATTATAGGTTTTATTTTATATTTTTCATAATTCAATATTATTTTTTGAATTCCTGTTCCATAAGCTTCTATTAAATGCAATCTATAAAATACATTAGCTAATTTTTCATTTCTTGATTGAGATACTCCTAACATAATAGCTTCTAAAGATAATCCTGATACTATTCCTCCTAATGATACAAATTCCATTCTATCTTCATAGATATTAATTAAAGTACTTGCTCCAAAAGAATATTCTCTATGGACAACTGCATTTAGTAAAGCTTCTCTTATAGCTTCTACTGGATAATCTCTCTCATCTTTTCTAATAAGTCCTTCAAATGTTGCTTTAGTTTTATTTAATAATTCTATATATTCAAATCCTTCTGTTACTTGCTTTATTAAAGAACCTTTAAATTCTTTTCTATCTTTAAATATACTTTTTTCTTTTCCTTCAAAAACTGCTATTTTTAATGTATGTAAACACTGATCTGACAATAGTAATCCTAAATTAGTATACAAATTATCTTCTCCAATAATACCTAAAGTTTTCTTCTGAATATCACTAAAGTTAATATCTGCTTTTTCAAATATCATATTGGCATAATTAAAAGTTAAATTTTGATTCAAAGAACGAAGCTTTTCAAAAGAATCTCCATCTGTCTCTTTTATCATCTGCCTTATATAATCTTCTGAAGCAGGAACAGATGAAGTTCCTTGTCTAATATATACTCCTGATGGCTTAAGTCCTTTATCTGCTATATAATATGGTCTTGAAGCTCCTCTTTGAATTTTTATAACAATAACATTTTTATTTTCTATCTTTTTTAAATTTAATGTTACATACATTGAAATATCAGGCTTTATAGAATTTCTTATAGAAGCTCCTGCTCTTTCCATAACATCATCACTGTTCTCTACCCCTACAATTTCTCCTCTATCATTAATTCCTATATAAATAGTTCCATCACAAGTATTGGCAAAAGCTACTACTTCTTTTTTTAGCTCTGAAGTTAGTATCTCTTTTAACTCAACATGTAAGCTCTCCAAAAATTCCATATTTTCACCTCTCTATATCAAAATATATTCTAACACAATTCTAACACATTTTAATAGTGTTAGCAACTAGAAACATATCAAAATGCAGAAACTATTTTATCTTATTTATATAGTAACAAATAAGTATATTTTTATCTAATATTTTTTTATATTCTCCATTATAAAAAAATTAAAATTTTATATAGAAACTTTTTAATTTTTATCATCTTTTAACAACATAAGCCATTTATATCAAATTATTAACCCAAACTAGAAAGTGAACGCATAACTAAGTCTACATCCCTATTTTCAAGTTCTTGAATAATATGTAAATAAGTTTTTTGAGTAGTATTCATGCTCGAGTGTCCTAATCTTCTGGCAACACTTGCAATAGATACTCCAGCAAAAAGTAATAGTGAAGCATGCGTATGACGTAACCCATGTATAGAAATCACTGGTATCTTTGCTTTTTTACAATATCTCATCAAGATATCATTAACAGTTGAATTATATACTTTTTCTTTTATAAAAATTGGTTCTCCATTTGGAAGATTTTTTATTAGCTCAGAAAATTGAATTACTGTTTGCCAATCAATAGGAACTTTTCTTATTGATGATCTATTCTTAGTTGGAAGAAATCCTCCATCCCCCTTATAATCCCATGTCTTACTTACAGAAATAGATTGATGTGCAAAATCAAAATCTTGTGGAGTCAATGCTAAAGCTTCTGAAAATCTAAGTCCTGTTTTTGCAACAAGCATGATAAACCATTCCCAAGTAATTTTTGATTTAAGATCAAGTTGGACCAAAAGTGAGTGCAGTTCAAATTGATTTATATACTTAATCTTCTTAGGACTTGCAATTTTTCCTTTGATTATTGCTTTTCTTGTTGGATCTCTATCAAGAAGCCCTTCATCAACAGCATCTAAAATAGCTCCTTTCAATTGATGATGAAAATCCATTGTTGTTTGTCTTTCATGACATAAAGCATAATCATTAAGAAGCTGTTGGTATGAAATACGATTCAATTCACATATCTTTAAATTGGGAGTAAGTTTTTTTAACCATTGATATGTCATCTTATATTTATCTAATGTTACTCTTCTCACTGCTCCTTCTTTATAGATTTTAATCCATTTTTCATAATAATCACAAAATAAATATGTATGATCTATACTATTTAACATAATAATACCTCCATTTTTTATAAAAATGGCTTATGTTGGTGAAAGGTGACAAAAGTCTATAAATTCTCCATGTAATTATTTATATTATTTTCTCTCTTTAAAACCTATACAAATTTTAAATTATAAACTGCTATATTCTTTTATTCAGTTCTATACATTAAAAAAATATAGAAAAAGAGCCAAGAATAAAATCTTGGCTCTTTTTTAACTTCTATTAATACATACTCATTTTAGAACAGCATATTTTATCAAAAATATAATTATTTAAACTATTCAATTTCAAAGCCACCAGATAAAATAAATTCTCTCAATAGTCTATCTATTTTTATGTTTACTTTTGGTGGGTTTAATTTAATACCATCTTTTATTTCAAAAAAGCTCTTTGCTTTTGCCTTGTCAATAGTTTTTTTCAATTCATCTAAACGCCCAAATTCGTTTATATTAGTATTTGTTAATTTTAAACTCATCATATTCCTAAGTTTATTCTCATCAAGTCCAAATATATCCGAAAACTGATGAACTTGGTCATCTTTAGCTTTGTATTGATATTCATTTATATAATCACGCAATGATTTGTTATCTTCAATAAAAATATTCCCACTTTGAACATCATGTAAAAAAATATTTGCATACTTTTGATCTTCTTGATTCAATACCGCGAAAGACTTATGAAGCTCACTTAATGCTTGTTCAACAGCTTCAGGTGATGAACCTTTTTGTAATTCTTTTAAATACTTTTTAAATCTACTATTCATATAATCTGCATCAATTTTTTCAGTATCTATTTCCGTTATATAGCCTACAAGATCATATGGAATATCATTACTATCTTTTATTGTATCACCACGAGGAATTTCTTTATATCTTTGTACCAATGCTAAATATATGTTTTCATTCAAATACATTTCAATAACATTATTTTCTCCTGTTTCTGAATCAGTAAATTCATATGACATTTGCTTCCATACAAATCCTTGAATTTTAGCTGCTTCTAAATGAGAAGTAAATTCCTTAAATAAAGATGCAAATTTTGCAATTATCATTCTATCCTCAGGTAGTTGTTTAAAATCTTCTATTCTTGCATTTTCAAATAATTCTTTAATTTCATCATAAATATCATTCATTTTTTTTAGATTTTTATATAGTTTATCAACAAATAATCCAACAGCCTTATCTCCAGAATATAATTTTATAGCTAAATTAATATTATGTTCCATTGTATATGGTTTACGATAATATTTAATAGTCCCAAAAGGTTTTTCTGGACCAAATAGACGGTTTGTTCTTGAAAATGCTTGAATTATATTTTCATATTCCAATACCTTATCCAGATACAAAGTATTTATCCACTTTGAATCAAATCCAGTGAGCATTTGATCTACAACAATAAGTAAATCTAACTCCTTTTCAGGAGTTTTCTCTATAAACTTATAATGTTCTTTGTGTGCAAGTCTAAGAGCAATGTCTTTTTTAAAGAAGGTATATGTTTGTAATGTAAAATCCTGTTGATATCTTTTATTATAATCATCTATAATTTCTAAAATACCATCTTCCTTAAAAGCAAATCCATCAGTATTATCAATATTAGGATCAAACAAACATGTCATTTTAAGTGTAGGTATAACTTTTTTTATAAGTCTATAGTAAATAATTGCTTCTGAGATACTACTTGTCGCAAATATTGCATGAAATTTTGACCCATGACTTAATATTTCCCAACCTTCAACAATATTTTCAACAACTTTATTTTGATGTGCTTTTTCCTGATATTGCACTATAGGAATATAATCTTCAATTCCTTTGATATATTTTCCATCTTCTCTTCTTTTACCTGCCATAGCTATTTTTGAAGAATCCATATAATAAAAGAAAACTTTAGACTTTACAGGATCATTAATTGCTTCAGTTTCTGTAGCTGCTTTTGCTTTTTTTAAAGCTACAGCCTTTCTCATTTCTCTTTCTTTAAAAGTTAATACTTTATATGGATCAAATCCAAGGACATTTTTATCTCTAATACCATCTGCAATACTATATCTATGTAACTCATTACCAAATACAGTAGCTGTAGTATTTAACTTTTTCTGATTTTCTTCATGAATTGGTGTTCCAGTAAATCCAAAGAAAATTGCATTTTGAAAAGTATTTTTAATAGTAATAAGCATATCTCCAAATGTTGATCTATGTGCTTCATCAACAATAAAAACTAAACGTTTTCTATTAATAACTTCAATATCATGTGTATTAAGTCCTTCCTCTTCATCTTTAATATTACTCATTTTTTGAATAGATGTTACTATTAAAGAATTATTAGGATTAGAACTTTTTAGTTTAGCAATTAAAACTTTTGTATTTTCTGTTGCTTGAACGCTCTCATTTTCATCTGCAAAGCCTCGATATTCTTTTAAAGATTGAGTTCCTAATTCAATTCTATCTGTAAGGAATATTACTTTATCAGCATCATTAGAATTAGCAATTAATTGAGCTGATTTAAAACTTGTCATAGTTTTACCAGAACCTGTTGTATGCCAAATAAAACCACCCAGTTGATTTGCTTCATTCCATTTTATTTTTGCCACTTTATCAGAAATTGCACTTGCTGCATAATACTGATAACTTCTCATTACCTTTAAAATACCATCTGAATCATCTGCAACTGTATAAAATCCTATTAACTGATGAGCCATAGGGATAGAAAGTAAAGAAGAAGCAATATCTTTCCAATTATTTATAGGTTCATTGTTAAAATCTGCCCATTTAAAATAGTAATCTGGATTAAATTTCCCATCAGAACCTGGACTAGCAAAATATCTTGTTTCATCTGGATTCATTGCAACAAAAATTTGAACTAATGAAAATAACCCTGTAAAAACCCCTTCATGAGCATACTTTTCAATTTGAATATATGCTTGACTAATTGGAATCCCACTTCTTTTTAATTCAATATGAATCACTGGCATTCCATTAATAAGAAGCATTAAATCCCCTCTACGTTCATTTAGCATCTTTGATTTTGAAGAGAATTTAGGTTGACTAACAATTTGATAACGACTCTGACCTGCTGCAATTTCTCTACGATCATAAATTTTTAAACTTATTTCTTTTCCATAATGGAACTTATCATCTGGATTATCTCTTTTAATAGATACTGTTTTACCATTAATAAAACCATTAAGTTTTAATGGAGTCCTAAGTGTTGTTATTTGTTCAATAATTTGTTGCATTTCTCCTTCAGTCAATGGATAATTATTGAGACGATCAATTCCTCTGTTATTATCAAAAAGAATCTTTGCCCAATTAGCTATTAAATCTTTTTCTGTTGGATATTTTATAACCTCTTTTTCCCAACCTCTATTAGTTAGGATTTTAATAAGAGCTTCTTCAAAATCTGCCTCATATCTAAATGTCATATTTACATACTCCTTTCTAGGGGATTTTATTTTATTTTTTACAAATAATTTACTTATAAGGGCTTTTTTCATATTTTTTAATTTCTCACACTTACGCTGATGAAGGGTGATAAGATTGTTTAAATACTTAAAAAATATTCCAATTTGTTGCTGTTCTTCTTTACTTATTGGATATGGAACAGTAATTTGAGTAATTTCATTCTTATTAATTTTCTTAGGAAAAGCAATGTGTAAAGTTCTTTGCCATAATTCTTTTTTCACTACTTCTGAAGCAATACTTTCCTTTAGGAAATATGGATCAAGAAACTTTTTTTTCAACAATGCAAGACTTACATAGTAAGCTTTTGGCTCATTTGATTCGACAATATTTGCTGTTCCTATATCCCCAATTCGTGTCATTAAAACATCGTATTTTTCAGGATATATACTAAAATCTCGTTTGAAGTCTTCTTCAGAAATATACTTTTCAGACCTAAGAGTCTTAATATTTTCAACAGATAAAAACATAATTCCAGAATCTTTGTATGAAGGTGTTTGATGAGTTCCATCATAAACATCACAAAGTTCCCCTAACTTACGCTGTTCCCAAGCTTTAGCATTTTTTCTTTAAACTTATATTCTTATAGCTGTTTTTTTAATGTTTTCAATATAATTATACTGTTTTTTCAAACAACAATTATTATCATTTTCTTTTGATATATTTTTTAATAAATTTTTTTTAAATTCAAAATTTATCTTGAGAAAAATTTAATTTATAATTCATAAATTAGCTCAATTTTTCTAAAAAAAATATCTTGATTATATTTTTACCTACAAATTTTTCAATATTATAAAAATTTATTTTCAAAATTTTTTATACAAACATCTTTTCAAGCATAGATTTTTTCACATTTTTTAATTTTTCTAACTGTCGTTGATGAAGGGTAATAAGATTGTCAAGCTTCTTGAAATACTCACCAATTTTTTGTTGTTCATTGTACTGAGGGTAATATGCTTCAAACTCCATCACATCAGATACAGACAAATTAGTTTGCTTTGCCCCATCATCGAATGCTAAAAAATACGGGTGCCTATTCATTAAGATATAAAGGAAATATGGATAGCTTTCATTTAAAGGAGTTATCCCTGCAATTCGTTGATTCAATGTGTACTTATCACTTTTTTCTATTAAAAACGTTCTTGCAATAGCACGACCATTTGGAACATCACTCAACACAAAAGCAATTTCATTTTCAAATAATTCTTCATTTTGCATATTAGAAAACTTCTTTACTTTTCCATCTGTGGAAACAAACTTCGAGTTCACTACAATGTATTTTCCATTATCATCAATGCAATTTTCATGAGCCTTTCCATTACGGTATTTTGCCACTTCCCCCAACTTACGCTGTTCCCAATCATCAGTGAAACCTCTAAATCTAACTTCAGGAATATTACTTCCATTTTTTGGAAATAATTTTTCAAGCATAGCTTTTTTCATATTTTTTAATTTCTCACACTTACGCTGATGAAGGGTGATGAGGTGGTCGAGTCGTTGAAAATATTTTCCAATCTGTTCCTGTTCTTCTATATCTTGTGATATCAGTATTTCAGCATTTTTAATCACATCAGAGTTAATAGATTCAAAAGTAGAGCCAGCAGCAAGTTTCTTCCAATAACCATCAGAATCCATTTTAACAAGTGTCTGATAAATAAATTCATTTCCCTTAATGCCAGCTACACCACGACCTAAGACCACATCATAAGCTGTTTTACCCATAGCCCCTGCTGGGGCTCGTACACTCATAATTAAATTGCCTGATTGAGCAGTCTTGGTTTTTTGTGTGGTCCAAATTCTTGGAAATACCCAACCATCTTTTAAATCAGCATTTCCCTGAACAAGAATGTAATCACTTGGTTCTTCACTATATGTTGTTCCATCAGGAGATTGTCCCATTGTTATTTGACATTCATCCCCCAACTTACGCTGTTCCCAATCATCAGTAAATCCTTTAAATCTAATTTCAGGTTTATTCTTCTTAACCATTTTATTCACCTAATAACAGCGATTTAAATTCACTGAGTCCTTTCATATCAAATTCATTTCCTTCCATTTCGTCAATCATAGAGCAAAGAAGCTGTTTTGTTTCTCTGATCTGTTCTTCTATTTCAAAATATGTTGTTTCATATTTCTTTTTAATTCCTTGAATTTTATCTATCAATTCATCAATAATTCTGTCAGGTAATTTATGAAGACTTGTAATAAGTGGATCTACCCATTTTTTCTCAAGAAGCATGTATACTTCTTCATCAGAAAGTTTCTCTATTTTTTCTTTTGTTATCATCTGAAGTTTTACAACTTCATTTTTAATTTTTGTTTTAAGTTCTTTTTCTTCTCTTTGAAGTCTTTCAACCATCTCTAATTTACTTATAAATGCAACAACTTCTTGTGTTTTTTCTTCCAACTTAAGTTCTTTTATTTTTTTACTTACTTCTTTTGATATAAATGCATCATTTGCTTCATTAAGAACTTCTGTATCCTTTTCTTCCTCTGTCATTGATTCAATAATTTCTTCATACTCAGAAGGAATTTCAGCAAGACGATTTTCTTTTTCTTTCACAGCATTGCTTTCATCTACTAAAAATACTTTCTGGACTAAATCAAACGGAATTATATGCCCACTCCATCCTTCTTGAACTTCTTCATCCTTTCCATCTTTCTTTTTTGTAATAAGATTTGGATTAACTTTTTTAGCTACTTCAAATCCTTCAGTTTGAAGTACTTCAATATCTGCTGAAATTTTTTCCCATTCATCATGAAGAAATTGATAGGCCTCATATTTATCAATAAGAGGAATAGATTTTAAACGTTTAAAAATATTTTCACTTAATATATTTTTCTCTTTTGCAATTACGATATCCTTAATTTTTTCAAGCAATTCTGATTTTAAATAATCAGAAAAATTATCAAAAGCAGTAGCAAAGTTTTCTTCAAACTTTCTTATATCAGAATGTTCTCTGATTGTGGAACTTATATCTTGAGTTATAAGTTCCACATAAGGTATATCCTCTTTTGTAAAAAGTGCATTTCTTAATTCAGGAAAAGCTATCCAATAATCTTTAAGATCATCTAGTTCATTTATAGGTATTCCTCCAAACATAGAGGCATAGATATCCCAGCTTTCAGTATTTTCTGATGAATCTACATAACGAGGAATATTTAAATTATAATCATTTGCACGAATTTCTTCTCTGTTTACAACTCTTGAATATCCTTCAATATTTTCTCTATTTATTACAGTATCGGAAATTTGTTTAATGTCAGAAGCTCTAAGTTTATTATTTTTTCCATCTTTTATAAATCCTTTAGAAGCATCTACAATCAATATATCTGTATTTTCTCTGTGTTGTTTTAATACCATAATAATAGTAGGGATTCCTGTACCAAAAAAGATATTAGCAGGTAACCCAATAATTGTATCTATATGATTATTCTCAATCAAATTTTTTCTAATTGTTCCTTCCTCTCCACCTCTGAAAAGAACTCCATGTGGAAGAACAATTGTCATAATTCCATCAGGCCTTATATGAAATAAATCATGCAATAAAAAAGCATAATCTGCTTTTCCCTTTGGAGCTAATCCAAAACGAGTATATCTTGGATCATGTTCTTTATCTGAAGGATCCCATGCTTGACTATATGGTGGATTAGAAACTACTGCATCTACATATAAAGGATTATATGTATTTACTGGATCATTCTCATCAAAGTATGGCCAGTCTTCCTCCAAAGTATCTCCATTTCTTGTTACTATATTATCAGGCTTAATTCCACGCATAACTAGATTCATACGAGTAAGATTATAAGTATTTTCTTTTAATTCCTGAGCATAGTATTTAATGTTATTATCATCAGCAATATACTTAGCTACACTATGTCCTATATTTATAAGTAATGAACCAGATCCACTTGTTGGATCATATATTTTAATTTCTTCTTTTCCTTTAAGATGATTTGCTACAATTTCAGACATTAAAAGAGAAACTTCATGAGGTGTATAAAATTCTCCTGCTTTTTTACCTGCATTGGCAGCAAACATACTTATCAGATATTCATAAATAAATCCAAGCACATCATAATCCTGTTTTCCATCCATAGGAATATCTTTGATAAGTTGTAATAATCCACTAATAGCTTTGGTCCTAGCTCCTGAACTTTCGCCTAATTTTGTAAGGCCTGTCTCAAGTGTTTGGAAAATATTTTCAAATACTTTTTTATGAGTAGGACTGATTAATCTATTAAATGCTGATAAAGCATCTGTAACATTTGAAATATCAAAATCTTTTCCCATCTCAACCCAAGTTGAAAATAAGTTTTTATACTCAATAAAATAACCAATATTACACTGACAATAACTTTGATTAGTATCTTCAAATTTAACTTCTTCTCCATCATATTCTTCCTCTATAAGCTCTCTTATATCTTCATCTGAAAAATCGTTTTCTTTTAAAAACTCAATTTCCTTATCAGATAAATACTTATAAAAGATGAAGCCAAGAATATAATCCTTATATTCATTTGCTTCAATCTTAGAACGCATTTTATTGGCTGACTCCCAAATTTTATTAGCAAGTTGTTGTTTATTCAAAACTATCACTCCATTCTATTTTTATAGTTCAATATCTCTTACAGTATATCATAAAATTATTTTTTTTTACTATACCATTTAGTACATTAGAATTATAATTAAACAAATAAAAGAAGAGATTGTAAAAATTAGTTGCTAAATCATTAATTTTAAACAAACCTCTTTATATTAATTCCTATATCCTTTTAAATTTTCTGAAAATTTCTCTCTTAAATTCTTATATAATTTTTAATAAGTTATATAACCTAATGTATATTTATTAGTTCCATCATAAAACCATGAACTACTAGGAATATATGTTTCATTTATCTCACCATTTTCAAATTTTAAAGTAACTTTAAATACATAGAGATATCCTCTATCTCCTCTAATTAATTCTCTTCCTTCTCCTATTACAGTTGATCTTACTAAGAAAAAGTTTTTTATAAAAAACCCTTCAGTTATTTCATTTACATATCTTTTTTCTTTTACAGAATATTCTGCTAAAAGTTCAGCTTGGCGTTCTGATGTTATTATTTCAAACTTCATCCCCTCTAGAGTAGGAATATCTTTTTTTAAATGCAAACTTAAAACCCCTCCATACCCTTTTTTTATTATTTCTGGTATTTGAACTTCTTTAGACTCTCCCTTTATTATTACATCTACTGTAACTTTTTTATCTTTGCTTTTTTCAGTTATTGGCTCTATTCTAGCTGATGCTTTTTCTATATATTTATTTTTTATATCTATTACTTTTACTTTATTTGATGGACCTTCTCTTCCTAAAACTATTTTTGCTGTCTTTCCATTCTCTACTGGAACTTCTGCTCTTCCTGTAAAAAAGTTTGGATAATAATTTACATCAGCAATAGTTCCAGTTTTTGTTAATCCACAACTTATTAATAAAATACAAACAAAAAATAAAATTGTAGTTTTTATAGTATTTACAAATAATTTATACTTATCAAGAAAATTCTTATTTGTCATTTTTTATATTCTCCTTCTATTAAGTTATTTTAATGCTATACCTTTCAAATAAAATTTTTGATAAATTTACATTTATTCCTTTGATTTTAATTTTTAAATGTAAAGTTTTTGTAATTACTTTTATCTTCTTTTTTCCATAACTTCCATACTATAATTAAAAATATTATATTTACTACTATGGATGGTAGTGACGCTTCTATTCCAAAAGCTCCTCCTGTAAGTAAAAATGAATCAGAATTAAAAGTATAATTATATCTACTGTATAGTGGTCTTACTCCTCCTATACTAACTATTTGACCCATAATTATTATATTCCATACCATATGTATAATTACACTCGACCATATACTTTCTGTTATAAATGTAACTATTGCTAAGATTGCTCCAATCAAGCCTGCTGATAATGTCATAAGAAGAAAATCTCTTATCCCCATTTTCTGCCCAATAAGATGCCCCGCTCCAAACAAAAGTGAAGAAAACAATATTGCTATTCCTTTATTCCACTTTTTTTCAAAAACTGTAAGCATCATTCCTCTAAATATCATTTCTTCAACTATAGGTGCTGATATACCAAAGAACATCAATGTAAATGATAGAGTAGTTATTGTATCTGATAGGCTAAACTCTATATTTAACCATTCCCCAGGAAAGCATAATAGTATACCACTTACAAGCAATGGCATAACAAATGCAATAACTATCCATAAAGTTTTTATTTTTATTGGTAATATTTGACAATCTCTAAAGTTAATTTTTAATAACCCTTCACAAATAACTAATAATCCACATATAACAAAACTTATATACAATATCCCCATAAATATATTTCTTACTTCCATTGGATATATCACAAGAGGTTGGCTATCTCTTATTACAACAGATAAAATAAGTGCACCAAATAACAACGCTTCTCCTAATAATACAATCAATACATCTTTTATTCCCCATTCTTTTTTCATTTTATTTTCTCCATTCTTGCTTTTTAATTTTCGAAGTTCCAAAATTCTTTTATAATTTCTATTTCAGCTCAAAATTTTTTTATCTTAGCTTCCAATAATTAACTCCTTTAGATTTTATTTTAAACTTATTTGTCTATGTTTTACAATAAGCAGCCTAAATTTTTCAGACTGCTTATTGAATACTAATCTTCTATATTCCAGAATTTTTTCATAATTTTTATTATTTCATCTATCTTTTCTTCTTTTACTTTATACCCCCATGAGAAAACCTCATCTTTCGTTATTATTTTTAGAATTCTTTTGTCTACTAATTCTTCCTCCATAATGTTTAAAAATCTATTTTTTCCATAAAATTTAAAAGGAGGAATTTCTTTTTTTATTTTTATAACTTTCCATCTAGGAATATCTTTTGAATATACTATGTCTCCATCTTTCAAAAATTCTAATTTTATATTTTCTAAATTAATTTTTAAAACTTCATTTATATGACGATTTTTAAAATATAATGAATGATAATATATAATAAAAATTGCACTAAAAAGAAAAATTAAAAAACTTGAAAAACTAAAAGTACCATTTATTTTTAATACAATAAAAAATATCATAACTGCTAAAAAAAATAAAATATGTGTATATTTTGAAATTTTTGCATACTCTTTAGAATTATCTTTCATAATTTCTATTTCATTTTGAGATTCTTTTATCTTGATTTCCAATAATTAACTCCTTTTAAATTTAAATTTTTATCTATAGATTTTATAATTCCATTTTCTACCTCTATCAAATAAACTTCATCTACTCCTCCAATAACTGTACTTTCATTTATAGTTCCAGTATGAATTTCTCCTGGAAAAGGAAAACTAGGAGCTAAACCTATAGAGAATTTTATACCACTTTTTTCATTCTCATTTAGATTAGGGTTATACACATCTAATCCATAATAACTAACTCCTCCTCCTATTACACTAGATTTTCCCTCTATATCTTTTGATGATACTGCTTTTGGAAAAATAACCAAACCTACAGATCCGCTAAATGTTGGAGTACCTATATTAATACTTTTATCTAATGTTGTAAAAAATTCAAATTTTCTATTTTCAGGATCATAAGTTGTATAAAGAGTTATTCCAACTCCTGCCGAAGCTCCAAAGGTATTAGTTATTGAAAATGAAAGTCCTCCACCTATTTTCTCTTTATTTTCTTCAGGAATACCATCTATTATTTTCTGTGCTTCATTTCCACTTATATCTTTTCCTTCATACATATTTTTGAAATATGCTTCATAATCTCCTGTAGATTCTTTTTTACTTACTACTCCTGACACTGCATTTTCTATCCTTGAAGCTGTACTTTCTGTTCCACTATCATAACCATTAAAGTGTCCCAGTTCATGAGCTAATATACTCAATATTTTGTTAGAATCTGCTGAAGCCAATATATTTCTATCTATTGCTATTGTATTATTTGAAGTTGAGGCAAATGCTTCTTCTCCAGGAGAAAGATCTCCTATCAAGATCCTTGGTATTTCACCTTCATAACCAACACTTGATGCAAAATATTTCAATAGATCTTGTACTCTATTTCCCTTTTCGTTTAACTTATCACCTAATCAAAAAGAAGATATGTATTTTAATAATTCTTCTTAATCCTTTTCATTTTTTTGTCTACTTTATTGACAGTAATCCAGGAGCTGATGCTATCTATGATGGAAACACATATGATCTGGATGATATAGCTAATGACAAAAAAGAGGATACTGGAGAATATTTTACAGTGGATATATTCTCACAATATAAATTTGATAATGGAATATCTCTTACATTTAGAATCAACAATGTATTTGATGAAAAATATAATGAATATGCTGGATTCTGGGATGACAGTAAATATGGCATAGATCAAAGACATTATTACCCTGCTATCGGGAGAACATATACTGCTGGTATAAGCTACTCGTTTTAATTAAAAACAACATATCCCCTTAAGAAAAAAGCATCACATAAATACTAAGTTATCTTAAGGGGATTTTATTTTTTCAAAATTCAATATTAAAAATCTGTTGGAGAAATAAGGAAAGTGTGAAAAAATTTCTGTAAATCATAACTTTATATAATAAAAATTTGAACTTTCCAATAAAAAAGACCTGTCAAACAAAACTTTTGCTTCGCAGATCCTTTCTTATATTATTCACTTATATTTTTACTTGATACAATTTCACCATCTTTATATTCTCTCT